>Ga0137452_1000490_pt1 | contig 11819 bp, 10 predicted proteins | sample EasRivERMGT513_2_FD_102312 | JGI IMG/M metagenome (GOLD analysis project Ga0137452, IMG submission 102312) | Soil microbial communities from meander-bound floodplain in the East River, Colorado, USA - East River MetaG ERMGT513_2 | ecosystem: Environmental > Terrestrial > Soil > Floodplain ...
AGAGTCCCGAGTATCAGTGGCGCATCGAGTTCTTGCGCCGCGTGCCAGCCGCCGTGCGTTTTGTGTCCGCGGAGCCCCTGCTTGCGGCTCTCCCGAATCTCGATCTCAGAGGTATCGACTGGCTGATTGCCGGTGGCGAGAGTCAGGCTGGGTGTCGACCCGCGCAACTGGAGTGGTTTCGCGATCTGCGCGATCAGTGCCGGCGTGCCGGTGTCGCGTACTTCTTGAAGCAGCTAGGCGGTCACCCTTCGAAGCGCGGTGGCGAAGATGCCGTGCTTGATGGCAGGCGCTGGGTTGAGATGCCGAAGCGGGCGGCGCTCTGGCGCAGTTAGCGAGTCAGCAGATAATCGGCGATGCTGACCGCAATCTTGGCACCCTTCGGATTGCCTGCGGCAAAGCAGAGAAGTATAGAGAGGACACCCGGCTCTATTCTTCAAGACACGCGGCTCCTCGGCGACTGCTGCGAATATGCCCTTGAGGCGTTCGTTGAAGTAGCGGCCGATCGTTGCAGTACTAGCCTTCACCACCCGCTCGCTAGGCGCGTCGTCAAAAAGCGTCTTTTCTGATTCAAACCGATAGAACTCGTCGTACCAATCTGTCGTTCCGAGGAGCAGATCAAGACGACGACGCCAACCAGGCGGTATATCGGCATCTCGGGTCAACAGACGGTTGACACCGATACCCAACGGAAACAGCAGGAACATATCGATCGACTTGGTGCCCGCGATAGCGGCGATCGTTGTCCATTCGACCTGCAACCCATAGGGATCGAGGAACAGCACCGCTCGATGCCGCGTCCAGTTCTTGGTGCAAATATCGCGGATCGCAGCGTTCGCCTCTGCCTGCCTAATGTCAATGTCCTTCGCGAGAGTTGTGAACTCGCTCTTAAGGGCTTCCAAGGCCCCGCAGCGTTGTCGATTGCGTTCGATGAAGATGTACTTGTCGAATCTCGGCGAGGTGTTCAACGCGATGCGTGCTGATCCATCGAGCCACTGCTTGGATTCAGGTTCGGCAAGTTCAGCGTCTGCGAAGAGCGTCTGTCCTTCAACGGTGGGAGGGCCGGAGGGCGTTCGGTAACCGCTGCCTGCGAACGCGTCGATATACCCTGTCCTAAATTTCTGCTTCTTCAGTGCGGTGGTATACGCGCTTAGGTACCCGCCGAGAATGGTTAGCTTCTCCGTGGTCCAGTCGCCACCGAACTTGTGGCCCGGACCCTTCTTCGGAGCGGTCATGGCGAGACGAGCTTAAGCGATCTCATTACCGCATTTTCAGTGAAGATTTCTGGTCATTGCGGGTTGTGGCTATGCCTCCATCTCGGGTTCACGTCCGGACGGCGTCTCCATCCTCACCTGTTGTGCCGAGGGTCCCTCGTGCGAGCTCCATCGCTGCGCTGCGTTGAATCTCGATTATTGGTATCGGTGGGGTTGCCGGGTCGGGACGTTCGCGCCTGATCGATTCAGGCGAACGCCGGCCAAATTCGCTGAGGATCGCTTCAAGCACCGGGAGCATCATTCCTGCGCGCTTGGCGCGGATCACCAGGTCCCAGAGCGGCTCGAACTTCTTCCAGCCAGCGGCGTACGCCAGATGTCGCAGGCCGGCGACGACGTTGGCATGCGCTGATGCGCCTCGCGCGATGGATCCCCATCGATAGAAATCCCGATAGGCGCGCCAGTACCCGCGCTCGAGCTCGCCGGGCGACATCAGCGCCGGACGAAACACCGTGTGACGCGTGTCGTACTGATCCCAGTCGTGAATCGTGATGCGCCTCTGGGCCGCCAGTCGCTGATAGAGTGCGGTGCTCGGGTAGGGCGTGAGAATGTGGAATGTCGCGGTCTCGATTCCGTGCCCGATTGCCCACTCCACCGTCCGTTCGAACACGGAGCTATCGTCGGCATCCATCCCGAAGACGAAGCTTCCGTTGATCATCACGCCGGCGTCGTGCAGACGCCGAATCGCCGCGCCGTAATCGCGGCGAAGGTTCTGATATTTCCGCTGCTCGACCAGGTTCGCGGGGTTGAGTGATTCAAATCCGACGAACAGGCTGCGAAGGCCGGCCTCGACGGCACGCTCGAGGAGGTCGGGCGCGAGCACGGCATTGACGGTTCCGGCAGCCTGCCAGAGACGTCCCATGCCGCGCATACCGTCGAAGAGCGCGGTGGCGAAGCGGCGATCGCCGAAGAGATGGTCGTCGAGAAAATAGAGGTGCCGGCCCGGCAGGCGCTCAATCTCGGCGAGTGCCGCATCGACGGTCTGTGTATAGAACGATCGCCCGCCTTCGAAGAACGCCTCCTTGTAACAGAAGTCGCACACGTGCGGGCATCCGCGCGACACGACAATCGAGTTGGGCACGAGGTAGAGCCGGCGCTTGATCAGATCGCGCCGGATTGGCGGAATGCCTGCGAGCGTTCGCGCGCGCGACCGATACACGCGATCAGGAACGCCGCGGCGAAAGTCTGAAAGGAACTGCGGCCACGTGTCCTCGCCAGGTCCAAGGAAGATGGTGTCCGCGTGCTGAGAGGCTTCCTCGGGCAGCGACGTGACGTGCAAGCCACCCAGCGCGACGTGCACACCGCGACGCCGATAGTGATCCGCCAGGCGATAGGCACGGTACGCCGACGTGATGTAGACCTGAATGACGACGAGGTCGGGCGCGTCGTCAAGGTGCAGCCGCTCGACATGTTCATCCTGAATCTCGACGTCATCGTCGTCGCTCAAGTACCCAGCGAGCGTGGCAAGTCCCAGCGGCGGAAACAGCGAGTACTTGATCGGCCTCCAGAACGGGCCCGTTGCCTCGGTAAGGGCCGGCAGGATCAGCTTGATCTTCATGCCTCTCCCACCCCAATCAGCAGGACCGAGACTTCGCGCGTCCGGGGCCCGTCGAGTTCCGCGAGGAAGATGCGCTGCCACCGTCCAAGCTGCACGCGGCCGTGGGCCACGTTGAGACAGGCTGACGGGCTGAGCAGCAGGGCTCGGCAGTGCGAATGGCCATTTGGTCGCTCGCCCGGGAGGAGGTTGACCGCGCGGAGGTGGACGTCATCGTGCTGATACGGTCCATGCTGCGGCGCCGAGCGCTCGAGCAGCGCCGCAAAGTCATCAAGCAGCAGCGGTTCGTGTTCGTTGACGACAATCGCCGCCGTCGTATGCAGGCTCTGGATGTTGACCAGGCCCGCCTGGATGGCAGCCTGGGCAACAAGCGCTTCTATCTGCCGTGTCAGATCAATGAACTCGGTCGGGTGTTGAGTGGCGATTCGGATTCTCGTGTGCCGGTAGGTCGCACTGGATGCGAGTGTCTCCATCGGGATACCTCCATGGCGGAAGCATCGAATGTGGAGGCGCTCGAAGTCTTCAGCGATCCGTGAGCATTGCCTGAGATGTGAGTGAGGCTAACGAAGTTTTCACTCCGACGTAGCCACGGAGACACGAAGATACGGAGGAATCCCTATGTTCGGACTCCGTGGGCTCCGTGCCTCCGTGGCCCGTTGAAGTGAGAATTTTCGGCTACGTCGTTGGACGGCGCATGAGGCCGAGAGCGAGGCCAAGACCGAACAACGCTCCTTCACCGGATCCGATAACGGCCTGGGAAACAGGCCCGAAGTCCGGTTCGCCGATCAGCCGGCCGAGTGGTGCGAGGCTGACCTGCGAGCCCTGCGCCGCCCGGGCGATTGCGTGGACCGTGCCGCCAACAAGCGGCCGTCCGGTGAGCGTGAGGGCTAGTGCTGCCAGCCCGCACAACGCAGCGGTCAACGCCGCCGCGGCGAGTCGCTTTCGGCCTCGCGGAGCAGCCAGACCGCCTTCGGTTCGAGGCGTCGCGACGGCGTAGCCCACCCCGGCGGCCGCCCCGATGACGAGACCCTCCAGGCTCCCACCGATGTCGAGGGTCAAACCCACGAGTGCCGCAAGGCTCCATCGACCGATCCACTGGACGGCCGAACCGACGAGGCCGCCACCCAGGGCGGCACCGCAGACCAACGCGATATTCCTTCGCGATCGGGCAACGGCTTCCGCCACCGACAACCCGGCGCCGACACCGGCGCCGCCGATGGCGCCGCAGCTTCCACCAATGACCGCCAACACCGCGGCGACCGCGATCGGCGCCGGGCTTCCAGGTGCGGCAACGAGGATTAGCCCTCCCACTGCGCCGGCGACGACGCCCGCCAGGCCACCGCCAAGCGACGCGCCTGCCCATCGCACGGCCACCATTCGCGCTACGCGCCGCAGCCGAAGGCCAATCAGCGCGCGTGCGACCGCGATCGGAGCTGGGGCGCCAAGGACCGGAACCTGAGACGCGTCCGGAGAGTCCCAGCGTGTATCGCGGAGGAGCGCACGCGCGAGCGCGTGGCCGGGGCGGGTGCCAAGACGCCTCAGCGCCTCAGACGTTCCAAGTGCATGGAGCAACTCGGCGGCTTCACGCTGCTCCTCCTCTTCGTTGGCGCCGTGCGCCACTCGGGTCGCACGTTCGAGCAGCGGTTCGAACGCATCACGAGCAATGGCGCGGATCTCTGGCAACGCCCGCGAGCTCGTGTTCGGAGATACCCACGCAGCGTCGTCCTCCTCTTCGACGACGTCGGCGAAGACGAATCGATACCCGCGGCGAGACACGGTGCGAATGAAGCGCGGCTCGCGCGAGTCGTCGCCGAGCGTGCGGCGAATCGTGCGGATCGCCTGACTCAGCGCGCTGTCGGAGACGACGACATCGTTCCAGACGCGATCGAAGATATCGCGCCGGTGCAGCGCCTCGTGACGACGCTCGATCAGGAAGACGAGGAGGTCGAAGTAGCGCGGGATGAGCGGCAGCTCGCGCCCGTCACGGACAAGGAGCCGTCGTCGCGGCGACACAATGAAATTGCTGAAGTGGTAGCGGGGCACAGCATGGAGCCGAAGGCCGGGCGATCGTATCAGAGCCGGCGGTCCGTTCATTTCGTGACCGTGTTGCGCGATTCTGCGCGCGAGGTCGTCGCATCCACGTCGGTCCCCGAACGAGAGGACGCTCCACCCACGAAACAATCCCCGCCGGGACCCGTACGGCGCCTTCGCACGTGGCGGACACACTCCGTGAGCGCACCAATCGCCGATGGCGCACACGATCTCTTCTGCGTCCAGGGGTTCCAGTGACGATCGGCCACGTCCCGCGGCCCTCCAGTCGAACTTTCTGCTGCTCACAGGGAGAAATGTCCCTGACACCGAAAAGTCATCCTCACGCGTACGCACGTACGTGCGCCACGCGCTCCGCAGGAAGGCACTCGGCGCGACGACCTTAGCTTCCCCCGCGATGGACTGGTCACTCCGAGCGCGACTTCGATCGCGGCACGGCGCGACCTTTCGAATCGATGTGCGCACACCGATTGTGGCCACTCGATTGCCTCACACACAGCATCCGACGTGAAACCGTTCGAGTGCGTATGCGAACTGCAGTTGTCACGCTGGTCCTCGCGGCGTCACCGCGAAACGTGCATGCAGTCGTCGCCGTTTTCACAACGAGCATCGTTGGACGCGCGAGCCGTGCTCGCGATCGCGCAAGCCGAGTCATCGCTGTCAACAACCGTTCAAGGAGCAACACATCATGAAACGCCTGTCAGCCCTATTGATCGCGTGCGGCCTTGCTGGCGCATGCGCCGACTCGAATCCTGTGTCCTCGCTGACGGGCACGGGACCGTCGAGTCTCGGCGCGCCGTCGCCTGGCGGCGTGTTCTCCACCTACGCAGCCACCGATCCGAATCTCTCGTGTCCGCATCCCGCCATGATCGGCATCAAGACAAACACCAACGGAACGCAGTCCGTCAACGTCGAATGGTCGCGGACTCTCAATGCCGCCAACTTCCTCGTAGAGATCCTGCTGAACAACACGAACACGATCGCGAAAGACTCGGACAAGGGCAAGCTGCTGACGCATGTCGTGGATGGGAGCAAGTGGTACGACGACATCCAGGACCTGTCATCCGGCGTTTACTGGGCGCGGGTGACCTCGAAGTCGTGCGATGAGCTCGGTACGCCATCGGTGCAGACACCAGAGTCCACGTTCACCATTGTCGGCAATGACGATCAGCCGGCGCCGGACTGCGATGAAGAAGGGCACGGCGGGTACGGCGAGTACGGCGCGTACAGCGAGGGCGGCGGGTACGACATGTGCGGCGGCGGGCACGGCAGCGACTACAACCCCGAGTAGGAGCCCGTTGCGCGGGTGGGCGGAGACGGCTGCATATCGCCGTCTCCGCGCATGGCCCGGCTGCCAGGGGCCGTTACGGACCAAGCACGCTGCCGTACGGTGATCTGCTCGAGCGGCCGGCGTTCGGGCCGCAATACGAAGTCGTTGGGCGTGAAGCGGCTTGTGTCGCCGCGACGACGGCTCCTTGTCCGTGACGGGCGCGAGCCGCCACAAATCAGGACTCTCCGATCGAACTGTCCAGTCGGGGGGTCTGTCCAGTCGCGCCCCATCCCAGATCGTGAGGGCGGGCGGGTCGCATACCGGCGATTCCGTCAACTGCGGGAGGCCGTTAATATCGACCATCGTCCTCGGCACACCTGCCGAGTGGGCCCCGGTACTTGCGATTCTTCGCAGCCGCGCCGCGTGATGCGGAGTGCTCTACGGCCAGATGAGAAGGGATCTAGGTGCGGAGTGATCGAAACACGAACGACCCGGCAGCCATCGGACTGCCGGGCCAGGGGCTGGCGGGTTATGGTAGGACGTAGGACACTTCTCGCGCGAGTATCGCGTGGCCGGCTTTCGTCGGATGGATTCCGTCCCAGAACAGGAACGCATCAACGTCGGTGCAGGTGAACGGCGCGGCATTGGGCGTCACGCACGCCGTGGTCACGGTCGTCAGATGGAACGCCGGAGGATTCGCGACGATCGAGTCCAGGATCTGATACGCGTCGAGTCGCGCGAACGTGATTCCAGGAAGCCCGAATGACAGCTGACCCAGAACCTGCTCGAGACCGCCGTTGAACGCCTGTGTCAGCGATGTCGCCAGCGCACCCGCGGCCGGGCCGAGCGTGCGAATGGCTGGCGTCAGCGCAACGTTCGGCGCCACCCAGACGAGAAACTCTCTGGCACCCGCACCGTACAATTTCCGGACGTTCGCCGCGATCGAACCGAGGGCCTGCGCGAGAACGGGACCGCCATTGCCGCCGGTCGCATAGATCTGGAAAGCATCACGGATGTCATTGCTGCCCATCTCGATCACGTAGAGCGCCTGGGGCGACGCGGCGCCTTCGGAGCGGAGAAGGAACGCGTCCACTTGCCGACCGAGGTTGAAGTTGACGCTGTCGTCGTAGGCCCTGGCGGCGCCAACCGCATAGTTGGCGGCCCGCGTATTCGTTGTCGCCAAAGCCGGCCGGACGCTCCCTTCCAGGCCGACCGACCTCGCAAACTGCTCGATCCAGGTCGCGCCGTTGCTGAAGTGATGGCCGCCGCGTGCGTACGGTGCGCTTGGAATCAGAAGCGGGTTCAGCTGGAAGTCCGGGGGTGTGCTGTGGTCGCCGACCAACGCGAACGCGTTGCCCGGATCGGACAAGCTGGTGCCGAAGACGACGATACCGGAGTACCGCGATTGCGCTGCGACCCACCCTGGCGTTGCGAGCACCAGAGCCAGACAGCCGAGAACCGTCCAATGGGTGACAGACGTGGATGTGCGTACAGTCGTGATCATGACGTTACCCTCACAGTGAAAGAGGAAGCAGCACGTTGTGGGTCGATGCGCGCCGCCGGCTGCAATGACGGCGCGCGTGGTGAGAGCGCTCGCGACGAGCGAGCAGAAACGATTGGCGTCCCTGCTTCAGCGCGACATCACTTGCGATGCAGCGAGAACCCGATGGCCAATGCGCCGCTCCATTCGCCGCGTTTCGACGGGTCGTCCAGATAGCGCGAGACCGTGGCGGTCACGCTCGGCCTCGCGAATCCCAACACTCGGCCGTCGAAGCGTCTGATCGCCACGACGCCTACTCGCTGAATCTCGTTGAGCGAATCGTGGGTGACTCGCGTCAGGGCGTGCGTCAACCCGGCAGAGATCTGGCCCCCGGCCGCCAGCGGGTGCTCGTAGAGCACAGCGTTCGTCAGTGTCGTCAACCGATCGCCGCTCACATCGAGCAGCGTGTCGCGCGTGGGTTCGTAGAAGAATGGTCCCGCAGCATCTGACGACCACCATTCGAGGTCCGCGCTCGTGGCGCCGAGGAGCCGTCCGACGCGGAACTGAAGCGTCGGGGTGACGTACACACGCGTGGCGGTTCCGGATACCGCGCCGCCGCGCTCGCGACGGCTGTCGGTATCGAAGGCGTCGCGCCGGCTGTCGAAGCTGGTGAGGGAATCGAACGTGCCGAAGTAGTGCGCGGGCTCGGCGCCGACACGAACGACGAACATCGACACCGGCGCGAGTTCCACCCACACACCCCCACGAACGTGCGCCGGCGTGAATGCGGTCGATCCACCGACCGCCACATGCGCCTCGGACAGGATCGGACGAGGCGATGCCGACAGCGATCTTCGCCACGACAGGTCGAACGACTGCTGCACGCCGAGGTTGTTGATCGATCCGCCCAGTTGCCCGCGAAGCTCGAGGACACCTGTTGGGACGGTGTCGGGTGTGGGTGACGTGATCCCCGATTGGCCCGTCTGAGCCTCGGCCAGGCACGGGGCGGCCGAGAGTCCACCTGCGAGAACGAGCACCCGGCCGAGGTGAATCAGTTGATAACGCGCACGTCGTTTTGCCGTTCGGATTGCGAAGTCCATGTCCCCTCCTCTGTGAGCTGGAAGGGTAGGAGGGGGCTATCGATGGTGTCCTTCTGGAACCGCTGAATAGTTCTGAAATTGCGCGCGTCTGGCGCGGAGAGCGTTCTCCTCGTGTACGCAGTGTCCGCCTTCAGGCGGACCAGGCCGGCTGAAGTCGCTGCGTGGTGGTCAGCGCCGGCCGAGCAGGAAGCTCTCGATGCGCGGCAGTCCGGCCCGCGCGCGCCGGTGGACCTGCAGCACACGCCTTATGGCCACAAGTCGGGTCGTCACCTGAGCGCCTCGTGCGGAAGCGCGAGGAGCGCGACGCACGCGGTGTCGCTCCTCAGTGTCCGTGAGCTGTCCAGTCGGGGGGCTCTGTCCAGTCGCGCCCCCTCCCAGATCGCCTGACTCAGCGCGCTGTCGGAGACGACGACATCGTTCCAGACGCGATCGAAGATATCGCGGCGGTGCAGCGCCTCGTGACGACCGCGAACCTTTTTTTCCGATCCAGTCGTCGTAAGTGGGTGAGTCGAGCAGCAGCAATCACGTTGCGCCCGACTCGAGAACAGTCCGTGCTCCAAACGGAGGAGATCAGTCATGACACGTTGGATCGCAGTACTTCTTACAGCAGTGGGATTGATGGGATCGGGTGAGGTCTACGCACAGGAGGCAACGCCTGGGCCGGGCGCCGTACAGGTGACGCTCATTCCTGGTGGCGCGACGTTCTTCACTGAGGGGAAGAACTCACAAGGACCAAGCTTCGGCAACTACGATCTGGGCGCCGGGCTCGCGGTCAACTTCAATCGATACATCGGCATCGAGGGTGAAGTCAGCGGCGCGCTGGGCATCGCGCAGGACCTGCAGCTCGGTGGAGCGACCTCGAATCTCAAGACGCCGAACTTGCTCAACTACAGCGGAAACCTCGTGGTCTACGCGCCGAACAAGAGCTCCGTGGTGCCCTACGTTACGGGCGGCATCGGCGGGTTGAGCGCATTCGAACGACCCAGTCTTGGGATCGACAACACCGAGACGTTCCTGACGGGGAACGTCGGTGGAGGTCTCAACTGGTACGCCGGACGGTGGGGACTCCGCGGAGACTATCGCTTCGTCGCGGTTCGAGCGAAGGACGATGCCCCGGACTTCTTCGGGCAGGAAACGCGATACGGGCACCGCGTTTACGGCGGCGTCATTCTCAACGTCGGCCGCTGATGTGATCGGTTCATGCCTGTCGGGCGTCGGCTTGCGGATTCATACCGTTGATTCATCCCACGCAGGCCGGCGCCGCGGGAACGCGATCCGGGACGCCTTTCTTGACGACCGAATGTAACCGAATCCTGTCCGAAAGAAGCAAGAAGGCCTGTCCAGCGCGACGTATTCCAGTCCACCGAGTTGGCGGCCGTGTTGACCGAGCGGTAGTTCTGTTCAGCGAGCCGGGAGATCCGTCGAGCGCGGCGCGCGAAATGTTCTTCGCGCCGCGGCCGTGTTTGTCGAGCCGTATTTCAGTCTGTTTCGTTCGCAGACGTGTTGAGCAAGTCCGCGATTCTCCTGTCGCGCCAGCACAGATTTTTTCGGCGCCGTATTCGTTTTGCCGCCGCGGTGGGCGCCTTGCCGCGTTCGTGCCGGCCTTCTTGCACGCGTATTTCATTTGTCCGTTTCGTGTGCAAGTTGACGATGCCGTGCCGCCGATAATGGGCGCGGTCGGCCGTGCGCGACGGCAACGTCTATCGTTGTGGCCCCTTCGAGCTCGATGCAGACACCCGTCGTCTGTTTCGCGACAGTCGACCTGTCTGGATTCCCGAGCGGCAGATGGACGTGCTGCTCGCACTCATGTCCCACCCCGGGCAGATCCTCACCAAGCGTGAGCTGACGGACGCGGCCTGGAGAGACCTGTCCGTCACCGACAACAGCATCGTCCAGGCCGTACACGGACTGCGCGAGACGCTCGGCACCCAGCCGGACGGTCGGCCCTACATCAAAACTCACATGCGAAAGGGGTATCAATTCATCGCCCCGGTTCAGCGTGGGCAATCGCCTGCGTCGCTGGTCGCACTCGACGCCGTGGTCGCGCCCCACCTCGCGTTGGGCGACAACCGAGCGGCGCTCGAAACGCTGTCTCTTGACGCGATCCGTGGTGCACGCTCGAAGTACGCAGAAATCGTGCGCGCCGTGCCGGGTAATGCACGTGGCTATGTCGGCATGGCGACGGCCGATGTGCTGTTCTTCGAATCCACCCGCGCGGACGGTGCGCCGGACATGGCGGCCTTGCAACGGTCGCATCACACCGCGCTCGAGGCGTGTCATCGGAATCCGAAGTCAGGCGCTGCCTGGAGGACGCTCGCGTTGGTGCTGCATCGGTTAGGTCATACGCGCGACGCCGTTGCGGCGGCGAGCACGGCGCTGACGCTCGATGAGGACGATTGGCTCCATTGGCTGCACCTGTCGTACGTAACGTGGGGATCCGAGCGGCTTCATGCGTCGAATCGCGTTCTGGCGCTCTGCCCGGATATTGCGCAGGCCCGTTGGTTCGCCGGGACGGTGTATGTCGCCCGTCAAACGTTCGACCCAGCGATCACGCATTTGCGCGCGGGGTGCGCGGCGCAGGACGCGCAGCACACGGGCAGCGGGCGATTTCCTGCCGTCGGTTTGCATTATCTGCTTGGACTCGTGCTCGCATCCTGCGGCGCCTGGGATGAAGCGTTCGACGAGTGGGCGCGCGAGCTCACGTTCGAGGATTACGGCCACATCTACGCGCGCGAGACGTGCGCCAATACCTGGTACGCGATCGGTGCGCTCCGCCGCCGGCAGGGACGCCTCGAGGTGGCGGAGGCAGGCTTTCACGAAGCCCTGAAGCGCATGCCCGACCACATGCTTGCCAACATCGGCCTCCAGGCCCTGTCCACCTCGCCAGGGGTCTGTGCGATCTGCGACGACGCGAAGCGTGTCGACGCCGCCATGGCGAAAGCCGCGGTCTCTGCAGTCAATGGCCAGCACGCGCAAGCCGCGCAGGCGCTCGGCGAAGCAATCCTGCGGGCGGAGCCCGGTTCGGCCGGTTGGCTGCTGCCAGTGGACCCGCTGATTGACGTCACTTCCCATCCCGAGGCGTGGGCGCAGACGCTCG
>Ga0137452_1000491_pt1 | contig 11807 bp, 9 predicted proteins | sample EasRivERMGT513_2_FD_102312 | JGI IMG/M metagenome (GOLD analysis project Ga0137452, IMG submission 102312) | Soil microbial communities from meander-bound floodplain in the East River, Colorado, USA - East River MetaG ERMGT513_2 | ecosystem: Environmental > Terrestrial > Soil > Floodplain ...
CCAATAGCGGCACGTTTTTGCGTGTATCGCGTTTTCTACGCCGAACCGCCGACCTTTCGCCATTTCCCTCATCCACGCAGGAGATTCGTCATGCAGATCGACGTGATCACTCTTCAGCCCCTGGTCGCGCTCATCTTCGGCATCCTGATCCTGATCGTCCCGAGGCTGCTGAACTACCTCATCGCGATCTATCTGATCGTGGTTGGGCTGGTCGGATTGTGGCCGCAGTTTTTCGCGACCACGACAACGATCTGACGTCGCTCACCCGTTGAGCGCGGCGAGCACGATCGATTCCGTCAGGATCTGCGGCAGCACGACGGGTGCTTGCGCGCCCGGCGCATAATAGAGATAGAGCGGCACGCCGGAGCGCTGCTGGGCCGCGAGCAGCGCGGTGATCTCGGGATTCTGGTTGGTCCAGTCGGCCTTGAGCGCTGCGACTTTGTGATCGGCGAACGCGTTCTTCAGCCCGTCGCTGGAAAGCGCCACGCGGTCATTCACGAGGCAGGTGATGCACCACGCCGCCGTTGCATTGATGAATACGGGGCGCCCTTCGTTACGAAGCGCCTCCAGTCGCGCAGCGGTGTAGGGCTCGTAGGGAATGGTGCTTTCGGCACTGGCTTGCTGCTGATCGCGAGACGGTGCTGGTGAGAATGAAGCTGTAATGGACGTAAGAACGGCGGCGACGAGAACCGCGGCAGCCGCGGTCGCAAGACCTGCCTTGCGTCCGAACCCCTCCGCTCGCTGCGCGCGCCCGAATGCCCAAAGACCAAAGGCGAGCGCGAGAGCAGAGAAGAGCGGGATGAAAACGGCGTCGGGCCCCACCTGGAGGCTGAATACCCAGACGAGCCAGATGGCCGCGCCATACATCGGGAAGGCCAGGATCTGGCGCAGGCTCGTCATCCATGGGCCGGGCTTCGGCAGGAAACCAAGCGCGCGCGGGAAGAAGCCGAGCAGCACGAAGGGAAGCGCGAACCCGATCCCAAGTGCCAAGAACACGGCGAGCGCGAACACGGCATCCTGCGTGAGCGCGTAGCCCATGGCCGCGCCCATGAACGGCGCCGTGCAGGGCGTAGCGACAACCACCGCGAGCACGCCGGTAAAGAAGCTCCCCGCCGCGCCGGATGTCCGCGTGAGTTTCTCGCCTGCACCGCTCAGCGCCCCGCCGCTGACCTCGTAGAGGCCCGAGAGGTTGAGGCCGATCGCGAACATCAGCAGCGCGAGCACTGTCACGAACAGCGGTTGCTGAAGCTGGAAGCCCCAGCCGACGGCTTGACCGCCCGCCTGCAGCGCGATCAGCACGCCCGCAAGGGCCGCGAAGCTCGCTAACACGCCCGCGCCGTAGGCGAGCGCGGATGCGCGCGCCGCGTCGGGCGCATCGCGTTTGGCCGCAAGTGCGAGCGCCTTCATCGACAGCACCGGGAAGACGCACGGCATCAGATTGAGGATGAGCCCGCCCAAGATCGCCAACAGCATCGCGCTCAAGAGCCCCAGATTGGAGTCGCCCGCGAGCGCCAGGGAAGCTGCGGGTACGACCCCCGGCACGGCTTCAAGATCGAGCGCATCCACGCGGCCATCGGAGCCGGTGAGCACCAGGATGCCCTTGATGGTCTCGACCGCCGAACGCTTCTCCGCGGTCGTCATCTTCCAGCCGGGCGTGCTGTTCAGCACGAGGCCGGCGGACGAGGTGCCCGCGTTCTGCGCCGCGGGGGGCTGCACCATACCATCCGCATACGGATAGAAGACCGCGCTCTTGGGCCGGGCCGTCGCCAGCTCGGGCGCTTCGAGGAGAAGTCCGAAGCGCGTGTCACTCGCCTGATAGCGCGCTGTCCACGGCGAGGCGTGCGGCAGCTTCGCGCGCGCGGCCGCGAACAGCTCGGCGTGCTCGCCCGAAGGCGGCGCATCCGCCGCAACCGGAAGCGGAAGCGAAAGATGCGTCTCCTCCGGGATGCAGACATCCGAGCAGACGAGCCACATCACGTCGGCTTCGAGGGTCGCCGTCTGACCCGGCGTCGCGCTCGCGGGCGCCGTGATCTCGCTCAAGAGAACGACTTCGTTCTCGTAACCGAAATTCATCAGCGGCCCGACGGGAATGCGCTCAGGGTAAGGGAATTGCGGCGGGGCGGCTGACCAGCCCTCAGGCAGCTGCCAGTTGATGACCGTCGGCGCGCCGGAATCGCCGGGATTGACCCAATAGGTGTGCCACTTCTCGCGGATGAGCTCGCGCAGCGCGACTGTGACCTTGCCGCCCGGCGTTACGCCTTCGTGCTCGGCGATAAAGCTCGCCTGCACCTTGGGCTCGGCGTCGGGGAGCGCGCCCGATTGGGCAAACGCCGGGGCTCCCTGGACCAGAAGCCCCAGGCCCAGACCAAACACAAACCGCGCAAGCCTTGCCATTTCGGGTCTAGATATAGTCCTTCGGGGAAACCCAAGAAAGCGTCACCACGCCACCCTCGCAGTGACGTGACGGTCTGTGTGACGCGGACGCCAAGATGTCTAAACGGTTGAAATTGCTATGAGAATAGTCTCTGGCCGATTCAAGGGGCGGGCGCTCAAGGCGCCCGGCGAAGCAGGCTTGCGCCCCACCTCGGGTAAGGTGCGCCAGGCCATTTTCAACATCCTTGAGCACTCGGGATTCGCAACCCCGTTCTCGCTCGAAGGCGCGCGCGTGGTGGACCTGTTCGCCGGCACCGGTGCGCTCGGGCTCGAAGCGCTCTCGCGTGGGGCGAAGTACTGCCTGTTCATCGAGGACGCAGCCGAGTCGCGCGCCATCATCCGCGAGAATGTGGAAGCGCTCGGGCTCACGGGCGCGAGCAAGATTTGGCGGCGCGATGCGACGAACCTCGGCGCACTCGATACGCTGTCGCCCTTCGATCTCGCGTTCCTCGATCCGCCCTATCGCAAGAACCTGCTCGCCCCCGCGCTCAAGGGACTCGCGTCCGGCGGTTGGCTGAATGCGAACGCGCTCGTCATCGCGGAAGCCGCCGAAGACGAGACGATCCCAACCGTCGACGGCTACGAGCTGCTCGACGATCGCGTCTACGGCGACACGCACATCGCCTTCCTGCGGACTGGCGCCTAGGCTCGGCTTTCCGGGCAAGAGATCCGGCGTTCCGATCATTCAGACATAGGGACCGCCCGAGTACATTGCACCTGCGCGTTCATCAGGGGCTATGACAATGAGCCAGTCCGCTTCGACATCCGGCAACGAGTATGTCGATTTCTGGAACGATATCCTCGTGCCGAAATTTGTTCGCTTCAAGCACATCCTGGTCGATGGACTGACCCACCATAGCGACAAGGTCTTCCCGTCGCTGATGGTCAAAGCGGGCGATCGGGCCGTCGAAGTCGGGTGCGGCTTTGGCGACACCGCGATGCAGCTCGCCAATCGCGTCGGCCCGACCGGATATGTGCTCGGCATCGATTGCTGCGAGGGATTCCTGGAATTCGGCCGCGCGGACGCCAAGGTCGCCGGAATGACGAACGTCGAGTTCCTCGAAGCCGATGTGCAGACCTATCCATTCAAGCACGACTTCGATTTCTGCTTCTCGCGCTTCGGCACTCAGTTCTTCGAGAATCCGGTTGCGGCTTTGCGCAACATGCGAACATCGCTCAAACCCGGCGGCACGATGACGATGATCGTGTGGCGCAAGATCGACGACAATCCGTGGCTCGGTCACGCCAAGGACATCGTGCTGCGCTATCTGCCGCCGCCGGGCGAGGACGGCCGGAGTTGCGGACCCGGACCTTTCTCGATGGCGAACCCAGACGTCGTCACCAAGCAGCTCGAAATCGCCGGCTACACCAAGATCGAATTCGAGCAGATCGATGCGCCGGTTCTCGTGGGGAGGAATGCGGATGACGCCGCCGATTTCCAGCTCGCGCTCGGCCCCGCGGGCGAGGTTTATCGCGAGGCCGGCGAGAAAGCGCTGGCGCGGCGCGATGAGATCGCCCAAGCGCTAAGGGCGGCCCTCGCGCCCTATCAGACGCCCGAGGGAATCGTCATGGCTTCGAGCTCGTGGAAAGTCACCGCGCGGAACCCGCACTGATCACTGCGCAAACAGCTTGAACGTCCAGAGCGAGCCGCCCTTCGGCACGTTCACGAGGTTCGGATCGGGCTGGCGGATATAGACGCCGCCGGTGCCGCTCGTGACGGTGACGTACTGCACACCATTGCGTTCAAAGGTCACCGGCTGGCCGATGATCCCGGACGGCGTCTGGAATGTCCAGGCGATGTTGCCGTTCTCCGCGTCGACCGCGATGAAGTCGCCCGTCAGCGTGCCGGTGAACACGAGCCCGCCCGCGGTCACAAGTGTGCCCGCCCAGTTCGGACTCTTGAACCCCGTCTGCCATTTCACAACGCCCGTCAGCGGATCGATCGCCTTCAGATAGCCGCGCGGATCGGGATCGGGGAACAACGTCCTTATACGGACAGTGTTGCCGCCCGAGCGATCGCCCGTCATGAGATTGAGGCCGCGCAAATTCTCCCGCGGCAGCGGTTCGTACTCGACGCCGATGTTCATCGTGTTGACATAGGCGAGCCCGGTGAGCGGGCTGTACGACATCGGGAACCAGTTCGTGCCGCCGCCGATATAGGGCCAGTTCTGGATCTTCGCGACGCCGTTCAGAATCTTCTTGGTGTCCTCCGACCACACCGGGCGGCCCGTCGCGATGTCGATGCGATCGGCCCACGTCACCTTGACGTATTTGTTCGCGGCCAGCAGTTCTCCGTTCGTGCGGTCGATCACATAGAAAAATCCGTTGCGCGAGGCCTGCATGACCACTTTGCGCGGGCGTCCGCCCAAATTCATCTCGGCGAGCACGAGTGCCTGCACGTTGTCGTAGTCGAACGGATCGTTGGGCGAGGCCTGGTAGTGCCAGGCCATCTCGCCGGTCTTGGGCCGGATCGCCATGATCGTGTTGGTGAAGAGATTGTCGCCCGGCCGATCGAGCGCGTTCCACGGCGACGGATTGCCCGTGCCCCAATAGACGAGATCGAGATCGGGATCGTAGGAGCCGGTGGTCCAGGTGCTGCCGCCGCTCGCGTTTGCCGCATTGTTGGGCCAGGTCTCCGAGCCCTTCTCGCCCGGTGCGGGCACGATGTAACGCCGCCACAGGCGATTGCCGGTCTCCGCATCGTAACCGTCGAGATAGCCGCGCGACGTGAACTCCGCGCCCGCGACGCCCACGATGACGACGCCGTCGGCGACCAGCGGCGCGCCGGTCATTGCGTGACCTTGCGAAATTTCGCTCGAGCGCGTGTTCCAGAGCTCCTTCCCCGTCTTCTGGTCGAGCGCCTGGACGCGGCCATCGAGGATCGTGCGGTAGAACTTGCCGTTGAACAGCGCGCCGCCGCGATTGACGATGCCGCAACAGACGACGCGCGGCGTGTCGGCGGGATACTCCGCCATCGTCTTCCAGATCACCTTGCCGGTGATCGCGTCGAGCGCGACCGTCTTGTCGTGACTGGTGATGAACATCACCCCGTCGAGCACGAGCGCCTGCGATTCCTCGCCGTTGTTGCTCTCGAGACTGTAGGACCACGCCGGCACAAGGCGGTTCACGGTCTGCTTGTTGATCTGGGTGAGCGTGCTGAAGCGCTGCTGGCTGTAGCTCATGCCGTAGGTCAGGACGCGATCCGGCGTGTCGGCTGCGTTCTTGAGATCGGCCGCGCTCTGCGCAAGCGCCAACGCCGGGCATGCGGCCATCAACGCGCCGATGATCACTGCTCGCTTCATTCTGCTTCCCCCAATTTGTGGCTCATTCTAGCGCGCATGCTTACGTTTTGTCGCTAGAGGCCGAGGGCTGAGAGGCCCGGGTGATCCTCCGGACGCGGGCCGAGCGGCCAGTTATATTTGCGCTCGGTCTCGCGTATGGGCAGATCGTTGATCGAGGCGATGCGCAGCCGCATCAATCCGTGCTCGTCGAACTCCCAGTTCTCGTTGCCGTAACTCCTGAACCAGCTGCTGGAATCGTCGCGCCACTCATAGGCGAAGCGCACGGCGATACGGTTGCCGCCAAAGGTCCAGACCTCCTTGATCAGGCGATAGTCGAGTTCCTTCGACCATTTGCGCGTGAGGAAGGCTTCGATCGCCTCGCGGCCCTGAAAGAATTCGGAGCGGTTGCGCCATCTGCTGTCGACCGTATAGGCGAGCGCGACCTTCTGTGGATCGCGTGTGTTCCATGCGTTCTCGGCCATGCGGGCCTTCTGGGCTGCAGTCTCGGCATTGAACGGGGGAAACGGCGGACGGTCCATGATCTCACTCAATTGAAGCGTGGTGTCTTGTTGAGATAGAGGCGGCGCAACGCGGGGCGATGCTTCTCCATCTCGGCACGATTGGTTTCGATGTCGGGTTTCGCGTCGGCCGGTAGCAGCGAGAAATAAGGCGTCTTTTTCGACTCGACATCGAACTCCGTCTTCGCGTTGCGCAGCAGATCGGGCGATGTCATCAGATCGAGGATCGAGGCGGCGAGCACTTTCGCGCCTGCGACCTGGCCCTTGTGCGAGATCGAGCTCACAGGCGTCACGGCCGCGTGCCATTCGTGATACTCGATGCCGGGCACGGAGGCGGGAAAATTGAAGATGCCGGCGGGCACGACCCAGGAGACATCACCGTTGTCGTTCGACGACGTCGCCTGCTGGCGTCCGCCGAGCGGTATCGGCGCGGCGCGCAGTCCGGTCACCGGCTTACCCGCCGCCTTCTGGAAATCGCGCGCGAACTGCTGTTCCTGTTCGGTCCATTTCGGCATGCCGACGGCATCGATGTTTTTCTGGATCGCTTCGGCGAGCGCCTTGTTGGCGAGCTGCGGCCAAGCGGACGCCGCGTAGCGCACGTCGTAGGTCGTGCCCGTCATCAGCGCGGCGCCATCGGCGATCTTGACCAGGCGGTCATAGGTCGTCTTCGCGGCCGGCATGTTGGCGTCGCGCACGAACCACCAGATCTCGCCGGTGTCCGCGATGATGTTCGGCTGGATGCCGCCGTTGGTGATCGTGCGATGCGCGCGGTAGGTCGGCTGCAGATGCTCGCGCAATTTGTCGAAGCCCAGATCCATCAGCTCGACCGCATCGACGGCGTCACGCCCGTCCCACGGATTAACGGCGCCATGCGCGGTCTTGCCGTGGAACGTGAAGCGCGAGCTGATCGCAGCGTAGTTCTGCACGCCGTAGCCGGTCGAAAGCGCATCGCGGATGTGGAGATAGATGACCGCATCGACATCCTTGAAATAACCGGCGCGCACGATGAAGGGACGGCTCGCGAGCTGCTCCTCGTTCGGTCCGAAGGAGAGCGCAACCGTGCCTCTGATGTTGTAGCGCTGCATCGCCTGCTTCACGGCGAATGCTGCCGCTGAGGCCACGCCGCCATGCGTGTTGTGGCCCTCCATGTGCCCGGGTCCGCCGTTCACGAGCGGCTTCCTGTCGATCGACCCCGCCGTCTGCGAGCCGCCCGGCAGCGCATCGAGCTCGGTGACGACCGCGATCTTGGGCCTGCCCGTTCCATACTCCGCCCAGAGATTGGTCGGCATGCCCGCGCCGCCGAGCTCCACCTTGAAGCCGGCCGCCGTCAGCGTGTCCTTCATGAGCTTCGTGCTCTCGACTTCCTGCATGCCGAGCTCGGCGAAGTAGAAGATCGAGTCGCTGATGTCGAAAATCTGTTGCGCGTTCTTATCCACGGTCTCGAACGCGGCCTGCTTCTGCTCCGCTGTCGCGGCAAACGCGATCGGCGCGCCCGTGAGCGCGAGGAACGATGCCAACAGTGCGACTTTCCTCATCCCAACCTCCCGAAAATTGCCGTCATTCCGAACTCAAAGCCGTGGTCCACCCCATAGCGTCCTTGAACAACTCAAAACATTCCAAACAAACCCAATCGTATTCCGCGCCATGCTGATAATCGGAACAGGTCGTGTGGCCCTCGCGTTGAATGGGCTCATTTGGAAGATCGGCTTCTGCAAACTTAGCCCAACACGCGACGCAATGATCGTGATCCCAGCCCGGCCGATAGGCTCGATACCGCATGCGCTGAAACCGCACGCCACGCAGATAGGGCTGCGTGCCTAAGTGTTTCAGTCGCCAATCTTCTTCCATCCCGGAACCCCTAGCGAAAGAGGACATTATCAGAGGCGCCTGCGGTTCGGCCAACCGTGGTAGGTTTGCAAAAGAACAGGGCTTCGGGAGGGACAAGATGTCGTCACGATTCACGCGGCGGGACGTGATGGCGGGCGGTGCCGGAGCGCTTGCGCTGGCGGCGGCGGAACGCGCACACGCACAAGCGACCAAGCCGAACATCGTCTTCATCATGGCCGACGATCTCGGCTACGCGGATGTCTCCTGCTACGGCCGGCGCGACTACACGACGGCGAACATCGACCGCATCGCGCGCGAGGGCATGCGCTTCATGCAGGCCTATGCCAATTCGGCGGTGTGCTCGGCGACGCGCACGGGGTTGATCACCGGGCGCTATCAGTATCGCTATCCGATCGGTCTCGAGGAGCCGCTGAACTTCCGCGATGTCGGTCTCTCGCCCGACGTGCCGACCTTGCCCTCGCTCTTGAAGAAGGCAGGATATCAGACCGCGCTGATCGGCAAGTGGCATTTGGGTTCGCCGCCGAAATACGGGCCGGACAAGAGCGGCTATGACCGCTTCTACGGGTTCCTTCCGGGCTCGTCGGACTATTTCGATCACGCGAATTCGTTGTGGGACGGCCACGAAAAGGCGAACGACGCGGGCTACCTCACCGACCTTCTCGGCAACCGCGCGGTGAGCACGGTCGAGGATTTCGCTCGGACGCGCTCGCCGTTCCTCATCAGCCTGCACTTCAATGCGCCGCACTGGCCATGGGAAGGACCGGAGGACCAGGCGGAGTCGCGCCGCGTCACTGCACCGGGGAGCAGCATTGCCGATTTCGACGGCGGCTCGCTTGCGACGTACGCGAAGATGGTGCTGGCGATGGACGCCGCCATCGGTCGCGTGCTCACCGCACTCGAGCGCGCAGGCATCGCCGAGAACACCATCGTGATCTTCACCAGCGACAACGGCGGCGAGCGCTTCTCGGACACCTGGCCGTTCTCAGGACGCAAGACCGAGCTGCTCGAAGGCGGCGTGCGGATTCCGTCCATTATCCGCTGGCCCGGCCATGTGCGCGCGAACACAATTTCGAACCAGGTGATGATCTCGATGGACTGGCTGCCGACGCTCGTTGCGGCCGCGGGAGGCGCGCCCGATCCGTCATCGCCGCCCGACGGGATGAATCTCGGGCCGCAGCTCTCCGGTGCAGCGCCCGTCTCGCGCAAATTGTTCTGGCGCTACAAGAACAATCGGCAGGAAGCGATGCGCGACGGGGATTGGAAATATCTCAAGATCCTCGATCAAACCTTCCTGTTCAACGTGGTCGATGACCCGTTGGAGCGCGCCAATCTGAAAGAGCGGCGGCGCGACATCTATGACCGGCTCGCCTCCGAGTGGCGCGCGTGGAACGCGACGATGCTGCCGCTCGATCCGATGTCGAACACGGGTGGGTTCGGCGCCAACGAGCTGGCGGACCGTTTCGGCGCGCCGGCGCGCGAGCGTGCGGTCGCGCGGTAGGGGATCCGTACCCGGCTTTGTCATGCCGTGCGCGAGCGTGTAGCCTTTCGCGCAATGATCGCGGGAGGTGCGCCATGAAACGCTGGCGAGTCATCGGAATGGCGGCTGTGATTGCCGCTTCGGCGCTGGTGGCGGCGACACCAACGAGCATCGCGCAAGCCCCGCAACGCAACGCGTCCTCGTTTCAAGTCGTCGAAGCCTCGATTGCGGACATCCACGCCGCCTTCAAATCGGGCGCGTTAACGGCACGCCAATTGACGCAGGCCTACCTCGACCGCATCGAGGCGTATGACAAGAACGGGCCGAAGATCAATTCGGTCATCAGCGTCAATCCGCGCGCGCTCGAAGAAGCCGACAGGCTGGATGCGGCGTACAAGACGTCAGGCCCCGTCGGCCCGCTGCACGGGATTCCGATCCTGGTCAAGGACGAGATCGACACCCAAGGCATGGCGACGACCATGGGGACGCTCGTCATGAAGGACTACCGGCCCGTCAAGGGCGCGTTCGTCGTCGATCGCCTGCGCAAGGCGGGCGCCATCATTCTCGGCAAGACCACGCTCTCCGAGTGGGCGCGCGGCGACACGTACGGCTCCATGTTCGGCGTCACGCGCAATCCCTACGATCCGGAACGCACGGTCGGCGGCTCGTCCGGCGGCTCGGGCGCGGCGCTCGCGGCGAACCTCTCAACGATAGCGCTCGGCGAAGAGACGCTCGCGTCCATCCGCCGGCCCGGCGGCTGGAACGCGGTCGTCAGCATGCGGGCCACGCCGGGACTGGTGAGCCGCAGCGGCATGTGGGACGGCTATCCGACGATCGCTGCGCAAATGGGTCCGATGGCGCGCAACGTGAGCGATCTCGCGAAACTTTTAGATGTGATGGTGGCGTATGATCCCGAGGATCCGCTGACCGCCGCGGGTGTGGGAAAGACCGACGGCAGCTACACGCGGTTTCTCGATGCGACCGGCCTCAAGGGCGCGCGTGTTGGGATTTTGCGCGAATCCGTCGGCCAGAATTCCGAGCCCTCATCGGACGACTTCAAGAAAGTCGATTCGGTGTTCGCAAAGGCCGTCGCCGAGTTGAAAGCGGCCGGCGCGACGATCGTCGATCCCGTCGTGATCCCGGACTTCAAGGCGCTGCTGGTGAAGCGTGCCGCCGATCCTGCACTGAACGACGAAGCGATCCGGGTCTATTTCGCGCGCGGGGCCAACCCGCAATTCAAGACGCGCGACGACATCGTCAAGTCGCCGCTGATGGAGAAGAGCTTCTTCAAGTCCACGATCGATCTGTGGCGCAGCCCCGCGCCACGCGATGCCGCCAAATACGGCGACTATCTGCAAGCGCGCGAACAGCTGATGATCAACATCCTGAAAGTGATGGCCGACAATCGGCTCGATGCGATCGTGCACAAGACGGTCGAACATCAGCCCACACTGATCAAAGACGGGATCAACCCGCCTTACGTGACGCAGCGAGGCGTGCCCTCGTTCAACACGTTCCTCGCCTATTCGTCGGTGATCACCGTGCCGTCAGGGTTCACGACCGACAACCTTCCGGTGGGCATCACCTTCTTCGGCCGGCCCTACAGCGAGCCCACGCTGTTGAGGCTCGCCTACGCCTATGAGCAGGCGACGCATCATCGCGTGCCGCCCAAGACGACGCCGCCTTTGGCGCCCCGCGCGCGTTGAAGGTTGCGCCGAGCCTACTCGTAAAACTGCGGCGCCTTTTTCAGGCTCGCGATCAGCTGCGAGTCGTGCTGGATCCACAATTGCGCGCCCGAGGTGGCGAGAAACGCTTCGGCCTTCTCGCGCGAGATCGGCGTCTGTGTCTGGTCGAAGTCGAATGTCGGCACGCGCTTCAGTTCGCGTGCCTCCTTGAAGTGATAGAGATCGCCCGACAGCACGATATCGCCCGTCTGCGGCAGTCTCAGATAGAGCATCTGATGGCCGGGCGTATGGCCCGGCGCGTTCATGATCACGACCGTTCCGTCGCCGAACACGTCATAGGTCTCGCCCTGGATCGGGACGGTCTTCGCGTCCTTGAGCTGCGCGTACCATTGCGGCATCGTCACCGGCGGCTGCTCCGCGAACATCATATCGCGCTCCACGGGGCGCACGAGCCAGGTCGCGTTCGCAAACGCGTTCGCATTGGCGACGTGGTCCCAATGATAATGCGACAGCGCGACATAGGTGATGTCGGACGGCTCAAAACCGGCTTCCTTCATCTGCGCGA
>Ga0137452_1000492_pt1 | contig 11758 bp, 7 predicted proteins | sample EasRivERMGT513_2_FD_102312 | JGI IMG/M metagenome (GOLD analysis project Ga0137452, IMG submission 102312) | Soil microbial communities from meander-bound floodplain in the East River, Colorado, USA - East River MetaG ERMGT513_2 | ecosystem: Environmental > Terrestrial > Soil > Floodplain ...
GGATGCTTGACGATGTCGACCGCACCCAAGGTTCTGAGCTCGCCTTCGATCAGCGCCATGAACTTCTTCCACGCGGGCCCGCCCGTGTAAGCCGGCCCCGCGGTATCGCGCTGATCATGCCAGTCCTGGACCTTCACCGCCGAGATCATCAGTGTACGGTCGATTTCCGTCAGCTTCGGCGACGCCGTCTGCGCCGCATCGGAGGACACAAGCCCGGCGAAACTCAAAGCGAGCGCGATGCTCGCAGCGGCAGGCAGATGGTGAAGCCGAAGCATGGGTGCTCCCTTGGTCCGCGTTTGAGGCAGTCTAAGCCCGAACCAACCGATTTGACTCCCTTGCCGGGCCGGGCGCATACTGGAACAAAACAGGAACATATAAGAGGGGTGTCATGGGCGATGCAGGCCTTTCTGCATTGCGGAGCCTGCTTTCCGAGCCCCGGCTGGGCGACGGCCAGACCCGCGTGTCGCTGGGGCATGAGGGCGCCGACGACACGCTTGGCGGCGGGCTCCCGAAAGGCACTCTGCACGAGGTGTTCGCGGTGGATTCCAGCCATGGCGCGGCGGCGACCGGCTTTGCTGCGGGCCTGGGCTTGCGGCTCGGAGGCGGCAAGCCGCTGCTGTGGGTGCGGCAGGATTTCTCCGCGCTCGAATTCGGCGAGCTTCATGGGGCGGGATTGCTTGAACTTGGGCTAAATCCCGACGCGATGATCCTGGTTCGCGCGGCCAATGCCGCCCAGGTTCTGCGCGCCGCTGCGGAGGGCGTCGCCTGCGCGGCACTGGGTGCGGTCGTCGCCGAAATTCCGGCCGAGCCGAAACTGCTGGATCTCGTGGCGAGCCGCAGGCTCGCTTTCGCCGCCGCCCAGAAGAACGTGACCGCGATCCTCGTGCGGCTCGCCGCCGAGCCGGATGCGAGCGCCGCCGAAACCCGCTGGGCGGTACGCGCCGCGCGATCCTTGGACGAAGACGATTGGGGCACAGCGATGTTCGAAGCCGAACTCCTACGCAATCGGCACGGACGAACGGGGGCTTGGGTGATGGAGTGGAACAGTGACGACCGGATTTTCCGCGAGCCCGATAAAGCGGCGCATTCTGGCGGTGTGGCTGCTGCGGCTGCCGACCGACCGCCTGCAGCGCCGCGCGCAGGCCTCCGCCGCGCAGGGTGAACGAGCGGAGATGAGGCCGCTCGTCATTGTCGCCAAAATCGACAATGCGCTGCGGCTGACCGCGATCGACCGCAAGGCAGCCGTATCGAATCTCGCCGTCGGCATGTCGCTCGCCGATGCGCGCGCGATGATCCCCGACGTCACCGTCGTCGAAGCGGACGAGGACGCGGACCGCGCGCTCCTCGACTCGATCGCCGAGTGGTGCGACCGCTACACGCCGCTCGTCGCCCTCGATCCTCCGAACGGGCTTCTGCTTGATGTCACCGGCGCAACCGCTTTGTTCGGTGGCGAATGCGCGCTCTTGGGTGGCATCAGGACCGCGCTCAGGAAGCAGGGCTTTGCCGTTAAGGCCGCACTCGCGGGGACATCGGCGGCCGCTCGCGCACTCGCGCATTTCACCGATGGCGCGATCGCCGCGCCGGGAGAAGAGGCCCAGGCCGTCGCGCCATTGCCGGTCGCGGCGCTGAATCTCGACGCCTCGATCCAGCACGCGCTGAAACGCGCGGGACTGAAGACCATCGGCGACGTGGCACAACGGCAGCGCACCGAGCTTGCCCGGCGCTTCGGCGGCGAGATGGTGGCCACGCTCGATTGCGTGCTCGGCCGCGCCGAGACGCCGATCTCGCCGCGCCGCCCGCTCCCCGACACGAGCGCAGAGCATCGCTTCGCCGATCCGGTGACGAACGACGCGGTGATCCGCGAATCGATCCTTGTCCTGGGCCGAACGCTTGCCGAGGTGCTCGAGAGCCGCGGCGAAGGCGCGCGCGCCCTCGTCGCATCGTTCTTCCGCGCCGATGGCGTCGTTCGCCGCATCGGCATCGAAACCGGCAAGCCCTTGCGCGATCCCCTTTTGATCGAGCGCCTGTTCCGCGAGCGGCTGGATGCGCTCGCCGATCCGCTCGATCCCGGTTTCGGCTTCGATCTCATCCGCCTCGAAGCCTCACGCACCGATTGTTTCGACTCCGAGATGGCCGCGCTCACCGATTCGAACGAGAACAAGGAGATCGCGATCCTGATCGACCGGCTCTCTGCGCGTTTCGGGGCTGAGCGCGTGCTGAAGTTCTTGGCCCAGGACACGCACATCCCCGAAGCCGCGAGCGCCACCATCCCGGCGCAATATTCCAAGCCCGCGACCATCGCCTGGGAGAAATTGCGCGGCGCGAACGAAGCGCCCAAGCGCCCGCTACGGCTGTTCGCAAAACCCGAGCCGATCGAAGTGATGGCCGAAGTGCCCGACGGCCCGCCGTTGCGCTTCCGCTGGCGGCGCCTGCTCCATGCGGTCGCGCGTGCCGAAGGGCCTGAGCGCATCGCCATGGAGTGGTGGCGCACGCAGAAGCCGCAGCCGACGCGCGACTATTACCGCGTGGAGGATTCCGAAGGCCGCCGCTTCTGGCTCTATCGCGACGGACTGTTCGAGCGCGAGACCGATCGACCGCGCTGGTATGTGCACGGGCTGTTCGCATGACGACCGCTGCGCCCGCTTATGCCGAGCTCGCCGTGGCGACGAATTTCTCCTTCCTGCGCGGCGCCTCGCGCGCCGAAGAATTGGTGCTCGCGGCAACGCTCCAAGGCCACCATGCAATCGGCATCGTCGATCGCAACAGTCTCGCCGGCGTCGTGCGCGCCTACAACGCGCTCGAGCAATTGAAAGACGGCGTCATCCCCGGCGAGAGGCTGAGCAGCGAAGAGCCGGGCGCCACGACCTCTCCTCCCCTCACGATGCTGCCGCGGCCGAAGCTGCTCGTCGGCGCGCGGATCGTATTCAAGGATGAGACTCCCGACATCCTCGCCTATCCCATCGACCGCGAAAGCTACGGCCGCCTGTGCCGCCTGCTCTCACGCGGGAAATTGCGCGCGCAAAAGGGCGACTGCACGCTCGTCTTCGACGACCTCATCGAATTCAACGACGGCCTGCTCCTCGCCATCATCCCACCGCCACGCATCAACGAGGCAACAAAAACCACGCTCCACCCCCTGATGGAGATCGCGCCCGACCGCGTCTATCTCACGGCGTCCATGCTGCATCATGGCGACGACAAGCGGCGCCTGAAGAAGCTCTGCGCTCTCGCACGCGAATCCCGCGCCAAGCTGCTCGCGATCAACGATGTGCTCTATCACGCGCCCGAGCGCCGCGCGCTCGCTGATGTGATCGCCTGCATCCGCGAGCATGCGACATTGGAGAGCGCCGGCCGCCTGCTTGAAGCCAATGCCGAGCGCCACATGAAGCCGCCTGAGGAAATGGCGCGGCTGTTCCGCGAGGCGCCCGAGGCCATCGCCGAGACGATCCGCTTCGCCGACCGCATCGCGTTCTCGCTCGATCAGCTGAAATACAATTATCCCGACGAGCCGGTGCCCAAGGGCAAGTCGCCCCAGATTCATCTCGAAGATCTCACCTGGGAAGGCGCGACGCAGCGTTATCCCGAGGGCATTCCGGACAAGGTGCGCGCAACGCTCGCAAAAGAGCTAGCGCTCATCGCAAAGCTCGAATACGCGCCCTATTTCCTCACCGTGCGCGACATCGTCGGCTTCGCGAATGCCCGCAAGATCCTCTGCCAGGGGCGTGGCTCTGCGGCCAATTCCGCGGTCTGTTTCGCGCTCGGCATCACCGGCGTCGATCCGAATTCGATCGATCTCCTGTTCGAGCGCTTCATTTCGCAGGAACGCAAGGAGCCGCCCGACATCGATGTCGATTTCGAGCACGAGCGGCGCGAAGAAGTGATCCAGGACGTCTACAAGCGCTACGGCCACGAGCACGCCGCGATCGCCGCGACCGTCATCTCCTATCGCCCGCGCAGCGCCATCCGCGAAGTCGGCAAGGTTTTCGGCCTGACCGAGGATGTGACCGCCGCGCTCGCCGGCAGCGTGTGGGGCAGCGGCGGCAGCGAATACGAGGAGCGCGAAGTCCGCCAGGGCAATTTCGATCCCGGCAACGAAACCGTCGCGCGCGCGGTCAAATTCGCCAACGAGCTGATCGGCTTCCCGCGCCATCTCTCGCAGCATGTCGGCGGCTTCGTGCTGACCCGCGACCGGCTCGACACCATCGTGCCCATCGGTCCCGCCGCGATGAAGGACCGCTATTTCATCGAGTGGGACAAGGACGACATCGACCGCCTGGGCATCATGAAGGTCGATGTGCTTGCGCTCGGCATGCTCACCTGCATCCGCAAATCCTTTGATCTGATCGCCGAACATGAAGGCACACGCTACGACCTCGCGACCGTGCCGCGCGAAGATCCTGCCGTCTACGACATGCTGTGCAAGGCCGATGCGATCGGCGTGTTCCAGGTCGAGAGCCGCGCGCAGATGAACATGCTGCCGCGCCTGCGCCCGCGCAAATTCTACGATCTCGTCATCGAGGTCGCGATCGTGCGCCCCGGGCCCATCCAGGGCGACATGGTGCATCCGTATCTGCGCCGCCGTGGCGGACAGGAAAAAATCGCCTATCCCTCGCCCTCGCCCGAGTACGGTCCCGCGGACGAGCTTATCCAGGTCCTGGGCAAGACCATGGGCGTGCCCTTGTTCCAGGAGCAGGCGATGCGGCTTGCGATCGTTGCCGCGAAATTCACGCCCGAGGAAGCCAACGGCCTGCGCCGCTCGATGGCGACGTTCCGCAACTCGGGCACCATCCACAAATTCCGCGACAAGATGATCGGCAACATGGTCGCCCGCGGCTATGCGCACGAATTCGCCGAACGCTGCTTCAGCCAGATCGAGGGCTTCGGCACCTATGGCTTTCCCGAAAGCCACGCGGCGAGCTTCGCGCATCTCGTCTACATCTCGGCCTGGATCAAGTGCCACTACCCGGCCGCGTTCGCCTGCGCGCTCTTGAACTCGCAGCCGATGGGGTTCTATGCGCCGGCCGAGATCGTGCGCGATGCGCGCGAGCACAACGTCGAGGCGCGCGCGCCCGACGTGAATTCCAGCCACTGGGACAACACGCTGGAGCGCGCGGCGGATGGTGCGCTCGCGCTGCGCCTGGGCTTCCGCCAGATCAGCGGCTTCCGCGAAGCCTGGGCGAGCGACCTGACGGAAGCGCGCGCAGGCGGTTTCGCGACCATCGACGAAATCATGTCGCGCGCGCGATTACCCAAAGCGGCACTGATCCTGCTCGCCGAAGCCGATGCCTTCCGTTCGATCGGGCTCGACCGGCGCGAGGCGCTCTGGAAAGCACGGCGCTTGAGCGACGCAAACGCGCTCCCGCTCTTCGCGGCGCTCGATGCCGACGAGCAGCCTGAAGAGACCATCGCGCCTCTCCCGCAAATGAAGCTCAGCGAGCACGTGGTCGCCGATTACCAATCCTTGCGGCTCTCGCTCAAAGCCTATCCGACCGAGTTCCTGCGCGAGCTCTTCACGCGCGAGGGCATCAAGAGCTGCGCCGAAATCGGCTCAGGCCGCGATGGCGAGGTGGCGCGTGCCGCGGGCATCGTGCTCGTGCGCCAGATGCCGGGCACCGCCGGCGTCGTCTTCATCACGCTCTCCGACGAAACCGGCATCTGCAACATCGTGGTGTGGCCCGCGATCTTTGCGCGCTTCCGGAAAGAGGCGATGGGCGCGCGCCTGCTGCTGGTCGAAGGAAAGATCCAGCACAGTCCCGAAGGCGTGGTCCACCTCGTCGCCGAACGCATGATCGACCGCACGCGCGACCTGAACCGCTTGACTGACGACGCGCCGCAGCGTCCATCGGCCGCCGACAACCAGATGCACAAGCATCCCCGCCAGGTGCGCGTGCTGCCCAAATCGCGCGATTTTCATTAGACGCTTCTTTCCCGCCTCGAATTGCCTGCTCCACCGCCGTTCCCGCCTGCTAGAATGGCGGGGCATCTGCTCGGGAGGCTTCGATGTCGCAAGCTCGTCGCGTCGGAATGGTCATCGCGTCTGCCATCGCCGCACTGTTTGCAGCGCAAATGGACTCGTTCGCGCAAGGCGGGCTGCCCAATCCGTATCGCCCGGTACAGGGCTTGGCCGATGGCGGCGGGGCGTTCGTTCCGGGCGGCGGCTGGGCGCGTCTTCCGGGCGGCCGCGCAATGGGCCCGCCCGCGTCCGTCTATATCGACATCGACGGCGAGAGCCTCTGGGCCGTGATCCGCTGCGACGAGACGAGCCCGGTGCCGCTCGCTTCCGGCGGGCGTTTCGGCGTCGACTGCCTGACCCAAGACAACAAGATCAAGGACATCGACACGATCTACAAATTCAGCGCCAAGGGCGATGTCGTCAAAAGCTTCGGCCGCGGACGGTTCATCTGGCCGCACGGTCTGCATGTCGACCGCGAGGGCAATGTGTGGGTGACCGATGCCGCGACGACGCCAGCGGTCGCGATGGCGGCCAAGGGCGGGGTCAAGGCCGGACATCAGGTGTTCAAGTTCAGCCCGGAGGGCCGCGTGCTGATGACGTTCGGCGAAGCGGGCGTTGCCGGTAACGACGAGAAGCACTTCCGTTCGCCGAGCTCGGTCGCGGTCGCCCAGAACGGCGACATCTTCATCGCCGACGGCCACGAGCTGAACGGCAACAACCGCGTGATGAAGTTCTCCAAGGACGGACGCTTTATCAAGCAATGGGGCAAGACCGGCTACGCGCCCGGCGAGTTCCGCACGCTGCACGGCATCGCCATCGACCAGCAGGGACGCATCTTCATCGCCGACCGCAACAACAACCGCATCCAGCTCTTCGACCAGGAGGGCAAGCATCTCTCGACCTGGACGCAGTTCGGCACGCCGTCGGGCATCGCGTTCGACGACAAGGGTCAGATCTATGTCGCCGACTCCGAGTCCGACGGCGTGAACAATCCGGGCTGGGAGCAAGGCATCCGCATCGGCGATGCGAAGACCGGGTTCGTGACCGCGTTCATCCTGGATCAGGGCGGCAATCCAAACACGCAGACCGGCAGCGGCCCTGAGTTTGTCGCCGTGGATAAGAACGGCAACGTCTTCGGCGGCGAGCCCCGCCCGCGCATCCTGCGCAAATACGTGAAGGTTCGGTAGCGCCTTACGCTTCTCTCTCGACGCGAGCCGCCTGCGCACGAGTGGCGGTTCGCGGCCCCATTCGCTATAGGATCGCGCAGCGAAATCGAAACGGGGAATGGGATGGCTAAGAAACCGCAGATCATTGCGCTCGAAGAGCATTATGCCGACGCCGAAGTGCAGGCGACGTTTGAGGGCTTCGACGCGAACAGAGGGCCCGCCATGGTCGAGCGGCTGCTCGATGTCGCCACGGTCAGACTGCGCGAGATGGACGAGGCCGGCATCGACCTCCAAGTGCTGTCGCACACCGCGCCGTCGGTGCAGAAGCTCGATCCTGAATCGGCGGTGCGGCTCGCGCGCGCCGCCAACGATCGCCTTTACGAAACCGTGCGCGCGCATCCGACGCGCTTCGCAGGCTTTGCCGCGCTCCCCACACCCGATCCGAAAGCCGCTGCCGACGAGCTGGAGCGCGCCGTCACCAAGCTCGGCTTCAAAGGCGCGATGGTGCATGGCCTCACGCATAATCGCTTCCTCGACGAGAAGCCGTTCTGGCCGATCTTCGAACGCGCCGAGAAGCTCGACGTGCCGCTCTACATGCATCCCGCGGTTCCGCATCCCGCCGTCATCGAGGCCTACTACAAGGACTACGCGAAGGAGTGGCCGATGCTGCTCCGCGCCGGCTGGGGCTTCACCGCGGAGACCGCGCTTGCCGCGATCCGCGTCGTGCTCTCGGGCGTGCTCGACGAGTATCCGAAGACGCGCATCATCCTCGGCCATCTCGGCGAAGGGCTTCCGTTCTTCCTCTGGCGTATCACGCATTCGCTCGCGCGCCAGGGCCGCGACGTGAAATCTTTCCGCGAATATTTCTGCGAGCACTTCCACGTCACGACCAGCGGCTTCTTCTCCAATCCCGCGCTGCTCTGCACGATGATGGAGATGGGCATCGACCGCATCCTGTTCTCGGTCGACTATCCCTTCGTCGAGAACACGTTGGGCACGAAGTGGCTCGACACCGTGCCGCTCTCTCCTGAGGACAAGGAGAAGCTCGTCTGCGGGAATGCGAAACGGCTGCTGAAGCTCTAAGTACGTTCACGAATGAGCCTCCACACGCGCGGTGGCGTGAGCGGAAGCGCGTTCGGCTGCGCGTTGAAGCGCACAAGAGCTGCAGCAACCGCATTCGCGATCACGCCGCCGACGGGAATGATCCCGCCCTCGCCCGCGCCCTTGGCGCCGAGCGGATTGTGAGGTGCGGGATGATCCTCGAACGCGAACACGCGGATGGATGGGAAATTATCGGCGGTCGGGAGCAGGTAGTCGGCAAGGGTCGCGGTCACGAGCTGACCGTTCTCGTCATAGATCAGGTGCTCGAGCAGTGTACCGCCGAGCCCCTGCACGATGGCGCCGAGCGTCTGTCCATGCAGCGTCGCGGGATTGATGATGCGGCCGACATCTTCGACCGCGACATAGTCGAGCACTTCGATCTCGCCGGTTGAGGGATCGACCGCGACATGGGCTGCGTGCGCGCCATAGGAATACGTGCGCTTGCTGCTGGAGAAGACGCCGTCGGCCGAGAGGCCGGCGAACTCGGCGAAGCTCATCGACCGGCCGCCAGGCCCGGCCACGCGGGCGTCGACGATCTCGATGGCCGAAGGCGCACATTTGAGCCGTTCGGCCGCCGCCGCTTTAAGCGATGAGCGCAACGCGTTCGCGGCCGCCACGATCGCCGAGCCGCCCATAACAGTCGAGCGCGAGCTGTAGGAGCCGAAGCCCTCGCTCAATTTGTCGGTCGAGCCGTGATGGACGCCGTGGATGCGTTCGATGGGAACCTCGAGTGCATCGGCCGCGATCTGCGCGAACGCGGTTTCGAGCCCCTGCCCGATCGCGCATGATCCGACGATCACCGCAATAGCGCCGCCGGGTTCGATGGCGAGGCGCGCGTGTTCGCGCGGGCCGGATGAGCCGCCCTCGAAGTAGCAGCCGATGCCGAGCCCATGATAGCGGCCATCGATCAGCCGACCGTTGAGCGTCTGCTTCTCCGCCCAGCCGATCTCGGCCAGACAGCGGCCAAGCGTCACCGCATAGTCGCCGCTGTCGGTCTCGGCTTCGATCTTCGGCCGGACGACCGTCGCGAGCTCGTACGGCATCTCGGCGAGCGCAATCAGGTTGCGCCGGCGAAATTCGACGCGATCAATCCCGAGCTCGGCTGCGATCATGTCGAACAGACGTTCGCGGCAGAAATCGGCCTCGTACCGGCCGGGCCCGCGATAGGTGCCCACCGGCGTCTTGTTGGTGAGATGCAGCGATACGCTGAGATCGATATGCGGGATGCGATACGGCCCCGACAGAATCTGGATGATGTTGCGCGCGGGAGTCGCGCCGACGGTGCGGATATAGGCGCCGATGTCGACATGCGCGTGCCCGCGCAGCGCCACGATCCTTCCGTCGGCGTTGTAGGCGATCTCGAGCTCGCACTCGGCCTCGCGCGCATGATTGGTCGCGGCGAGGTTCTCGCGGCGATCCTCGCTCCAGCGCACCGGATGACCAGTGAAGCGCGCGGCAAACGGGATCAGGAAGTCCTCCGGATAGAACTCGCCGCGCGCGCCGAACGCGCCGCCGACGTCGTTCTCGATCAGCGTGACCGCGTCCTCTTTGAGCCCCAGATGGCGTGCGAGAATCCTGCGGTTGACAAACGGCACCTTGGTCGCGCCGTGCAGAGTCATACGGCGGGTCGTCTCGTCCCACTCGGCCATCAATCCACGGGGCTCCAGCGCGACCGCGGTGTGGCGATGAATCGCGAACCGTTCGCGCCGCGTGTGCGATCCATGCGCGACGAACGCGGCTGCGGCATCGCCCTTCTGAGCCTTCATCGCGGTCGCGACATTGTTCGGGATTGCATCGAACACCAGGACGTTCTGCTCGCGCCCGACGACGGCGGGAAGCGGATCGATCGAGAGCTCGATCGCCTGTGCTGCGTCTTCCGCAATGTCCACGCTTTCGGCGACCACCACCGCGACCGGCTCGCCGACATAGCGGACCTTGTGTTGCGCGATCACCGGCTGCTCGCACAGCAGCAGCTCGGGCATCGGCTCCTGCCGCATCGGGATGCGCGGCACGTTCGATCCGATATCCGCCGCCGTGATGACCGCGCGCACGCCCGGCATGGCGCGCGCCCGTGTTGCATCGATCCCCGCAATCGTCCCGTGCGCAACGGGCGAGCGCAGGATCACCGCATGGAGCAGTCGCTCGCGCTTGAGATCGCCGACATATTGTCCGCGACCGGTGAGAAAACGGAAATCCTCGAACCGTTTGAGTGGCGCGCCGATATAGGAATTGACCGTCCTCATTTGCCTGTCAGAACGCAGATCGTCTTTTAAGCCATTGACCATCCAACGCTTTTCCCACTTTCAGCGGTTCGCTCGCTCAATTTCGCAAATTTTTTTGCTTTTACCTTCTTCCCGCCCCGCAGATTTTCAAGCGAAAACCGAAGGAAAAATAGCAGAGCAAGCACGCGACCAATCAATGGCAGAGTGGGGTGTTACTCCTATCGTTCAGGGCCTACCCCTGAGACCCTCACAAGGCGCGGCCCTTGCACAGCCCCCTAACAGACTATCATCATAGGGTTCAGCAGAACTGGATAGCCAATGACGCTCAAAGCCACGTGAGGGGCACATGGACATCGAGAAGGCCGTCAAGCACCTTAACGAGCATGCTGAGAATGAGCCGACGGGCAAGTGCGCACGATATGTCCGCTTGGCATTGCAAGCCGGCGGACTCGACCTGAAGCATCACCCGATGTCGGCGAAGGACTATGGGCCCACGCTGCTATCGGCCGGATTCACTAAGTTCTACGAATTCAAAGAGATGGCGTCGGGCCAGTCGGCGCAATCGGCCGCTGGGGCTGCCGTACCGTCGCTCGAGTGGGAGTTCACGACCTCCCTGTTGCATTGGTCAGCGCTGTTCGAGCAATTTCGCGGCGTCACCAAGGTCAGCCAAACCCGCAGTTCGTCGAACCAAGACTACGTGCCCAAGAAAGGAGATGTCGCGGTTATCCAGCCGTATAAGGGCGGCGATCCCCATGGACACATCGCGATGTATAACGGAACGAAATGGGTTTCGGATTTCAAGCAGCGGGACATGTGGGGCGGCCCCGGGTATCGAAAGCACAAGCCGACTTGCGTGGTCTACCGGCCATGACTGCGCGCCTCGGTCGCCTATCCGCCAGGATTTTCGTTTTGATGCTTGTGACCGGGCTTGCCGGAATAAGCGCTTGTGACCAGCAAGCGCAAACGGCAGAAGACTTCCTGCGTAACGTCTACGCCCCTTACGAGTCGGGCAACGCGCCTAATCCGACTGGGTCCGCCGCTCCGGCTATGTTCGAGCCGGGATTTTTGGCACTGATCCAACGTGACAGGCAGCTTGCAAATGGCGAAGTGGGCCTGATCGATCACGATCCCATTTGCGCCTGCCAGGACTACGATGCGCTTACCGGAATCACGGTTTCGGTAGAGCGGGCCGAGATTGATCGCGCGGCGGCGAAGGTCTCGTTCATCAACGCATCCCAGCCCGTGACGGTTGGTTTCCAGCTCGTCACGGTCGGAGGGCAGTGGCGCATCTATGATATCGAGGAAACCGGGCTCCC
>Ga0137452_1000493_pt1 | contig 11742 bp, 9 predicted proteins | sample EasRivERMGT513_2_FD_102312 | JGI IMG/M metagenome (GOLD analysis project Ga0137452, IMG submission 102312) | Soil microbial communities from meander-bound floodplain in the East River, Colorado, USA - East River MetaG ERMGT513_2 | ecosystem: Environmental > Terrestrial > Soil > Floodplain ...
GCGAGTTCGCCCGCATGGCTTGCGCTGCTATTGGCGCTTCTCATGGCACCCCTTCCGTACATGTGCGTGCAATTCGTTGCGAAACGCCGCGTCCGCAGGCTGGAGGAGTTGTTTCCCCAGGCCATCGATCTGATCGCGGTATCTCTGCGGGCCGGCCATGCCTTCGCGACCGGTCTTCTCATGGTGGCGGAGGAAGTTGCAGATCCGCTGGGCTCGGAGTTCAGGCTCGTGTACGACCGGCAGAACTACGGCAAGCCGCTGGCTGACGTTCTGAAGGAATTCGCCGAGCGAGTTCCGTTGCTCGATGTCCGCATCTTCGTGACAGCCGTACTGACCCAGCGCGAAACAGGGGGCAACCTGGCCGAAGTGCTCGACAGGCTGTCCTCGCTGATTCGCGAGCGATTCAAGATCAAGCGTCAGGTCCGCGCCGTGAGTGCTCATGGCCGGATAACGGGCTTGGTCCTGGCGAGTCTCCCGCCCCTCGTTGCGGGGCTCTTGTACCTCACTGCTCCCGCTCACATCATGACGCTGGTAAACGATCCCCTGGGAATTCAACTGGTGGAGGCCGGAATTCTTTTGCAAATTGTCGGAACACTGGCGATACGACGAATCGTGAATATCGAAATCTAGGAACTGCAGTGATGCCTCTCGAATTCATCATCACGCTCGTCGCTGTTTTCATCAGCATTGCGCTGGTATCGGGATCGGTGGCGGCGTTCGTACTCTCTCGTACGGCTCCCGAAGTGAAGCGCCTACGCCACGTGGCCAGGGCGGGGGCAGCGGACGCATGGCTCGGCTCGGAAATCGCGAGTGCAGCGCTCCGGAGCCGATCGAGGCTCCGAAAGCCCGGGAAGAATGCACCGCGCCTGCCGCGCCGATTAGCGGCCGCCGGCTGGGACCATCCTCATGCCGCGTGGCTCTTTTCGACAGCCCAGCCCGTGCTGGGCGCGATCCTGGGCCTCCTCCCAATTCTCACTCTGGGTGTCGGCGACGGATGGATTCCGGGTCTGCTCGCCGCGGTCGTGGGCTTCATGGTCCCGGACATGATTCTTTCTCGGCGGATCGCGCAGCACAACCGTGCGATTCAGAATGGTTTGCCTGACGCACTGGATCTGCTCGTAGTCTGCGTGGAAGCCGGTTCGAGCCTCGATCAAGCGATCCTCAAGGCCAGCGAGGAACTGGAGATCGCGATGCCTGCCGTGGCCCACGAACTGAGGACGGTGGCGACCGAGATTCGCGCGGGGAAACAGCGGCTGGACGCCTTCCAGGACTTGGCAAAACGCACGAATCTGGACGACGTGCGGGCGCTTGTCGCCATGCTGATCCAGACCGACCGGTTTGGGACGAGTATCGCTCAGGCGTTGAGAACACACGCCGAAACGTCGCGCACCAAGCGGCGGCAACGGGCCGAGGAGCGAGCGGGCAAAGTCGGCGTCAAGCTCGTATTCCCACTCATATTGTGCCTGTTGCCGGCACTGTACGTCGTGTGTCTCGGGCCGGTGGCAGTGAGGATGTACAGGGCTCTGTTCTAAACACCTTAAGAAGGAAAGGTTAAGGGAGAGACTCACATGACCATGATGCAGATTGTCCTGCTCGCCGTGACCGGTGTTTTTCTGGTGCTGTACTTGATGCGCCGTCGAAGCCGCCTCAATCGAGAGAACTGACTGGAAGGAACGATGTTCCGCGGACTGAAGTCGTGGAGTGGCTGTAGATCCGGGCCGGCAGCTGGTGTGAGCCTGATGCTCCTCGCGCTGCTCGTCTCCGGATGCGCCGCGGTGCGCAACCCAAGCCACGTCCCCGACGGATCACTCGAGGTCTATACGGGCAAGATGCGCGAGCTCGGGGCTCGCGCCAAGCCTTCGCCGTCAGGGGTAGCTGCGGCCACGTTGGAGGGACAAGACCCGGATCTGAAGTCCGCGCTGCTCGAGCTACGAATGCATCCCGGGGTGGCCCAGCACCTTCGAGTTGCCGAGCGTTATCGAAGGCTGAAGGTTCTCGATGTTGCGCACGACCATTTTGAGCGCGCGCGTCAACTCGATTCGTCGAATGCTGCAGCCTACGAGGGGCTGGCCCGAATCTGGCGTGACTGGGGATTCCCGAATCTGGGACTTGGCGACGCTTCTCGCGCCGTCTATTACGCGCCCTCGTCTGCGACCGCGCAGAACACCCTCGGCACTGTCTTCACGGCCATGGGCCGTGGCGAAGAGGCGCGCCGCGCGTACGAGCGGGCCCTCGCGTTGGACCCACGTGCGGCCTACGTACTCAACAACCTCTGTTACCTCTCATTCCTCGAAGGCGAGATCGCGGCGGCAGTGACTGAATGCCAGGCGGCCCTCAAAGTGGACCCTGGCCTGGCGCCTGCAAGAAATAACCTGGCGCTCGCATACGCCGCTGATCAGCGCGACGACCTCGCGCAACGCGAGTTCCTGGCTGCGAGTAATGTGGCAGCCGGCTGGTACAACATCGGCCTCGTTGACCTGGCCGAAAAGCGCTACGCACGCGCGTCGAGCGCATTCGCGGTAGCGCAAATGCAACGGCCGTCGTGGGCTGCTGCGGGCGAACGCGCCCGGAAGGCGCGGATCCTGGCGCAAAAGGCCGGCGGCACGTCGCAGCAACCGCGGACGGACTGAAACGACCAGCATGCCGGCCGCCTCCCGCTCTCTCCGGTTCGCGATCGCGGCGTCTCTTGTCGCCCTCATGGGGACCACGCCGCGCGCCGACGACACGCCGCCTCCCCTGTCGGTCCGGATCACATCGCCTCTGGGACGGATGGGAGCCTCCACGAAGGTACGGTTCGTCGCGCAGGTTCACGCCGCACCTGAGATAGTCCTGCAGCCGGTCCGCTTCTATGTAGACGGTGCGTTGCTCGGCACCGATGAAGACGGGCCGCCGTACGCGGTCGAGTGGCTGGATGAAAACCCCTTCGAGCGACGCGAGCTCGCTGTCGAGATCGAAGACAGTCTCGGTCACACAGCGCGCGATTCAGTGCGCCTGGAGGCATTCGAGATTCTCGAAGTGGCTGACGTAAGGAGCGTCCTGCTCGAAGCCAGCGTGTACGACAGCCATGGCCGGTTCGTGCGCGGATTGGGCGCGTCGAGCTTCACCGTTCAGGAAGACGGCGTACCGCAGGCCGTCGACCTCGTCAGCCAGGAATCGCTGCCGTCGACTTTTGCTCTGCTCATCGACAGCAGCCAGAGCATGCACAGGCGCATCGATTTCGTCAGGGATGCCGCGAAGCGTTTCGTCGACTTTCTGAGGCCCTCGGACCGTGTGCTCGTGGCGCCGTTCTCACGCGGCCTGGCGTCAGTGACAGGACCGACTGACGATCGAAAAACAATACTCGAATCCGTGGAGCACATCGAAGCGGCGGGCGGTACCGCGATTCTCGACAGCCTGGTCGAGGCGATTCAGAAACTCCCTCCCGACCGTGGGCGCCGCGACATCGTGCTGATTACGGACGGGTACGACGAGAACAGCGTGACGTCGATCGACGAAGCACTGGCATCGGTAAAGACGGCCGGGGTCACGGTGTACGTCGTGGGAATCGGGGGGATCGCCGGCATCTCCCTGAAAGGCGAGCGCCTGTTGAAGCAAATCGCCGCCGAAACGGGAGGAAAGGCGTTCTTCCCGCCGAGGGAGGAGGATCTGGGCGCGGTTCACGAACAGCTGGCCGTCGATGCCCAGAATCGCTATCTCGTGAGCTATACGCCAACGAACCAGGCGAGGGACGGGAACTGGCGCAATGTGAGCCTCACGACAGCCCCCGAGTACAAAGTGCGAACGCGATCCGGATACGTCGCGCCCCAACCGCCTCCGATCCGTCCTGAACTGGAGTTCACGATTACCGGAGTGGATCGCAGTCAGGTGGATCTCACGGTCGATGATCTGATCGTGATGGAGAAAGGCGTCGAACAGAAGATCGACGCATTCTACGAGGCGACGGCGCCGGTCTCGATTGTCCTCGCGCTCGACTCGAGCGGCAGCATGCGCAAGAGCGCGACGGCGGTTGTGGAAGCGGCGCAGGAGTTCGTCGCGACGCTTCGCCCCGAAGACAGCCTTGCCCTCGAGATGTTCTCGGATCAGGCGGTCCTCGCACACGACTTCACGACCGCTCGGGAGACGACCGCGAAGATGATCGAGAGCTACACGGCGAATGGCGCCACGGCGTTGTATGACGCCTTGTGGGATTCGCTGACGCGGATGCAGCGAAGGGAAGGCCGGCGTGCAGTGGTCGTGCTGAGCGACGGACGCGACGAAAACAATCCAGGAACCGCGCCCGGCAGTTTGAGGACGGCAAGCGAAGTCCTCGATCTGATTCGTCAGGCGAACGCGACGATATTCACAATCGGCCTTGGGCCCCAGGTCGACCGTCCGTTCCTGGAGCGACTCGCGGAGCTCTCGGGCGGCGAATCATATTTCCCGGTCGCCGTCGAGAACCTGCGCGACGACTACCGGCGCGTAGTCGAGAATCTCCGCCGGCGCTATGTGGTGAGCTACACGTCGACCGATAGCGCGCGGGACGGTGCCTGGCGCGAGGTGCAGATTCAATCGCGGTCGTCTGACGTGGTTGTCACGAGCCGCGGCGGCTACTTCGCACCCGAACGCTGAGCGCAGCAGCATGAGACTTCCAATGCGGCGAGAATACCCGTGAAGACTGGCGCTCCCCGCAGCGAACCCGGAGCCCCGGATTCTCGTCGCGACGTCGAGAAGATACTCGCTCGCCACTTCATCGAACTGCCGCCGGCAGTGCAGTTCGACATCAATGAGGAGTTCCTTTCCGAAGAGGAGTTGTCGCAGCCGCAGGCCGTGCCGGTTGCCGACCCGGGCGTCGAACCCGCCGAGGCGACGCCGAGCGCGCTCGCGCCAATGGAGCCTGTCGCGGAAGCGGCGCCGACAGCTGACGCGTCACCGACAAATCTTGTCGTTTCGGACGTCGACGAATCCGAGGCGGGAACGCCTTCGCTCTCCATCGCCGAGCTACTCGAGAACAGTGTGGCGGTGGATTGGCACGAAGCGGTCGCGATCGCCCAGCGGGTTTGCCAGGCCCTTGCACGGGATCCGGCTGCCGGCGCTCACCTGTGCCTGGTCGACCCGCGCCACATCGAGATTACCCAACGTGGCGACGTCCGCGTCATAACCAACGAGCCGGGGAGCGACCCACACGTCAAGCAGGTAGGTCGAATTCTGCGTGCACTCCTCGAAGGAGGGGCTGCGCCGGTGCAACTCCGGCTGTTGGCGTCGCAAGCGGCCTTCGAAGTTCCCGTCTTCGTCTCGGTAGACGAGTTCTCAGAAGCCCTGCGTCGTTTCGAGCGCCCCGACCACTCCGACGACATTCGAAAGGCGTTCAAGCGCGGCGTCGAGGCGAAGTTCTCGACTTCGATGTACCAAGGCCGTCGGCAGGCAGCGCTTCCCGCGGTCGCGGCAGTGGAGCCGGCCAAGGCCAAGCCGACGTTGACGGACGCCGTTCAGATGCGGGTGGCGAGAACCGTGCGACCTGTGCCCCCACCCAGAGCGACGCGATCAAGCCGCTTGGCGGCAACCGGATCGCTACTGCTGGTTGTGGCGATCACAGTCATCTGGATCCAGGTCGGGGTCGGGGATCGATCAGGGGTCGGGGATCCGGGATCAGGGATCGGGAATGCGCCGACGCCTGATTCCGGATCGCGGGTCTCATCGCTGCCGCCGCCGGTTGATGAGCGTAGTGCACCGACTCAGGCCGCGAGTGCCGGCGTGCGCCCACTACTATCCGAGAGCCCCGTGCCGGCGCCGGCCACACCGTTGATCCTCCCCAGATCGTTAGCTCGCACCGCGCAAGGTGGCGCGAGGCCTGTCGTAGCAGAGCCCGTGCAGCGACTGGAAGCGGGGCGCTCGAGGGAGACGGCTCCGGTCAGTACGCCGTCTGCGCCAGGCAGCCCCGCCGTTAACAGGGCGACCATTCTCAACGCCGACTCACCAGACGCTGCCGTGCGTCAGGCGGCGACGCTGCTTGCGTCGGGGAGGGCAGAAGACGCCCAGCGCGTCTTCGATTCCATTGTTCTGGCGAACCCTCTGTATCAGATTGACTCCGCGCGATCGACGCCGGAGGCCGTGGCCGCGCTGGAGGCCAGCAGGCGCGACATATTGCCAGCGCTCGCTCGCCGCGACTATATGAGCGCGCGTGCGGCCCTCGATGCGGGGGACTACGACCGGGCGCTCAGCGAGGGAAGCCGCATCGCGACGATGATCGCCCACTATGACGGTGACGCGGCGTTCACCGGGCTGCGCGGTGCTCTCCAGCAGCTCCTTGCCCGTGCGTCGGTTATGAAGGCGCGCGAGGACGACCGGGTCTATGCCGAGGCCGACGATGGTGTGACGCCCCCGGCCCCGTTAAGCCGCCAGCTCCCGGCGACACTCCCGTTCGGTATTACCAGCTCGACGGTGGGCAGACTGGAGATGCTCATCAGCCGGGATGGCGAGGTCGAGACCGTCAAGCTGCACACACCGCTGAACCGTTATCACGAGCGAATGATCGTGAGTGCCGCCAAGGCGTGGCGATACAGGCCGGCATTGAAGGATGGCAAACCGGTGAGATTTCGCCTGGTCACCTCCATCAATCTTCCCGAGAACTAACTTCCCGCCGCATTAATACCTGGCCGGATCATTCGGCAATAGGTGCTCGGCATTCTGTTCACCCTCGTGACACGCGAATTCCCAGAATTCGTAGTCCGGTCGGCGCTTCTCGGCCACACGCATCGTCCACGGCCGGGTAAACACCGTCGGATCATCAATCGTCACCTCGTAATTCATCGAGTTGGCGTCAATGAACGTGAAGCGTTCCACGAGATGTGCCTTGTCGCTGAAAAAGTCTCCGGCGACGCTAAGCCGAGGCTTCCCATTGAGGTTGGTGGTGTCGATGACCAGCGTATTGTTCTCCCAGTGGCCGCGCCCATCGCCCATCCAGAGTGTCATGTTCGATCCGAGATGCGGACGGCCGTCGAGCGGGATCACGCGGTACGCGTGGTAGTCATCCCAGACGAACACGACGGACCCCGGAACCTGGATGATACGAAAGGTCGGGAGGTAGTAGAGACGCGGTGCACCGTTCAGCAGACAACGATTCTGCGTGTCGATGTGCTCTGGTCTCGTGGGACGTTCAAAGTTGGAGGCTTGCTGACCCTGCAACGCCGCTGCCCACGGCTGATACGGAACCCGGCCGTCCGGCGGTTCCACAATACGGCTTGGGTTTCGCACCGCGCGTCCGCCAGCGCGCTCCTCGAAATCGGCGGCGCCCGTCCTCGGATTCGTCAGCGAAAAACCGCCGCCGATGACAGGATTCCAAAAACCCTGTACGTCCGGCTGACCATCGGGCAAACGCGCCGGTCGCCACGGATTCGCGGCGGGTGGTTGAGTCTGCTCGGCCTGCTTTTCCTGGGCCGCAAGAGGCACTGCCAGCAACAAGACAGCGGCGCCAATCGCGAAAGGCCAAGGCCTCATAGAGTGTTACGCGACAGTAACCTGGGATGAGCGGTACCACTCGACGGTCTTCGCCAGGCCCGCTTCGAAGGTGACGCTTGGCTGATAGCCGAGCACGCGCTTGGCCTTCGAGATGTCCGCCTGCGAGTCCTTGACATCCCCCGCTCTCGGCTCGGCGTAGATCGGTTCCACCGTGGATCCGACGAGATTGCGGATCGTGTTGAACAGTGTGTTCAGGGAAATGCGTCCGCTCGTGGCTACGTTGATCACTTCCCCGCTCGCATTGTCGGCCGTGCAGGCGCGCAGCACACCATCCACCACGTTTGCCACATACGTGAAATCACGCGTGTGCTCACCGTCGCCGTAAATCGTCGGTCGTCGGCGCTCGCAAAGCGCGCTGATAAAAATGGAAATGACGCCGGAGTAAGGTGACGAGGGATCCTGCCGCGGCCCGAAGACATTGAAGTACCGCGTCGTGACGGTCTGCAACCCGTACAGCCGCGTGAACATCTGACAGTACTGTTCCGCGACGAGCTTCTGCAGCGCATAAGGAGAGAGGGGCGCCGGCGCCATGGTCTCGACCTTCGGAAGCGTCGGTGTGTTGCCGTAGGCGGAGGACGACCCGGCATATACAACGCGCTTGACGCCGGCATCGCGCGCCGCCACCAGCACGTTGAGCGATGCGTCAATGTTGGCGCGATTCGAGGTAATCGGATCCTCCACCGACCGCGGCACCGACGGGATCGCCGCCTGGTGGAGCACGTAGTCGATCCCCTTGACGGCACGCCGCGCCACATCGAGGTCGGCCAGGTCTCCTTCGATGAATTCGACCGAGGGAATGTGCGCGATGTTCTGGCGCTTGCCGGTACTCAGATTGTCGACAACCCGGACGGTCTCGCCGCGACGGAGGAGCTCTTCAGCGAGGTGAGAGCCGATGAAACCGGCGCCGCCGGTGACGAGGTAATGGGCCATATCGCGCCTGATCTCAGCAGAAACCCTTCCAGCGATTGTACTTGCCCGTACAGGATAATGGAATGTCGCAGTCGGCTAGACGATCGCCCGCCTTCGCGCTTCAGCGCTACGGCGGGCAGGCTGTAAAAAGCTTGCCCGCCAGAGGCTGATAAGACATCGGCGGGAGGAAAGTCCGAACTCCATAGGGCAGTGCGCCGGGTAACGCCCGGGCAGGGCAACTTGACGGATAGTGGCACAGAAAATATACCGCCAGCCTTCGCACGCTTCGCGTGCTTCGGCTAGGCAGGCTCTGAAAGGAGCTTGCCTCGACGTAGCCCGTAAGGGCGAAGTCGGGTAAGGGTGAAAAGGTGCGGTAAGAGCGCACCGCGTCCGTGGTAACTCGGATGGCAGGCAAAACCCCGCACGGAGCAAGACCAAATAGGGTGGCGTTACAGGACGGCCCGTCCGAAGCCACCGGGTAGGTCGCCGGAGTCCGCGAGCAATCGCGGGCCTAGAGGAATGATCGTTCTCGACAGAATTCGGCTTACCGGCTGGCTGCGACGTTTCTAAATCCCAAACCCCAAATCCCAAGATCCAAATCCCAAGATCAAGCCTTGGGAGTTGGGAGTTGGAAGTTGGGACTTAACGACTAGCCATCGATGTCCTGCTTGATTCCGTACTGTTCCAGCTTCTTGTACAGATTGCTGCGGGGCGTGTCGAGGGCTTCGGCCGTCTTCGAGATGTTCCAGTTGTTCTCGCGTAACTTGTCCACGAGGAACGCGCGTTCAGCGGCCTCCTTGAATTCGCGCAGTGTTCCTGGCGGCGGGGTGGTGGTTCCGGGGTCGGGGCGCGCCTGGGGCGCCGAAGCGCCAGGGTCTGCGACGGAGGCCTGGCGCGAAGAGGACTCACCGCGAATCTCCGCCGCCAGATCCTCGACACGGACGACGTCGCCTGGCGACATGATCATCAACCGCTCGATCGTGTTGCGCAGCTCGCGGATGTTGCCTCTCCACCGATAGCGCTGCATGGCTTCCATCGCGCGCGGGTCGAAGCGCTTCGGCTTGAGGTTGTGCTCCTCGCTCGTGCGCTTCGCGAAGTGCTGCACGAGCTGCGGGATATCCTCGCGCCGCTCGCGCAGCGGCGGCACCAGAATCGGAATCACGTTCAGCCGGAAGTAGAGGTCGTCGCGGAACTCGCCGCGCTGGATCGCGTCCTCGAGATTCTTGTTGGTCGCGGCAATCACGCGCACATCCACCTTGATCGTACGCGCCGAGCCAAGGCGCTCGACCTCCTGCTCCTGCAGCACGCGCAGCACCTTGGCCTGTGTCCTGGCACTCATGTCGCCGATTTCGTCGAGGAAGATGGTGCCGCGATCGCCCTGCTCGAACTTGCCGATCTGCTTCTCGGTGGCGCCGGTGAACGATCCCTTCTCGTGTCCGAACAGTTCCGATTCGATCAGCTCCTCGGGAATGGCGGCGCAGTTCACCTGGATGAAGCGCTGCCCCGCACGCGGGCTATTGCGATGAATGGTGCGGGCGACGAGCTCCTTGCCGACGCCGCTCTCGCCCAACAGCAGGACCGTCGCATTGGTCGGGGCGGCGCGCTGCACGGCTTCGAGGACCCTGCGCAGAGCCGGACTGTCGCCGACGATCTCGTACCGTGCCTCCATTGCGAGCTTGAGCTCGCGGTTCTCCTTGCGGAGCGAGCGCAGCTCGAGCCCCTTCTGCACCGTCACCAGCACGCGTTCGCTCGTGAACGGCTTCTCGATGAAGTCAAACGCGCCTAGTCTTGTCGCCTGCATGGCGTCGGTAATGGTGCCGTGCCCGGAGATCATCGCAACCGGTAGTGACGCGTCGACCTTCCGGATCTCCGCAAGCGTCTCGAGACCATTGGTGCCCGGCATCTTGATGTCGAGCACCACCATGTCGGGAGGATCGCGCTTGACCTGGGCGATGCCGTCGGGGCCGGAGCCCGCGCCGACGAACTCGTACTCCTCGTATTCGAGGATCATGCGCAACGAGTCACGGATGGCCGCCTCGTCGTCGATCACAAGGATTCGCGGTTTCATCAGAGTGCGGATGCGTCAGCGGTGCGAGAGTGCGATCGTGGTGCCGGGCGGTTACTCGATCTTCACGGTGTGCAATGCGCGCTGATCGCTTTCCGGCCTGTACACGTAGAGCGCAAGGATGTCACCGGCGCGCGAACCCGTCGTGAGACGACGGTAGTCATCGACCGATCGGACAGGATGGCGGTTGATTTCGAGCAGTACGTGACCGCGTTCGATTTCCGCATCAAAGGCAGGGCTCATTGGCTCCACGCGCGAGATGATTACACCTTGCATCCCCTCGGGCAGCTTGAAGCGTTCCGAGAAGTCGCGATCGAGGTCACGAACGGAGAGACCGAGCGCGGGACCGCGCTGACTCGACGGCTGCGGTGTCTGCCCCTCGCCCGCCCCCGCGCGCTTCTCGCGTTGCGGCCGCTCGGCCAGCTTCACCGATACGTTCATCGCGTGGTTGTCCCGAAGAATCTGGAGCGAGGCGACCGTGCCTGGCTGCCGCCCCGCGATCAGTTGAATCAGCTCGTCGTTGCCCGTAATCGGTTTGCCGTCGACTGCGACAATCAGGTCGTAGGTCCGGATCCCCGCGCGGGCGCCCGGCGACCCGGTGGTGATGTCCTGCACGAGAGCCCCGCGCGCCGTATTCAGGCCCAGCGAGCGCTGCAGATCCGGGTCGACGTCGCGGAGGGCAACGCCGATGTATCCACGTGACACCCGCCCCTTGTCGCGCAATTGCGGAAGGATGGCGCGCGCCTGATTGATGGGGACGGCAAATCCGATGTTGGCGGCGCGCGAGCTGATCGCGGCGTTGATGCCGATGACCTCGCCGCGCGCGTTAATCAGCGGACCGCCGCTGTTGCCGAAATTGATCGCCGCGTCGGTCTGGATATAGCGGTCGAGCGAGGTGTCAAACAGCTTCCGGCCGATGAAGCTGACGACACCGACCGTGACCGTGTGCTCGTACGCCAGCGGATTGCCGATGGCGACGACCCATTCCCCGACGCGCAACGAATCCGAATCGCCAAGCACGGCGTACGGAAGCGGCCGGGTCGACTCAACCTTGATCAGGGCAATGTCCGTATCGGGATCGGAGCCGACGCGCGTCGCGTGCAGGTTCCGCCCATCGGTGAGGCGGACCATGATGCGATCGGCGCCGTCCACGACGTGATGGTTGGTCAGGATCAAGCCCTGCGCGTCGATGATGAAGCCGGTGCCGGCGCCGCGGTGTGGTCCCTGGGGATCGCGATCACCTGGGCGACCGAAGAGGTCGGGACCGTCGGGCA
>Ga0137452_1000496_pt1 | contig 11724 bp, 9 predicted proteins | sample EasRivERMGT513_2_FD_102312 | JGI IMG/M metagenome (GOLD analysis project Ga0137452, IMG submission 102312) | Soil microbial communities from meander-bound floodplain in the East River, Colorado, USA - East River MetaG ERMGT513_2 | ecosystem: Environmental > Terrestrial > Soil > Floodplain ...
CGGGGGAAGGACTCCCTGAAGCGCATCACGCAGCAGTCCCTTGTGCACGCCGTTCCTGCTCAGGGCTTCCCCGGGAATGGCCATCAAGAACGCGATGAGATCGCGATCGAGGAATGGAAAAGCCATGTCCAGCCCGTGCATCGCGCCCACTTTATTGTTCCACTCCATGCAGAGCACGTGATAACGGGATCGAACATGGTCGTACAGCGATTGCGCATGTGCGCGACCGGGTAGCACAGCCAGGCGTGGCACGCGCGGCGCGGCGCGTTCGCGAAATCCCTCTGTGTAACACTGGAGCACATCGCCCGTCGGGCGCCATCTGTTTCGAATCTCCCGGAGTCGCTCGACGATCACTCCCGGCACATGACGCTTCAGAAGCGCCGCAAAAAGTCGCCGCCTGAACCAGTGAACCGGGATGTCGACCCATTCCCCGAAGGCGTTGATGTGCTGCCACGCCTGGAGCCACTGCCCGCGCCGACACAGATCGACCAGGTACGCGTCATCGAACAGAAACTGGTCGCCCCAGTGGCCGGTGAGCAACACCTTGGCGCCCAGCCCCCGCACTGCAGTGAGGTATGCATGGGTCCTGCTCCACTGCGCGTCGAGAAAAGGCGCTTCCGCGTGCCAGATGGCCTCACGGCAGCCATCTATGATCCCAGTTGGAAGATTGTCCATCCGCGTGATCTCGACGTCGTACGCCCGCTCGATCTCAACGAGAAAGTGTTTCTCGTCCGACGGAGAACCATCAGGAAACGTGTATGAGACCCCGATCAACGGTGATCGGATGCCCGGTTCGGACCGCCTCAGCGTCTCGCCGACACAGAAAACGGCTGACGAGTCCAGGCCGCCGCTGACTGAGATGGCCACTGGACCCGCACAGCGCAGACGACGTCGAACCGCTCGCTCGAAATGGTGGCGGAATGCCTCGGCATATTCGTCGAAGGACCGCAACCGAACCTGTCGTGAGCGATCGAAGTCCCAGTATCGCTTCGTGACGATTCCTTCGGGACTGGCGATAGTGAGATGCGCAGGAAGCACACTGAAGATATTCTGGAAGCACGTGAGCCCTCGGGTGTCTTCAGCAGCGAGTCGCGTGAAGAGCAGATCTGCGACAACATCGTCGTTTGGCTGAGTGACGATCCCCGGATGCGCCAGGAGCGTCTTGATTTCCGAAGCGAAGACGAACAGATCGCGACTCGCGTAGTAGTAAATTGGTCTGACGCCGACAGGATCACGTGCGAGGAGCAGCTTCGACTGATTCGGGTCGTAAAGTCCGAGCGCGAAGTCTCCGTCCAGGTGCGCTGGGAAGTTGTCGCCGAACGCGCGATAGGCAGACAGCACCAGCGCAGGGTCTGACGACTCAACGGAAAGTGCCGCAGTCGTCCGCAGAACGGACAACAGGTCCTCTCGGTTATCAAGTCGACCGTCGAAGACGAGGACAACTCCGGACGGATCCATGAGGGGTTGGGTTTCGTGTGTGCTCTCGAGCGAGATTCGGGAGAGGCGAGAGGCGAAACCAACCGTGCGTTGAGTCTCCACTCCTTCGCCGTCGTGACCTCGATGTGAGAGCGTGGCAGAAAGTCGGCGCACTTCCGAGCTGTGTACCGGCCGACCATCGCGATTCCAGAGACCCAGAATTCCGCTCATTTGCTACAAGACAGGAGAGTTGTGAGTCTACCCGACTTCGCTTCTCGTCCCGGGCCGGTCGCTGTCATCGCATCGATCTGATAGAGTTCGTCGAAGCCAAACTTGGGGGTGCGATGGACCTCACCTTGAACGATTCCATCGTCGTGTCCGAGGATGTTCTGTTTCGCGAACTCGACGACGAGGCTGTTCTCCTGAACCTGAAAACGGGTATCTATTTCGGATTGAACCCACTCGGAACTCGAATCTGGCAGCTCATTGTCGAAGAGCGTTCACTCGCTCGTGTGCTTGAAAAGGTGCTTCACGAATATGACGTCGGGCGATCCGTCCTGGAAACGGATTTATTGGCACTGGGACGGCAGTTGTGCTCCAGCGGCCTCGCCGAGATCGCGCGCGCATAACAGCGGCTCCATTCCTGGCTCCTTCATCAGCGGTACCGCGTGCTGACCGAGGCGCGGCTCCGGAAGATGTGCGTCTTTGCGAAGCCCGGCTTCTTCGACGAGGGCGGGTGTACAAGTGTCCGTGCGGCGATGGATCGCGGTCGCGCCGAAGCGGCTGAGATTTACGTTGGCGGCTACGTCGTCGACAAGAACGTACGAAGGACATTCGACGTCGCGGTCGACTCGAGGACCGTTGGTATCGTTGAGCGCGCGTTCGCGAACGTACGCGCAGAGGTGTCGTGCTTCTTCGGCGAGACATTGAGCGCGGCAGAGGGACCGGGATTCCTCAGATATCCGACCGGCGGTTTCTACCGCGCGCACCTGGATCGCCTCGATGAGCCGGGGCACGGATTCTCGCGCCGTGTTTCGCTCGTGCTGTTCCTGACCGATGCAGGTCGCGGTGAGGGCGATGGCCGATGCGAAGGGGGCTGGTTGCGGTTGTACGGTGTTGTCGACCCCGCCCAAGAGACCGTGCCGCTCGACATTTCACCCGCGGCAGGAACACTCGTCGCCTTCCGATCTCACCTGCTCCACGAAGTGCTGCCGGTGACCGACGGCGTGCGAGACGCCATCGTCGACTGGTTCTACTAACGGTCCTGCGGCGGCTTTACCGGGCCGAGGACGCCGCGGGCATCGAGCGGCAGCGGCGCGCCGTGGTGCTTGGAAGGTTTGAACCAGTCGGCGAGCCGCGACAGGCGGCCAACCGTGGTGCGCTTGGCTTCCTCGAATTGTTCGATCGCGTCGAGCGCTTCGGCGAGCGTACTGACGACGCCGATGCCGCGCGCCAATGCCTGATCGCGGATGCCCGGATCGTCGCGCCGCTGCAGCAGGACCGCCTTGGCGCGCGAGGCGGCGATGATGTCGACGCAGTTGGTCAACCGGTCGTCGATCGCAATATCGAGCTTCACCGCGTTCGCGGCATCGCCCCGCGAGCCTGGCACCGTCATCACCGAGGGCAGCGAGAAGCCATGCTGCTCGAGCCACCACTGTGTCTGGAACTGCGTGGTTTCACCCGCGCTGGAAGGCCTCGTGGTCAGGAAGTACACCTCCCATCGTCGCTCCCGCGACGTCCGGTACAGGCGCTGAATCTGGTCGGGCTCGTATGGAGCGAGCGTGAGCCACCATTGCGATGTCCGATCGACCCGCTCCCAGGCGCGCTTGACGGCGTCGGCGTTGAGCGGGTGGCGCGGCGGCTCGCCGCCTGACTCCTGGTCGGCGGCGGCGGTGGCGCGAAAGGCTGTGTGGAAATCGGCGACGACTCCGTCCACATCGAAGCCGACGCGAAGACTCATGGCAGCGGCGCCTCCGCAGCAGGATCGGACGACCGGTTCGGCCTGACGGCCACGGCTGCGAGGATCGCCGCCAGCAGGAGATTTGCCGGCTGGTGCAGCCCGGTGTCCCAGATGCTTTGTACCGCGATGCCGGCGAGGCCCGCATACGCGCCGATGCGAATCCATCGGTGCGGCCCGCGGTCATCCGCAAGCCGTGCGCGTACCACGCGATGGAGCAGTACCAACATGGCGAGGACCGCCAGCAGCAACAAGGCGCCCCCCTCTGCGGAGAGCTGCAGGTACTCGTTGTGCGCGTGATTGAAGAGCACCTGCTTGTCGGCCCGTTGGTAGATGAACATGGCGTCCGGGAAGGTGCCAGCCCCGGTGCCGAGCACGGGGAAGTCGCGAATGATCGGCAGCGTGTCGCGCCAGATCGCCAGGCGCCTGATTGGCGCCGCGTCGAGCGTCCCCTGCACGCGCTGCACGAGCCCTTCGCCGTTGATCCAGGCAGCGGCTAGGACGACGACGACGGCGGCTGCTGCCGCCATCGAGGCTCCCCGCCGACGACTCACCCCGGCCAGGATCGCGGCAATGATTGCGGACGTCATGAGGGCGACGAACCCGGATCGAGAGAGGGTCGCGGCGACCGTGATCAGCATCGCAGCAAGGCATCCCACGAGTCCTATCGAGTCGCGATCGAAGAGCGCGTTCGCCATTCCGCGTCCTCCCTGCGCCCCACGGTCCTGCATGTGGGTTGTCGCCCGCATTGCCATGTAGCCGCCGACGACGCTGATCGCGAGCACGAGCCATGTTGCGAGGTGGTTGCGATCGATGAAGGGCCCAAAAGGCAGGGCCCGCGGGTCGGCGGCGCTCCAGACCCAGTAGATGGTTTTTGGTGCCGTCGCCCGCTGCGCCAGCGCCACAAGCGAACACGCGAATCCCACCCATGCGAGGACGCGGATGGCGGCGCGGGTGCCGCTGCGCTTGAATGCTTCGCGCGCCGCCCAGAATACGAGGGCGCCGGCGAGCGCGAGCGCGAACGCCGTCCTGGTCGCCGCGGGGTGGATGCTGAGCGGACGCCATCCACCAAATGGCTCGAGTGCGTAGGAATCCTGCAGCGCACGCGTCGCAGGGGAGAGCACCGTCACGACGGTTTCCGGCAGCGGCGCCATCTGCACGGCAATCACGCCGAGCGCGGCCAGCAATGCGACATCGAGTCCGCGGGTCACGGGATCGGCGCAGACGCGGGCGCCCGAGATGATGAAGAGTGCCGCTGCGACAAACAGCGTCGGGAGCGTCGACCACTCATACGCGCCGCCGACGACCGCGAGGACGCCGGCTGCGAGCAGCGTCAGGAGGATCGGAAGAATCGACAGCGAGCGCTTAGCTCGCGGCCGGGGCTTCGGCGTAGTAGCTCTTGTACTGATGCCCGTAGTATCGCGAGTAGTAGTAGCGGTTGCGATCAAAATCGACACGGTTGAGGACCGCGGCAATCGACGTCGGATGGCCAGCCCGCAGGGTTTCGATGGCTCGTTCCGCCAGGCGCCACCGCGTCATCTCCGCGCCAATGACGAACGTGACGGAGTGGACGAGCGGGGCCAGGACGACGGCGTCGGTGACCGCGAGTACAGGCGGCGTATCGACGATGACCCAGTCGAACGGTCCCGTCGAGAGCTGCTGCATGAACGCGCGCATGCGATCGGACCCGAGCAGCTCCGATGGGTTCGACGGCGTGGAGCCTGCGGGAATCACGAGCAGATTCGGGTCGCCGCAGCGCTGGACGACGTCGCGCATCCTCGCCTTGCCGTTGAGGAGCTCGGCCAGCCCGCGGTCGTTAGGCAACCGCATCGCCTTGTGGACGCTGGGGCGCCGCATATCCGCATCGATGAGCAGCACACGCGCGCCGCCGATCGCCAGTGCGAGGGCGATGTTGACCGCGGTCGTGGTCTTTCCTTCAAGTGGCTGCGTGCTGGTAATAGCCACCAGGTGCGTGGCGTCGGTGCCGCTGCTTGCCACGAGCGCCGTTCGAAGGGCCCTGAATGCCTCGCCGAAATCGTGCGGCACCGGGCCGGACAGCAAGGGATGCCGCTCGCCGTGCACCTTGGGAACAAGGCCGAGGAAATTGAGATGAAGCCGCCACGCCACGTCTTCGGGCGTTTTGACGGTGTCGTCGAGGTAGTCGATCGCAAAGGCTGCGGCGATGCCCATGCCGAGACCGAACAGAAGCGCCATCATCCATGCGCGCCGCGTATTTGGCGTGAAGGGTGCGCCAGGCATCTCCGCGCGATCGAGGAGCCGCACGTTGTTTGCGCGGCTGTTGCTGACAACGCGGAGTTCCTTCTCGCGTTGCAGCAGCGATTCGTAAACCTGGCGATTGCTCTCGGCCTCGCGCTGGAGCACTGAGTAGTCGATGCTCTTGCGGTTCAGATCAGTGGCTTGGACCTTCTGCGCCTCGAGGTCTGAATTCAGCTGCTTCTCTTCCTCGAGCGCGGCCTGGTAGTCAGCCTTGATGGCGGCGACGTTCTTGGAGATCTCTTCGTCGAGCTGCCGTTCGGCATCGTTGATCTGCGAGGTGACTCTGAGCAGGTCCGGGTGCTTGTCGCCGTAGCGTTCGGCAAGGCGGAGCCGGTCGCGCTCGAGCTCGACGATCCGTGCCTTGAGCTGCTGTACGAACGGGTTCGCCGCGATAGTCGTCAGGCTCTCCCGATCCTTTGCGGCAATCACCTGGTTGTAGAGCGCTTCCTTCTGGATGCGCGACGTCCGCGCCTTCGACGCGACGTCGTTCACTTGGTTGAGGCGCGAGACGATGATGTTCTGCCTGTCCTCGAGTGAGAGCGCGTTCTGGTTCTCGCGGTACTCCGCCAGCATGCGTTCGCTGGCCTGCACCACGTTCTGCTGCTTGCCGACTTCCTGCGTCAGCCATTGCAAGGTCTTGTCGGTGTTTTGCAGCCGGAATTCGAGGTTCTGGTTGACGTACTCCTCGGCGAGCACGTTGACGGCGCGGGCGGCAAACTGCGGATCCGCCGCGACGAAGAAGACATCGACGAGGCGGCTACCGCGAACGGGGTTGACCCCGACGCGATCAAGAAACGCTTCGGCCTGCTGGCTCTCAGGAGCGGCCTGAGCCGGCGGCACCTTCCCGTCCGCGCGTCGGAACGGCGCCATGAGCTTCGCCTTCACCGCGCTGAGAACTTGCGTCAGAGCCGGTGGCTTCGGGCCTTGACCGTTGAACTCGGGCACGTTGTCCAGCTTCAGATGGCGGACGGCGCGGAGCGCGAGGTCGCGGCCCTGGAGAATCTTGTACTGGGTCTGGTAGTACGGCTCGGGATCGCTGTACGCGAGGTACGGTTCCTTGAAATCGGTCTGCGCTGTCGTCTGCTCTTCGTCGATCTGAATTCGCGCCTGGGCACGGTACAGCGGCACCGTCGTATACGTCTGGTACATCATCGCCGCAACGACCAGGATGGCGAGCGCTGCCGCCGCCTTCCAGTGCTTGATGATGATTGCCGCCCGGTCGAACAGGTGAACGTTCGGATCGGGGCCGAAGCGGCCAGCCTTCGCCGCTGCCAGAGGAGCCGCAGTTGCTGGAGGAGTGCTGGCGCCAGCGCCGGTCGAAGAGAGACCTCGTGAATCAAACATGACTACTGACTACCAGCCGCCGCCTGTCGGGTTGTTCGGGCTTTCCTGCGGGGTCAGGTTCGAGGTCGTCCGCGTGACGCCGTTGCGCGCGGCGACGGTGGTCGTCTCCTCGAGCGTTCCCGTCAACCTGTTGCCGAATGTCGCGGCGACGTCGGGGGCCGCCGCGATCGTGCGGACCGTCGTCTGGCGGACATCTCCGCGTCCTAGAAGAACGACCTCACTTGCCGCGACAACGGAACCGGCGGGACCCAACAGTTCGACGACGTAGGAGCTCGGGTCGAGGTCGAGAAAGGAGAATCGGCCTACGTCGTTCGCCGTCGCGCGGGCTTCGATCCTGCCGCTGTGGATATTTCGCACCACGACTCGGGCGTACGGGATAGGCATGTTCAACGACGTCTGCGCGATGCCGACGAGAGCGTTGAACTTGCCGCCCACCGCCGCGACGGCAATGGGCGTGTTGTACTGCCGCGCCAGGCCTTGGGCGACACCAGGGACGGTCTCGGGTTGTCCGAAGGGCTGCGTGGTCCGGAAAGACGCACGGCCAAAACCAACAACGGCTTCGCGGGTGGGATCACGGTCGGCGCGCGCGAGCTCGTCCGCCTGCAGCTGTCGCGATGTATTGGGTGCGTACTGCCACACGCTCTGGACACGACGAACCGAGCGAAATTGCGGCCATCCGACGGCCGCGGTGGCCGTCAGGACGATGGCCAACTGGATCGCTAAATGTGTCCGTTTCATGAATACCGATCCCTTTATCGACACATCCCGTCCGCCTCTACAGATGGTGATGTAACTCAATATGACAGTAAGGTCTAATATGAGACAATTTCCGCTATTTTGAATCGGCCTTTAAACATGGTAATTAACTTATTTGCAATCAGTTGCGGAGATTATAGCCTTTCGAAGACCACGACGGTCTCTACATGTGCCGTGTGCGGGAACATGTCGATGGGCTGCATTGAGCGGATTCGATACCCTTCAGCGCAGATGGTGCCGAGGTCGACGGCGAGCGCTTCAGGATTGCACGAGACATAGACCGCGCGTGCCGGTCGCAGTCGTCCAAAAATCTGCTGCAACACTGACGCCGCGCAGCCGTCACGCGGCGGGTCGAGCACGATAGCGTCCGCACGGCGAATCGAGGCAATCGCCGTCTCAACACGGCGCGCAACGAACCGGCACCGGTTGCGTGCGACGCCGTTCAGCCGCAGCGCCGCCTCGCCGTCCGCCACCGCCAGGCGGTTCTCTTCCACGGCGACGACCTCGTGCCCCGCGAGCGCGAGCGGGATCGCGAAGAGCCCGCAGCCCGCATACAAATCGACCACGTGCGAGTGTTCGGGAATCGCACCAAGCACGAGACCGACGAGGATTTCGGCGGCGCGTACATTTGTCTGGAAAAACGCCGGGGGGGACATGAGGAACGAGGCGCCCGCCACCTCCTCGCGCATCCGCTCCGATCCTCGGAGCCGTCGGGTCCGCTCACCGAAAACGAATGCGTCGTCTCGTTCATGCAGGTTGAGGTGCACGGACGTGGGCGGATCCTCTTCGAGGAGACGTCGCGTCGCCGTCCGGAGTCGGCGATCGGAATCGCTCGAGACGACGACGGTCGCCATGAGCTCTTCTGTGTGGCATCCGACACGTACCGCGAGGCTTCGGAGCACCCCGCCATCGGCGCCGGCTGCGTTCAGGGCCGCTGAGGTAAACGTGTCGCGCGCGCGGAACGCGAACGTGTTGCCACGCTCGTCGTGGACCGGACACTCGCGCACAGGAATCACGCGGCGTGAACCGCGCGCGTAGTGTCCCATGACCAGCGTTGTATCGTGGCGGCGTCCGCCGAAACGGAGGTTACCGAACACGAAATGCACCTTGTTGCGGTATCCCCACGGCCGGTCGAGCGGTGTCGCCGGCAAAGTCTCCTGCGCACGCGGTGCGCCGGGTATCGCGGCGCCAACGAGCCGGTTCACAAGTGCGGTTTTCAGCCGGAGCTGCTCCGGATAGGAGATGTGCTGCCACGCGCAGCCGCCGCACGCGCCAAGCCCTGGCTCGGCATCCGGACCGAAATGGATGCACCGTGCGCGAACACGGTGCGGTGAGGCGCGGAGGATTTCAAGCAGGGCGGGAAAGACGCGGCCGTTACGGCCGGGATCGAGCCGGACACGCACGCGCTCGCCGGGGATGGTGAACGGCACTGCGATGCGGAGGCGTCCGGCGGACGCGACACCGTCGCCGGCAGCGCTCAGCTCTGCGATTTCAACGTCGATGATCTTCGAGCCGGCGTCATTTGACATCCAGGAGCTCGACATCGAAGACGAGCGTCGCGTTGGGGGGAATCACGCCGCCTGCGCCTTGCGCGCCATAGCCAAGGTCAGGCGGGATGGTGAGCGTGCGCTGGCCGCCGACTCGCATCCCGGCGACCCCCTGGTCCCAACCGGAAATCACCTGGCCCGCGCCGAGACGGAACGAGAACGGCTCGTTCCTGTCGCGCGAGCTGTCGAACTTGCTTCCCTTGTGATCGGCGGGTCCTTCGTCGTACAGCCAGCCGGTGTAGTGCACCTGCACCTGCCGTCCTGGCCCGGCTTCCGCGCCGGTGCCGGTCTTTGCGTCCTGTTTCATCAACTGAGTGATATTCGACTGTCCCATGTTGTCTCCGCCACCTGAAGTCAATACACCGCAGAGCAGCAGCGCCGCACCCATCGCACTTCTCGCCCGCATCGCACCCATCGCCCCCCTCCGCGTCACCACATCCCCGCGTAGCTGATTCTCCAAATCCGACCGCCCGAATCATCCGACACGTAGAGCGACCCGTCCGGCCCCTGCGCGAGTCCCACTGGTCGGTGTTGCGCGTTTCCAGGTGACGGCCGTGGCGTGCCCGCAAATCCGTCCGCAAAGACGTGAGCCGTTCCGGCGGAGGCGTCGTGGTTGAGCGGCTGGAACATCACGTTGTACCCGGCCTGCGGCAGCGGCGAACGGTTCCACGATCCGTGGAACGCGACGAACGCGCCCTCGCGATATTGCGCCGGGAACTGCGTCCCCGTGTAAAAGAGCACGTCGAGCGGCGCGTAATGCGCAGGGAACGTCGCCACCGGATTGGTGTATTTCGCGCAATCGGCGACCGCCCGCCCGTCGCCGCCGTACTCCGGCGCCACCACGCGCCTGTTCAGGAGCGGATCGAAGTAACAGTATGGCCAGCCGAAGTCCGCGCCTTGTTTGATCTCTTGCAGTTCTTCCGCCGGCAGCTCGGCGTTCTTCGTCCCGTCGAACGCGGGCCACAGATCGAGCTGATCGCGGCCGTTCTGCACCGCCCAGAGCGAGTGCGTGGTCGTGTTCCACGCCACACCGACGGTGTGCCGGATTCCTGTCGCAAACCGGTTGTCGGCCGAATGCGACTGACCGACACGATCTGCCTCGTACTTCCAGATGCCCGCAGCGAGCGCGAGATCGGAGCACGGACGTCGTCCGGGGACGCCGGCCACGCGATCGCGGGCCTGACAGTTGTTGGTTGGCGCGCCGACATGCACGTAGATCTCCCCCTGTTCACCGAAGGCGAATGACTTTGCCGAGTGACCGCCGGCGTTCGGAAGATCGTCGACGATGACCTCAGGAGGTCCGATCGGAAGGAGGGCGACGCCGTCCATCTGGAACCGCACGATTTTCGTGTCTGCCCCGACATACAGCTGGTTGTTGCGCCACGCGATAGCGGTACCAGCAAGGCCCGCGCCGAAACGCTGCTGCATGTCGAACCGGCCATCGCCGTCCGTGTCGCGCAGCGCCATCACCGAGCCTCCTGGTGCCCTGTTGTCGTGGAGCTCCACATACAGATCGCCGTTTGGCGCAACGGTGATGTGGCGCGCGGGGCCGAGGGCGTCGGCAACGACGGCGGCGCAGAAGCCCGCCGTGAGCGTGAGACCGCCATTGTCCGGATCGCAGACGGTGGGGCTGGAGAATTGCCGCGCGGCGAGCAGCGCCGTACATCCCGCAAGTATGCTGACGAGCACGGCCGCCGACGCTCGCGCCATCACGCGATTATACGTGGCGACTGCCCGTGATTCGTCCACGGGCAGCATGCTGAGCTTGCCAACTCCCAACCTCCAACTCCCAACTCCCAAGAAAAGGTTTGATCACTTGTCGCGCCGACTTTGTGTATCGTCATGGGAGTTCGGAAGTTGGGTGTTGGGAGTTTTTGAAGAGGAGGTCTCGTGGCCCTTCGCCGCGGCGTTATCGTCGTTCTGAGTTTCATCACGCTCGCCGTGATCGTCTCCGTGACCGGCATTGCGTTCGTTTACCTGCTCGTCTCCCGCGGGCCAGCAATCGAGGACGATTCGACGCTCGTGCTCCGGCCCGGAGGCGAGCTGCAGGAGACGGCTCCCGACGACGTGGTCGGCCAATTGATCGGCCGCAACGTCACCACGGTCCGCAGCTTCGTCGAGAGCCTGCGGCTCGCGAAGCGCGATCCACGCATCACCGGCGTCCTGCTCGTGCCGTCCTCGTTCGAGTCGCCGTTCTGGGCCAAGGTTCAGGAGCTGCGCGACGCGGTGCTCGACTTCCGCAAGTCAGGGAAGATCGTCGTCGCCTTCCTCGAGTATGGCGGCGACCGCGAGTATTACCTTGCCAGCGCTGCGGACCGCGTGTTCCTGCTGCCGACGAGCGCGCTCGACCTCACCGGCGTCGCGTCGTACGAAGTGTTTCTGCGCGGCACGCTGGACAAGCTTGGGGCGTATGCGGATTTCCTTCAG
>Ga0137452_1000499_pt1 | contig 11689 bp, 7 predicted proteins | sample EasRivERMGT513_2_FD_102312 | JGI IMG/M metagenome (GOLD analysis project Ga0137452, IMG submission 102312) | Soil microbial communities from meander-bound floodplain in the East River, Colorado, USA - East River MetaG ERMGT513_2 | ecosystem: Environmental > Terrestrial > Soil > Floodplain ...
TCGAAGTTCGCCGCGTCCATCATGAAGAGATTCTGTTTGCGCGAGAAGACGATCGTCTGCTTGTCGGGCGACAGGGTCGCCCAGGTCGGGTTGCCGCCGTTCGCCGGGTCGGGCGTGTACTTGTCGTTCAGGACGACGTTGCCAGTGACCGTGTCGTACTCGAGCGTCCACTGCTTGGTCTGCTGCGCGCCGCCGGCGCCCGCGGCGCCACCCTGACGGCCGCCCTGCACCTGCTGACCACCGCGTCCGCCGCCGCCACCGCCACGGCCGCCACCCGCGCGACCGGCGGCGCCTTGCGCGTCACCGCGACCGGTCGTCGTCTGCGTCTGACCGTCGATCTCCTTGCCGTCTGCGGTCTCGACCTTCGACTCGCGCGGCAGGCTCACCGTGAATCTGATCTTGGTGTCGTTGTCGAAGAAGCGCGGCGTCGCGATCGGCAGATGCTGCGCGTCGTACGGCGTGCGAAGAATGCGCGTGAGCTGCGCGGCCATCTTCGCGTTGTCCCACATCGCGGTCTTCGTCTTCTTGACCGGATCGACGATCCACCACTTCTGGCCAGCCGGCGTCTCGTAGCTGTACCAGAAGCGATCGCTGAACTCCATCCAGTTCGGCGTCACCGAGGTCGAGAACACGTACTTGGCGACCTTGGCCGACGTCCATCGCGACGCCAGGTCGTAGTTGGGTGTCGGCAGCGCGCGGTCGGCGGCGCCATCCGGCGTGCGGTCAGTCACGAAGCTCGGCACCATCGCGCCGACGAGCGCGAGTGCCAGGGACAGGCGGGAGAACGCTCTCATCGCAAACTCCTTGAAAATGGGCGCCCCAAATATACACCGGTTGCCCGGCAATGCCTTGAAGGGAAGCACCTTAGCCGTGCGCACCGGTCGAAACGCCATACCCGGCCGCCAGAAACACTGGCCGTTCGTGTCCGTTAAAGTTCCATCAGGCGCCAGCCGATGCTTTGAGTGACAACGAAGCATGGCGGCGGAAACGATGGAGACCGGGCGCACCACAGACGCCCTTCAGAACGGCCTCACCACTCTCGTCGACAACCTGCTCACGATCGTCTCGAGGGTGGCGCCCGAGGCCGAGCCGCGCGAGACGACGACCTTTCAGACGCGCATCGCGCAGCATCGACGTCGCATCGCCGACGCCACGTCGGCGCAGGAGCTGGCGACAGAGGCCGATGCGTGCACGAAGACGTGCGAGCAATACTTCCGGCGCTCGCGGCACTACTTCGTCGATCGTGAAGCCGAGTTCACCGAAATGATCACGATCCTGCGCGAGGCCGCCGGCATGATGGCCGGCGAGGCGTCGGCGTTCAACAATCAGGTGCTCTCGTCCTCCGAGCGCTTCGGCGCCCTCCTGCAACTCGACGACATCCGCGTACTCAAGAAGCAGATCTCCACGCAGGTGGCGACGCTCAAGCGCGCCGTGCAGGAGAAGCAGAAGCGCGACGAGGAGGCCTACGGTGCGCTTACTCGCCGCGTGGAAGCGCTGCAGAACCGGCTGCTCGAGGCGGAAGAAGAGGCCTCGATCGACGCGCTGACGCGCGTGGCCAATCGCGGCAGCTTCGATCGCACACTGCGCCGCATGATTGCGGCGTCGCGCCGGGCGTCGGCGCCGCTCTCACTTGCGCTGATCGACATCGACAACTTCAAGGTGATCAATGACACGCACGGTCACCCCGTCGGCGACCGTGTGCTGCTCTGCGCGGCCTTGTCGCTCATCCAGGCGCTGAGAAAAACGGACTTCGTGGCGCGGTACGGCGGCGAGGAGTTCGCGATCCTGCTCCCCGACGCCCGAGTCGTCCATGCCGAGAAGAGGCTGACGGCACTCATCGCGAAGATTGCGGAAAGTAACTACGAGTACGAGGCGGATGGCCGAAAGGGAACTGTACAGTTCACCGTCAGCTGCGGCGTCACCGAGCTCGAGGCCGGTGACGAAGACGACGATCTCGTTCGACGCGCAGACGAAGCCCTGTACGAGGCCAAGCGCGAAGGTAAGAACCGAGTGATCGCGAGAAAACACTCACTGCTGGGCGGCCTTTTGGCCTGAAAATCGCCCGGCCGCTCGACGCTCCATCCTGCCCTCTCGGACCGATTCCCGTCCCGTTCGCCCCCTCTCGCCGACTGGCCCCCTATTCCGTGGGCTAAGATGCAAAGGCTTTGTTTAGCTCTCCCCGCGGAGGGAAGGATTCATGGCTAGTGATGTTCAGGCGGACGCAACTCCCCAGGCGGCCGAGACGGCGCCTGTCGCTGCTCCCGACGGTGCACTGATCGTTCTGACCGCACCATTTACCGAGACGATCGACCACGCCGGCTACTTCATCCAGATGAGCATGGCCTCATTGCCGATGTGGCTCGAAGGCATTTTGAATCGCAAATATCCGAAGTGGCGCGACGTCGAATACAACGGCGACGGCTCGGCGCGCTACATGCCGGCCGGCCTGCGCGTCCTCGAGAAGTCGCTGCTCCGCTCGTTCTCCGCCGACGACATCGTCGCGTGCTATCCGGACGATCTCGACAAGTTCGTGGGACCAAAGACCCGCGTGGTCGCGATCTCCACGCACAACCCGCTCGGCGTCACCTTTGCGGCCGGCGTGTACACCTCGATCTTCGGCGAGTCGAAGCAGCCCATCAACTCGTTCTACGCGATGAAGATGTTCGAGAAGGTCAAAGCCAGCCCGTTCCGCTCGAACTTCAAAGTGATCGTCGGCGGTTCCGGCGGATGGCAGATCACGCAGAACAACGCGTGGGACCTGTTGAGCGTGGACTGCGTCGTCGAAGGCCGCAGTGAATCCGCCGACACGATGGAGCTCTTCCACAAGGCGATTCGCGGCGAAGAACTGCCCCGCCAGCTGGAAGTCGCGCACCCGAAAGATCGCGAAGCCCTGCTCGTGCCCGACAAGCGCACGACCTTCGGGGTCGTCGAGATGACGACAGGCTGCGGACGTCGCTGCCAGTTCTGCGTGCCCGATCTCAATCCGCAGATTGACGTGCCGAAAGACAACATCATGCGCGGCGTGCTCGCGAACGTCCGCGACGGCAACAAGCAGATCTCGCTGGCCACCGAAGACATGTTCATCTGGGGCCAGGTGCGGACGGAGACGCCGTTCTACTTCCCGAACCGCGAGGCCCTGCTCGATCTCTACGGATCGATCATCAACACGCCGGGCGTCGAGCAGCACGTCCTCAGTCACGCGACCATTGCGCCGTCGGTTGTCGACCCGGTCCTGATCGAGAAGCTCTCCGAGATGTGCCTCGACAAGAGCCCGATTCGCCTGCCGTTGCTGAGCACGCACAAAGAAAAGCGCGCGCTCGTGCCGCTCATCGGACTGGAAACGGGCTCGACACGTCTCGGCAAGCAGATCATGCCGAGCAAGGGCGTGCCGTTCTCCATCGAGGACTGGCCGAGCATCGTCATCAACGGGCTGGCCACGCTCAACAAGAACAACTGGTTCCCGGCGATGACGCTGATCATCGGCAGCCCGGGCGAAACGGACGACGACACGAAGGCGACCATCGATCTGATCTACGAGGTGGAGCGCCGTGGCCTGTTCGCGTTCTTCATCCCGTCCATCTTCACGCCGCTCCACGACACGCGCATGAAGGATGAGAAGGGCGTCACCGAAACGCGCAACCTGACGCCGCTCCAGTGGCAGCTGATGATGAAGTGCTGGAAGATGAACCTCCGGCCCGGTCAGATGAGCTGGTGGGGCCCGATGGCCTGGCGCACGGGCGCCATCGGCCTGTGGCTCTGGAAGCTGCGCAAGCTCAACGGCCCGAACTTCACGTGGCCGATGTTCATGTTCGCGAGCGCGTTCCCGGAATCGCTGATGGCGAAGATGGGCAAGATCTACATCGGCAAACAGTTCAAGGTGAAGTCGCGTCAGGAACTGCTCGCGACGATTCGTCCGAGCCAGCGGCGGTTCTTGCGGCCGGATACCGGTGATCTGCCGCCAATGGAGGTGGCTGCCGCACCTCCACAGTTGGCGACGGCTTAGGCGCGGCCACTGTTAATGGGTGAATGGGTGAGTGAGTGGATGGGTGAATGCCGGAATGAGTGAATGAGTGAATGAGTGAATGAGTGGATGGGTGGATGCCGCGCTACTCGCGTCGTCGTTGCCGCTGCTCCTTCTCCAATCGTCCCCGCATCGTCTTCTTGCCTTTCGCAAAGATTGCCCGCAACTCACGCGCCTCGCGCAGCAGGTCCCGTGCCGTCGCGTCGGGCTCAGCGAGGACCTTGTCGATCAATTCCAACCAGCCGACAGACTCGGCAATCTCTTCGGTGACGATCTGCTGTTTCGACGCGAACTCGCGGTCCGATCGTCCGCGCCGCATCGCCAGATGATTTGATGCGACGCTGTTCGATGATTCGATCAACTGTTTGCTTGCGTTTTCCAAGCCTGGGATATGTCGAAGTCGCTTGCACAGTGAGATGACATCCGCAGCAAACTGCGCCGTGCGTTCCTCGAGCCGATCAATCCATTCGCGCATGGCCCCGGGATGAGCAAGCGGCATGCCGAATCGGTTTCGCTGGGAGAAGTCGATTGGGATTGCGGAAACTGCGATCATTCGCGGACTAGACAGCTTGCAGAATCTGCAAGCTCTTGGTCCATTCACTCACTCACCCATTCACCCATTCCGTCATTCACCCATTCACGCATTCACCCATTCACCCATTAACAACCGACAGCACTTCGGCAGCGGCACGCTGCCCACTTAGTACGGCCCCCTCCATGTAGCCCTGAAAACGGAGGTGCGTGTGCTCGCCTGCAAACAGGACACGCCCATGTGGCCGCGCCAGCTCAGCGCGCCATTCGGGATTGAACGACGGATCGAACACGGCGTACCCGCCGCGTGACCACGGTTCGTTCTCCCACACGATCTCGCGGGACGCGAGCAGCCGGCCGGGACGGCCGAGCCAGCTCACGCGCGATGTCACGCCGGACGTGCCCTCCGTCTTGAGAATCTGCTGCAGTTCCTGCGAGGCCCCGCCACCTGCGAGGAAGCTCAGAATGCCCGCCTTGTGTGGCTGCTGCTCGTTGCCGTCCCAGAACGCGCCGATCGATTGATCCGAGCCGAACAAGTCCGGCCGTCCGCGGCGTCGCCAGAATCGACCGTCGAACTGCAGCAGCAGCCGCGTGACGTGGCCGTAGCGCAGGTGTGCGATCGCATCGTGCTGTGAGGGTCTGAGCCCCGGTTCGAACACCACGTCGCGCGCGAGCGTCGCGGGGATCGCGACGATGGCGAAGTCGGCCTGAAGATCGTGGCGTCCCGCCTGCGTCTCAATGGACGCGACGATGCCGCTGTCGGTCTGACGTACGCGGCGAAGGATGCTGTCGAGTTGGACGGGCTCGCGCAAGCCGCGGGCGAGAGCGTCAGGCAGTCGATCATTGCCGGTTCGAATGCGAAACGTCTCGGTATCGCCGAAGCCGTCGTCGCCGAAGAAATCGATCAGGGCCAGCAGCGAGAGATCCTCCGGATCGGCCAGAAAGAATCCACGAAATCCTTTGAGCCGCGCGCGCAGTCCGCGGCCTGCACGAATCTCATCCAGCCATGCGGCGACCGACGTGTGCGCCATCGCCTGCGCTACCCCGCTGTCCCAGCGCTTCTCTGCGAGGCGATAGTCGTGGATGAGCGGAGCGAGCGCGGTCATCAACTCGCGGAAACTGAGGGACATCGGCTGCGCACGCACGCGGCCGCGATTGTCGGCGCCGTAGAAACCAAACCCGCGCCGGATGGTCCGCACCAGCGGCAGTTTCAGCTCGCGCGCGAGCGCGACGACTGCCTTCTGATTGCTCTCGATGAGATCGCCGCCGCCCTCGGCGTGCTGGCGATGCGCGAACCCGTCGCGGATCGTCCACACGCGACCGCCGACGCGATGGCTGGCCTCGATGACGGTGACGCGGTACTTGCGACGTTGGAGTTCTCGCGCGGCGGCGAGTCCGGCCAGACCCGCGCCGGCGATGAGGACGTGAGGCACGGTTCTAAGTGTAGGGGGGACGAGGTTCCGGGGGGTTCCGGAAGGTTCCGGAGGGTTCCGGGAATCTGCGCCGTGGGTTCTGAACGAGGAACGAGGAACGAGGAACGCCCTGTTCATCAGCATCGTTGCCGTCTGCGTGAAGAACGCGCGCAGCACTTCATCGGACTCCGCGGGCAACGCGATTTCGTCGAGCGCGCGCGTCATCAACTGCATCCATCGGTCGCGTGCGCGCTGATCGATCGCGAACGGCGCATGCCGCTGGCGCAGGCGGGGATGACCGCGTTGCTTGATGTAGCGTTCGGGACCGCCGAACCGGCCGACGAGAAAATCGCGGAGCCGGCCCTCGGCGTCTTCGAGATCGCGGCCGTGATACATCGGCGCCAGGATCTCGTCGCCCGGGACCTGCGCGTAAAACGCGCGGACGAGTCGCGCAAACCCGTCTTCGCCAATCTGGTGGTAGACCTCGAGCTCATCGATCAATCTCATCTCTGGGGGCTTCGCCCCCAGACCCCCTACACGCTCTCTCGCGGGGGCCCCTCGCTCCCCGCTCCGTTCGCGTGACTCACTCGCTATCGCTCGTTCGCTTCGATCTGATCTTGTCGCAGAGGCGCGGCGCCGTGCATCTTGTTAAGATGGCGGGACGGTCGGGGCGTAGCGCAGCCTGGTAGCGCACCTGCCTTGGGCGCAGGGGGTCGCGCGTTCGAATCGCGCCGCCCCGACCAAATATCACTCCGAGGGACTTCGTCCCTCGGACTCCCTTACACGCTCACTCGCGGGGGCCCCTTCGCCCCGCTCCGTTCGCGTGGCTCGCTCGCACGGCTCGCTCGCTCGCGCAGAGGCACAGGTTTCATCACGCACGACGTCCCGCACACCGGAGCGCGAGGTGGCCGAGGTTCTTCGACAAATCGGGCGCGGCGAGATCGTCTGGATCACGTCCGCAGACGGCACCGAGCGAAAAGCGACGATCGCCGCACTCTCCGCAACGTCGGTCGATCTTGTGAGCAACGGTGTCACCGATCCCGTCGCGTTCAGCACGATCGCGCGCATCGAAATGCTGGACCCCGTCGTCGACGGCGTCCAGAAGGGACTGATGACCGGCAGCGCGATTGGCGTCTCGCTGGTGCTCCTGCACGTTCCGGCGTGCGGCCTCGACGGGCGCGGGACCGACTGCATGGCACGCCGCACCTTCGTAACCACGGGCGTCGGAGCACTTGCCGGCGGCCTCATCGGCTGGGGTCTTGATCGCGGAAACCAGAAGCGCGAAGCCGTTTACATACGCCGGTCGACGGTGACGGTGACGCCGCTCTTCGCGCGGCGGGCAGCCGGCTTCGGCGCTGTCATTCGCTGGTGAACTAGCCGCCGATCCGAAACGGCTGCACGGTCGTCGACCCGTCGGTGACCGTGATCTTCTGGGCTGACGAAACCAGTTGGGCGAGGAATGTCGGATCGCTCGTGTCGCCAGGCGCGAGATCGGTCAATGCCGCGAGTAAGTACTCTCCCGCGGGCAGATTGCGCAGCACGTACTTGCCGTCATTTCCCGGACGCGTCTGCATCACTCGACGTGAGAGCGGCGTCCAGTACGCCCGGTTCGTCGAAAAGACGACGATGAAGTAATCGGTGGCGGGCCGGCCGGTGGCGTCCTGCAACGTGCCGGTGACTTCGCTCGGCCGATCGGTGAAGACGACCGCCATGTCGGTGATCGCCGACTTGATGTCGATCGGTCCGTCGAGCGCTTCACGGCCGCCGATCGTCGCGGAAGTCGCGAACAGCTCACGCCCAGCGCCGGTTGTCGAGATGAAGCGGAATGGCCCAGGCACGACTCCGTCAAAGGCAAACGTCCTGCGCTCGGTGACGACGGCCGCGGGCTGGTACGTGATGGTCGGACCGTCGATCGCGCGCAATTGAATTCTCACAGCGGCGATGTCATCCGCTGTCATCGGCGTCGCCGTCTTGAACTCGACGCGACCCGACACTGGGATCCCGGGCTGCAACGTGAGCGACACGTCCAGATCCCTGCCCTCAACTGTGACGTCGGCCAACGCCCAGAACACCGGACCTGTGGTCGGCTGTGCGGCGCTGCCCCGAGCGGCTCCTGCCCCACCCGTCCGAGCCTTCACGATGTACGAGCCCGGCGTGACGCCGCTGAACGAATAACGGCCGTCAGCCTCCGGCCGAGTGTTACTGAGAAAGCCGAGGTTGCTGCTGACTCGAGAGTCGGGATCGGCTGCGACTATCGTGATGCCCAGTGCGGACGCCGCGAGCGTGGCTGGCAGCGTCACGACACCGGAGATGCGACTCGTCGGCACGAGACGCATCGGAATGTCCCGGCCTGTCTGTTCCTCGCCGGCCTCGAGTCTGATCTTCGCGGCAGCGGCGAGTTCAGGTGTGCCGGGGTGGTACACAGGTGCCCAGTTGACCGGTGCGCCGGGCATCGCGCGAGCGGGCTCAGGCGCCTGCCCTGACTGCAAGATGCGATCGACGTCCGCGGCGGTAAGCCTTCGCGTATCGAGCGTGGCGCCTCGCCCGACCGAGACGAGCGGCGGGCGCGCCATCACGACGTATTCGCCCGGCGGCAGTCCAAAGACACGATAGACACCGCGATCGTCGGCAGTGACCGGCGCCTCGGCCGTCACCGCGCGTTCGCCGGTGACTGCCGAGTAGCTGTATCGCAACGCAGCGACGCCGACAAAGGCCATCGGCTCCCCGTTTTGATCCAGCACTCGTCCCTCGAGCGCCGCGCCGCGCATCATGCGGATCGTGAGAGCCGAAACCGTCTGGCCCTCCGCGACAGCGATCGGAGTACCTGGTCGCTCGGGGCGCCTGGCACCGTAGTACGTCGCCAGAAACGGCGGCTTGTTCGCTTGCAACGTGTACCGGCCTGGTGGGATGCCGCGAAAGACGAATCGCCCGCTGTCGTCGCTCGTCGCGATCAGATTGTCGAGACGAACGCCGCTGCTGAGCACCACCCTCGCGCGTCTGATCGGCTGAGGATCTCTGTCATCCGTGACGACCGCGCCGGCGATGACGCCGGTACTCGGCCGCGACTGTGTGTTGGCCTCTCGCGCCGGCTGCTGCGCAACCGCAAATGCGGCGAGCAACACCAACACGCGAGCGCTGATCGACATCATCGGATGCCTGCCGTCTTCAGATCCATCGTCTGGCTCTCGCCGTCGGTCACGCGGACGCGAACGGCCGCACCGCTCACAGCACGGAGAAACGCGGGGTTCAACCAGTCGCGAAGCAAGCCGGGCACGTCGAGTGCTGTGGCAGCCGCAGGCGATTCGACGACGGCGATCAGAAAGTAGTCGCCGGCCGGTACGCGCGGAAAGCTGTACGTCCCGGTGATCGCCGGGCCCGCCCTCAGCATCTGTCGCGGAAAATCTCCGTAGTCCGTCCACGCCTGTGCATCGACAGGAAACAGCAACACGGTCGCGGTCTTGTCAGGTGCACCGTCTGCACTCCGAACAGTGCCGGCAATCTGCCCGGGCCGGTCCGTAAACGTTGCGACGACGCCGGACACGTCTTCCTTCAACTCGATCGGCGTGCGCGTGAGGTCCTTGCCTTGCCACATCACGGACTTGAGGCTCCAACGCGTGCTGCGGATGGTGGAGAGGAAGATGTATCGGCTGCCAGGCATGAGTGGATGCGTGGTAAACGATCCGGTCGCATCTTCAATGCCGGGACCCGCTTGGTCGAACCCTCCCACGCTCTCCACGAAGAGGAGAGGTTGATCACCCTTTATCCGTGACATCTCCTCCGTGGACGGAAGGCTCGCTCCTTCGAATACCACGCGCCCGCTGATGACGAACGGCTTTCGGAGCGCCACACGGACGCCGTCGATCGGCTTGTCGCCGACCGCCAACGATTCTTCTCCCCACAGGTGCGGCGGCTGCCTCCCGTCCTGGTCCGGACGCTTCGACGCGCGGAGGACGTACGCCCCCGCGGGAACATTGAGGAACGTGAACGCGCCCGATGCGTCGGACATCGTTGTTGCCGCCGCGTAGGTCGGATTATCAGGAAACTCGCTCGACGGCGTCATCAGCCGCAGGGCCGCAAGTGGCGCCGGCCCTTCCGGCCCCGAGACGGTCCCACTCACCGACACGGTCGGCACGAGCGTGAGTTGCACGTCCACTCCGGTTCGTTGCTCGCCCAATTGCAGAGGCACAACCGTTGCGGCCGACGTCGTCGTCGTCGATGGCGCGAACACGGTCTGATAGGCCATCCCGCGGCTCGGATCGTTGGAGTCCGGCGGATAGTACGTGCCGATGGGTGACTGCAGAACCGAGTTGCGGATCCGCTGTGCACCGTCAATGGTCGAGAAGGTCGCCATGCCGGTGGTGTCAATCATTGCGCCGCCGATCGCATTCCCGCCGTTGCCAGACATCCAGTCCCTCATCACCGGGGCCGGCACGGAGATCTGTGTGGCTGGTACCGCGACGACATAGTCGCCGGGCTCGAGAAAGGCGATGCGGTACATGCCGCGATCGTCGGTTCGGACCGATGTGCCGTAGGAGAAGTGCGGATAGCCGCCCTCGTACTGGCGCCGGTACGCGCGTACTGTGACTCCGATGACGGGATCGCCCAGATCGTCCGTGATGCGACCGCTGATCGAGCCGTACTTCGTCAGCGTCGTCACGGTGTTCGTGATCCGCTCGCCTTCGTGCAGCTCGACGTAGACGTCCGCTCCCTGGTAGCCAGGCTTGGCCGCCTGGATGATCAGGCTGCCGGCAGGCAGACCCGCGAACGCGAACCGTCCGGTCGGATCGGCAACGACGCGCTGCAGAGCGGCGGTCATTCGGTCAGGCGTTCTGAGCGTCACGGTGACCGTGGCGTCTGGAATGGCCCTGCCGCTCGATCGATCGACGACGGTGCCGGCGATGACTCCGGTGGGGACAGGCGTCTGCGGTGCTACCTGCGTTGGTTCAGCCGCCCAGCCAAACAGGCTGACACCGAACGCGAGCATGACGGCAATTCGAGGCACTGAAGGACCGCCCCTACTCTACACAGCTGAAAGCGAATCGTGTCAGCGACGTCAGATTCCAGTAAGAGCCCGGTAGGTTTTCGACTGAGAGGCCGCTGCGGCCTTGACGCGGCCAGAGGTTTGGCGTCAATTTGGATCTAACCCTGGCTGAGGTGCCCGGATGGCTCAGACCAACGAGCCTGCGGCGACCCTCACGAGCCGACAGCGCATCCTCGTCGCGGATCGACGTCCGGAGACGTGTGACTTTCTGACGCGGCTGTTGAGTCAGCACTACGACATCCGGTCTGCATGCGACGCCCCGACGGCGTCGACCCTGACACAAGAGTGGGCTCCGGTACTCATCGTTGCGGACGCTGGTCTGCGCTCGGCGCGTGACTTCAACCGGCTGCGCGAGCTTCGGCCGGATGAATGGGGTCGAGTGCCGATCATCTGGTACTCGACGAACGGCGCAGACGATCCCGCGAACACTCTGTCCGATGCCGCGATGGAAGACGACGTCGTCGTGCCGCTCTCGGAGCGCCACTTGCTCTCGCTCGTTGCCGCCCAACTCGAACTGATTCGCGTGCGCGAGGAATCGATCAAAGCCCTGCGCATAAGCGAGGAGCGACTTCGCATCCTGAAAACGGCGCTGACATCGGGCGTGTGGATGGCGGGGCGCGATGGCGGGTTGATCGGCGAACTGGCCTGGTGGTGGGAAGACCTCACGGGCCAGACACCAGAACA
>Ga0137452_1000503_pt1 | contig 11653 bp, 9 predicted proteins | sample EasRivERMGT513_2_FD_102312 | JGI IMG/M metagenome (GOLD analysis project Ga0137452, IMG submission 102312) | Soil microbial communities from meander-bound floodplain in the East River, Colorado, USA - East River MetaG ERMGT513_2 | ecosystem: Environmental > Terrestrial > Soil > Floodplain ...
CGGCGCCCTGGCGGTCTGGGCCGCACTGGATCAGGCACGGTACGTGTTCGCGACAAGCGAAGACTCGCTGCCGGCGCTCGAACGCGCCGCATCGCTCAACCCGTACGACGCCGTCGTCCTCGGACGACGCGAGCGTCTGCTCGTGGCGGCCGGACGTCAGCAGGAGGCGTACGATCTCTACGCGGCGTATCTCGCGAACCGGCCCGAGGACGCGGACGCTCTTGCGCGACTCGGTGTGCTCGCCTTTCAGCTGGGAAGGCACGACGAAGCTGTCGCGCGCTGGCAGGCTGCGCTGGCCGTGAATCCAGGACAGGCTGCGGCGCGCCGCTATCTGGCGCAAATCTGGTCGAACTCGGCCGCGAAGTTCGAGAGCGAAGAACGGACAAAAGAGGCGGCGCAGGCGTACCGCGAGGCGCTGAAACTCGACGAAGGGCTTGGCGACTTCGCGAACGAAGGCGCCGACTGGTTCAACTACGGTCAGCTGCTGAAGAAGCTCGGAGCGGATCCGCGTCTCGTCGGCGGATGCTTCATCCATGCCGGTCGGCTGCTCGCGACGACGTCGGATTCCCAGCTGGATGATGTGCGCCGCGAGATCGCCGTTCTCGAGCGTGAGCACGAGGACGCAGTACAGGCCGCCCGCAAGAACTTTTCAGCCACGCTCGCCGAGGCACTTCAACTGAAGTAGCGCGGGTCTTCCGCCTTCGCCAAGGCTACGGCGGACCGCCGTAGCTCGCTTGCGAGCGGAGGCTGGTCAGACCCGCCGCGCATTCAAACCCTCAGCGCCACCACCGGATCGACGCTCGTTGCCTGGCGCGCCGGGAAATAGCACGCGGCTGCTGCGACGGCCAGCAGCGTCAGCGTGACGACCAGGAAGACGATCGGATCCAGCGCGCTCACGCCGAAGAGAATGCCACTCAAGTACCGCGTCAAGGCGGCCGACGCCGCAAGCCCGATCAGAAGACCAGCGCCGGCTGTTCGAAGGCCTTCCTTCAGAACCAGCGACAGAATGTCCGGACGATCGGCGCCAAGCGCCTGCCGGATTCCCAGCTCGCGCTCGCGCTGGGCCACGCCGTAGGCAAGCACCCCGTAGATTCCCATCGCCGCGAGAATCAGCGCGACCATCCCGAAGAGCGCCAGAAGCACCGTGGGCGTTCTGCGTCCTTCGAGCGACCGCGCGACCCACTCCTCCATCGTCCGCACTTCATCGATCGGCTGTTCGACGTCGATCGAGGCGACGAGCGCGCGCAATTCGGACACGAGCGAGATCGGATCGCGCCCGCTCTTCAACACGACTCCCATGGCGTTGTTGGGCGCCTGCTGAACCGGGTAGTAGAGCCGCTCCTTGGCGACCGGCTGCCCCAGATCGATCGAGTTGATCGTGCCCACCACGCCGACGATCGTGTAGGACGGGGTCGTGGGTCCGCCGCGACGAATCTGCTGACCGATGGGATCCCGTCCGGCAAAGTACCGGTCGACGAGATACTGATCGACGATCACCACACGTTGGCCGTCTGGCCCGTCGGCGTCTGTAAAGAGCCGACCGGCGATGAGCGGAATCTGCATCGCCTTGAAGTAGTCGGCACCGACGATTTCCTGACGGCCGTGAGGCAGCGCTTCCCCCGCCGGCGGTGTATAGCCCAGGATCGAGTAACTGCCCGAGCTGACGTTGCCGTTGAACGGGACGTTCGAGGTCAACCCCGCCGTTGTCACTCCTGGCATCGTCCGAGCCTTCTCGACAAGGCGCGCCCAGAACGATCGGCGAGCCGCGCCATCCGGATAGCGCGCTTGAGGCAGCGCGATACGCGCGGTCAACACGCCGCCTGGTGAAAAGCCCGGATTCACGGCCGTGAGCGCCGCGAAGCTTTTGACGAGCAATCCGGTCCCGATGAGCAGCATCAGCGCCAGGGCGGTTTCTGCCACGACCAGGCTGGAGCGCGCCCACCCCACACCACGCCCGCCGGAATTTCTCGTCGCGTCGTCCTTCAAGAAACTGCCGACGTTGCCGCCAATCACGGCGAGCGACGGCACGACGCCGAAGAAGACGCCGGTGAAAACCGTCATCGCGATCGTGAAGCCAAGAACCGCGACGTCGACATGAGGCTCGACATAGGCCGGAAGACTGGCCGCGCGCGATGCGACGAGCGCACGGACGCCGATCAGTCCGAGCGCGAGGCCGCCGGCGCCTCCGACGGCCGACAGGACCAGGCCCTCGACAAGCGTCTGCTTCACGAGCCGGCCGCGGCCGGCGCCGAGCGCGGTGCGAATCGCGAGCTCGCGTCCGCGTCCCGTCGCCCGCATCAGCAGCAGGTTGGCGACGTTCACGCAGGCGATCACGAGCAGGAGAAGCACGCCGGCCTGCAGGACGAAGACCGGCGCCCGCGTGTCGCCGGCCAGCTCGTCGCGCATCGGCAGCGCGTAGCCACCGAATCCGCTGGCCTCTGAGAAGGCGCGCCGATCAGGCAGCCGTTCGAGATTGCGCTGCACGATGGCCCGCATCTCGGCGTCGAGTGCGGTGATGGTGGCGCCCGGCCGCAGCCGCGCGATCATCATGCTGAACTCATTGCCTCGACCCGCGTCGGACTTCTGCTGCGCCGTGAAGGCAAACGGCACGAGCAGCGCGACGTCCCGCACCGGCAGGACGAAATCCGCCGGCAGCACGCCCACGACCAGGTACGGCTCGCCGCCCAGTCTCACATCGCGGCCGACGACCGCCGGATCGGATCCAAACCGCGATGTCCACAAACCGTAGGTGAGGATGGCGAAGTTGTCGGCGTCTGGCGTGGCGTCCGTTTCGATGAACGCGCGGCCGAGCATCGGCGACTTTCGAAGCGTCGAGAAGAACGACGGCGTCACCGCCAGCGACCGCAGCTGGGCCGGCTCGCCGTCAAGGGCGAGCGAGAGGCTCCCCATCGTGAACAGCGTGGCCTCCTCGATCGACGGCGCTTGCGTGATCCGATCGACGTAGTCGGGAATCGAGACGCTAGCCTTCGGCAGGCCCATACGCGGATACGTGTTCCAGACGTACACGAGGCGGACGGCCTCGGGATACGGGAGCGGCCTCAGGAAGATTTGATACAGCAGGCCGAAGATGGCCGTGTTTGCACCGATGCCGATCGCCAGCGTCAAGGTCGCGGCGAGGGCAAACCCGGGCTGCCGGATCAACGCCCGAAATGCATATCGAACGTCTCGCATGGATGCCTCCAGCGAGGCTTAGACGGGTGTCACGCGGTCAAAGTTGATCAACAGCTGGTCTCAGCCTCAGCTCTCGGCCCTGCAATCGATAGCACCCTTAGCCGCCTATTGCGACGAGGTGGTCGTCGGTGCGTATGAAGAGTCGTCCGCCGGCAATCGCGGGCGATGCCAGGATGCGTCCGTCGATGCTGTTGCGCGAGAGCACCTCGGGAGTGCGCCCGGCTTTCAGCACCAGCGTCTCGCCGCTTTCGCTGAGCATGTAGATCTTGCCGTCGGCGGCAACGGGTGATGCCGTGTAGACGCCGCCGAGCCGCTCGCGCCACACGCGCTCTCCTGTCCTGGCATCGACGCACGTGATGACGCCCACATCGCCCGCCATGTACAACAAGCCGTCGTAATAGACGAGCGAGGAAATGTACGGTGCGCCGGTCGGCATCTGCCAGACCACGTGCGACTTCGAGATGTCGCCACGTCCACCTGGACGGACCGCGGCATATGGGCCGCTGCGGTATCCGCGCGACCAGTAGATCACGCCGTCATGATGCATGGCCATTGGAATCGGATACTGATTCGGCTCATCGAAATGCCAGAGTGCGCGTCCGGTCGCCGGATCGTAGGCCTCGATCCCGACGCTCGAGTTGACGACGAGCTCGTCGCCGCCGGCAACCGGCACGACGAGCGGCGTCGAGTACGAGAGGATGCCGCGCGGCCGATCGGTCCGCCACAGCTGCTTGCCAGTGGATGTGTCGAGCGCGATCAGATACGACGCCGTGCCGTGGTAGCACACGAGGATCAGCGAATTCCGATACACGATCGGCGAGCTGCCGTTGCCCCAATTGATGTCCCAGGGCGCGACGTCTCGGCCGAGATGGCGCGTCCAGGCGAGTTTGCCGGCGAGATCAACGGCAGCGATCTGGCCCGTGCCGAATACGGCGTAGACACGTTCGCCGTCGGTCACCGGGCTCGCGCTGGCCAGGTTGTGCTTGTCGTGAACGGAGACGAGAGAGCCTTCGGCCGGAACGGCCACAGTCCATTGCTGGCTGCCATTCACGCGGTGAAATGCCTCGATGAGGAATCGCACACCTCGATTGCCGGCGTCGGCGCGCGTCAAGGCGCGCTCGGCCGAGGACGCATCCGCGCCCTGACCCAGGCGCGGCCCCACACGGCTCTCTGCGACACCGACCTGCGAGGTCACGAATACGCGATCGCCCCAGACGATGGGCGACGAGACTCCGAGCCCGCCAAGCCGGGTCTTCCAGGCGACGTTCTCGGAATCATTCCACCTGACCGGCAGGTTTTTCTCGACCGACACTCCTCCAGCCAGCGGCCCGCGCCACGCTGGCCAGTTGTCCGCAGACAGCGAGGATCCCAGAACCGCGATCAGAAGCGTCGTCATCGGCCATCTGGACATCGAAACAACCCCCAATGCGAGTAATCCTACACTCTGCCCTCTGCCCTCTGCCCTGTGCCCTGTGCCCTCTTCCCTCTTCCCTACGATAATCACCAATGCTCCGCCCAACCCTCGCGCTCGAGCTCGCTGCGCTTGGCGGCCGCCTCGGCAATTGCGTCCTCCCGTGCTGGCCACACGCGACGGTAGGAAAGCTCGCCGTTGATCAGGAACTGAATCTCGACCGACCGATCGTCGCCGCCAGGCAGGAGCTCGGCGTCAATGTATTGATGACGCTTTCGCAGACGCCATAACCGCGACGACGATCGTGTCACCGTGGACTTACTTGATGGTGACTTTGACGTGGGCGTTCGTCCAGCAGCACTGAAACCCGCCGCCGCCTTCGCCGGACGAGTCGTTCACCTGGACGCGGACAACGTAGTCGCCGGGCGCGGAAAACGTTCCCGACGGGGCGACCTTGCCGTCTTCTTTCGAGACCTCGGGCCGCTCGCGGGCCCACTTGATCTCTCCCGGCCCCCGGAACTTGTGCATCGAGACGCTGACCGTCGCACCGCCACGCCCGAACCCGCCGCCCCCGCCCTCCGTGTTGCCCTTGTCGGCAACCCAGAACTCCATCGCGACCGGTTGGTTCACGGCGCCGGTGTAGTTTGCGGCGACGCCTCGCGGAGGTCCGGTGAGCTCGGGACCCGCGGCCGAAAACCTGATCGTCGGCGGCGTGTTGCCCATCGCCGGATCCTTGAACGGCGAAATCTGCCACTGCGGGTGAAGGCTCAGGGGAATCGTCGTCGTCTCACCGTTCGCGGTGATCGTCCACGCGTACTTCTTCGTGCCGAAGTCCTTCGGGACGATGATCGTGAAGACGCCCCAGCCTCGCCGCGGCTCGAAAATCGTCGGCTGTCCGAGGTCCGGGCCGCCGGGCTCGATCCTGTTGTTCGGACCGACGGGGATCTCAACGGTCTGCCGCGTGTTCCTGTTGTAGTACCCCACCAGCAGCGTGAACGTCCCGTCGTCGTTCTTGTACCAGCCCTCGAAGGCACCCGTGATGCTGTTGCCGCGTTCCCTCGGCGGCTCGAGCGGCAGCTGCGCCGAGCCGGCGCTCACCATCGCATAACCGGCGAACGCGATCACGAACGAAACCGCGATGACGGTCGACTTCCTCACGTCCATCCGAACACTCCTCACTCCTGCACAAGACACTTCAGGAACGACTCAAGATCTTAACCCAGTGAGGAATCGGGTAATCGAGTAATCGGGTCATCGGGTCATCGTCGGGTAATCGTCAGAATCTCCAGAGTCTGTTGATCTTGACGACGAACGCGCGGTTCTTGAGGGCGGGAAAACCCGAGAAGTGCGTGTCGCGCTCGTCGGTGTAGACGACGAACAGCTCGCTGCCTGGCAGGTACTCCCACCGGAAGCGCAGGTTGCTGCTGAAGCTCGAGTCTGTGGAGTTGTACTGAAGGAGCGCGCTCGAAAACATGCGGGGTGAAAACGAGTAATCCGTTCGCGCGCGGTAAAGCTGCGTCGTGAACTCGCCGTACGGCAGATCGATGTGGTTGATCGAAAAGCTCGGCTCGACCGACCACTGGCTGAGAAGCGTCACGCGCGAGCCGGAAAGCGTCAGGGCCCGGATGGTGCCGTCGTAGAACTGACCAACCTGAATCGATACGTTGCCCGACGCGCGACGCTGCGGTCCGAAGTAGTAGCTCACCTGCGCGTCGTTGAAATGGTAATCACCGATCGGAATGACGACGCCCGGAACGATCGCGAAAGGCTGCGTGAGCTGCTCCTCGTTCCTGTTGGCTTCGAGATTGAACTGGTCGCTCCACTCGAACTCCGTGTTGAACCGGCCCGTCGAAACTCTTGTCTCGGTCAGGCCCGCACCGTTTTCGAAATTCTCGAAGCTCCCTTCCCAGAGGAACCGGCGTACCGACTTGATACCCTTCGGCCTCGGACTGAATCGGGCCGACGCGAACGTTCGTTTGAAGTCGCTGCGCCGCACGAGCCCCACTTCGGGATTGAAGGAATTTCCCACCTTGACGTACTCCAAGCGGGCGCCGTACCGATCGGGAGCGTACGTCAAACGGCCTTGATAGCTTTCGTCATCGCCCTCGAGACCCGTGGTGGCCGTGCGCGCGTAGTAGCCGCCCAGATTGACGTTCTCATAGAAGCTGAAGGCGCCGTCCACGCCGGCGGCCTGATTCGAACCCGTGGTCACCGTGGACTCGGATCGGTTCGTAAAGATCGCGCCTACGCTGCTGCGCCTGAAGATGTCGCGTTTGATGCGGGCCACCGTGAAATTGGTGGCCGGTGTGGCGCGGACCAGTGTGTCGGGCTCTTGCCCCGTCTGAATGTTCAGCAAGCCGATACTCGTGTTGCCGACCTTCCCGGTAATGCGTCCGCCCACATCGATGGGAATCACCCGGCTCTGATTGAGCCCGATCCTGCGGCTGTAGAACAGCTGGGGGGTGATGCCGCCACCGCCGCCCTCTCCGCCGCCACCACCAGGGATGTTCGTGCCGCCACCCTGCTGCGTGCCGCCTCGCCCGAAGTCGAAGATGCCGCGTCCCTCGAGGAAGAAATCGCGCTTTTCCGGAAAGCTCAACGGAAAACGCGTGAGGTTCACCTGCTGCTCGTCCACTTCGACTTGCGCGAAATCGGTGTTGTAGGTGAAGTCGGCCGTGAGATTTGCTGTGATCCCGTACTTCGCATCCACGCCGAAATCTGCATCGACATCGTCGGGCGACACGCGCGTCTGATCGGTCGTGAACCTCGAGATGCCGTACGGCTTGAGCTCGATGTTCTTGCTCGCGGTCGGAAGGTCGAGACCGACGAGCGTCGCGCCGCCCGACACGCGGAACCAGGCCGTGGATCCGCCAAGCGACGCAGGCAGCGGGGTGAGGTGCGCCCATTCATTCTTGCGGCGTATGCCGCGACGGAAATTCACGCCCCACGTCTGCGCGAGGCCGGACGTGTAGCGAAGCGACTTGAACGGAATCGCCATCTCGACCGTCCACCCGCCGTCGAATCGTCCGGTACGAACTTCCCACACCGAGTTCCAGTCGCGATTCGGGTTGCCCTCGTCCGTATAGGTCTGATCGGCCAGGGCCCCGAGCGGGTTCGTGTAGAAGGCAAACGCATTGCGTCGATCGTGAAACGTGTCGAACATCACGCCGAACGTGTCGTTGTCGCGAAGCTGGTTGCCGTCCCGCCGCATCTCATTGGCGACCCACTCGTCAGGCGGCGCCGAGTCCCAGCATCGGCACGTGACGTAGATCTTGTCGGCGTCGTAGAAGATCCACACATCCGATTTCTCGGTCGACGGTTCGCCTTCTCGTGGAAGGGTCTGGATGAAATCGCCGAAATGCGCGGTTGCGTCGTAGAGGGCCTCGTCGAGCTGACCGTCGATATCAATCGGGACCGACAGCTTCGTCGCGCGGACGACGATGCGGCCGTTCTCGCCGCGCGAAATGACCTCGGGGGCCACAGGCGCTTCAGGGTCGTCGTTGCTGGCGCTGCTGGGACTCGCCGACAAGCGCGAGTTGTTGGCAGGCGGCTTCGCCTGACCGGCAAGACAGACGCCCGCCGCGATCAGCAGGGCGATCAGAAGAATTCCGAGTGCTCTTACTACGCGCAACGGTTCATCGTCCGATGCCGATCTTTTCGGCTTCTGCGATGGTCACGTCAGCCTCTGGCTTGAGGATGTAGCCTGCCGCGAGGTTCTTCGCGGTGACCTCTTTCACTTTGGCCATGTAGGCAGAGTGAGTTGGATAGAGCGCGGCGAGTTTTTCGGGCGTGAACGGCTCGTAAGAGCCGTAAAGACGACAGAAGCCCGGGCCGGTGTTCACGCCTGTGTTCACGGCTGTGGGCACGGCGTGCTGCGAGAGACGAATGCCGCCGAGCGCGTTGCCGGCCTCGTCACGCGCCATCACGGCTGGCGGCCCAACGCTTGTCACTTCGATCGGCGGAGCCGCAGGCGGAGGCGTGCCGTCTTTCACCCATCGCACGAGGTGATCGAGCGCCGCATCGAAGACCTGATAGAACGGAATGTGGCTGTACGGTGGCCGATCGCAGGGGCTCGTGCCCGTACTGCGCGCCGGGGTCGTGGCAAGTCCGGCGTTGTTCGATGACGCGGACGCCGACGGCTGCGCGGCTCGCGCGCCGGCCGGTCGGAAGTCTGGCGCGATCGGGCTTCCGTCGCGCGCCGAAAGCTGACGTGAATACGCGATGAATTGAAGGTCGACGTGCGAGTCGCCCGCGACTTCCCACGTGCGGAAGAGGTTCGTGTCGGGCTGTCGATTCGCTGCCTGATTCTGGACATCGGTTTCAGACAGGAGCTTCCACACCGGGATGTCCAGGTCCGTACGAACCCGGCCGCCGCCGCCGTGCAGGATGACGGCGTCGAAGACCCTGGCGATAGGATGCACCGAGTTCACGTAGGTCCCAAGACGCCCTGCCGATTGCGAATGTCCGGTCGCGAACATCCGCTGGACCCGCAGCCCTCCCATGAGATTGCTTGTACCCGCGCGGACGGCCTGCCCTGCTTGAGCAAAGATGTCGTACGACAAGTCGTCGTTCGTCACCTTGCCGCCGTCGGTCACGTCCAGCGTGCCGTATCGCCTGGCGCTCCAGACCTTGATCGCTTCCACGCCCACGCGCTGAGGCGTCACGCCGACCCAGGCGTACCCCAATCGGATCAGATGGTCGTGGGTCTGGAACCAGTCGATGTCAAGATCGTGACCCGCCGTCACGTTGTTCCACTCGACCACGACGGTTCCGTTGAATCGCGCCGCGGCCGCAGGTCTTCGCACGACGATTCGCGTCTTGTACGGATGACCGCTTTCCACGACCGAGCCGGTCGCCTGCGCCGGCGTCGTATAGCGGCTCGCGGTGCCTTCGATGAAGAATTCTTCTTCGACGTACCCCTTTGCCTGGAGGTCGACGACCGCGGCATAGAACGGATAGTCGCGGCTGGGATCGCCAACGGGCTTTGCCGCGATGGGAGCGGACACCGTCGGAACCGGGACAGACGACGCAGCACCTGCTTCGAATCCGGCGGAAAGCGCGACCGCGGACGCCGCGACGGCCGACACGAGGACGCGACGAAGACATGCTGTAGGCATGCGCGGAATTATAGGTCGAGCGCGCGCTGGCGCCTGCACGCAGGCCCGAGGCCTCCTATAATGCCCGCGTGTCGGACGCCGAAGTCAGGCTGTACGAGAACCGGCGGGCGCGACCGCTCCCCCGGCGCAGATTCCTCCGTCGTCTGGCCGGCCACGCGGCGATCGCCTGCGCGCTGGTTCTGGGCTCGCTGGGACTGGGAATGGCTGGCTATGAATATTTCGAGGGGCTGGCATGGCGCGATGCGTTTTTGAATGCGGCCATGCTGCTCGGCGGCATGGGGCCGGTGGACCCGCCGAAAACGCCGGACGGTAAGGTATTCGCCGGCTTGTATGCGCTTTATGCCGGTCTGGTGTTCCTGTTCGTCGCGGGTCTCCTGTTCGCGCCGATCTTTCATCGCGTGCTGCACAAGTTCCACTGGGACGAGTTCGGCGCCAAGAATTGAAATGAGCAAAGGAGTTTCCATGCAGAAGATCACGGCCTGCGCGATCGTCCTGGCCTCGGCGATCGGCGTGTCGGCTCAGGCGCCGCCGGTGGGCGGAACGCCGCCGCTCCCCGCCACGGACGTGAAAGGCGCGGAGATCAAGGCGTTCATCGACAAGCTTCCCAAGAACGCCATCAGCGATCTGCCGATTCGAACGGTGGACGTCGGAGGCTACCGCGTCGGTGTGTACGGCGTCTTCCGGCCGAAGTCGGTGAAGCAGGACGCCATCCTCCACGAGGTGACGACGACCGAGGTGTATTACATGCTCGAGGGTGCGGCGACGCTCGTGACCGGAGGGACGCTCGTCGATCAGCGGCGCGAGCCGCCGACGGGCACCAACGTTCGAGGGTCCCGGATCGAGGGCGGAGTGAGCCGGCGCGTCGTGCCGGGCGATGTGGTGATCATCCCCGGAAGAACTCCCCACTGGTGGACCGATATGGACGGTGACATCCGCTACATGATCGTCCGGTCCGATCCGTCGAACCGCATTCCACTCAAACCCTGACCGGAAACGGTGGGCCGTGCGCTTCGTTCCCGTTTCCTCCGTACGCTCCGCTGCCGCTCACGCGGGGATGCCGAGCAACCGCACCAAATTGCCCCCGAGGATCGCGATCTTGTCGGCGTCGGTCAGGCCAGGCGCCGTGAGGATGTGATCGCACGAGGTGCTTGTCCATGGGAACGGGTAATCGGTCCCCATCACGATCTGGCTCGAGCCGTACTCCGCCACGAGATGGCGGAGCCCTTCTCCGGTGAACACCATCGAATCGAAGTACATCTGGTTCAGGTATTCGCTCGGACGCTTCTTGAGCGTTCCCTTGCAGTTCTGGGGAAACGTCACGCAGCCCTGATCGGATCGTCCTTTGTACGACGGCAGGAACCCGCCGGCATGGGCGCCGCAGAATTTCAGGCCCGGGAACTTGTCGAGCGTGCCTTCGAAGATCAGGTGCGAGAGCGCGATGGTCGTTTCGAGCGGGTTGCCAATCACGTTCGTCAGAAAGCCGTTGCCCGAGAGCCGCGACGCCAGCTGCGGTACGCCCTGCGGATGAATGAACAGCAAGGCGCCCAGCTCCTCGGCTTTCTTCCAGAACGGATCGAACTTCGGTGAGGCGAGCTCGTCGGTGTTCACGACGGCGCCCATCGATGCGCCGCGCATCTTGAGGTTCTTGAACGCCTCGGCCAGCTGCTCGGCGGCCAGCTCCCGCGCCGGCAGCCAGATGGTGGATGAACGTTCTACGGTTCGGCATGTCAGTTATCTCTCTCAAAATCCTCAAATCCTCAAATTCGACATGATAGTCGCCATGCTAAGGTTACGCGCGTGATTTCGCGCCTGGCGCTGGCACTCACCGACTGGACCGAACGGTGGGTGCCGGATGCCTTCATCTTCGCGCTGCTCGGCACGCTCATCGTGGTCGTCGCGGGCGTCGCGCTCACACCTTCCAGCCTCGTTCAGA
>Ga0137452_1000504_pt1 | contig 11644 bp, 19 predicted proteins | sample EasRivERMGT513_2_FD_102312 | JGI IMG/M metagenome (GOLD analysis project Ga0137452, IMG submission 102312) | Soil microbial communities from meander-bound floodplain in the East River, Colorado, USA - East River MetaG ERMGT513_2 | ecosystem: Environmental > Terrestrial > Soil > Floodplain ...
ATGCAGGCGCGGGCAGCGGCGCAAGAACCTGGGTCCTTGATGCCACCGTCCTTTACGTCGCGAGGTAGAATGTGAATATAAACAGGTCGAGTCGCGTCTTTTACTGGTAGGCCGTCGATTTTCATAATTTTCCCCTTTATGCTCCATTATAAGGGTGCCCCCGGCAGCGCAGAGTGGAACCAATGCGCCAGCCGGGGGCGTGCAGACTGCGAACGGAGCAGAACGCAGCCTACCTGGATCAGAATCCTCGCTTCTTGCCGATGATGCGATCGAATAGAGCGATCAAACCACCGATGGCGAATCCTGACGTTAGTAAGGCGGCGATTACGAGTAGGTATCCCCACCAGAAGTACATGATGAATGCTACAGCGAATGCGGCACCCGTACTAACGAACACGATGCCTACGAATTGCGCAGCGCGAACGGTCCACAAGGCGGACTCGGCCAATTCGTCTTTTGGATCGGTGGTGGGGTTAGTCTTCATCGATTCGCTCGTCGGCCCAGTAGTTCGAATCGGTCAGAACGTCGGGGCGGTACTTGCTCATTTTCTCCTTGTGGCAGGAAGGGCACGTGCGGCAGAGTTCGATGCCTCTGGCGTCGTGTTGCCACGCCGAATGTAGGCCCGACCCGCATGTGCAAACGCGGTACGCGTAACGGCTATTCTGCATTGGCATTTAGTTGCTCCTCTATCATTTCGATAAACACTTGGAGACGGGTCCAAACCTGCTCGTCCATGAATACCTCATGCACGATGATTGGGTGGGTAAGTGGACGTTCGCACCACAACTTAATGTGATAACCGTCCCATTCGGCTGTGAGGCCGTCACCCAAATAGGCATTCATCCTGGGGTGTTCTTTCATGTGTTGCTCCGTGTTTTGCACGTATATGCCGTGCGCGGGTATTGATGGTACCACACGCACGGCTTGGTGTCAAGTATATTTTATTAATTATTTTAGGGTGTTTAGGTATTCAAGTACAAATGGTCTATGACCTCCTTGTCCGCCGCGTTAATCTTATCGCCGGTCTGGTCTTCCACCTTAGTGCGCAGACGCCGAATTGAGGCAGCATAAGTGGGGTAATCGTGCTCTTCGTTGTAATGCTGTGCATCGAATAGTGCCATGTTCACTTCTAGCCATTCCGCGATAGTGAGCGTTACGGTCAGCTTCTCCTCGTAGATAGACATTTTAGTACCCTCCTCTTTCGGCTTGATCCGCACACGAATCGCACTGGTAACCCCGGCTGCGGTCTTCCGGGGTCAGTCGGTTTTTCGCCCCGCAGCTTGGGCAGGGCAGATTTCGGGGATTGGTCTTCGAGGCACGACGCAGGGCGGAATTGCCGCCCGGGTCAGCGAATGTGTCACAAAGGTCGTCCCATTCTTCTTGGTCGTAGTCTTCGCGGCGGCCCATCAGTACTTCTCCTGTTTGGTTCTGAGGTAGGCAAGGAACAAGGCGTAAGGATCAGCACCACTTGCTTCGGCTTCGCGCTTGATGCGCTCCCACGCTTCGACATCAGTTTCGCGTTTAGACATGTTCAGCTCCGTTGAGTTAACGACGTATTGTACCACGCGCGCGGGGGATCGTCAAGTAGGGCTTCGTATTCTATGGGCAAAGGGCTTCGTGCCCTGGCGCAAGCCAAAGCAGGCTTACAGCCAGAACCGAAATAATTACAGCCAGGAATAGCGAAATGGACTTGACAGGGTGGAGTGGGCGTGTTAGAGTATGAGTACGGCCAGTGGGGCCGGTACATAAGGAGTAAATTACATGGCGAAACGCAACAGGAAGCCGAAAGTGGTGGTTGAGGAAGTGGACGAAATCGCAGCGGGGCATGTTCAGCTAGACGAACAGCACCAGCTGGAAGTGCAGAACGTCACCGAAATGGAGCCCGAATTGGTCCCCGAAACCGAAATGGGCGAGGAGGAAAAGGTAGTTAATTCGGTCGTCGCGGCGAAATACAAGGACAAGTACATTGAGAACGCCAAAGCGAATGGGATTAACCACAAGGCAGCTAAGAGATCGAACTGGGATTGGCTTGCGCAGCAGCTGGCGAATGCCTGCCTAAACCCAAAGGGAAAGATCAGCATCGAGTGCTTCCTCGGGGTGCTCGAGGCGAATGCGATCGATCACGCGAAGTGGCCAAATAGGAACAAAGGGTGGGAAGGCAGGCTCCGCATGACGGGAAGAGTGGCGCTGCAGAAGATCGTAGCAAACAACGGGAGGCTGAATTTCGCGGACGGAACTTCTGTGGAAGCGCCCGAAGCGTGGGTGAAGCTTTATAAGAAAGACTAAACACGATTAAACGAATAACAAAGGGGTGCCCAGCGAAAGCCGGGCACCCCTTATGCATACGCGTCTTTCCTATATACTCTACTTACCTAACTTTTCTTAAATGGGGTAGTACACGGGAGGGGTCAGGAAGCATTGTAGTAGTTTGTCCCGGGGGGGGGTGACGGCTTTCGAGCAAATTAGCGTAGCTGCGTGGCCGGGAAATACGGGTATACGTGGGAATGCGCGTACCGCTAAACAGCGGGCCAAACGAGGTACGAAGGATTCGAAAACATTCCGTTGTGTGTACAAGCGCTGATTATCTCTATCATCGAAACGCCTGTCAATACTGCCGCGCGCTGTATTTCGCATTTTTCAGTGCGATCGCTGTTTCGCCACATGACGACGAATTTCGACTTCCAGAGTTCTTTTTGGTCCATGCCTGATTTTAGCACGCCGCGCCACGCGCGTCAAGCTATTTTTCGCTAGCTCTGCGAAGCTTTTCGCAACACGCGGATACGAAAAAGGGGCCTTTCGGCCCCTGTTCCGTTTGTTAAAGTTATCAAATCCGCTGATGCCGGTGTGCCAAGCAGGCACGCCGCAACAATGAACCCTAGCAGTTTCGTTTTCATTGATGTTCCCCTTTGGTTTGAAGCGGCCCGGCTGGGTGCGCCCGCTTGTTTGCCCGCTTATTTGCGCGGATCATGCACGCCGCATGTGCATAGGCCATCTGATCCTTGCCGACCGGATATCCGGCATAGCGCAAAGCGCGGGTGAAGCCTTCGCCGCCAAGCTTGCCGCACACCCAACAACAGCGTGCGGTCGGGTTCTGCTTGGGCGCGCGGTTAGGCATCTATTTTCCCCTTTGTTTTTGGCTGGCCGAAATTAGCACTTCGGTTGCCAGTTTGGAAATCCCACTTTGTGGACGCCCGCTGGTTTGCAAATTTCATTCCATCTCCGCTTTCTTGATTTCGATTGCCTCTTCGAGCGCGGCGCGCGTTGCTTCGATGCCGTGCTTGTCGAGGAGCGAAAGCATTGTCTGTGTCAGTTCGAAGATCTGATCTTCGATCTCTGCGAGAAGGCGGTCTGCTTCGTGCATGTTCTGCTCCGTTTTGCTATGCCCGCATCGTAACACAGCGCGCGGCGTCTGTCAAGCCTGCTTCCGTATTCTGGAAGATGAAAAGCTTCGTCATTGCCTACTTGACAAATATTCACGCGCCGTGCTACGCTCAAGCGTCAACAACGGAGCACACAAAATGTTCGTCCCTTTCGCTGGTTCTGAGCCTTCTTGCCCGCCCCCTTCGCGCGTCGCTGGTTGTTTATGGCGCTGGGTTCCTGGGTGGGGCTGGGGTCTCTTCTCGCGCTGACACGGCTTCGCCCCCGGCTTGCGCCGGGGGCGTTGCTTCGGTTGGTGGGGTGGGGGGCTTGCGCCCCCCGCTTCTTCAGTGTGTGTGCTTCGCTACCCACTCGGTGGGGGCGACCAGCTCCTCGCCATCCGGGGTCTTCAGCGTCCCGGCCTCCGCCACGATCCGCTGGAGGGCGAGGCGGCCCGTCATCCGCAGGCGGCCCTCCCAGCCCTTGCTCCGGTTCTGCCAGCGGGAGTGGTCCACGCCGTTCGCCTCCAGCAAGGCGAGGAACCGCGCGACGTCCAGCCGGTCCTTCGCGCCGAGGCACTCGCCAGCGATCGTCTGGGCGAGCCAGTCCCAGGCGGAGCGCTGGGCCGCCTTCCGGCGGAGGCCAGCGAGCGAGGCGCGTTCGGCGTAGCGGGCCTTGTAGGCCACGCCCACGACCGAGCGAGCCTTCGCGTTGTCGGCCGCGACTTCGGCGTCCACGGGGACGGCGACGACGAGGGCGGGATCGGTGAGGTCTGCGACGAGCGCAGGCAGCTTCTTGCGAGACATATGGTGCTCCGTATGCGGGACGATGGGGGCCGAGGCCCGAGGGAGGGAGGCCCGCGCCCCCTCCGACACGCCAACAATACCACGCTCTCGCACTATTTGCCAATGCGACAGAGTGTCGCACCTCAATCCTAGGACTTTCGTCTTACAACCCGCGGTTGTTCACAACTCCCCCCGGCTCAACGCTGCGAAGCAGCGTTGAGCCGGGGACCCGTTTCGACGTGCAACGCTCCTCAATCTGCGTATGCGCCAATTCAACTGCAGCGTGCGTCGAGTGTCATTCGCCTATGTTCAGATTCCCGCATGCATATCCCTTGACGTACAGCCCCCCGTGTGTTATAATCCCCCTTATAATTTCGGTTTCGGAGATTCGTTCATGGCCAAAGTCGCATATAAAGGCAAAGGTTATTACGTTCCTGAGCAATTCGCTGGACCATTCGATAACCTTATTGGCGAGCTTTGGCCGGGCGCTTTGGGTTGGCTCCCATTGGACGAAAACGGCACACCCAATGGCCCCGCGACGATTGAACCTCCTGAGGACACCGATATACCCGTATGTCGTGTATTCGCTAACTTTGCTCCTAATTTCGATCACGATTTATTGGTTACTCCGTCTGGTGGTCCTATCACCGATCGAATGATCCCAAATTCGGAGAGGCGGGTTATTTACCCTCCTCCGCCACCCCCGGAACCGACTGTACCCCCTACATTAACTTCTATTTCGCCTACCACGGCGGAAGTAGGAGGGCCAGATTTCACTTTGGAATGCGTCGGCACGAACTTCTCGCCCAACAATACAGTTATAGTATTCAACGGCGGCGAGGAACCTACTGTATTCGTCGACGATACACATGTAACGACAGGCGTGAAGCCAAGCTTGGTTTCTAACGCCATTGATGTCCCTGTCCTCATTCGGACGGGCTTTGGGGATAGTCTCCCCCTTACATTTTCGTTTACCCCGCTCCCCGAGGGAACCACGCGGGACAGTGAAGGCAAGGCACGAAAATAACCCCATAACCCTCTAGAGGAGATTTCGCTATGGCTGCAGGCAGACAAATCAGCGGCGCGATGACGACGAACACAAACCAGCCACCAACCGCAGAACAATTGCCAGTGGAAGAGCCGCTGACCATTGAAGAAATTAACGCGCTCGCAGGCGATCTCAAGCCCGGTGAGATTGGGTGGGTCAAATTGGATGAAGAAGGAACGCCAACCGGCGCGGCGACCAAAGAACTGCCGACAGACGGCGGGACTTATGCCCGCGTCGTCGGAGCGCGTAGCGGACCAAGCGACGAAGTGCTGACACCATCTGGGGCACCCATTACGCGACACATGAACCCAGACCCGCAAACGATCGACCAAGGTATGATGGATCGTTTGGGTATCAAGCCGGAGGCAAAACCGGCTTCCGAGAAGAAATTGGAAGCAGCCGGGCGGGCGAACCCAGTTGTAACGGGCGGAAATCCACCCGCAGACACGGCACACCCTACGACGAGTTCGCCTAAGAAGTGAGGTTTCGCTTTGGGCTAGGACGCTCGGATGGTATCTTCCCCGTATCATTTGGCCTGCCAGCGCGTTAGTTCCACACCCGCTGATCGCGTCGGGCGTCCTTTTACCCCATATTCTCATCATCTTGACACGTACACGCGTGCGTGCTATAATAAAGAATGCAAGATGAGGACAACATACCTTCCGACTTGGTGGCGCTCCCCACCATGCCATATTCGGAACGGCCAGCGGAACTACCACTGGACGTCGAGGAATGCCGTACCGCTATTTGGATGGCAGCCGGAAATATATCGAAGGCAGCCATTCTACTAAAGATTACTTCTATTCGGCTGCGCAACTTCGTTAAGAAGTCACCTTACCTGTCCGCTGAAATGCAGGAAGCAGCTGACAGGCTAGTTGACATCGCAGAGAGCAACGTTCTCGATGCACTTACGGACGAGCAAGACCCTTCCCGGCGCGACACCATGTCGCGATTCGTGTTAACCAATATAGGGAAGGCTAAGGGGTGGGGAAGTGGTCCCGCCAGCGTTAGCGTGAAAAATAGCGCTGGTGGGACCATTATAGTACAATGGGCAGACGGAAGTACATTCGGTGACGACAATTCTAAAACTATCGACGGGGAAGTGATAGATGACAAATCAGACGCCGCCTGATACCGATAAGTATTTGGGCAGGATGCATGATGGCAGCCTCGGTGCGCATCGTGTACGAGAGAGCTTCAACCCGAGTAAGGATTCGCTCGTCGACAAAATAAAGAGGCACACAGCCGATCTTATCGACATGTGCGAACAAATGAAAACCAAGGACAACGAACTAAATCGTTTGTGTTCGTTGGCGCAAACCCACTACGAAGATGCGGCCATGTGGGCCGTAAAAGCAGCCACGACACCTAAATGATACCGCCATTTGGATACAAGGAGCCGACAGAGCAACAGAAATATGGCATGGAATTGGCTGGCGAAGCTGTTTCGGTATACGCAGCATTCCTCGAGCAAGCACTACCACACGGGACTAATAAAGATCTAGTAATGCAGAAATTACACGAAGTAGCACTACTAGTCAATTCGGTTATCCTGAGAGAAACTTGATGGATTGGCGAGGGCTCAGATACTCCCAGAATGTCGAAGACCGCCGTGGGGAATCCGCGGAGGATTCGATTGGCAATTTGCTGGATAACATAGATTCCCCGGGATGGCTGGAGCAATTCGCTCAGCGTCAAGATGAAGAAGCCCGGATGCGTTCCCAGCATGTTATGCACGGGCAGAATACCCCTATGACCCCTTTGGGCATGCAGTTGGGCGTCCACGAAATCGAAAATAGCCCCGTGGCGCAGCGTTGGATTGATCGTAACCAGCCAGCTGCGCCGCAGCGTTTCATGGACGCTCCGGAACTGCCCAAGAAGAATTGGTTTGGGACTCAGCCAGAACAACCAGATATCGGAAAAGCGCTACAAGCGCTCCAGCTAAATGTCAACCCAGATCAACACCGCGTGGAAGGTAAGCTACCACTTCCGGTGCCAGGTTTGGGTTTGGAAGGATCGGCAAGTTCTCCTGTAGACTGGCGTTTGATGATGAAGCTGCGCGGTCAATTCTAGGAGGCAGTTATGACGGGCATCGCCGTATCGGTCCTGTGGTTTCTCGTAGGGCTCATTATTCTGTGTGGCATTGTTTACCTGGCCATTTGGGTGATCGAGCAGTTCATAATGCCGATTCCGCAGAAAGTGAAGCAAGGTATATGGGTGATAGTTCTGCTATTGGCACTTATCGCCCTTATAACAGCCATAGCGGGCGGCGGCGGGTTCCGTAGCCCTTTCGGTCACATGAAAGCCAGTTTCCAGCCCTCCCTGGCGCTCCACCACTTCCCACCGACATATGTAAGGGGTGTTGATGGCTGAAGAATTCAGCGCACAACCACCTAGGATAACCATCCCTTATGTACCAAGGGCGCATTTTCGTGCCCTACATAATTCGGCTGCGCGATGGATATTCGTCGTGGCGCATAGACGAGCGGGGAAAACAGTAGCGCTGTGCAATCAAGTAATTCGTGCCGCGCTGGAGAACAAGCGAACATTCCCACCACCGCGTTATGCCTATATTGGCCCCACATTCGCGCAGGCCAAAGACCTAGTTTGGGGGTACTTTAAACACTACACGGAACCACTCCCCAATAGGAGGGTGGTGGAAGGCGACTTGCAGGTGGTACTGTCGAACGGGGCAATGATAAACCTGTACGGAGGCAGCGCAGCTTATGAACGCATGCGAGGTCTATACTTCGATGGAATTGTTGCTGACGAGTATCCTTTGCTTAATCCTAGTATGCTCGGCACTGTTATTCGTCCTTGCCTTGCTGATTATCAGGGATGGGCGGTCATATCTGGGACGTCGAACGGGGATGACCACTTTCACGACTTGAAGAAGCGAGCGGAGAAAGAAGCCGAGAACGCTACGGGGAAGTGGGATATATTCAGCATACCAGTAAATGAAACTGATGCGTTACCTCCCGATGAAGTCGTGGAGATGACGAAGGACATGACGGCGGACGAGTTCGCCCGCGAAATGATGTGCTCATTCGACGCACCGATCGAAGGGAGCTATTATGGCGAAATCATCAACCAAATCCAGCTCGACGGGCAAATCACTGGAGTTCCATACGACCCCAATGCCATTGTATTTACCGCTTGGGATTTGGGCATTGACGACGAAACGGTCATTTGGTTCATGCAATTCTGTGGGCGCGAGCTACATGTCATCGATTTCCTCCAAAATACGGGCAAAGGGCTCGAGTTCTACGTGGGCCAGATCAAGTCGAAGCCATATGCTTACGGTTGCCACATCCTGCCGCACGATATCAAGCAAAGGGAACTAGGTACCGGCGTAATGCGTAAGGATGTCTTGGATGCGATGCTACCCAATACATTCGTGTGTCCGATGCACGCGGTGGAAGATGGAATATCTGCGACACGCGCTCGAATACGTACGATGTGGTTCGATAAGGTGCGCTGCGAGCCAGGACTTATGGCGATGCGCAATTACCACAAATCGGGGACGGGAAAACCACTCCATAATTGGGCGTCGCATGCTTCTGACGCTATGCGAGTTGGTTGTGTGGCGATGAATATGATTCAGCCCATGATCGGCGGCACCAATGTGGTCGGAATGGGTACCGGGGCGTTGAAGCGAAACTTAAAGCGCATGAATAATGGGCCGATTAGGAGAGTAAGATGAATGTAGTAGCTCCGACGCCCAACATGAGCGAAGTAGAACAAATGGCTCCGCTGGAGCGATTGTTTAACAACGGTGTGATTGGTTCCGCTGCGGACAAGGGACCCGTTACCGGCGATGCGGACGTCGACCAGTATAGTTCCGTAGTTCGCGCGATGATAGACGATTCTAGGAGCTATGAAGACAGCACACTCGGGCCAGGACGCGATGAAAACCTCAACTACTTTTATGGCGAAATCCCGGCTCAAGAGGGCGAAGGCAAATCCTCGGCAGTCTCGACTGATTTCCGAGATACCGTCATGGCCATTCTCCCCTCCCTTATTCGGATTTTTACGTCCAGTGAGCGCGTTGCGAACTGTGTTCCGAACCATCAGGGACAGGAAGAAGCGGCGAAACAGTGTACGGATTACCTCAATTATGTGCTCTGGGAGGATAATCCGGGTTTCCTTATCCTCCACGATATCATTAAAGACGCTCTTCGGTGCAAGACGGGCGTTACGCGATGGTGGACGGACCATTCGGAGGAAGTAAACGAAAAAGAATTCTCCAATGTGACCCAAGAGCAGGTTCAGTTGCTCATCAGCGAGAATCCTAGCGTTGAAGTGCTGGATGTACAACCCCACCCGGCTAATCCGGAAGTGTTTGGTAGCGTGCGGGTTCGTTACACCGAATCCAAACCGACAGTTAAGATTATGTCGGTGCCATTGGATGAATTCCGAGTATCCCGGAAGGCGCGCGATGTGGATTGTGCGCCACTAATCGGGCACGACCAAATAGTTCCTATGTCTGATCTGATCAAGATGGGGTATTCCATCGACGAAATTATGGAATATGCCAATACATCGCCGGACAACTACTCTACCGACAGACTATTTCGCAACCGAGGGCTGGACGAGGGGGATGTAACAGACGCTCTCGATGTTCGTTATGGGTGCTACTTTATCCGAATAGATAAGGATGGAGACGGCATCGATGAACTCAGAGAAATTCACACCGTCGGAGACAACCACTACATCATCTATGACGAAATCGTTGAATACGCGAATTTTGCTGTGTGGTGTCCTGATCCTGAGCCTCATACTTTGGTCGGTGATACGCCTGCCGATTTGGTGAAGGACATTCAGGTAATTAAGACCAATATGCTCCGGGGGTCGTTGGACTCGCTCGCGCAGTCTATTTGGCCTCGGACGGTATTCAACCAGACCACGACTAACTCCGACGACGTTCTGAACGACGAGATTGGTGCTCCTATTCGCACCACGGGCGATCCGGCTTCCTCCGTGATGTCTATTACGCACCAATTCGTCGGTCAGCCTGTTTTCGGCATGTTCGAGGTAATGGAAGGGTTGCGGCAGCAACGGACGGGGATTGGGGACGCCTCAAAGGGTCTCGATCCTCGTGCTCTCCAGTCCACGAATGTCACCGGAATTGATGCGATTGTCCAGGGAGCACAGGAACGTATTGAACTGTGCGCTCGGATACTTGCCGAAACTGGTATGAAGCAGCTCTTCAAGGGGTTGTTGCGCGAAATCGTTGCTCACCCTAATCAGGAACGCACAATTCAGCTCCGGGGCAAGTGGGTAACGGTCAATCCGTCTACATTCGACCCCACTATGCGGATTTCGATTAATCCGACCCTCGGGAAGGGTTCGGATATGACCCGATTGATGGTTCTGCAGGATGTAAAGACTACGCAGACTGCTATTATGACTCAATTCGGCGTCGAGAATCCGCTTTGCGGCGTTCAGGAGTTCCGAAACACCCTCACGGACATTTTGGCTATCGCAAATGTTAAGAACGTCGGGCGTTACTACCGCGAAATCGACGAAGCAACTGTTAAGAGAATCGCAGAGACTCCGAAAGAACCTGATGCGGCGACGCTCCTCGCTCAGTCGGAAATGGAGAAGAACCGCGTTAAGATGGCGACAGAAATTTCGAAGTCTAATTTTGCGGATCGCAAGCTTCGTGTCGACGATGACTTCCGCCGTGATGAAATGATCGTCAAGGGCATTCTGGATGCGGCGAAGATTGAAGCCCAGTTCATGACGGATGTGGATGAGGAAGGCTTCAAGATCGAAAATACGCCACTTTCATTAAACGAACAACCGTTGCCGGTGCCAGCTTATGCACAGCAACTTATGGGGACAATGAATGGAGCAGGAGCAGGAATCGAACAACAACCAGCCCCCGAAACACCAATTGCCCCCGACGGAACCGTCCTTCCCCCACCTCAGTGATTATGAAGTAGAAGAGCGGGCTACGGAAGCAGCAGTTCTGCTGCAGAATCCCGTGTTTATAAAGGCGATTGATGATGTGTATTCCAGGGCGGTCGGAACATTATTAAACGCCGATGTGGGTAGCTTGACAGCCACCACGGCGCATGCTACTATGAAGGCCATTCGGGATGTGCGTAAACAATTAGAAGATTACATCACCGATAAGAAGATGCGTCAGCGTCGCCACAAACGGGAAGAATAAATGGCTGGTTTAGAAGAAGCTGCTGCGGCATTCGATGCCGTAATCAAATCCGATCCTGGTAAAGTAACCGGCAAAGCCCCCGTATCCACCGAGGGGCCAGCGGAGCAGCTATTCAAGAATGTCGGCCAGCTGGAAGTTGACGAGGAATCTCCATCCAAGGGTGGTGGAGACGACGAGGACCCAGAGGAGCTGATTTATGGCGACAAAGATGAAGCACCCAAGAAAAGTGCAAGGGATGCTGACAAAGGAGATGGAGACGATCAGGCAGACGGAGAC
>Ga0137452_1000506_pt1 | contig 11618 bp, 20 predicted proteins | sample EasRivERMGT513_2_FD_102312 | JGI IMG/M metagenome (GOLD analysis project Ga0137452, IMG submission 102312) | Soil microbial communities from meander-bound floodplain in the East River, Colorado, USA - East River MetaG ERMGT513_2 | ecosystem: Environmental > Terrestrial > Soil > Floodplain ...
CAAGCCGCCAATACCGGTGGCCGTAACGCAACGCGTCGGGATCACCGGCCGGCAGCAGATCCCGCAGCTGCGCGATCAGCGCCCGAACGTCGGCCGAACGGTTCCGGACGGTGGGATCAGCTTCGATCGCCAACCGGTCGGACTGCTCCCGGTGCTCGCGTTCAGCACGGCGCCGATCCCGGTCGATCTCCCGAGCGATCCGTCGCACGTCCGCCGGCATGATCCGTTCCCGGTGCTCGGCATACCACCGCGACACCGCCGCCATAGCGTCGGCCGGATCGACGTCGCCGAGCACCTCGTGCCAAGCCAACACGTCGGACTCGCCGATCGTGCGCTGGTCGAACGCGGCCGCTTTGGCCAACAGCCGTGCCGTATCGCCGGGTGTCATGCTGCGGTGATCTCCTTCGGTAGCTCGGCGTCGAAACGTTCAGCGAGTGCGAGTCCTTCGTTGACGCGTTGGTCGCTGGTGGCCGGACGCGGCGACGCGCGTCCCGGCGGTAGGCCGTTCAGTTCGACCCGCAACGTCTCGACGGTCACCCATCGACCTTCACCGGCCAAACGCAGCAACGCAGCCCGGATCTCGTCGTCGGACCAGCGTTCCAGCTTGATCGCTTTGATCACCACGCCGTTGATCGCCGGCCATTTGCACATCGGCTCGGCGAGTGCGTACGCGTCGGTGATCCGTTTGGCGCGTTGAGTCACCGATAGCGGCTCGGGTGAGTCCGGGTGAGTTTGGGTGAGTACCGGCGCGACTGCGGCGGCGGCAGAACGCGTAGCGTTCTGTTCCCTTCCTTTACTTTCCCTTCCTTTACTTTCCTGGGCCGAGTCTGTGGGTGGTTGGGTGGGCTCGGGTGAGTCTCGGTGAGTCTCGGTGGGTGGCCTGGGATCTTCGGTGTACCCGCCGTCCTTCTCCGAGGCACAGTGAGGACAGCGTGAGTTCCACCGGCCGTCGGTCTTCTGGTGCTCGACCAAGCGTGGATTGAACAGGTACGACCGGCCGGTGGTCGAGTACCGGCGCACCAACCGGCCGGCGGCGAGTAGCTCACTCAGCAACGCCTGCGGGTCGACGTTGTCCGCCGGTAGGATCTTCAGCTTCAACCCGACCGCGTCGTCGGCAAGGTGGCCGGCATCGCACAGCGAGAACGTCCACGTTCCGACGTAGAACAACCGCGCCCATGGCGAAAGCCCGACCATGGTCCCGTCCGACCAGAAGTCGGGTTTGATAGTGCGAATACGAGCCATCAATCACCATCCTCCGGCTCTTGCTCGTCTTCCGGTTCGTCTTCGATCGGGACCAGTGTCGGCGTGTGGCCGAACACGATCCGGTGTGCTCCGCGTCCCGGTTCGTCGTCGACATAATGCGCCTTGCACCTGGTGCAGATCACCGTGGTGGTAGGTGGACGGGCCGGTTCGGGTTGGGCGAACTCCCGCGGTCCGGTGGCCGTTTTCCACGCCAGCCGGCCGCGACGGACTTCCCGCTCACCGCGCGGGTCAGCACGTGCCATCGGGTGTCTCCCAGTCTGGCGCCGGGCCGCCGTTGTAGTCGTGTGGACAGCGTGCGTGGTCGACAAAGTCGCGCAGCGCCGACTCGCTTGCCCCGGCTGGTGGCCAGCTGAGTACCGGACACGTCGTACAGTGCCACGGGAACACCGCCGGCCGTTGACGGCAAGGACTGGCCGCTCCACGCTCTAGCGGCATCGAGGTGCGACTACGCCGGATCACTGACTGTCTCTTCTCTATTTCCCCTTGAGCGCTAGGCCGTGGCGATCCCGGTTGGCCGGATCAGGTCGGCAACCCCGAACAGCGTCGGCATGTCCACGACCGCCTTGTGACTACGGTGCTCCAAAGGCCGAAGCGAGTCCGGGGAGAGGTCGTACCGCAGCAGCTTCACCAATTGCACGCGATCAATCGGTCGGTCATCCCAAGTGATCGACGAGCTGTCGCCGGGCGTTGATCCGCTCAACGTCAGTTTGTGTACGCCGTAGCAATGAATCGGTGTGCGCACGCCGGCCATGACCGAGTAGACAATCCGTACGTTCTGCTTGTGGCCGACGACGAAGCGGCCGGCGTCGCGCTGCTCGCGCCACGGGTTCGTTCTGAGTAGCTGGTTGACGATGTGCAACAGATCTCGCTGTGGCTTGTCGAGATCGCGGCCATGAGTCTTGATCTCGACAAGCATCAGGTACATGACGCTTCGGTCAACGCCGGGGCGAGTGCTCGCGCGGGTGCCGTACTTCTGGACCCACAAGTCGCAGTCACCGATACAGAGGCACGCATTGCGGCTGTCGAGATCGTGGTGCTTGCGGATCCATGCCTTGATCGGCTGCTCGGTGTTGAGTGCTAAGCCGCACTGGGGGCAGTCGATGGTCTCGCGCCATCCCGTGGTCATTCGGTGATCCTTCTCCGTGCCGTGTCGACGTGCTTCGCGTCTATGTCGCAACCCACGAAGCGTCGACTCAGGCTCTTGCATACGGCGGCCGTGGTGCCGCCGCCGACGAACGGGTCCAGCACGAGGTCGTCGGGTCGGCTCAGTTCACCAACCCAATAGGCCGCTTCAGCTTCAGACTGTTGCCACTCATGCTCACCTTTCTCGCGTGAGCCGTCGGCGACGAAGTCCTTGTGCCAGTTCGGCGGCTCGCCGTGTCCGTTGCGCATCACGAGTAGCGGCTTCCAGCCGCACTGCACGTGGGTGGCGTTCATCCGGAAGAACGCGCCGTCGTGCTGCACTGCGTAGCACCAGAACCATGAGAGCCCGGCGTCGCGCAGCCGGTCGAGCGCGTCCGGCATCGTGTACTGGCCGGTGTAGGCGACGAGCAATCCGCCTGGCTTAAGAGCCTTAACCGCCAGCTCGGCGAGCTCGGTCCAGCACTCGACGAACTCGACAGGGTACGGCGGGTCGGTGAAGATGAGATCAACTGATCCCGGCTCGATCCGCGCTACGTTGAGCAGCTCCGACGCGCGGCAGTGCTCGATCCGGATCCGACCGCCGTCGGCTTGGTCGCGCCGTTCGGACCATAACCGGATCAGGTCGGCGTGGTAGCCGCTGATCTTGCGGTGGTCCCACGACTCCCCGCCGGTGTTCGCTACCAGCCATGCGCGGAACTCGGCAGCGTCCCCGCCGCCGCCGTTCTCCGTGATCGCCGCAAGTACCGCATCGGCTTCGCTGACGAGCCGCGCCACGGCCGAAGGCGTCGGCCGCTCGTCAGCGAGATATGCAGCGGTCACACGGTCGATCGGTAGCCACGGCCGGTGCTGCTCGGGTACCTCGAACTTCGCGATCTCACCAACCTTGCGGGACGTGTCCGCCAGCGTCCACTTTTGAGTCCATGCGCCGACGAGCGGTATCCATGCATCCTCCGGTGCCTTGCTTATCTCGTGCAGGTGCGTATGGGTCATCTTGTCTGAATTGAACTGCGTATTTCCTGCGCACTTTTCATAGACACGATACGATGCGCGGCGCTGCCTGAGTGTAGCTTCGTTTCTATTCAGTCGCCGCGCATACTCCCGCAACCCACCACGCTTACCCATGCCGCCAACCTCGCCGCGCTCGACGAAGTGATGAACGTGGTGGCCTTCCTCCAGCGGCGACAGCTCACCCTGAACGTTGGCCAGGATCAACCCCATGAACGCTTCGTCGTCGTCCATCTCTCGCACCCAGCACGGCACCACGCCGAGACCGGCGCGCTTGGCCGCTTCGACGCGGTGGTGACCAGATACGATCTGGTACCGGCCGTCGACCGGCCGCACCAACAACGCGTGCTCAGGACCGAACCCGCTGCGGGTGATCTCGGCCGCGATCTGGGTCACCACGTCGTCGCGCAGCCGAAAACGCGGGTTGTCCGGGTGCGGATCAATCTCGTCGAGCGGAAGGTCCAGCAGATCGGCCACAAAGCGCTCCTTGAAGGAAGGTGGGGGTACGGTTCGATCGCCTACTACTCGCTGGCGGGTGTTTCGCCGATCCGTCGTGCGTCGAGGTCAAGTGCGGCCTGGTCGGTTTCCCGCACTTGATGTATCCGGTTTCCCCGTGGTAGTGCACAGTCTCGGCACCTGCCTTGACCACGATGGTCGGGTTCGCCGTCGTCTATGAAGAGATGGGTGCGGTGGGTTTTGCCGGCGCACGTGCCGGACGCAGTGAACCGGCTCACGGCACACCGACCCGGTTCCGTAGGCGATCGCAGTCGTCACACCCGCCGTGCCAGTGCAACGCGGGTTCCGGCTCGATTGGGAAGACCAGCGCCTTGACGAACTTCGCCACCCGCTCGGCGTCGGCCAAAGTCAGGTCTCGGGGTAGAACAAGCCGGGCGATTAAGTCTGGCCGTAGCGGGAAGTCGTGGGTGAGCATCAGCGTGGTTGGCTCGCGAAGTGGCGACAGAGTCATACGTCACCGCCTTCCAGTGGTGGTTGGCCAACGCCGGCGCATTGAGCCCGCCAGCCGGAAACCCAGACGTCGGCAGGGACGCGGTGGTCGCGCATCACACCAGCCTTCGTGACGGTGAACTGACCACGGCAGACCGCGCACGTACGACGGCCTCGGCCTTGCGTCCGTTGCTCGGCAAGGAGTTGACTAAGTCGTTCAATCTCACCTAACAGCGCAGGTACGTCGCTGTCGAAGTGCTCCCGGACCGACAACGGTAAGAACACGGGACCATGCGGTGGTTCGGCGTCCGTCCCAGCCCACTGCCGGGCGTGATCCGAACGGCGTCGGATCGACGCCGACGCCTCAGGGTCCAGGTTCATGACTCTCCGTCCGGTTGTGGACCGCGCCACGTCAGACCGGCGTCGGGGCAGATAGGTTCAGTGTTTTCAGTTCCGTCGCCGTGGCCGGCCAACCCACCTTGCCGGAACCACCCGCCGCAACTGCACTCGTAGTCGGTGCCGCCGAACGTTCGGTTAGCGTCAACCTTTACCCACGAGTGGATCAGCGGTCCGACGTGGTACCGGCAGTACATCCGGTGCGTGTGCTCACCGCCACTGCAATAGCGACACACCAGCCCACGACTGCCCTGCCGGTAGTCCGCTGCTACCCGCCACCGCTCAACCTGCGCCCGTAGCTGCTCTACCTCGGCCAGTGCCTCCTCCCGCACCCGCACCGCCTTGTCGGCGAACTCAGCCTCGGTCGCTAAGTCCCGGCACGCGGCGGTGAGCGCGGCGTCGATCGCCGCGAACTCGTCCTCAACGTTGAGCGGAAGCTCGTACAGGTTGTGCTCGGTACACACGCGAACAGCCCACGAGTCCCGGTCCATTCGTTGACATTCGAGGTCCGCGATCGTCTCCGCTTGGTTGGCGATCCGGGTACGCAGGTCGTCGGCCGCGTCACGCGCCTCAGCACTCAGCCGTGCGGCTTTGTTCGCCCGCTTGCGCTCTTCCGTGACTCGCTGGACCAGGCGATTCGCGATTTCACCGAGACGTTCGCTCTCTTGCTTGTACTGGTCACGCTCATACGCCAGCCGCTCGATCTCCTGCGCCAACGCGAGCATGACCGGCCGGTAGTCCTTGTCCGGGTGCGTGCACAAGCCGATACCGGCATCGCAGGCGCCACACGGGGTCAACCACTCGGAAGTGATCGCGTCAAGGTCCAGCGGTGTAGGCGTGGTCACGGTGCACCGACCGGGTACTCGTCCCAGATCTGGCCGTCCAACTCCCGGCCGGCGGCTTTCTTCCCCACCCGCCGGACCAAGGCAGTGCCACCCGCGCCGCGCCACTCGTTCGTCACGCTCAAATTGCTCCGCGCGCGGTAGTCGTCGGGCTCCCACAGCGCTGTTTGATACGGCGTCGGCGGCACCCACAAGTCGCCGTGACGTGGCTTGTCGCACACCGGTGCGTGCTCGCCGTTTTGCTTATGGTGGAACGGCACCCCGGCTGATGTGCACTGGTCGCGCAGTGACCGGAACCAGTCCGGGTGAGCCGGCCGGGCACCAGGCCCAGACTCGCCGCCAACCACCACCCAAGACAGCGCGTCGTCTCGCGCCAGAACGCGATCACATACCGGGCACCCGCCGTGCCCGTGGCGACAGTCCACTGGGTACCACGACGCGTCTGCCGTGCGAGGTAGAAAGCCGGCGAGATCAACCGGGCCGAGCAGCGGTTCGGCGCTGATCCACCGCACCGCAGCGGGGGTGTCGAGCAAGATCGGGATCCGCGCGTCAGCCCACTGCTGGGTCTCCACAGAGACGCCACACCAGACGTTTGACAGGGGCCACGGCATCGGAGCCACAGGTTTAACTACGGCGTTCAGGGCACGCTCGCGGACGTCGGTCGCGAAGGTCGAAGACGCCAGCAGTGCCCGCATCCGGGCGGGTCGCTTGGTGAGCACCTGGAAGACGTGCTGTGGACACCTGGCCATGACCGAGAACGTCTCGGCGAGGAACCGGTCCGGTACGTCAGCGTGGAACAGGTCGGCCAGCGAACACACAAAGATCCTGCGCGGCTTGCGCCACCGCAGCGGAAGGCCCATCCGCTCCGAGTGCAGTGCGACACCGGTTGTCGCGCCGATGCCGGGACCGTCAAAGCTGCGGTGTTGCATCCGGAACGGTGGGGTCCGATCGATGTAACAGTGATCACAACCCGCCGAAACGCGGGTGCATCCAGTGACGACATTCCATGTAGAATCGGCCCAGGAGATGTGCGTTCCGTCGCTCATGACCCACCACCGACCGGGTACGAGCGACTCGCTACTGCTGCCTGATGACGAGCGCGCGCAAGACCGGCGAGCTGCCGATGGAGTTTAGCGGCGCGTGGCCCGTCGAGCGCGAACTCCTTCGACGGAGGAACTTGTAGGCTCAGTCCGCTGTAGATCGGCGTAAGGAACAGCTCTAAATGTTCGCTCATGTCCCACCGTCCGGGGTTGACCAGCCGCCTTCGTTGCACGAGCCGCACGGGATTCGGCCGCTGCCCGGCACGCGTTTCACACGCCTGCCGGGTTTGCCCTCCCACGACTCGGGCGACCAGTTCTGGTCATCAACCCAACGGTCATCACCGCAGGAACACCGCCATCCCTTGCTGAGAGCATCGCCCAACCATTCGGGTACGTTGTGGCCGGCGACACGGTGCTCGGCGACGTGGGCCAACATCACGTCGAGGTCGAACGTGAACAGGTCAACATCGAGGCGGCATCCGCAGCAGGTCACGCCGAGGGAGTTCTCGTAGATGTACACGTCTGATCGGTCTTCGCCGAACCGTACATAGCTCATGCCGCCGCCTCCCACAGAGTGCGCGGTACGCCGTCGGCGCCGCGGCCGTCACGTGGCCGCGAAAGGCAACTCCAGCCGCGTCGCGCTGGCCGTTCCGCCACGATCCGGTACCCGGCTGCACGCAGCGAAGAACCGGACTCGCCGGCTTGAGTCATCGTCACTAGACGGCGGTAACCCATAGCCGATGCAGCCCGCCAGCCTGCCGCGTAGAGCATGCTGGCGACGTTCGGCGTGCCGTCGGTTGCGCACCGGGTCAGCTCGACTGTCGATCCATCGTCGAAAGAGCGCGCTACCGGACGGCCGACGATAGCCACGCCCCTCAGCATGCCGGTCTCATCCGAGACCCCGACTGACCACTTGTGACCTACGGGTGGCCCGAGGTGGCGATGCCACATCGCGACGAAGCCGCACGCATCCGCGAATGTGACAGGCACGAGGTACAACTCGGTCATGACTCACCACCCGCAACGTCTTCCCAAGGTCCGTAGGCGATCGTGATCGACCGTTGCTGAATCCGCCCGTCGGGGTGCGAGCCATCCCTGATGGCGTTTCCGTAGGCAACCCACTTCTGGTCACCGTAGAGATGCCGCTTGCCATCGGGTGTGACGATCGCGTACTGCGTCGCCGATTTGGGTTCGCCAGCATCGTCGGTGAGGCCGAGTAGCTCCAGCGGCTCACGCGCCACGGCGCTCATGACGCGCTCTCTTCCAGCGCGATCAGGAGACGTCGCTGCAAGACCGGCGGATTCAGCTGGTCTGAGGCGATGTCCATGCGGCGCGATTGATCCTGCACCTCTTGCTCGACGGCTTCACGCGAGGCGTACCAAAGGGTCACCCGACCGCCTCCGCCACCGCGCGCGTTTGGCCAAAAGGCGCGGTGCTGAACCTCGACGTGGCTGTAGTCGGCCGAGAACAGCCCGCGATCGGCCAGCCGGTATGTGACTTCGTCCTCGATGTGAGAGAGCCACGTGTCGTCTACGTCGTCATCGGTGCTCGGGTTAGAATTCACCGTCGGCACTCTCCTGTCTACAGCAGGATCGAGAAGCTGAAGGGACGGCCGAATGGCTTTGACGGGCTCCCGCCGTCCCACCACCCCAGCATAGTCCCTGTCGTACCCACGTACTGCACCAACCGTCGTACGAGTTCCGGCCGTGTCGACGCCGAAGTTGCTGCCATGCAACGCGTTGCGGCATTGTCGTTGTCCACAGGTTTGCGCACAGCTTGTGGATACTCTCACCGCTTGTCCGATTTAGATACCCGTTGCGTCCCATTGCGTTCGGCTGCATGCCGCAGTGGTGAGGCGAACCGTTCCGCCACCAGTGCCCGCACCTCGTCGCGCACCATCCGCGGTTCGGCTTGGCCCGGTCCGAGCAGCGTCCACGCGGTCAGATGCCGCCACGGCACGTCCGTCGGCGCAGCCACGGCCAGCACGAACGCGAGCCGCAACCAGTCATGCGGATCGGGTAGAGCGCTCACCACCCACCACCAGTTCGCTTCCGGGTCGTCGTCGCGGACCCGGTCCATCAGCTCCCGCGCGACCGCCTCGAGTTCGGCCACGTCCGTCGGCCCATCCGGCGTCATGGCCGTTTCCTGCTTCGACCGGAATGCCAAGGCAAGGCCAGACCGTCGCCGGCAGCTCGCGGGACGACGTGCAGGTGTAGATGGAACACGCTTTGTGTCGCCTCGGCGCCGGCCGACGTGATGAGATTGCACGGCGGCTGGCCGATCTCGGCCGCTGCCGCCATCACGGCTGCGCTGACCGATGGATCGCTGGTGAAGTCACGGACATGTTCTGTCGGGATCACCAGCAGGTGGCCGGGTACCACCGGGCCGATCGGGACGATGGCCATTGCGGCCGGCCAACGACGTACCACCGTGGCCGTGGCCGTTCCGGCAACGATCTGGCAAAAGATGCATTGGCCGACGCACGCGGAGTGCCACATGCCATCGCGGTTCGGCTCGCATTGCTCGCCGGACAGGATGGGCGCGCAACACCCCACGCAAACGGACTGATCGGCCACGTCAACCATCGTGGGTCTCCACCTGGACTGGTTTCGCTGGCGCCTGGTCGAGCCAACGGGACTGCGACGCAGGACCGGCAAGACCAGCGTTCAACCCGAACGCCGGTCCTTCAGTACCGCGTGCGGCGGAACCGGTTTCGCGCCAAGTCGCCAACGCCCGGTCGGCGATCTGGTCGGGGGTGACGTTGGTCGAGTCGCACTCGATCTCAACCCGTCGGCCGCCAGCGTCGATGACCACCTTCATGCCGCGCCTCCGAATAGGTCGAGCTGAACACTGCGCGGCGTCTTGCCTTCGGCGGTAGCCGTGGCTGAACGGCCGGTCCAGCCGTAGATCGCTGCGACTCTCGGGTGCAGTTGCGCGTACTCGGCGGTGTTCGGGTCCAAGTTCAGCAGCGAGTCGCCGACGGCGATCCTTGGCCGGACCGTTTGGGGTATCCGGTCCAGCCGCAACGGCCCGTCGATCAGCCCGGCCCGGCGCATCAGATCTCCGACGGTGACCAGCATGCGTAGCCGTGCGACCGCCGCGGTCAGCGGGTCCAGCTCGACCCCGGTAATCCCGGCCACGATCCAGTCAATGGCCACGGACGGCGGGACCGGTGTCCAACCGTCGGCGCCGGTTACCTTCATCTGCCGCGCCGGCAGCTCGCCGGTGGTGTACAGCTGCCACAGGTAGTCCACCTTGCGGATCAGGAAGTGGCCGGTGCCGCAGCACGGGTCGATCGTGGACAACGGTTCGTCGCGGTGCTCCTGCGCGGCACGGACCAACGTCAGGTCAAGGATGCCGTCGACGATCCACCACGGTGTCTGCACCAACGCGTGCCGTGCGCGCCGGTCGTCGCTGAGTGCTTGCAGCAGGTCGCCAACCAACCAGCCGGTGATGCTGGCCGGTCCCGTCGTGGACTCGTAGGCCAGCGGTGGCGCGTCCTTCACCCACCACGTGACCAGGTCACGGCAGGCGTTGTTGGCCGGTTCGGCGGTCCACATCGGGTTGAACAGCGGACTGCCGAGACACGTCGTGGCCGGGTGCGCGGTGAGGGACTTGACCGCGTGGGTAAGCCACTGCCGCATCGCGTCGGGTTCGTCGGGCACGTAGTCGGCGGCGCTGGTAAGCCACGGATGGATCAGCCCGTGCTGTTCGGCCCACGCAACCAGCACGGTCGAGTACACCCACGCCACCGCCGCGTCCGCGTCCACCGTCTTGGCGAACGCGGCAACGTGTCGGTGCAGTGCCTTAGCTAGCGGCCGGGTAAAGGTCACGTCGTCGACAGGGTTCACTCGGCCTCAGCCACCGCTCGAATCTCCAGCCGCAGGCCGGGACCCAGATCCACCCATGGGTCAGATCCCTTGGCGCGGGCCGTTACCGCAGCAGCCTTAACCGTCAACCCGGCGGCCACCAGCCGGGACATCAACGCTGCCACGGCCAACTCATTTGCAGGGAACTGACGAAGACCGCCACCCGAGCCGGGCTGCGGGTTGGTTGGGTACAAGTAACCCTGCCGTACCCAGTAGTCGAGTTGCCGATACGTGATGTCCGTGCCGGGTACCGCCAGTGGATTCGGGTCCAGTCCATCGAGTTGCCCGTGGTAGCGCGAGTATGAGTAGCAACCTTGACACAGGCCGCGCGCGCAGAGCCGTTTGCGTTGGCCGCAACGTGCGCACGTGACGTAGCGACGTAACCGCACTGTCTCAGTTTTACTCATCGTCTTCTCCCCAAGGGTCTTCACCGAGCGACTCGCGTGTGCACGGCCTGCACATCTCGCCCCGCATGGTCACCCGGCTTCCGCAGCCACCGTTGCACTCGTAGCCGTCGTCACAGGGGTCACTGCCGATACAGCCGGCGCAGATGCCGCAACCTTCGTCACGCTTAGCCATCAGCCGCCACTCCTTGCGTCCCGATCCTTCGCTGCCGCTCCACGTGTGGTTTCTTCATCACCAAAGGCACCCGGCCGACGCCGTAGTTCCGCAGGCTCACGCACGAATGGCCGCGGGCAGCACCGCACTTCGGGCAGTCCCGCGCCAGCGGTGACGCGGCGGTGAAGGCCGCGTAGGTGCCGTTGCGGCGGCCTAGTGGCGTGTCACGGGCCGTACGCATTGGACCCGTCCGGTATCCGGGACGCCCGCCAGTGTGCGAGCACCTCAACTAGCTGCGGGCTGACATCATCGGCGGTCAGCATCTCCACCGGGGTCGAGCCGTCGACCGCGCCAGCGTCGACCAACTCGTAATACGCCGCGGCGCACTCTAGTTCCCGCGTGCCAGTGTTGTGGACCATTGCCACGCCGCAGCACTGCGGCTCCGCAGCCAACTGCTCGGCCAGACCTTCAAACAGCCGGATCGGCTTGACTGCGGCCGAGTCGTCTTCGCCGGGTACCAACTCGCCTGGTGTGTCGCCCGGCTTGGCGTCGGTCCA
>Ga0137452_1000507_pt1 | contig 11590 bp, 6 predicted proteins | sample EasRivERMGT513_2_FD_102312 | JGI IMG/M metagenome (GOLD analysis project Ga0137452, IMG submission 102312) | Soil microbial communities from meander-bound floodplain in the East River, Colorado, USA - East River MetaG ERMGT513_2 | ecosystem: Environmental > Terrestrial > Soil > Floodplain ...
AACTTCGCGGCCGGCCCGGCGGTGATGCCGCTGCCCGTGCTGGAGGAAATGCAGCGCGACCTGGTCGCGCTGCCCGGCGTCGGCATGTCGATTCTGGAAATCAGCCATCGGTCGAAGGCGTTCGAGTCGATCCTGGCGGAAGCCGAAGCCAGCATTCGCTCGCTTGCGGGCATTCCGGCGAACTACCGCGTGCTTTTCCTGCAGGGAGGGGCCAGCCTGCAGTTCTCCATGGTGCCGATGAATCTGCTCGACGCCGGCGAGACCGCCGACTATGTCGACAGTGGTTCGTGGGCCGACAAGGCGATCAAGGAAGCCAGGAAAGTCGGGACGGTCAACGTCGCGGCGACGAGCAAGACCGACAACTACTCGCGCATTCCCGACCAGCCCGAGCTGAAGCTGACGCCAGGCGCCGTGTATGTCCACATCACGTCGAACAACACGATTGAGGGCACGCAGTACCAGCGGTTGCCAGACGTCGGCGATGTTCCCCTCGTCAACGACACGTCATCCGACATGTTCAGCCGTCCGATCGATGTCGCGCGTCACGGCCTGATCTATGCCGGCGCCCAGAAGAACATGGGACCAGCCGGTCTGACGGTCGTGATCATCCGCGACGATCTCGTTCAGAAAGCCGCCGCGAAGAAGTCCACGCTGCCGACGATGCTGAACTACGCGGTGCATGCGGAGAACACGTCGCTGTACAACACGCCACCGGCTTTCGCGGTGTATGCGCTGGGGCTCGTGATGAAGTGGCTGATCGCGCAGGGCGGCCTCCCTGCCATCGCCGCGACCAATCGCCGGAAGGCGGCCAAGTTGTACGCGGAAATCGATCGGACGGGCTTTTACAAAGGCACAGCCAGCCCGCGCGATCGGTCGCTGATGAACGTCACGTTCCGTCTCAGGAACGAAGAGCTCGAAAAGCAGTTCGTCAAGGAATCCACGACGGCTGGCCTCGACGGCCTGAAGGGCCATCGCTCGGTTGGCGGCATGCGCGCGTCGATCTACAACGCGTTTCCCGAAGCAGGCGTGGACGCGCTCGTCTCGTTCATGCGCGAATTCGAACGGGCTCGCGGATAAGAACTAATGCTCAGGGCCCTGATGCCGGCGCCGCCGTCGTCGTCGGCGGCGTCTTCGGAATGGCGGTGCCCCTTCCGGCCCTGCAGCATCCGGCGCGGGCAGCGCTGCCCCGCGTTCGTTGTGAACGACCTTCCAGTGCTCGACAAGCTCCGGCACCTCGCCGTGGACCTCGAGCCACGTGAGCGCGTCCTGAAACACGTGCCGATGAACGAGTGAGCTCTGCACGCGAGGCGGCGCTCCCTGCTCGCGGAGACGCCGCTGAAGCCCCATGACTTGTCGAATGCGTTCGACGTCGCGGCGAGCCAGCGGCAGGGCGCCGAGGCGCGGCGGGTCGATGTCGGCGTGATAAGGCGGCGACATCAAGCCCAGCGGCACGAGCAGGCTGCCAAGCAGGATCGCGTTCGTGAGCGTCTGAGGCGCCGATTCGAAGCGGTTCCGGTACTCGTCGAGACGCGCCAGCGATTTCCACAGCACCTCGCCGGCGCCCAGGTGCAGCTCCTCTGAAATCGGCTCGAGCAGCCCGACGTCCGACAGCGACTGAAACGTCTTCTGCGCGTAGCCCGAGCGCAGGATCTTGTAGTACTCCTCGAGCAGCCGCGGTTGCGAGCTTCGCGCGAGTTCACGCCGATGAAGGCGAATCGCATCGAGAGTCGGCGGATCGATCGCAAAGCCAAGCCGCGCGGAAAGCGCGACGGCCCGGAGCATTCTCACCGGATCTTCCAGAAAGCGAACTTCGGGATCGCCAATCGATCGCACCACGCCTGCACGGAGATCCTCGAGTCCATTCACGTAGTCGATCACCGCGAAGGTCCCGATGTCGTAGAAGAGCGCGTTGATCGTGAAATCGCGGCGAAACGCATCCTCTTCGGGCGTGCCGAACGCGTTGTCGAGAAACATCTGCGCCGGATTGTGAACCCGAGCGGCGGGGCTCGCCTGATCGTGCGCGGCAGGATTCGGCTGATCGGGCGCGCTCTCCTCCGGCTGGACGAGACGCCGGAATGTCGCGACCTCGATCACCTTCGTGCCGAACTTCACGTGCGCCAGCCGGAAGCGCCGCCCGATGATCCAGCAATGTCGAAAGAGGCGCTTCACCTGAGGCGGGTGCGCCGAGGTGCCGATGTCGAAGTCCTTCGGGCGGCGGCCGAGGAGCAGATCGCGCACGCTGCCGCCCACCAGATAGGCGATATGGCTGGCCTGATGCAGCTTGTAGAGAACAGTGAGGGCGTCGGGATCGATGTCCTTGCGCGAGAGCGTGTGCTCATTGCGCGGCACGAACCTCGGCTCCACCATCGGCCCGGCATTGTACCAAAGGCGTCTGTCGCGAGTCCTAAACGGCAGAGATTTCAACAAGTTAGCGTCCGATGGTGGTGTGTTACGATGGGGCTGAGATGAAGGCGCGCGTCTTCGGCCTCGTGTTGAGCGGCGTGGTGACCGCGGGCGCGACAAGCGCTGCGCCTCCTGATATCAAAGACCAATTGGCGCGGGCCCGCACGCTCTACAACCAGCGGATGTTCGAGCCGGCGATTGCCGCAGCGGAAGAGGCGCGCAACGTTCCCGCGCTGCTCGACAGCGCGGATCTGATCGCCGCGCGTTCGTACCTCGAGCGGTTCCGCGAGACTGCAGCTCCGGAAGATCTGAACGCTGCGCGCGAGCGGCTGCGCGGCATCAACCCTGGCAAGCTCACGCTGCGTGAGCGTCCCGAATATCTCGTCGGACTTGGCGAGACACTCTTCTTCGATCGTTCCGCGGGCGCCGCGGCAGGGGTCTTCGAATCGGTGCTGATGGGTGATGCGCCCCTCGGGTCGGATTCACGCGAGCGCGTCCTCGACTGGTGGGCAAGCGCCCTCGATCGAGACGCCCGCGATCGAGCGGAGCTCGAACGTCCGCTCGTCTACCGGATCGTCCGCGATCGCATGCAGATCGAACTGGGCTCGAATCCGTCGAGCGCGACGGCGGCGTACTGGCTGTCGGCAGCGCTCTGGGGTCTTGGCGATCATCAGGCAGCGTGGGATTCGGCGCAGGCTGGATGGGTTCGCGCTCCGTTGGCGAGCGATCAGGGCGCCGCCCTGAGAGGCGATCTGGATCGGCTGGTTCTCCGTGCGATCATCCCGGATCGCGCGAGGGCGCTCGCGCAGCCTCCCGGCAATCTGGAACAGGAGTGGAGCGACTTCAAGGAGCGCTGGAGCCGGTAGTCAGTCCTTGGCGTCTTTCCAGTTCCTTCCGATTCCCGCATCCACCGTCAACGGGACCTTGAGCGACGCCGCGTCCTGCATCTTCTCGCGAACGAGCGCGGCCATCTCTTCAGCGCCGGATTCGGGCACCTCGAACAGCAGCTCGTCGTGAACAGTGAGGATCATGCGTGTGCTCGTCCGGGCGAGCGCGGCGTGGACCTCGATCATCGCCTTCTTCATGATGTCGGCCGCCGTTCCCTGAATGGGCAGATTGACCGCGGCGCGTTCGGCGGCGGCGCGAATCTGCACGTTCGGGCTCGTCAGGTCCGGCATCAGCCTCCTGCGGCCATACATCGTCCTCACGACACCGGTCGTCCGTCCCTCTTCGATCGTGCGATCGATGTAGGCGCGGACGCGGGGGAACCCGGCAAAGTATGCGTTGATGAATTCCTGAGCAGCCTGCGGCGTCACCCCTATGTCCTTGGCAAGCGTAAACGCCGTCTTGCCGTACAGCAGCGCGTAGTTCACGATCTTCGCCCGCCGGCGGAGCTCGTGCGGGTCGAGCAGGCTGTCGGGCCCGAAGACCTTCAGCGCCGTCTGATCGTGGATGTCCATCCCTTCCTGAAATGCCTGGATCAGCGTTTCGTCTTCTGCGAGATGCGCCAGCACACGCAATTCGATTTGCGAGTAATCGGCGGAGATCAGCACGTGCCCGGGGTCGGCGATGAATGCCCGGCGGATCTCGCGACCGAGCTCGGTGCGGATCGGGATGTTCTGAAGGTTCGGGTCGCTGCTGCTCAGGCGGCCGGTCGCCGCCACGGCCTGATTGAACGACGTATGGACTCGCCCGGTTTCCGGGTTCACGAGCGTCGGCAGCGCGTCCACGTACGTGCCTTTCAGTTTCTGAAGCGCCCGCCATTCGAGGATCAGCCGCGGCAGATCGTGCGCCAGCGCAAGCTCCTCGAGCACTTCGACTGCGGTCGACGCGGTTCTCGTCTTCACGTTGCGCTTGAGCGCCGGCAGCTGAAGCTTGTCGAACAGGATCTTTGAAAGCTGCTGGGGTGAGTTGATGTTGAACGCCTCGCCAGCCTGCGCGTAGATCTGCTCGCCGCGCGTCGCAAGCTCGAAATCGATTCGCTGCGATTGGGACGCGAGCGCCGCGCCGTCGACGCGGACACCGGCGCGCTCCATCGCGGCGAGGACGGGCATGAGCGGCGCTTCGAGCTCGCGATACACGCGATCCAGGCCGTCAGACGCCAGAATCGGACCCAGGCGCGAGGTGAGCTGCAGCGGCAGGTCGGCCCTCTCGGCCGCATAGGTGACCACCGTGTCGGGCGGAAGGTCGGCGATACGAAGTGCCTTCACGCCGCGGCCCAGCAGATCCTCTTCGGTGATCGCCTTGTAGCCGAGATACTCGAGCGCCGCGCCTTCGAGAGGATGGCCCGATCGCGTCGCGTCGATCAGGTAACTGGCCAGCATCGTGTCCAGCCCGATGCCCTCGAGTCTTACGCCGTGACGCTGAAGAACGATGGTGTCGAACTTCAGGTCGTGGCCGACCTTTTCCACGGCCGGATCCTCGAGCACCGAACGCAGTTGCTCGAGCATGTCGGCGAGATCCAGCCCGCTTGGAGCCGTCGGTGATTCGGGGGCATCGCTCGAATCGACATCGAACAGACCATGACCGGAAGGCTGTGGCGAGATCTTCCGCGCGCCATTCCCGGCAACAGGCACATAGCGCGCCTCACGAGGCCCGATCGCGAAGGCCAGGCCGACGATTGCCGCTCGCATCGCCGAATCGCTGTCGGCGACGACGCGCAATCCGAAACGACCGGCTCGCCTGAGGTCTCCCGCAAGACTCTCCAGCGCGTCTCTCGTGGAGACGAGTCGATAGTCCTTGACGATCGACTCGGCGGTCGGGGCGAACTCCATGACGATCGAACGGAAGCCGAGCTCGGAGAAGAGCTCGTAGCAGGCTTCCCGCGTCGGTCCCCGGTACCGGAACGACTTGATGTCGAACGGGACGGGCACGTCCGTGTGAATGCGAAGCAGCTCGCGGCTGGCGCGGGCTTCGCCGGCGTGGGCCAGCAGCGCCTCTCGATACTTCTTCTGCGGCACTTCCGAGGCCCGCGCGAGCAGATTGTCGAGCGAACCGAAGGTCGAGATGAGATCGCGCGCGCCCTTTTCGCCAACGCCGGGTACGCCCTTGACGTTGTCGATTGTGTCGCCCATCAATGCCAGGGTATCCACGACCCGATCGGGCGTCACGCCGAATTTCTCATTCACCCCTGCCGCGTCGTACCACGTGCCCTCATCACGCGGGTTGAACACGCGAATTCCTTCGCGCACGAGCTGAAAGAAATCCTTGTCTCCCGTGACGATCACGACCTGGAATCCCGTCGCAGACGCGCGCTCGGCGATCGTGCCGATCACATCGTCGGCCTCGAACCGCTCCTGAGTGACGATGGGAACGCCGAGGGCTTCGCAAGCGCGGTGCACGAGCGGGATTTGCGCCGCGAGTGCGTCCGGCATCGGACGGCGGTTGGCCTTGTAGTCGGCGGCCAGGTCGTCGCGAAATGTCCGCCCCGGCAGATCGAACGACGCGGCGATGTACTCGGGCGTGTGCTCCTTGAGGAGCTTTCGCAGCATGGTGACGAAAATGTAGACCGCGTTGGTCGGCTGGCCCAGCGCGTTTCTGAGCAGCGTGCCTTCGACGGTCCGCACCGGCGCATGAAAGGCCCGGTACATCTGCGAGCTGCCGTCGACGAGATAGAGCACTGGAGTGGCAGGCATGGAGGGGGACGAAATTTTTACTATATCATCTGCAGTGGATGCGGACCGGCGCGCTCGTCGTCCTTGCCTCCGTGGCGATTGCGTGCGGCGGCGGCGGGTCTTTTAAACAGTACGAATACGAAGAAGACTGCTACGTTTCGCGTGATGGTTCGGCGACCGTGTACGTGAACAGCTCGCTCGCGGCCTTGAACGCGCTCCGAGGGACGACGTTCGACACGCGGCCGGACGCCCCCCTGAATCTCGACGAGGTCAGGAATTTCTTCACGACGCCGCTCAGCCGTGTGGCGCGCGTGACCTCGACGCGTCGCAACGAGCGCCGCTACGTCCACGTGAGGGTCGAGACGGACGATCTTCGCCGGCTGCCGGAAGCCGGCCCTTTCGCGTGGTCCTCGTACGCGCTCGAAGAATCAGGTGGCGCGGTGACGTTCAGGCAAAAGGTGGGCAGGGGTATCCCCGGAAGCCCCGGCCAGTTCGAATGGCGGGGAGACGAGCTCGTGGCGTTCCGGCTCCACATGCCGAGCCGCATTCTTTCTCACAACAGTCCGCTTGGCGAGCAGCGCGGAAACATCCTGGCGTGGGAGCAGCCGCTGCGGGAACGTGCGCGCGGCGAACCGATAGAGATCGAGGTTCGGACCGAATCTGAGTCGATTCTGTATCGAACGCTGCTGCTCTTCAGCGCTACGATGGTGCTCGTGGCGCTGACGTTCATCCTGGCGATCTGGTGGTTCGTTCGCTTCGGCGGTTCACCGAACGCAGCACGTAGAACGTAGAGCCTGGAACGTAGAACGTGAATGTTTCCTGACGATCTCGGCGCCAAACCGGTTGTGTTGCGGTGCTCCCGCTGCGGCAAGTTCGTGGACTGGGAGGACGCGCGGCTGCAGGTGGTCTGCAACTGCCGGCCGCGCATCGAGCTTCCGCCCGTGCTCGTCCGCGAGGCGACCGATTCCGATCGCTCTGCGGCCCGTGCGCTCTTCGAGCGTGACTTCGGGAGGACCAGGATCGTCGCATTCGGCGAAATCATGGATGTCGACGCGATGCCGGCGCTCGTGGCTGTCGTGACGAAAGATCCGGCCGGCGCGCTCGCGTATCGTCTTCTCGGAGACGCGCTTCACATTGTGGCGCTCGCGACCGATCCGATGTGGCAGCGATCTGGCGTCGGTGCGTATCTGGTTGCCGAAGCCGAGCTGCTTGCGAGGAGACTCAAGCTCGCGCGGTTGGTCGTCGCGACGACCAACGACAACCTGCCGGCGTTGTACTTCTATCAGCGCCGCGGCTACCGCTTGCTGGAGCTCGTGCCGGACAGCGTGATCGCTCGTACGCATCACGCGTTGCCGGGCTTTGCAAATATTCCTGTGCGCGACGAGATCAGGCTCGAGAAGAGGCTCTGAGACGACGGCTGTCAACTTTTTTCACTGGCGCCGGGGCCCCACCCCCGGCGCCTTCTTACGCTGATGCATCGCCACAGCTTGCTTCGCGCCGTGGCGACGCATGGCCGCAGGCGCTCCCGTCCTCTAGAAGCGCACTCCCACAGCAAAGCGGAAGGTGCGACCGCCGGTCTCCCCCTGGTAGGGGGTGGGGAAGTGCGTGCTCGATGTGGCCTTCCCGAAGCTCCCGCCCTTGATGTAGTTCGTGGCCAGGCCCAGCGAATCCTTGGGTCCCGCCAGGTCCTGGCTCACGGTCGTGTTCCACGCGAGCAGTTTCTGATCGTTCATCAGGTTGTAGACATCGAGTTTGAGCCACGGCCGAAGCGATCGGTAGACCGGGATGTTGTAACCCAGTCCGATATCGAGCAGCCCGTAGCCCTTGAACGATTCGGAGCCGCGCGCAGAATAGTAGAGGGTTTGACTCGATGGCGCGTCGGGATAGGCAGAGATTCTCGCGAGTTGGATAGGCGTGATCGCCTGATTCGTAGACGCCAGGTTGTACACCTGGCCGGAATCCACCCGCCAAAGACCGGAGATCGACGCGTCTCCGTACTTTCCAAGGTCCATGTTGTAGACGCTCCACATCCGGAACTTATTGCGCTGATAGCCGGGGAGCCTGCCGTCCGGGAAGTGGCGCGTGGCGTTGAAGATTTCGGGATAGTCGCCGATACGGCCGGTCACGCCCGGCTGGTTCGCCGCCTCGCCCGTATAGTTGCCCTCGTTGTCCAATTGGATCGTGTAGTTCCCGTTGATGTTCCAGCGCGTGTTCATGTTGTAGCGGCCCTGGAACTCGAGCGCCTGGTAGTGACGGAACGCTTCATCGGTCGACGCGTTGCGGTAATCGATGTTCGTGAACGTACCGACGTTGAACCCGTCGTTGATGATCGTCGTCGTTCCGTTCGAGAGCTGGATGTAGTCTTCGATGAAGCCGCTCCAGTTGCGCCAGATGTAGCTGCTTTCAAGGAAGCCCCTGCCATTGAAGAGATCGACGCCGTAGGACGTCGTGAATTCCTTGACGACCGGCGACGAGAGGCCTGGCTCGAAGAAGACGTTCTGCGTCGGAAACTGCCCGACCACGGTGAAGTAGTTTGCGGGGTTGAAGCCGGCGGCAAAGTTGCGTCCCTGGCCTGCCGGTCCGTCGTAGACGCCGAGCAGCAGGTCGGGAGTGCCGACGTTGTTGTTGTTGCCGATCTGCGCCTCGTTATATCGGCCGGCGTAGTGCCCGTAGGTCATGTGGACCACGTGCTTGCCGTTGCCCATCACGTCGTAACCGGCTGCGAGTCTCGGGACGACGGTGTCGGTGTCGACGCCGACGATGTTGCCGGTGGCTTCGCTCCGAACGCGCTCGAAGCGGAGGCCGAGGTCGACCGACCAGTGTTCGTCGATCGCGACGTGGTCCTGCGCGTAGAACGACTGGTTGTCGACGTTCAGCTCGGCGCCTTTGACCGGTATCCAGTTTTCGATGAGCGATTCACCCGGCACGAAGAGCGGAATGAAGCGACCTTGAGCGTCGAGAATCGGCAGCGTGCCCGACGCGTCGGTCAGATAGTCGGCGTCGAACACGTACCCGGTTGGCGACTGCGAATTTCCGCCTGTGCGCTGGCTGCGGAAGAACTCGTATCCGCCCTTGATCTCGTGACGTCCACCTTTAGGCGAGTTCCAGAAGTAGGTCAGGTTGCCCGTCAGCTGGAAGTTGTTGCGGTTTTCAGGATCGGTCCCATCGAAGTACTCGGCATTGTACTGAGCCGGCCCGCCGGGGGCGCCGATGTTCAGGGCGAAGAAGGGTGAATCGAGGATATTCGTGCTGGTACCGCCTGCGTCCTTGAACTCGTACTTGCGCTGCGACCACTGCGCCTCTGCGAGGATGTTGTTTTTCAGGGTCGCTCGGTAATTCGCGTAGTAATAATTGTTCGGGCGTGAGTTGTTTCCGACCGCTGCCGGATCGACGGTAAACCCGAATGGCGGGCTGCTGTTCAACACCGTGCTGTTGTTCAGATATCCGCCCTGGATCGTGTGATTGTTCTTCACCGTTCCCGTCAGCTTGATTTCGGCGCGCTTGTTGGTGGTCAACTGCGTGTTGGGGGCGCCGGTCAGAGGCAACGGCGTAGCGTTCGAGAGCTTAGAGTACCGGCCGGCACCAAAGAACCACAGGCGGTCTTTCACCACGTACCCACCAAGCGTCCCTTCATAGGACTGCTGCAGATCATCGGGGCGCAGGGCCGCCTTCCGGCAGCTGGAAGCAGTGACGGCCGGGTCGCACAGCTCGAACGGCGTCTGCGTCGTCCAGCGCGGATTCGAGAAGTTCGTCCGGAAGCTGCCGGTGTACGTATTGCCCCCGCTCTTCGTGACGGCGTTGATGACACCGCCAGTGAAGCGGCCGTACTCGGCGGTGATGCCCGAGGTCATGATCGACGTTTCTTCGATCGCGTCCTCGATAAAGAGGTTCTGCGGCGAGCCGAACAGGTTGTCGTTCACGTCCACGCCGTTCACCATGAACACGTTGTCGAACCCGAACGCGCCGTTGATCGTGACCTGGGCATTGTTCGGCGTGTTCGACGTGAGGCCCGGCGCGAGGTTCGCGATCCCGAAAAGCGTCCGCTGTGCGGCCAACGCCTCGATTTCGTCGTGCTTGATGTTGGTGCCCACTGTCGGGGTCGCGATAGGCGCCGGTGTTTCGGCGACGACCTGGACCTCCTCAGAAACCCCTGAAGGCTGCAGCGTGACGTTCTGCTCGACGGTCAGACCAAGCAGGACGGATGTGGTCCGCTTCGCCGGCGCAAACTGCGTCGTCTCGAACGTGACTTCGTAGTCGCCGGCCGGGAGCTGCCGGAAGACGTAGGAGCCGTCGGCGGCAGTCGTGACCGTGCGCTGACCCTGGAGGACGCGCGAGGTCAGCGTAACGGTCACGTTCGGGACCGGCAAGCCCTGCTGGTCCGCGACTGTTCCGCGAATAGTGCCGGTCTGGACGCCTTGCGCAGACGTCTCAGCCGTGACACCAATGAGGCTGACGAGCAGCCACACGATCAGCGCAACCGTTCGTGTCATACCGTGGGTCTCCTTTGGGGTTCGGTGGTTGAGGTGGGAAGCGGCGAGGCATCGCGCCGATGTACACAAGAGTGATGCCGTGTCCAAACGAATAGCTGAAGCTCGGTTACGAAAGAGTGAAAATTGCGCGCTGCCATTGTCGGTCCTTCCGAGTGGCAACGAGCGAGACGCCGGGACGTCAGCGTCGGGCTGACAATTCAGCGACCAGAAACACGAAGGACGCAGAGAGAGGGTTCTCTCTGCGTCCTTCGACCTACCGGACTAACTAGAAGCGAACGCGAGCGCCGAAGAACACGCGGAGCGGCTGGACCCACGTGATGTCGTCACCGAACTTCGTGTTGCCTGTGCCAGCGACCAGATCCTCGGTTCGGACAGGCGCCTGGTTGTTGAACAGGTTGAACACGTCCATGAAGAACTCGGTCGTGATCTTGTTGATCGGGCGGATGTACTGCGCCCGAACGTCAATTGATCCCCAACTCGGATTCTGCACGGCGCCAACCGCGCCCGGCGCCACCCAGAAGTCGCTGACGCCGCCGTACACGAAGGCGTTGTCGACCTCGATCGGCAGGCGGCGGCTGGATTGCAGCTGCGTCTGGTTCACGATCGTCCCCGAGTTCCAGCGGTACGTTCCGCCGAACTCGAGGCCGTACTTGGTCGTGTACGACCCAGCGGCCTTGAACAGGTGATTGATTGTCCCGGGAATCGTCCCCTCCATGTTCGGGGCGCGCGGGTCGAGCCAGAGCACGTCACCGGCGAAGTCGGCATTGCCGTCCGACACGGTGTTGCCCTGCGCGTTGAGATAGTTGTACGACGACAGGAACTGCCACTGGTCGGCGTAGCGCTTCCGGAACACGAACTCGAGCCCGTTGTAGTTCCGCTCGCCGTCCGGGAGCGTGCCCAGGAAGAAGTTCGCAGCCGGGTGGTTAGTGGCCGTCCAGCCGAAGTACTCCCACCCGAGGAAGAGCGAGTTCGGGTCGTTGATGTTGCCGCCGTACACACTGGGTTCGGTGTACAGACCCGGATCGTAGTCCTCGAAGATGTCGCGCGTCTGGCGGTGGTAGTAGATCGCCGATCCGCTCATGT
>Ga0137452_1000508_pt1 | contig 11583 bp, 23 predicted proteins | sample EasRivERMGT513_2_FD_102312 | JGI IMG/M metagenome (GOLD analysis project Ga0137452, IMG submission 102312) | Soil microbial communities from meander-bound floodplain in the East River, Colorado, USA - East River MetaG ERMGT513_2 | ecosystem: Environmental > Terrestrial > Soil > Floodplain ...
CTTGACTAGCTCGTGGTTCTTCTAGATCAGGTTCGTGGTAAAAGTCCTGCTCATCAGGCAGTAAAGTATCTTGTTGTTGCCTACCATCAGCAGGGCCATGCTTTGTTAACATTCGTTCATAGCGATCTTCTACATATCCACGGAATAGTCCATTAATTCCAGTCCAATCACATATCTCAGTCATTGCATTGCCGTAGTAGGGATAATGAAAAGCTTCCAGATAATTTTCACCGGCTAGGCCCAATTGCTTTTTGAATTCCTTAAAGGCTTCATCAAGCGCGTTGACTTCAGATTTAAAGTGTTTAGCTTCAATTAGCCACTTGCCTGACTTCTCACGCTGAATGGTAAAATCTCCACCAGCTTTAGTTCTAATACGCTTTGGCTCGGTATTGTACTTAGCAATAGGTGAAATAATTTTGATTTCTTTCTTTTTAGCCATAGTATCAATTATTGCCTGGCAAAGAACAGCAAAAGAAAACGCCTTCAATGAATTCAAAGTTGAATTATGTAATCTAAATTCAACTGTTCGTCTACTACTATTTAAACTGCTAAGGTTAATAGCTTGGTATTTATTAGCCCATTGAACACCAGGTCGGCAATAGTGATTACCTCGACGACTAGGTGGTACATAGGTGTACATAGTCTTTTCAATAGCCGTCCAAGTCTTTGTTACATAGTTCTGCCAATCTGCGTTAGCATACTGACCAAATAATACACCAGACAGGTCAGGTGCGCTTACATGAACATGTAAGCCACATGAGCTATTGACCGCACCATATTGGCTAACGATCTTTAAAGCTTCTGTTAAATGTGTGAATTGATTAATCATCATAGGTGGAGTAGCAATTTCGACAGGTACACCAAACTTACCCATTGGAGTAATAGACCCATCACTTTTGATTTGCCATCCACTATAATCACCATGACCACTTGACATGGGTATCTTAGCTGCTGCTAGTCTACTAGACAAATCACTACGTTGGAGAGTCGAGATATGCTCGAATTCTATTCCAAACTTACGATGAATTATTTTACTTTGCATTGTCTATTGTCTCCCATGCTTTTTGATCTACTTTGTTTTGCGTCGTAGCTTCAAAGCTAGTCGTTTCTTTTTAAGTTCAGCTTTCCAAACGTCTAAAGGTTTTGCAATAGGTAGTGATAATTCTACTAGTGGCTTAATTTCTCGTATTTGATGTCTTGGATTGTGCTTAAATTTAAAATATCTCATACTATGCTGGGTACTAGGTAAGCGATAACGATGAAATGTTCCATAGTCAAGCTTAGCAAGTTGTAGTTCGTTATTAGCTAAAAGATAATCTGAATCGTTTCTTCTTGCTATAATAATTAGTTTTTGTCTTATATCAAATCTACCAACTATACAGCAAATAAATTCGATATTAGCAAACCTATTTAGATTATAGTTATTCATTTGCAGCAAAGCGCCCGAAAGTTATTGAATTTCTTTGATTCGACGTTCTTTGGTTAGCTTAATACCCCATCCGCTAGGCAAGCCAGAATTACGATAGCACTCACCATTAGCTGTTATAGTAAATATAGGATATCTTTCACACTCATTAAAAGGCCGTGGGTCACTTTTCTTTTTGACCATTATCTGAACAAGACCACGGTCAAAGTCTTTGTGTATCCAATACTGTAGTTCAACTCCATTGAATGCAAAGTTAGTTAGAGTTGGCACTATATCTGGTTCTCTAGTTGAACTTGCTAATTGTGTTGGCATGATTATTCACAACCTTCCATTAAGTTGATAACAGTTACAGGTATTACTGTTGGTGTTGCCGTTGGCGTTTCTGTTGTAGTAGCCACCACTGGTGGGTCTTTTGGAGGTATTGGATCAGCCTTCCAAATGATATAGATTTCACCGCTACCTTTGATGTCAGTTTTCTTATCAGCTAACATCTTAAAGATATCATCAAAGTCCATTGAGATATCGACTAGCTTGATAGTACTACCATGCGGACAGTGAATCTTGCCTCCATACTCAAAGCTCTTATTTGATGATAAGAAGGCTTCTGAGTCAGCTATAGCCGTTTTTAGTTGTTCACTAGGTGCAGTAACCAGCTTAGCGGCTACCAATAGATTTTTGTGTGCCAACATCTTCTTGTATCCTTTCGTTTATTTCCAGTATATTTCCATTACTGTTAATTTTAATACCTAAATTTATTAGTCTATTTCGATATAGACTTCTATATCGTCTAAACAATCCATCTTTTAAGTAAATAAATCTTATTAGATTTTCATTATTACCAATATTTATAAAAATAGCCGTTGGTGAAGTAGTTAAATTAAACTCTATTGTAGTTATTCGGTTATTAGGGTTCATTTATTTCTCGTAGTTTGCTATCGCTTGTTATTTTAAATCCGCGTTGGATAGCTATTAGCGTATGTTGTGTTGAATTTCGTCGAAGTATACCATCAGTAATATTGACAAAACAAGCTTGATTGATTAATGAATCCTTAACGAATAGATAAAGGTGATTATCTATCTGATGAAAATAGTAGCTATAAAAAATTATTTGGGTGGAAGGCCGAGCGTTAGTCATTGCCAAACTCAATAGTTGGTGGAAAGCTCTGCATTTCAACGATTAGCTTTGGTTTGACTATAGTGACACGGTTTAATTTTATATCAACTATGTTCTTGCCACTACTGCCACCGTAAATTGGCCTATTAATAGCCACAACCCCTCGCTTACGGTCGCATTCGTCACATATAGGTAGCCTGGCGTTTTGGACAAAGTTCTTTCCTAGGTATAGACCACATATTGTACGTGCATAAGGGTAAGATTCTTTCTTTTGCGTTTTCTTACGGAAGTGAAAGAACTTAAACTTCTTATTTCGTTTCATTGATTTCTCTTAGCTTACCATGATCAGTTAAGCAATAGGTATAGTGAATTATTGAAGCGTAGTAATTAGTCACCCCTGCTAGTCTTTTTAGCGTTCCATCTTGGTCAAGTTCTAGTAATACGAATTCACAGTTATGTAGCTTAAGTGCATAGTTAGATGTTACTCTAACGTTTACTTCAAGTGTAAAGTCAGATTCTACTAATCGTTGTCTAGGTTGAAAGTTCATTGGGTGTCATGTTTGCAGTCTACCAAAGCTTATACGATTGGTTGCCCCTTTTTGGGCAACAAACGTATTCTTATAGACAGTTTGCCCACGGGTTTTACTTATTTCGTTTCTTCAGCAATTTCAACTACTTACGTTTGGGCAACTGCTTTTTAACGGGTTTGCCCACGCGAAAATGACTTTAGTGGTGAACGAATTTTTATCCTCTGCGTTTCTTCAGTTAGTTTCATTGACCATTTACCATTATCTAGTAGAGTTATAGTTAAACCAGGTATGATCAAACGAACTTGATGATCTTTGAACAGTTCCATTTGCATTTCGCAAACATCTCTTATCATATAGCCCAGCTTAGCGTGAACATCGTTTTCGTGTAGGATTTGCTTAAGTTTAACTAAGTCAATCATAGTACTACCTCATCTACCCAAACTTGTTTGGCACGTATCTTTCCTCTTTTACGATTACCATACCATCTTTTAGCATAAATTCTAATTATTTTTTGATTATAGTCATAAGTAAATGCTAGTTGTGCTTTATAGAATGTTGCGTAAGCATGAATACCACGACTACATGAATGACCTGATAGAATATCAACACCATTAGGAGAAGTTACTAATGTACCTAATTCATAGTGAAGAATTACACCCGTAGCTACACCACGAACCGATGATAATCTCTGAAATGGACTAATAGGGCTTTGTAAGTTATTAGTAACAATCTTATAGGCACAATTTGCTAGGATAGCCCATTTTGGCTTTTTAACTTTTTTGTAAGTAGTCTTTGGGTACATATAATCTTCTTTAGGCTAATAGCCTTATTTAATAGACATTTGGTTAACTACTTTCCCATTCTCCACATTGTACTTATAGATTAAAGCATATGGTGGGTAAACTCCTTCCTTATGGCGTATTCGTATACTTGGCTCAAGGCTAAGCACGTCATCTTTCCAAAATGGAATTGGATAGTTAAGTGAAATCAATGTGAATTTCTTATTATTTGGAATTAAACTGGTTATGATAGGTTCCATCATTCCATGCATAAGATAGCAATAGACATAATCTATTTGCTTTAAAGACCATTCAGGAATTTCTTCGTGCTTTTCACAATAAACAGTGCAATTTGGTAGGACATTAAGCTTGTGACAGTTAAGTCTAGCATCTGGCTCACTACCAATTACTCTAGCAGCATTAGCCATAAGGCAAGCTTTAAGGAAATCACCATCACCACAACCCGGTTCATAGACTGTTTTATTAACAATATCCATTGTATTGATAATAGCAGCAATGGTTGTTGGCGGTGTTGGTATAAAAATACAATTGGGCATATTAATCTCCGGTAATTTCTCTAACTTTTGTGTATTGATTTTCTAATTTAAATATATTTATATCTGGATGCACATGTGGGCCTGGCATGTTAGCTCTTTTTATAGCTACTAATGAATAATTACGTAGCGATGGTCGTGCTGGTAATCCACTAAATGCAGTTAACCAGCAAATGTTTGTTTTATGCGAATAGTAAGCTATTCTACCATGCCGTTCTATTACTGGAAATTCTACTTGTAAAATTAAATATTCATTAGTACGACTTTCTAATATAAAGTCTAGTGACATTATATTAGTTTGTCGAATTGGCAAATGATTCATTTAGTTAGCTTCGTTGGCAATAATAAACTTTATTACCGCTTCTGAGAATCCATCAATGTGAGTCCAATCATAATAGCCAATGCCATTTTTGGCACTAGCAATGTTAACTAGATACTTATTGGGTAAGAAGCTAAGATCAGGAATTTCATCACGTGATTGTTCATCAGTAAAGACTATTAAGCGATTGGTATCTTTAAGATAGTCAATACCTTGCAAAGCTTTACCTAGATAGGTATCTAAGTGATCTTGGCTATTCATAATAGCATCACGCAAGGCAAAGCCACGACGATCTGGTATTTGACATAGCTTTTTCGAGAAGGTAAAAATCCTAACCGATTCGCACATCTCCCTTGCCAGAATAGCCAGACCGCAGGCTGCATTTGTTCTAGTCATATCGCTTTTTTGACTAAGTTGCTGATTCATTGATCCACTAACATCAATTAGCAAAATAGTATTGCCTTTAAGCTTAGTTGTATCTTGTGCCAAAATACCAAGCATTGCTTTTTCTATATCAGATTCTATTGCCGGTGCGTATCTAGCTGCTGCAACGAATCTGAAAGGCAAGACACGACTAAAGTCAACAGATTGTAGGATAGATTTGATAAGCTTTGGGTCAACTCCAGCGTTTATCATATTGCGAAGATTACGAAGTAGTGCTAGTCCTCCTAGTTTACCTTCACTTAGCAGTCGAGTCCAGCTTAGTAGCTTATTTTTGCTTGCTGAGATTTCTACTTCCCAAGTGTCTGGCGTGGCTAGTTTGTTATTGATTAGGTTTTTCCAGTCTAGGTCTTGCTCAAAGTTTAGCGGTTCGGCATGACAGAGAAATAGAACATCTCTAAGCTTAATAGCTTTGTCGAGTCGATTGTATTTGGCTAGGGAATAAGCGCCAAACTTCTGAAATGCTTTAGCTAGACCTTTTTTGACTTGACCTGATAATGGACACTTGCCATCTTTCCAATAGATGGCTAGAAATTCTGTTAATTCGTCAGGTCGCTGAATAACTTCTGCTATGGTTGTACTAACCCAAAAGTTATCTAGTTTTCCTTTTTTGGTATGTCTGGCCATCTCACGCGCGATAAGCAATGGAACATGCCTTAAATGACCTTCGGTTCTAGCCTTGATTGCTATTTCGCTAGAAATATTAAAAGGTAATTGGCTAACTAAACTAGCTATTCGATTAGCTATATCCTGGCCATCTTCATAAGCTTCTTTCTCCCATAGCATGCACGACATGACTGTTCGTTCTAACTGCTGTTTGGGAGAAATATGCTTAGCAGTTGCGCCTTCATGGGTAGTAAGCTTAGGAATTTTTTGGTTTAGTCTGGCCATTTTAAATTCTCCAAATAATTTCGTTAAAAGTGCCTAGGGAATAAACGGTGAAGGCTGTACTTTTAGCAGAAGTAACCATCACCTACGCCACTAGGTATAATAATAATTATCAATAGAGGAACAAGCGACAAGAGCTATTATTCACCAAATGAAGTAACTCTTATCTACACCATCTATTGCTAAACTAGTATGTTGCTATGTAAATACCAAACAAGATTATAGCAATAGAACACCAAACTAGAAATTCAAGCATGAATTTTACCTATAGAAGTATTTCTAAGCGTCGCCACCCTTAAGCCATTATTAAAGTTCCCTAAAAAAGCTTTTGTCGTGGTCTACTCGAAATTCTTCATTGATGATAAATCTACGCAAGCTAGCCCAATGCCGCTCGGCTAGGTCGTCAATGCTAGCTATCTTAGCTTCTATGGCTAAGAAAGCTTTGGTTACGTCGTTACAAGTTTCCATTATAGGTCAATTGTCCAATAGGCGACGAATATACCGATAACTAAACCAATTATTAAACCAATTGTGAAGAACATAATTTCACCTACCTAAAAGGTAACTATTCGATAGCGATCTCCTATTAGAATTGGTTCTAGCAAAGGCTTAACTTGTTCCCATTTTAGCTTACCATTACCGCAACCTGGCCTTGGCAGATAAATATTTATATCATCAAAGTCTTTAGTATTAGTAAGTTGATAGAGCTCTTTAGCAGATTTGGCTATAAGGTCCAAGTCAGCTTTTTCAAACCATTGATGCTTGACAGGAAAGCTAATAATATACTGAGCTTCTCTAGGGTACCTTGCTCCTGACGTATCTGTTACCCATTTGGTTAGCCACCAACTTAGATCAAAGACTTGATTACCTTTGTTTTTGATTAATTGACCTAGTAATAAGTCTATTCCAGCAAACATTTTACTGGCTTCAAGTGCGCAACCACGACCCATAACTGCTCTACCATTAGCTTTAATAGTACCATTAGTAGTTATGCACTTCACGCCATTAAAATCCCATAAGTTACCTTGTACTTCAATCATTTTGTTTAGTCTATAAAGATTACTTCATAGCCAAGCACACCTAGATTAGTAATAATTGCTTTTTCTTTTTCTTCATCTGTAGTTGATGTTGAATCATTGATGAAGTATAAATCTGCTTCTTGAAACTTGTCTCTTCTGTCTATATTAATTATATGAAGTGCTTGTGCATCATCTAATAGAACATGTGTATAGACTCTTTTATTGGTAATTTCTATGTCTGTTCTGCCTTCAGCCTTTAGAACAAAGCCAATACAACATTGCTTATGTGGGAAGTCTGGATCGCGTAGGAAGCTTTTAATGCCACCAATTCCACGTAGCCATTGGCTTCTTTTGATTGTTACTATTAATCTTTGTTTCATCTTAGTTACTCTTCTTCCAGGTGGCTGGGTCGATGCCGAAATTCCCTAACGCGATCCTTGTTGCCTGCTCCAGTGTAATCTTTCCTAGGTAGCTGTACGCCCGATCTTTCACCAGCTTGCGGATGAGGGCCTTTAAGTCCTGCATAGTCTCTGAAGGATCACTAATTGACATGGCATTTTTCCATAGCTTGCCTACTTCCTCGTCGGTCATCATTGCACCGGAGCCATCGCCGGGAACTTTCCTGTATAACATGTCACACCTTTAAATAATCCTTAAATCAGAATGGTTAATAAAGCCTACTAGTTGCTAATTAGTAGACTCTATAACTATTCTATTAACTAGCGGTTATGGTCCTGTTTACCATTAGGACTACCATCACCGCCACCATTACCAAAGCCATTGTTACCATGACCATTAGGTGGAACAATAGTAGGTGGATTTACTATACCGCCAGTCATTGTCTGGCTTTGTGATTGGTTCAACGTGCCTGTTTGACTATAGTTACCAGAGTAATAACCTTCAGCATTGTTGGTATTAGCATTGTTAATCTCTAAAGTGTTACTCGCATTAGCTGCTGCTTTAGCTGCCCTCTGAACACCATTTGCAATAACAGCAGCGCCACCAACATAACCTCCAGCTCTAAATAATTCGACTGTAATATCACAATGCAAAGCTTGACCACGTTCACTTTTGCTGTCAATAAACTTACCATTAGCATCAAATAGATAGCTAACTAATTGAGTCCCACAGTCTGCGAAGTCAACGCCACTGCGCGTTTTTGCTACTTCATACTCTTGTCCACCTGCTAATTTGATCTTTTGAATGTCCACATTAGCAGCGCAGCTAGCTAATAGTGTTGTAGAAATAATAAGAAGAACTAACAATTTTTTCATTTATCTCCTCCTATGGTTAAGCACGTTTATAATTTAAAACTTATTATGAGCGTAGAAATAATGCAAGGTAGTTATCAATTTGGCGAGCTAATTCTCGGACTTCTTTATAATTACCAGTGCATGTTGCTTTGTCTTTGTCTCTCCAGCATCCTATTATATGAGTAAATGCTCTCATTTCATCTGCTGACTCAAATAGGATTGATAGTGTAGTAGGGCTAAAAGGTAGAACATGATTAGAATGCCTAATTTTCATTTGTTATCTCCAAATTAGATAAACCATACTCCATTATTGTCAAAAGCTAGTGTTTTACCATCATCATAAATGGCTAGAAAGGCAATTAATGACCTATGGCTAAGAAACTGTCCAAAGTAGTAACCTTTATTCACTAGATTCCCCTTCTTTTTGAAACGGCCACTTGTTACCAATATGCGCTTTGCTAGTCCCACTTAATTTGTGGTGGTAGCTGTGGTAAATTAAGTGTATCTCTCATTAGGTTATATAAGATACTACCTACTCTGCCATTACCATCAACAAAAGGATGAATCAGTTCAAAGTTTTTATAGAACTCAATAGGGTCCATGTTGGTATGATTGGCTACTAACTTTTGCATTTGATCAGTTATTAGCCTAGAGTTAATACCCTTTTGACCATTGTCAAAGATAACTGGAATTGTGCGGTACTCCGCTTTGGTAATAGGTGCAACTATTCCAGCTATGGTTTTGATGAAATCTTCTGTAAACACGAAGTCAGCTTCATTAGCTTTGGTTTTAGCGTATATCAATCCCAATAGCATTTGATAAACACCAGTAGGTTTAACATTGCGTTGACGCTCGCACTCGATACAACAAAAGTAAACATCATGAGTTGTAATTGACATTTACTTTGTTCTCCTTTTGCTTAGCTAATCTAGCTATTCTAAGCTTCATCTTCCAGTTCATCTTTGACCTAGTCTTAAGAGGAATAGGTGATTGAGCTATGATTAGATAGCTATTATTTGTAAGTTTCATTAGCGGAGTACCGCGTAGCACTTCGTTAGATCAATAGCGGAGTACCGCCTAATTATAAAGAATCTTAACACCCATAGACTCAGCTATTCGGCAGCTTTCTTTGATCAACTCGTCAAATTCTTGTTCATTGTCAAGCAATTCCATAGGTAAGCCACAATTACGAAAGATTTCCCTAATCTCACGTGCGCGTTCAACAATTTCGTTAATTGATTTTTCCATTACCTAGCTCCCTTCAACTTCTTCATTGGCAAGATACCAATCATAGTAGTCACCTAACCAAATTAAGTATAATGGATTGTCTATACTAACTTGACAAGTGACTAGCCAGTAAAAGTCAGTGATATTCATTAGAGTAGTAGGTAAAAGATCGTGTTGATAACTAAGTCAGTAGTACCAATCACACCGACTATCAAGCCAACTAATTGTAAAATGGTTCTCATGTTTTTTTCCCCTTTTTCTTGTATAGGTAAGGAAAAAATGACTTAAACCATAATTTTTTACATGTTTTACACTGACAGTCATGTCTATATTTATGGCTTATTTTCATTTGTTTCCTTTTTCTTGGTTGATGGCTTAGCGCCTCTCATCTCCATTACTAAACCTTGGAGATGCTCTGGGAAGGTATCAGCAATAGCTTCAACTTTATTAGTTATCCACTTACGTTGGACAGACATTGCATAATTAAAGTTATTGCCATCGCTTACATAGCTAGTTGTTGTGGTATCTTCACTAGCTTGAACATAGGGAGGACGAGTTCCAGTATGTAGATTTTCACTAGCAAGCATTATTTGCTTACCATTGTAGTTGATAACACGTGGTCTGTACATTCCTGGTAATTCTCGTTTGGGAGAATCATCCTTCTTCTTCTCAGCCCACTTGTTGTGGATACAAGGTAATGAACGACAGCCAAATTTGCATGTTTCATGGTCTGCCGTTATATTGCGGATTCTACGGTTATATAGTTGACGTTCACCGCAGTCATGCCAACGACTAACATCATGCGGAAATACACATTGATCTAAGTTACAACTACATGTTGAATCACAATGTTTGCAACTATGTACGTGAGTTAGTCCCATAGTTATCGTCTAATCTCAATTATTTCTTCGCCAACTTGCTTGATAAGTCGGCGAATTGAAGCATCATTAAATGCTTTAGAATCAAGATTGATTTGATATTGGCCTAGTAATGATAGCATTTTATCATCATAGGCGTATGGTTTATCTGTTGCAATTGCTTGTATAGTAACTATAACTATTCTTTGCATATCTTCTACCTCCCCATTAGAACCAAGCTAATTACATTTCCTGTCCAGCTAACAACAACTTGAGCAGCAAAAAACCAAATTAGTAGCCCAATAATAATGTATTTCGTCATAGCTACCTCCCTATAATCATTAGAACAAGAATCAAAGCTATAACTAGCATCCCACTACTAATCATAGCTATTACTAAATCAGCTAGACTCATGGCAATAAAGCCTATTGTAATCAAACTATTGACAATCCATTGAGTTAACATAATCTAACGCACTAAAATCTGATCTAGTGCGCTAGGGTTATGGCAACTACTACTGATTCATTTTGTTATTGAGTGCCGAAAGCTCATCTTGGCTAAAGGTCTTGACAGGACCATTATTGCCAAGGTTGCGTGGTTGACGTTGTGTGCGTTCGGCCTCCCGAATTGCTTGACGCGCTTTGGTCTTTGTCTCAATCTCTGCTTTGTGCTGGATAATGAACTTGTCAAGGTGCTTATCCATAAAGTCTAGGCACTGATGCCAACGTTCCACCGTAAGTGTAACGGGGAACTGTTGCAAGCCGTAGATGCTAACTCCGCCACTATCGCCAACGGCAAGGCGTAGCTTTGAATCGGCCAATTGTTTGGCTTCGTATAACGCCTTTTCCGTTTCAGCATTCTTTGCGGTAAGTTCCGCAACTAATGCCAAAGCCTTTTCAAGCTCTGTCATAGGTTTCTCTACCTTGCTGACATCAAGCTTGTTATCCATTTTCTGTTCATTCCCCATAACTGTAAACTCCTTCCTTTGCGCCCGTTATTGTTTACCTATTACCTAACTTCATAGTAATTAACGCTAGGGCTAAGACACTGGAAACAGGACATCAATTTCTGACTAACTCTTACTAGCTTGCTTGCTTCGCTGGCTGGCAAATCGCAGAAATTGCAGCGCGTGGTCGTTTCCAGAATGCCGTTTTTTCGAACAAAAACCGGCCATAC
>Ga0137452_1000509_pt1 | contig 11578 bp, 9 predicted proteins | sample EasRivERMGT513_2_FD_102312 | JGI IMG/M metagenome (GOLD analysis project Ga0137452, IMG submission 102312) | Soil microbial communities from meander-bound floodplain in the East River, Colorado, USA - East River MetaG ERMGT513_2 | ecosystem: Environmental > Terrestrial > Soil > Floodplain ...
GCCGGCGCCGGCTCAGCCTGTGCCGGCGCCGAGTCACGCTCGCCCGTTTGTGCAGGTGACATTCGGCGAGTTGCGGCGCACCGTTCCGGAAAACCTGCTCCTCTATCCGGGTGGACCGCCGAGCTACTCAGATCCCGAAGGCGTGCTGAAGGGCGGCGTGCAGTTCGAAGCGGGTCGGCACTTCATGATCGCGCCGTCGATCGGCGCGGGTGTTGACCTCGATTCGGGCGGCACCAGCGGAACGCTCGACGTCGAGTTGAACTTCATGTTCGGCGGCGGCGCCTACATCGGCACCGGCGTCGGATGGTGGAACTTCAACGACCTCGACAATGACGACGCGACCATGCTGGTACAGGCCGGCATCCCGATCGTCAGGAACATGCACCGTCAAGCGCGGCTGCTGTTCGTGGTCGAAGGCCGGTTGTTCTTTGATCACTTCAACAACATCGAGAACAACTACCAGTACGGTGCTGGTTTCCGATGGGTCTTCAAATAGAGCTCCTCAGCCAGTGTGAGAGGAGGCAGTCATGATCGGCATTCTGGGATGGATTCTGTTCGGGCTCATCGTCGGAGCTGTCGCGAAGCTCCTGATGCCCGGACGAGATCCTGGCGGAATCATCGTGACGATGCTGTTAGGAATTGCCGGCGCCCTCGTCGGAGGGTTTCTTGGCCGTCTCCTGGGTTTCTACGGCCCCGGTAACGTAGCCGGATTCTTCATGGCAGTCGTTGGTTCCGTGCTCCTGTTGTTCGTGTACCGCAAGCTGACGCATCGACATGCGTAGCATGGCGACGCAGGGCGGACCACTGGGTCCGCCCTGCGGTCGTTCGAGGTGCTGGGTGGCTAGTGCTCTGTGCTGGGTGCGGGGCACCGAGCGCCGAGCGCCGAGCGCCGAGCACCGAGCACCGAGCACCAAGCACTGTTACTTAATCCACGTCATCTGCCACGCGAGACCAAACGTCTTGAAGTCGCCGCCGAATCGCGTCGTCGCGCCGGCGCTGTAGGAAGCTTTCACCGCCTGCCGGTGTCCGAGCGGCACCGATACCAGCACACCGAGGCGGCTGTTCCGCTGCAAGTCCGCCTTCGGGATGCCGTCGATGGTGGTTGTCCCTCCTCGATACCAGGTCGCGTCGAACGCGAGCCAGAACCGCGGCCGCAGCGTGTAGCTCACGTGACCTTGCACCGCAGTGACAGGATCCTGTGCCCGTCTCGCAGTGCCGGGGAAGAACTCGTTGTTCTCGCCGAACAGCCACAGGCCCACGTAACCGTCGAACGTCCATCGTCCGACGGGCACGGAGATGCCGGCCTCGGGCTTGTACGACCAGCGATTCGATCCGAGGTTCACGAGACGATCGGGGTAGTACTGGCCGGTCGGCATCGCGACCGTAAAACTCACGCCGACGATGGTGGAGCGTGGAGCCTGCGCGAACTCGGCGGGCGTGAGCGCGCGGCCGCCGAGCAGGTTCACGGACAACTTCGCTCTGGCGTCGACCCATCCGGTGCGCGAGGCCTTTTGCGTGGTCTCCTCGATGCGTCCGGTCGCGGTGCCACGACCGTAAGGCACCGCGCCGGTGACGAGCGCCGTACGCGTGAAGAGATTGAAGGTGTGTCCAATCCCGATGGCCGCAGCGCCGAGCGTCGCATGGACATCCTCGAGCGGAATCGACGGATCGGTGAAGACGCTGCCGCTCGAGCGGCTGGCGGCCACAACCAGAAATGTGGCGCCCACCGGCGACGCTGAGTACGCACGTGGCTCGAGTTCCTGCGCGAACGCCACCGATGTGCCGCCGATCGCCACCACGATGCTGAGCCCGACCGCCCAAACGACCTTCACGCTGGAATGTTCATTGCGAGCATTGCACCGCATGAGAATCGCCAGGGCAGGCGTCGCTGCGCTTCTTGGGACCATGAGCATCTCGAGCTGGTTCCCATTGGACGTACAGGCCCAGGCTCGGCGTGACGCAGTGCAAGAGTCGCCGCAAGTGTCACCGTCGCGAACGCTCTATCAGTTTCGTCCGTTCATCATGGGAACCTTCGGCAACGAACGGCGGACGTTCGGCGAAGGCCCGGCGCGCGAGACCTTTTCGCAGCTGCTCACCACCGTCAAAGGCGGAATCGAGATGCACCTGCGGCCAGGATTCATGATGGCGCCGGTCTTCGGCGTGGCGATGAAGTTCGAAGAGGGCGGCCGGGTCAGTCCGTACACGGAGGTCGAGATCAATCACACGTTCCGGACCGGAGGGTATGCGGGAACAGGGATTGGCGTGTGGGACATCGGCCACGACAGCCACGTCGCAGCGGCGACGGTGCTCATTCATTTCGGCGCGCCGCTCGTGAAGTACGGGCCCGGCCGGGCCCGATGGCTTCTGACCTATGAGACACGCTTGTTCTTCGGGCAACTCAACAACATCGACAACAACTACCAGGCGATGGTGGGCGTTCGGTACGTGTTCAAGTAGCGTTCGGCCGAACGATCATGACGCTTTCGACTTTCGGGCGGCCGCTTTGCGGCGAGCCCAGTATTTCCGCATGCCGGCACTCATGCGGCGCCGCGCCGCGGACGAGAAGCGCCGTGACGCCGTCGCGCCGTTTGCCGATGGCGCGTGGCCATTACGCAGTTCAGGAAACCGATGGAAGATGGCCGCCCGCTCCTGCTCGATCGAAGCGAGCCGAATCACCGCCCCAAGTCGCGTCCAGTCCCGTTCGGTAACGTCCATGTGTCGTCCTCCGCAATCTGATGACGTCAGGGGCAAGCATTGTGCAACGCGCAGTTGTAGTTTTGCGGTTCGATTTCAGTAGGGCCCGTGTAGGAAGTGGGAGACTGGATCACGCGCGCAAAAGCGAAAGTAGATTGCGGCGTCATGCCACGAAAGTTCGCAGTCGTCCGTGACATGTGGCGGCCGCACCCGTGATCCTCCACGCGTTCCCCTTGGCGGCGCCGTTCGCACTGTGACGGTACGTAAGTTGCGCAATGCCCGGCACCGCTGCACCATGACCACCACTCATCCCGTCGAGCATCTTCGCCTCATCCTGCGTCAAGTGCCCGGCGCGATCTGGGCTACCGACACCGAACTGCGCGTGACGTACGTGCACGGGCATCCGCCCATGCTCCAGGAAGGCGCCTCGACGCGGCTGGTGGGAACCACGGTGTACGACTTCGTGCAGACGCACGATCCGACGGAGCCGGTCATCGCGCATCATCTGGCGGCGCTCGTGGGCGGCCGGCAGTCCTTTGAGTATTCCCGTCGCGCCCGATCGTTCGACGTGCTGATCGAGCCGCTGCGTGACGACCACGGGGTGATCGTCGGTTGTGTTGGCGCCGCGATCGACGTCAGCGACCGGCGCGAGGCTGCGGCGGAACTGGCCAAGGTGCAGAGCGAAACGACGGAGAAGCTGCAGCGGACCGTTTCCTTGCTCGAGGCCACGCTCGATTCCACCGCCGACGGCCTGCTCGTGGTCGATCTCGAGGGCCGGGTGTCCGCGTACAACAACCGGTTTCTGAAACTCTGGAAGATCCAACCGCCCCCCGGTCCGCTCAGCACCGATCGGGAATTGCTGTCCGAGGTGTTCCATCAGCTCGTGGATCCGCAGGGCTTCCTCGATCGCGTGCGCGTGCTGTACGCCGCGGTCGCGGAAGAGGCTTTCGATGAGCTGCATTTCAAGGACGGCCGCATCTTCGAACGCTACTCGATGCCGCAGAAAATTGGCGACGAAGTCGTCGGCCGCGTCTGGAGTTTTCGCGATGTGACGGAGCGCGAGGCGCTGCTCCGGCGCGCGACCTTCATTGCGGGCGCGTCGCGTCTGCTCGCTTCGCTCGACGTCGAGAAGGGTCTTCGGGCAGTCGTCAATCTTGCCGTGCCGGATCTCGGCGAGATGTGCGCGATCGATCTCATCCAGGAGGGCATTCCGCGCCGCATCGCGGTGGCGGGCGGGGATGGCGACAACGAGCCGTCGCCCGAGCTGCACCCGAGCGTGCTCGCGGGACACCAGACGACCTACACGCATGGACACCGCTCGCAGATCGGCATCCCATTGATTTCTCGCGACACCGTGATCGGCGCGATCACGCTGGTCGCCCCGGCGGGACGCACGTTCAACGATTCGGATCGCGAGCTCCTCGACGAGCTCGGACAGCGGGTGGCCCTGTCGATCGACAACGCCTGGCTCTACGATGGCGCCCGCCGCGCGCTCAGCAGCCGTGACGAGTTCCTGTCGATTGCCGCGCACGAGATTCGCGGGCCGCTGACCTCGCTGCACATGGCCGTTCAGGGACTGCTCCGCGGCTCGCTCTCACAGAACGCCACCGAGAAGGCGCTCGAGATCATCGAGCGGGCAGACCGGCGGCTCGGCCAGTTCGTCGATGAACTGCTGGACCTCGGCAGAATCCGCACGGGCCAGCTGCACTTCAATCTCGAAGAGGTGGATCTCGGGACCGTTCTGCGCGACGCCGTGTCGAGAGTGTCCGGCGAGCTGACACAGTCCGGTTCCGAAGTGAACGTCAAGACCGAAGGCAACCTCGTGGGCCAGTGGGATCGCTTCCGCCTCGAGCAGGTGCTGATCAATCTGGTCACGAACGCCATCAAGTATGGAGAGGGCAAGCCCATCGAGATCTCGGCCATCGAGTCGGGCCATCGCGTGCGGATCACCGTGGTCGATCACGGCATCGGCATCGACTCGGCGATGCTGACGACGATCTTCGATCCGTTCCAGCGCGCCGTGACCGCGCGTCATTACGGCGGTCTTGGACTGGGCCTGCACATCGCCAAGACCATCGTCGAGGGAATGGGCGGGAACATCACGGTCGAAAGTCATCTGGGCGCCGGAGCCACCTTTACGGTCGAGTTGCCCATGTCGGAGAAGAAGTAAGTATGGACAACCATTCGATCCTCATCGTCGATGACGACGACGACGTCCGGAAGATGTTGTGCTTCGTCCTCTCAGCCGAAGGCTACGCAGCCGTGGAAGCGCACGACGGTGTGGAGGCTCTCGAATTGATGGACACCGACGGGCCGCCGGCACTGGCCGTGGTGGACCTGATGATGCCGCGGATGGACGGGGAGGAACTGATCCGGAAGATGCGTCAGAATCCCGCGCTGGCCGAGACGCCGATCGCCGTGGTCTCGGGCCGGGCGACCCCCTCGACGGGGTTAGCCGTCGGCGCGCACCTCGTGAAGCCCGTCGAGATCGGCGAGCTGCTGGCCGTAGTGCATCGCTTGTCTGGAGTGGCGGCGGTGCAGACGGTCAAAGGAGGCCGGTGACTCGTGCTGCGCGCTGTCCCTGACCCATCGCGCCCGTTGCGCTTTGATGACCGTTGAGCTCCGAGTGTCCGATCGCGATACGTCCGTAACCCTTCGCGACGATCTCGCGCGCCGACATCTGTCCGTTCGAGCCGTAGTAGAAGCCGGGCGGTTGCACGAGGCGCGCATGACCCCACCTATTAAGGATGATGCCGCCGATGTCTCGGCGGGCATCGAACCCGCTGCTCCCGAAGAGCCGCGTCATGTGCCGGCGAATCAAGCGCTCGTAATCCGCGTAGCTGGTTTCCAGTAACCGTTTTCGGCCACTCGCCAACTGCTCGGCCATCGGTTTGCCCGGCGCGTACAGCCCCATATAAAAGGTGAGCACCGCAGGATCGGACGGACGCATTGGCGCGGGCGCGGCAGTGCCCGTGATCATCGGTCTTCGGATATTGCACGAGAACCCGAAGTCGTCGTCGAACCACCGGGCGCAGGGTGCGCCCAGTGTCTGGAGAAAGCGCCAGTTCGTCAGTGCGACGTTCACGACGAGCGCCGGTGCGTGCTGGAACGACGCGTAGGCCTGACGCATATCGGCCGGCATGTCTGCGAGCACCGCGCGCGCCATCGCGCCACCCGCCGCCATCACGACGCCACGCGCCTTCGTGCGATACACCTTGCCGCCGAGCTCATAGGCGACGATCACGTGATCGCCGGCGCTGACGGTCTTCGCGTGTTCGACCCGGACGACAGTCGCGCCGAGTCGAATGCGCGTTGGCTGGTTCTTGCGGTCGAGTGCGGCGGTATCGAGACGGCCGTGGTGAACGCCTTCGAGCCCCGGCGCGCCGGAGATGCCGTCCGGCACGAGATATTTCACGAAGTGCCGCGCGAAGGTGCTGTTGCCGCCGGGAAAGGACTGCGGCAGCGCGCCCGTGCGCGAGCGGACGCGCGCGACGCCCGGCATACCGATCTGTGACGCGGCAAATGCCGAAACCGCGTCGGGCCCTGCACCGTTGATCAAGCCAACGACGGGCGCGATGTACGCCGTGACCTCGGGCCGAAGCTTCAGCTCGTTCTCGAGGTACTGCGCGTACGTCATCGTGTCGAGCCGACGGCGAAATGCGTCCGTCGTCTCGCCACCCGTCGTCCGCCAGCGCAGAAGGTCGGCGCGGACTTCTGGAGAGAACGGCGCATCGGCGAGATCGTTCTGCCAGATATTTCTGATGGCCTTCGGGGCCGGGCCCCCCTCGAAGAAATACGCCACATCGACCTGCGTCTCGTTCACGCCGTCCATGTGGGCGTAGTTGTCGAGCGGGATGCGGAGACCGCCCACTGACGGATCCACGTCCTGATACGCGAACGAACGCGGCAACCCGAAGTCGCGCCACGATTCGCTCGTAATGGACGTGCCGCTTTCAGCCGGCACGCCGAACTGATTTGATGCCTGCGGTCCGACCAGGCGGACGCCGTTCACGAGGAATTCGTTCTGCTTCGCGCCGCCGCCGAAGATCGGATGGTTCTCGAGGACGAGGCACGTCTTGCCGCCACCGGATTTCGCAATGGTGTACGCCGCGGCGAGGCCGGCGATGCCACCGCCCACCACGACGACGTCGTAGAACTCGCCGGTGTCGACGGTGTTCGCAGGCAGCTTGGCGTAGACGCCTTCGCGCACGCGATGCCCCGCGTCGAGCACGGGCCTGGTATTGCCGTTCGAGCGCGCGTAGTCGCCGACGCCTCCGTAGCCGGTCCAGTCGTCAGTGGACGACTGCGCGCCTTCGGCCGCGCGCGCGAGTGCGGGTGCGGCGGCAGAGATCAACAGGCCGCCCACGCCAAGCAGCGTCGCGTTCAGGAAGTCTTTGCGGGTGATGGTCGTGTCGAGACCGAGGTCGCGGTCGGAGGACGTCGGACGGGAAGAAGGCATGCGTTATCTCACGACTGCAGGAGCGCTTCGCTTGCACGGCGTCGGCCACGATTCGCACGGACCGACGTCTGCGAGACGTGTGTACCGCAGCGTGCTCGTCTTGTCGCCGGCCACGATGTTGACGATCAGGGCGTCGCCGTCGCGCGAGAACGTCTCCTTCACGGCGGTCACGGTGCCGCTGCTGGCCGTCCTGCGTCCGTCAGCAACGAGCGTGTTCCGTACCCACGCGGCGCTCATCGCGATCGTCCCGTCGGCAGTCTCGGTCGTCGTCGATCGTCCGGGACGATAGAAGCGCGCATGTCCGGTGTTGAGCGGGCTCTCGACGATGAGCGTGTTGTTGACGGGTTGTGTGATGAACAGCCACCGCGGCGCGCCCTTGGCGGCCACACCGGCGAAGGTCGCGTCGTCGTTCACAGTGCTGGCGGTGGCGTCGAGCTGCCAGGATCCGGAGAAGGTGGCGGCGGGCGACGGCGTCGCGGGCAGTACGTAGGGGGGCGCTTCAGTGCGTAGGGCGGACCGGTCTTCGGTCCGCCGCGTGTCTTCGCGGACCACAGTTCGGTCCGCGCTACGTACTCCAAGATCCAGCGCGACGATCTTCTCGCGGTCGCGCGCATACAGCGTGGTGCCGACGAGCGTCGGCGCCGTCCACGATGTCGTGTCGAAGATCTTGGCGCGCGACAGGATGTCCGCGCCGGTCGGTGTCAACCGCGCGAGTGCAAGATCGCCGTCTTCGTTCATGACGATGGCCTTGCCGTCGGCGTACACGAGACTGGCGCGCGCGAAGCCGCGAACCTGCCACGCCGATTGCCCGGTCTTGATGTCGAGCGCGGTCAGAAACGCCGGACCGAAGTCGCCGGTGGTGCCGTAGACGAAGTCGCCGACACGAATCGAGCTGAGAAACATGAAGCGCACACGATTCGTGAACCACAGCTCGTCGACGTCCGTCACGGCGCCCTTCTGTGTGAGCTGAACGGCGCGGCTGCCGGCCTGATAAGCGGACGACATGAAGAGCACGTTGTCGGGCCCGAAGATCGGCGTGCCGCAGTTGAGATCGTTGCCGGGGTCGTGAGGGTGCGACCAGAGGATCGTGCCGCGGGCAGGGTCGAGGCCCGTGACCGTGCTGCCCGCAAAGAACACGAGCTGGGGCCGGCCCGCCATCTGAATCATGATCGGCGCGGCGCCGGCTGTCAGAAAGTCGCCGCTCTTCCAGACCACGGCGCCGTCGGATTGCCGGAACGCCATCACCGACTGGCCCGGTCCGCCCACGCTGCAGATGATGGTGTCGCGGAATGCGATCGGGCTGCATCCGTACCCGACTTTGACAATCGCGCGAATCGATAGCTCCGGCGCCTTGAAGTCCTTCACGAGATCGTGCGACCAGATGACGCGCCCGGTTCGTTTGTCGAGCGCGAACAACTGCAGGTTCGTGCCGGTGGTGAACACGCGGTCGCCGACGACGAGCGGCGTGGCGTGCGGACCAGGTCCGAAACTGAAGTCCTCATATCCCGTTCGGGCCGGATAGGTGTGTTCCCAGATCGTCGCGCCCGTCGTCGCGTCGAGTGCGACGACCGACTCTTCGTTCTTCCACGGCCCCTGCCGCGCACGTCCGTTGCCGCTGCGGTACATCGTGAACAGGCGTCCGTCGTCCACCACGATGGCGGAGTGACCGGTGCCGAGGGGACGCGTCCAGACGACGGGCGGGCCGCTTGCCGGCCAGGAATCCGCCAGCCCCGTCGACGTCGAATGAAAGTTGCGGCTGGGTCCGCCCCATTGCGTCCAGCCTGATGAGGCCGGCGCCGTCGGCTGAGTGCCGGACTGCGGGGCAGGGCTCATCGATAAAGCGCAGACAGAGCCGGCGAGCAGGGCCAACGCGCGACGCGTCGTTCTCATTGGCCCGAGTTTACACGTGTCAGGTAAGAAGCCGGTCGAAGTCAGGTGAAACACGTGGATGCCACTCGCCAGTGGATGGCGTGGCCGGGGTAGGATTTCCTGTTTGGCTTCCACGGGTGTCCCCACCGTCGAGACCGGACTAGTGCGATTTGGCCGACGTATCGCCCTCGCCGCCCTCGTGCTGTGTGCACTGGGCGGCTCCGGCGTCGTCATCAAGTCGCTGCTCGTCCCGTACGAAAAAGACTTCCGCGCCGACTATCTCGCCGCCGCAGCCACGTTGAACGGTGTCAACCCTTACACGCCGCTGCCAGAGCTGGCGAAGGCGTTTCTGCCCGGACAATCGCTCGCCGATCTGCCGCACCCGACACCGCATCCCGTCGCGATCGGGTGGCTCGCGCTGCCGCTCACGGCGCTCAGTTATGAGCGCGCGGCAATGGTGTGGTTCCTCCTCGAGCTCGGATGCCTCGCGGTCTCGGTTGTGCTGTTTCTGCGAATCCTCGGCATCGCGCCCAAGCCGTGGCACGCGCTGGCGATCACGTTTCTCCTGATCGGCTGGTGGCCGGTCGCGCTGGAATTGCGCTGGGCACAAGTGAGCATGTTCCTGCTCGCGATGTTTCTCGGTGCGTGGCTGCAGCTGCGACGTGGCAAAGACATCTCCGCCGGACTCCTGCTTGGCGGGCTTGGTTTCCTGAAGCTCGCGGGCTGGCCGATCATCTTGTGGTTGATCTTCATGCGGCGCTGGCGCGCAGTGTGGGCCGCCGTGCTCTTCCTGGCCGCAGGGCACCTGCTCGCGATGCAGGTCTACGGCTGGAAGGTGATTCTCGACTACTACCTGAAGGTCGGGCCCCAGGTCACTGCGTTCTACAGCGGATGGGAGGTCAACTTCTCCGCGTGGACCGTCGGCCGGCGGTTGTTCGCGCAATCAGGTGAGGTCTTCCAGTCGATCCCGCTCTGGAATTCGCCGATGCTCGCTGCCATCACCACGGTGGCCGTGCCGGTCCTGATCCTGATCACGGCTGTGAGGGCTGCGCTGCGCGCGAAGAGGCTCGACACGTCGTTTGCGCTGCTGATGGCGGTCGGTATTCTGCTGAACCCGGTGACGTGGCAGCACTATCTGATCATGGCGGCGCCGGCGTTCGTTCTGCTCGTGATTCGGCTCCGCCAGCTCGGATGGCCACGTGCGATGACGGTCAGTACCGCCGCCCTGCTGATGGCCGTGTCGGTCCCGTACGGGATCTATCGAACGCTGGCCCTCCGGTTCGCCGTCGGCAGCACTGCCGCAGGCAAGCCGATCGTGCACGCGATGCCGGCATTGCTGACCGTCACAACCGGCCTCGCCCTCTGCTCGCTGCTCTGGCTCCTCGTGAGACTCGAGAAGACACCCGAATACGAGCCGGTCACGGCCGCCGAGCCAGCCGACGCCCGCATTTCTCCTGCCCACATATAATCCTTCGCCGCACCCCAGTCGTCTAAGAGCGCATTGTCCCGGCCACGGCGGACCGCCTTGGCCAAGGCTACGGCGAGTCCGCCCTAATTCCTGGAGCGCTGGATGTTCGAGCAGTGGACCCGTGACCTTCGTCATTCCATGCGTGCGTTATCGCGCACGCCCGGCTTTACCGTGATGGCGGTCGGCACGCTCGGCCTGGCCATCGGCGTGAACGCCGGGATGTTCAGCGTGGTGAACAAGGTCCTGCTCGATCCGTTGCCGTACGCGCACGCCGACCGTCTGGTGTACATCGTGGGGTCTGCGCCGGGGTCCGATCTGTCGCCCGAGTTCGGCGTGGGCCCCGAGTTCCTGCTCCAGTACAAGGAGCAGTCGCGGCTCCTCGAAGACGTCTCCACCATCAACTCGTTCACGTCAACGATGCGCGCCGGGGATCGCGTGGAGCGCATCCGGATGTCGCAGCCGACGACGTCGCTCTTCACGACGATGGGAGTACGCCCGATCCGCGGACGGCTGCCGAATCCCGAGGACGAGGGGCGCGTGGTCGTCATCAGTCATGCACTCTGGATGTCGTGGTTCGGCGGTGACGAAGGTGTCGTCGGCCGGTCGTACTACATCTCCGGCATGGACCGCACCGTGGTCGGCGTGATGGGGCCGGAGTTTCGATTCCCGATCGAAGGCACGATGGTCTGGATTTCGAGTCACATCCGGGCGGAGGGCCTCGTGCTTGGACGTGGGGGTTCGCCGCTCATCGCACGCATGGCGCCGGGTGCCACGCCTGAGGCCGTGGCCAATGAGCTCACGGCGTTGTCGAAACGGCTGCCGGAGCGATTCGGCGGGACCTCGAATTACGCCCGCCTCATCCAGCAGCACCGCGCGGTGGTCCGGCCGCTCGAAGAACAGGTGCTCGGGAACGTCGCGCGGCCGCTCTGGGTGCTCCTTGCCGCGGTCGGGATCGTGCTCCTCATCGCGTGTGCCAACGTGGCGAACTTGTTCCTTGTGCGGGCCGAGGCCCGCCAGCGGGACCTCGCGGTGCGCCGTGCGATCGGCGCGGGTCGAGGACAGCTCATCCGGCTGCAGATGTCCGAAGC
>Ga0137452_1000511_pt1 | contig 11545 bp, 9 predicted proteins | sample EasRivERMGT513_2_FD_102312 | JGI IMG/M metagenome (GOLD analysis project Ga0137452, IMG submission 102312) | Soil microbial communities from meander-bound floodplain in the East River, Colorado, USA - East River MetaG ERMGT513_2 | ecosystem: Environmental > Terrestrial > Soil > Floodplain ...
CGGAACGGATCCTCGGCGCAGATGCGGCACTCGATCGCGTGGCCGCGAATCTCGATGTCCTTCTGCCGCACCGAAAGGCGCTCGCCGGCCGCGACGCGGATCTGCTCCTGGACGATATCCACGCCGGTGATCATCTCGGTCACGGGGTGCTCGACCTGGATCCGCGTATTCATCTCGATGAAGAAAAACTCGCCTTCCTCGTAGAGAAACTCGAAAGTTCCGGCTCCTCGGTAGCCGAACTTGCGACAGGCTTCGACGCAGCGCTCGCCGATGCGCGCGCGCTGCTTCGGAGTGATGTCGGGGGCGGGGGCTTCCTCCATCACCTTCTGGTGCCGACGCTGCAGGGAACAATCGCGCTCGCCAAGATAGATCGCGTTTCGGTACCCGTCGGCGAGTATCTGCATTTCGATATGACGGGGATTTTCGAGATACTTTTCCAGGTACACCGTCGGGTTGCCGAACGCCGCCTCGGCTTCCGCCCGGGTGACGCCGATCGCGCTCTTGAGCGCCGCCTCGGTGTGCACCACGCGCATCCCGCGCCCGCCGCCTCCGCCCGCCGACTTCACGATGACCGGGTAGCCGACCTTCCTCGCGATCTTGAGGGATTCCTCCGGGGCGTCGGGCAGCGGCCCGTCCGAGCCGGGCACGCAGGGAACGCCGGCCTTGGTCATGACATGTTTGGCGGTCACCTTGTCGCCCATCAGCCGAATGGTCTCCGCCTGCGGACCGATAAAGACAAAACCGCTCTTGTCCACGCGCTCGGCAAAATCCGCGTTCTCCGCGAGAAACCCGTAGCCCGGGTGAATGGCTTCGGCGTCGGTGACCTCCGCTGCACTGATGATCGCCGGAATATTGAGATAGCTCGCGCTCGAGGCTGCCGGCCCGATGCAAACCGACTCGTCGGCCAGCTTTACGTACTTCGCCTCGCTGTCGGCTTCGGAATGGACGATCACGGTCTTGATGCCCATGTCCCGGCAGGCGCGCTGGATGCGCAGGGCGATCTCACCGCGATTGGCAATCAGAATTTTCTGGAACATGAGTGGGGGATATCGGGGAGGCGCAGCCCTTCGGCGAACCTACTGCCCGATCGTCATCAAGGGTTCACCGTACTCGACAGGCTGACCGTTCTCGACCATGATCGCCTTGATCACGCCGTCCTTGTCGGCCTCGATTTCGTTCATCAGCTTCATCGCCTCGATAATGCAGATGGGCTGACCGGCCTTGACCACGTCCCCGACCTCGACGAAAGGCTTGGCGCCGGGGGAACCCGAGCGGTAGAACGTCCCAACCATCGGCGCCTTGACGATATGGCCTTCCGGAACAGGCGCTTTTTCCTCGGGAGCAGGAGCAGGGGCCACGGCGACGGCCGCTTGAACGGCGGGCGGGCTCGCCCCTTGAGCCGGCGGAGAAAGGACCACGACCTCCCTTCCACCCGAGCCACCCCGTACGATCTTGACCTTCTCCTCGCCCTCGGTGATCTCCAATTCGGCGATACCCGATTCCTCCACGAGGTCGATCAGTTTTTTCAGTTTTCGCAAATCCATGCTGGCCTCCCTCCGTTCCAGACGCGCACGCTCTTTCGCGCTGGGTCGGTAGAAGAATCTAGAACATATCGAAAACCCCCGGCCGGGGGGCGGAAGGTCCCCATCCTTCCTTCAGCTTCTCGTGCTTTCACAAACCGGCAGTCGGAGCACCTGCTGCAACACCCTTCGAGTCAGTCCAGGGGGACGAGTCCCCCTTCAAGCCGGAACTCTCACGAAATGGACCTTGGCGACGGTGACCCCAGCACGAACTGCAGCGCAAGGTCGTACCCAAGGCTTCCCAGCCCGCAGATCGTGCCGACCGCAAGATCGGAAAAGTCCCTCTCGGGGAGCACCCGAGCTTCGTCTCGGTTTGGCCATGACCAGAAGTTTGCAGCAGATGCGGGCAAATTGTACAGCGTTTAGCGCATTTCGCTGCACGAACAGGGCGTTGTCTGCCCGGCGATTTGAATCTGCCCGGGAGGACGCAGAGCGCTGGCCAGCGCGGGCAATCCCTCAGATATCGAGTTGAGGCGTGTCCCGTGACTTAGAGATATTTAGGAGGTGATCGGTGGCAATCGACCCACATTTGCAACAATTCAAAGCAAATACACGCGTGAATCGTACCTCTCCGGAGGGGATCGACCGCAGACAATCCCCTAAGCGTCCGGGTTGGAGAGAAGCTGGGTCACGGCCTGGACTCCCGCGCGCTCGATCGGCCGTCCGGCGAGTGTGGCCTTGAGGGTGCCGCGCTCGTCCTTCGAAGTGTAGATCGCCAAATTGACCGGCACCCCATGCCAGTCGAGCTTGAGCACCGGGACGGCGCGTACCTGGTCGCCGGCAAAGTGGCGCAGGTCGGAGGTCTCGTAGGGAATGTTGCGGTTCAGGAGGAAAAGCTCCACCTCCTTGCTGTCATCCGTGAACAGCTGCAGGTCGATGTCGCTGTAGCGTCCCGCGGTGCCCTTCAGCACCGCGCCGGCAAGATAGGGGCGAAATTGCGAAAGCAGCTGCATAGCCTCGAGTGCCCGCTCGCGCAGATACTGGATTCGGCCGCGCTGTTCCTCGCCTTGATAGAGCGCCTGGTAAGTCCGCAGCTCCGCTTCGATCTCTTCGTTTTTCGGCAGCGATTGCGTGTCTTCGGCTCCCAACTGGCGCGCCGCCTTGCGTTTCGCGAGAGCGAAATCCTCGACGCCATCCTCGGCCATCACCCGCGCCGCTGCCGCAGCGATGCGCGCACGCATGAGGTGCTGCTTGGGGTTGCTGTCCTTCGGCACGGGGGAGAAAACAACGGGAGTCGGACCATGATACCGCAGGGAAACGCGGCGAAGTAGGCTAGAATCGGGCCCTTTTCCATCGGCGCGCCTTGTGCCGGCGCGCTCTGTTCCCAGCTCGTGCATATCCACATCCTCGGCGTCTGCGGCACTTTCATGGGAGGCATTGCCGCAATCGCCCAAGCCGCGGGCCATCGGGTCACGGGATGCGACGCCAACGTCTATCCGCCGATGAGCACCCAGCTCACCGCCCAGGGCATCCGGCTGATCGAGGGTTACGAAGCCGACCAGCTCGCTTTGAATCCGGACTTGTGGGTGATCGGCAACGTCGTGAGCCGGGGCCGGCCCCTCGTCGAGGGCATTCTGAATCAGGGCCGCCCGTATGTTTCCGGGCCGCAATGGCTCGCGGACAACATTCTGGCGAATCAGTGCGTGCTTGCCGTATCAGGGACGCACGGAAAAACCACCACGTCCTCCATGCTGGCGTGGATCCTGGAGGACGCCGGGCTGGCGCCAGGATTCCTGATCGGAGGAGTCCCGCAAAACTTCGGGGTGTCCGCTCGGCTGGGAAGCCAGGAGCACTTTGTGATCGAGGCCGACGAGTACGATACCGCCTTCTTTGACAAGCGCTCCAAGATGGTGCACTACCGCCCCCGTATCGCTGTCGTGACCAACATTGAGTTCGATCATGCTGACATCTTCCCCGATCTCGCAGCGATCGAGACACAATTTCATCATTTCCTCCGGACGGTTCCCGGTTCGGGTCAGGTGGTTGTTAACGGTGTCGATCCGGCGATAGACCGCGTGCTGGCGCGAGGCTGCTGGACTCCGGTCGATCGATTTGGCGTAAGCGAGGGCTGGAGCGCAAGCGATCTCGGAGGCGGCTGCTTCGAAATTCTCCGCGAGATGAAGCCGGTCGGCCGGCTGTGCTGGGAACTGCTCGGGGAGCACAACCGCCAGAACGCGCTCGCCGCGATTGCCGCGGCGAGCGCCGCCGGGGTCGATCCGGTCGCCGCCGTGGATGCCCTGGGGCGCTTCCAGAGCGTCAAGCGGCGCATGGAGTTGAGAGGCAAGGCAGCCGGGGTCTCCGTCTGGGACGACTTTGCGCACCACCCCACAGCCATCTCCACGACGCTCGCGGGCCTGCGGGAAAAGGTTGGAGAGGCGCGCATTCTGGCGGTACTCGAGCCACGCTCAAATACCATGAGAGCCGGGTTCATGAAAGGCCGCTTGCCGGAGAGCCTTGAGCGGGCCGATCGGGTTTTCTGCTACAGCGCGAACCTCGGCTGGGACGCTCAAGCCGCCCTGGCGCCGCTTGGCGCTCGAGCGCGCTGCGAGGCGGATCTTGAGCGGTTGGTCGGCGCCATCGTCGCCGAGGCGCGCGCGGGCGATCAAGTGCTCGTCATGTCGAACGGAAGTTTCGGGGGGATCCAAGATCGGCTGCTCGCAGAATTTGTGAAACGAGCGGCGACAGGCGCGAAAGCATGATCGTCTACCTGCACGGGTTCAATAGCTCGCCGCAGTCAAGCAAGGCCCAGTACCTCAAGCGTTACCTCGAAGCGCGGGGAAGGGGCGATGAGTTCAGCTGCCCGCAGCTGCCGCACCTGCCCGACCTGGCCATCAAGCTCATCGAAGGCCGGTTGGAGCCCCTTCAGGGAAAGGAGATTACGCTCATCGGAAGTTCGCTCGGGGGCTTCTATGCCACCTGGCTCGCGGAGATGAGAGACCTGCGCACGGTACTGATCAATCCGGCAATCGACCCGCATGTGGGGCTGCACGCCTTCCTCGGCCCGCAGCAGGCTTACCACGGCGGGAAGAGCTACGAGCTTACCGAAGAGCACCTGCGTCAATGGGAAAAGCTTTTCCTGACCGAGGTGCATCCCGAGCGCTACCTGCTTCTGGTGGAAACGGGCGACGAAGTGCTCGACTATCGGATCGCGGTGAAAAAATACCGGGGTGCAAGACAAATCGTGGTGCAAGGCGGCGACCACACGCTCGCGAGCTTTCCCACGCACATTCCGGCGATCATGGAATTCGCCGGAATGGGTTGATTACTGCAGCACCTTCCAGACCGAACTCCCGTCCTTGAGCGCATAGCGCCCCACTTCTTTTTCGTCGAACTTGAATCCCAGACCCGGAGTCTTCGGCAGAAGCAGCATGCCGCCCTTGGCGTCGAGTTGGGTGTCGATGAGGCGGCGAAAATTGAGCACCTGGTCGTCCGGAAAGTACTCGACGTAGCGCGCGTTCTGCGTCGCTGCCACCAGCTGCGCATGCAAATCGTGGAACCAGTGCGGGCAGACGGTGACGCCATAGCTCGCGGCGGTGGCTGCGATCTTCCTCCATTCTGAAACCCCACCGCATACCAGCGCATCGGTCTGCAGGATTTGCGCGGCCCCCTTGTCGAGAATCTCCTTGAAATGCCAGCGCCCGGTGCCAATCTCGCCGGTTGCCACCGTGACGCGCGTGAGTTTCGCAAGACGCGCATGGTTGTCGATGTCGTCGGGAAAGAACGGCTCCTCGATCCAATACGGATCGTAGGACTCGAATCGCTCCATGTATCGCATCGCGGTCGGCAGATCGTGCCAGGCGTTGTTCGCATCGAGCATCAACTCGACCTCCGGTCCGATCGCCTCGCGCGCGGCTTTCACCCGCGCTTCCTCTTCTTTGGGCGAGAGCCGCCCCACTTTCATCTTGACGGCGCGAAAGCCCGCCTCGACGTAGCCGGCCATCTCCGCTCCGAGCGCCTTCGGGGTCTTGCCGGCGACGTAATAACCGCCGCTTGCGTAAGCGGGTACGGCGTCCTCGACTGCCGCACCCAGGTATTTGTAGAGAGGAAGTCTCGCCGCACGCGCATTCAGGTCCCAGAGCGCGCAATCGAGAATCGAGATTGCGCGCATGGTGCTGCCCGCGCGCCCGTGCAGGAGCGTTTCCTGGAACATCCGCTGCCACAAGCCCTCGACAAGCAGGCTGTCGCTGCCGAGCAGTAGGGGTGCGAGCAACTGTTCCACGGCATGAGCGACCAGCGTTCCGCCCGAAGATCCCGCATAGCAGAATCCAATGCCTTCGACCCCGCCGGCGCTGACCTTGACGAGCCCGTAGTCGCGCGCCGATACCGTGCGCGTTGCGAAGCTGGTCACGGTATCGAGCGGGACACGGGCGGTCGCAACGGCAATCGACTCGATCCTGGCCATTCTTCGGTCCTTTGAACGCGGTTAGAAAACGAGGAATCCCCTCGTCCTTGTCTGACTCGCTCTCAAATGCCTCTCGGGCTCCGTCCGGAAGTCCGGACAGACTGCGATACAATCAGGCCTCTTTATATCATCTCCGTCGAGTCGACGCGACGCGGCTCGCTCGTCTTGCCTCTCTCTGGTGAACGTTCTCTACGACGACAACGGCTCGTTCAAAGTCGCCACGGTACTTGCCGACGGGGACAGCTCGTTGCAGATCGAGGCGCCCCACGGAAAGCGCACCAAGATAAAGGCAAGAGACGTGTTGCTGCGCTTTCCGGAGCCGGCCCCGGCCGAGTTGCTGGCGCAGGCCGAGGCGATGGCGGGCGGGATCGATACGGATTTCCTGTGGGAGTGCTGCAGCTCCGAGGAATTCGGTTTCGCGGACCTCGCCCGCGAGTATTGCGGCCGCCTTCCTTCGGCGACCGAAGCGGCCGGAATCCTCGTGAAACTTCACTCCGCGCCGGCGCATTTCTATCGCAAGGGCAGGGGACGATTCCGGGCCGCGCCGCCGGAAACGCTGCGGGCCGCGCTCGCCGGTATCGAACGGAAAAAGCAGCAGCAACTGCAAGTCTCGTCTTGGTCGGAACAACTCGTCCGCGGGGAGCTTCCCGGGGAGTTCAGACCGATTCTCGCGCAGCTCCTGTACAAGCCCGACCGCAACCGGCCTGAAACCAAGGCGCTCGAGGAGGCTTGCGAGAGAACCGGGCTCTCTCCAGCGAAACTGCTGGAACGTTGCGGCGCGCTGCCCTCCAGTCACGACTACCAGCTGAATCGGTTTCTCTACGAGTACTTTCCAAGAGGAACGGGCTTCCCGCCGGGGCTCGAAGTCGCCGAACCGCGGGAGCTTCCGCTCGCCGACGTAGCTGCATTCAGTCTCGACGACGCGGCCACGACGGAAATCGACGACGCGTTCTCCCTCAGCCCCCTTCCCGGGGGCCGCATTCGCGTGGGAATTCACATTGCCGCACCCGGGCTCGGCTTCGCCCCGGGTTCGCCGCTCGACGCCGTGGCGCGCGAGCGGCTCTCGACCGTTTACATGCCCGGCTACAAGTTGACGATGTTGCCGGATCAAGCGATCGAGCGCTTCTCCCTCGCCGAGGGTGAGGCGCGCCCGGCGCTTTCGCTCTATTTGGACGTGCGCGCGGACGATTTTGCCGTCGAGGCTCACCACACACGCGTCGAGCGAGTCCGCATCGCCGCGAACCTGCGCCATCAGGCGGTAGAGGAACTCGACGCAGCCTTTGTTGCCGGAGAATCGCGCGAGGACATTCCATTTTCGAGCGAGCTGTACACTCTTTGGAAGCTCGCGCTCGCGCTCGAGCGGGTACGCGGCAAACCATCCGCCGCGACCGAGCGTCCCGATTACACCTTCCGCCTCGAGGGTCATGGGGAACTTGCGCGTGTCCTTATCACCGAGCGCCGGCGCGGCACGCCCCTCGACAAGTTGGTCTCCGAGCTGATGATCGCCGTCAACGCCACCTGGGGGAAGATGCTCGACGAGCATGACGTTGCGGCGATCTACCGCGTCCAGTCGAGCGGAAAGGTGAGGATGACCACTTCGGCCATGGCGCACCAGGGCCTGGGAATCAGCCATTACAGTTGGGCGAGCTCGCCGCTGCGCCGGTACGTGGATCTGGTCAACCAATGGCAGTTGCTGGCGCTGGTCCGGGGGGAGGCGCCGCCGTTTTCACGCAATTCCGACCTGATGATCGCAGCCGTGCACGACTTTGAAGCAACCTACGCTGCCTATGACGAGTTTCAGCGCCGCATGGAGCACTATTGGTGCCTGAGATGGATGCTGCAGGAGGCGATCGAGGTTGCGGGAGCCGAGGTGGTGCGGGAGAATCTGGTGAGATTCGATGGCCTTCCGCTCTATGCCAGGGTGCCGTCGCTGCCGGAACTGGCGCCCGGGACCCGCGTCGAAATCGCAGTGAGCGGAATAGACCTGGTCGAAGCCGATTTTAAATGTGTGTTTCGCTGCCGCAAGGACGTCCCACCGGATTCCGCGACGCCACACTCATGAGACAAAACTCTAAAAAACGCCTAGACTCACCTGATTCACAAAGCTTTTAGAGGGTTGCAAGTTGAGTTTTCCCAAATTTGACTTGAGCTCGTCCGCGTGGCCCTGGCTCCAGCCGCTTGCCAGGCTCGACCCCGAATCGCGCGTGCTGGCCATGGCGCTCTCTGCCTCGATCGTGCTGCACGCAATCGTCCTCTCGATCCATTTCAAGTTGCCCGACAAGCTGGCCAGGCTCACGCCGACGCAGCTCGAGGTGGTGCTGGTGAATGCGAAGACCCGCTCGGGGCCGGCACGGCCCGAAGTCCACGCCCAGGCGAACCTCGACGGTGGTGGCGACACCGACCTGGACCGCCGGGCGAAATCGCCGCTTCCGGTGCTGCGGCAAACCGAACCGGGCACGGACCTCAGGCACGCTGCGCGCCGCGTGCAGGAACTCGAGGCGCGGCAAAGACTGTTGCTTTCACAGGCCCAATCCCGACAAGACGTGGCAGCGGAGGAGACCAAACCGACGACCGCGGCAAAATCGCAAGTCTCGGGAGCGGAACTCGCCGAAAGCGCCCTCATCATCGCCCGCATGGAAGCGCAGATCGCGCGGCAGATCGAGGAGTACAACAAGCGCCCGCGCAAGACTTTCGTCGGGGCGCGTGCCGCCGAAGTTCGCTACGCGCTCTATGTCGAGGATTGGCGCCAGAAGATCGAGCGCATCGGCAATCTCAACTATCCCGAGAGCGCCCGCGGCAGAATCTACGGCACCCTCCGGCTTACCGTGTCGATCAACTCGGACGGCACGGTGGCGGCCATGGATCTCGAGCGATCTTCCGGCTACAAGATCCTCGATGCCGCTGCGCAGCGAATCGTCCAGCTTGCGGCGCCCTACGGCAAATTCCCGGCCAACATCCGCAAGGAAACCGACGTTCTGGTGATTACCCGGACCTGGCATTTCGTGCGCGGCGACAAGGTTTTCAGTGAATGAGGAAGATCTAGTTCCTCCTGCAACGCTCGCCAGATAAGCGGCAGCGTCATCAGCGGCGCACTTCCCTCATGAAGCTGCTCCTCCTGCTGTGGAAGCTGTTCTGTTATCCGGTTGGGATGGCGGTCATCGCCCTCGCGATCTACGAGTTCTGGTTTTTCGCGCAAATCCTGTACTGGGTCGAGCACAATCCGACGACGACCCAGTTCATGGATGCTCGGCTGGAGGTGTTGCGACAAAAGAAGCCGAAGGCGGGACTCGATCAGACCTGGGTGGCCTACGAACGGATATCGGTCCACCTTAAGCGCGCCGTCATCGTGGCCGAGGACGCAAAGTTCGTCGATCACGAAGGCTTCGACTGGGAAGGCATCCAGCGGGCCATGGACAAGAATCAGCGAGTCGGGAAATTCGTCGCTGGGGGCTCGACCATCACCCAGCAACTCGCGAAAAACCTACTGCTCTCGGGCGAGCGCAGCCTGTTGCGCAAGGGCCAGGAAGCGGCATTCACTGCGATGCTGGAAGCCACGATGGACAAGCGCCGCATCTTCGAGATCTATCTCAACGTTGCCGAATGGGGCGAGAACATCTTCGGCGCCGAGGCGGCAGCTCGCTATTACTTTGGAGTAAGCGCGGCGGAACTCGAACCGGATCAGGCGGCGCGCCTGGCCGCCATGCTTCCACGCCCGCGCTACTACGATCGCTACCGAAACTCGGAATATCTTGCGCACTACAGCGAAAGCATCCTGGCGCAGATGCACACCGCACAGGTTCCCTAGAGACGCCAGTGGCCCAGCGCAGGCGGCCTAAGGCTGTCCTGCCGCGAGGCGGCCGCGAGGGACGTCGATGCGCACAAGCAGCATGAGGCCGATAACGAAGAACGCGCCGGTCGCGAGCATCGCCAGGCGATGATTGCCACCCGTGCTCCAAGTCACCGCGCCGTACGTGAGCGGTCCCAGAATCGAAGAAAGCTTCACAGCCATGCCCCAGAGGCCGAAAAACTCGGCGTGCCTGTCGGCGGGGCTGAGGTAAGCGACGAGCGCGCGGCCCGCCGACTGCGAGGAGCCGAGGCAGAATCCGGCGAGATTGGCGGCGACCCAGAAAAGCCCGGGTCCCGTCGCCGCCCAGGCGATCAGCGTCGTCGCCATCCAAAGGACAAGGGTAAGGCCGATGGTGCGGATGTGTCCGAGGCGGTCCTGAACATGGCCGAAAGCGAACGCGCCAGCTGCGGCGGTCACGTTGACCACCAGGATCAGGACTATCGTGTCCCTCGTCGAAAAGCCGAGCGCCTGCTCGGCGTAAACGGCGGCAAGAGCAACCACCGTCTGGATGCCGGCCTGGTAGAAAACGATACATAGGAGAAAGCGCGCCAGATCCTGGTACCGCCCGGCCTCGCGCACCGTCTGCGCGAGCCGCGCAAAGGCCGCCCGCGCCACATTCTCGCCGGCGGCGCGCGGCACCGGGCGGGCGCGTTCCTTGAGCACAAGGAAGGTCGGGAGGCTGGCCGCCGCAAAGACCACGGCGGTGATGAGCATGGCGACAGGAACGAAGTGTTGCGCTCCTTCGCCGTGAGCCTGCGCCCAGGTTACGTAGCCCAGGCAAAGCCCGAGGGTCAGGATCCCGCCCAGATAGCCGAGACTCCAGCCCCAGCCCGATACGCGCCCCAAGGCATCGCCTTTTGCGATCTCGGGCAGGAACGCGGCGACGAGGTTCTCGCCCGAGCCAAAGCAGAAGTTGGAGAACAGCAACAGCGCCACGGCGAGTGCGAGGGTCCCGGGTCCGGTAAAGGCGAGCAGGGCGGTGCCGAGCACGCAACCGGCGGTGGTCAGGGCGAGCAGGCGCTTTTTTGCCGCGCGCAGATCGGCGTAGGCGCCGAGAATCGGCCCCGTAAGCAGGATGCAGGCGTACGAAACCGACAGTGCCGCTGTCCAGGCGAAAGTCGCCCAAGGGGCATTGCCTGCGATTACGGCGACGAAATAGGCGTTGAATACGGCAGTGATCACGACCGTGGTGTAACCCGAGTTGGCAAAGTCGTACATCGCCCAGGCGAAAACCTCCCTGGGGCGTACCTCGTCGGCAAAGTTGTTTGAAGGAGTCATATCAGCTCACGAGGCGAACTGCCCCTCACTTTCCTTGTTGGGGGTGCCGTGATCTCCGAGAGCGGCACGGAGGGTACCATTGGGCCCAGATTTTCTTTCGCCATGATACAGCCGGCTGCTAGAATCGCCGCAGCCGCGCGCGGCGCGGCGCGTCCCGGGGCACCACGCAGTGCCATTCGAATAGAAGGGCTGGCGCGCATGATCGAAACCCTCAGCCCGAAGAAGGAGCTCGAGGACCTCAAGGCCGACCTGAGCGAGGTTCAGGAGCTCTTGGGGCGCTACCGCCTGATCGAGCGCCCGGAAATGCAAGAGCGCGAACCGGGGCAGTCTCTCGCAGACGAGCAAGACACCGCCGAGCTACGCGCCAAGCTCGATTCCATGCATCCGGCCGATATCGCCTACGTCCTCGAGTCGCTGCCTCGGGAGGAGCGGCTCGCC
>Ga0137452_1000512_pt1 | contig 11544 bp, 10 predicted proteins | sample EasRivERMGT513_2_FD_102312 | JGI IMG/M metagenome (GOLD analysis project Ga0137452, IMG submission 102312) | Soil microbial communities from meander-bound floodplain in the East River, Colorado, USA - East River MetaG ERMGT513_2 | ecosystem: Environmental > Terrestrial > Soil > Floodplain ...
CCCACGACGCCGTTTGTGACACTGACCGGCAGCGGCATCGATCTGCACAACGGCCACGTGTTCAACGTGCACATGGACTACGACGGCGTCACGCTGGCGATGACGATCACGGACGCGTCCAACACGGCGCTCAAGTTCACGCGCAACTACACGGTCAATATTCCTGCGGCGGTCGGCGGGTCATTTGGATACGTCGGGTTCACGGCCGGCACCGGCGGCGATTCGGCCACGCAGGACGTGCTGACCTGGACGTACCAGCCGGGCGGCGTTCCGGGGCAGACGGCGAGTCCGATCATGGCGCCGCCCGCGGGCACGTACAGCGCCGCGCAGACCGTCACGCTCTCTGACTCGACGCCGAACGCATCGATCTACTACACGCTGGACGGCAGCACGCCAACCAGCGCATCGACGCCGTACCTGTCCGCGATCCCGATCGCGCAATCCGCCACGCTCAAGGCGATCGCCGTAGCCAGCGGTCTGACCGACAGCCTCGTGGCGTCCGGCACCTACACGCTGCAGCCGGCCGCGCCGGTGTTTTCACCGGCCGCCGGGACGTACACCTCGGCGCAGTCGGTGACGATCAGCGACGCCACGCCGGGCGCGACGATTTACTACACCACCGACAACTCCGTGCCGACCACGTCGTCACCGATCTACAGCGGTCCGATCGCGGTTAACCAGACGACCACGCTGCGCGCGATGGCGGCGATTCCCGGATGGTCGCCGAGCGCAGCAGTTACGGCGACGTACACGTTGAATCTTTCGCAAGCGGCGACGCCGACGTTCAGTCCGGTTAGCGGCACCTACTCGACGGTGCAAACGGTGACGATCTCCGACGCGACGCCCGGCGTGACGATCTACTACACGCTGAACAACAGCACGCCGACGACGGCGTCCGCGCAGTACACAGCGCCGCTGATCATCAGCCAGACGACGACGGTCAAGGCGATGGCCGCGGGACCAGGACGCTCGCCGAGTGCGGTGGCGACCGCGACGTACACGCTACGGCCTGCAGCGCCGGCCTTGAGCCCGGGCAGCGCGACCTACAACGTGCCGCAGTCGGTGACACTCACCAGCACGACGCCGGGCGCGGCGATCTACTACACGACGAACGGCAGCACGCCGACGACGTCGTCCACGCTCTACACCGGGCCGGTCGGGATCAGCCAGACGTTGACGCTCCGGGCGCTCGCGGCGATACCGGGATGGACGAACAGCACGGTGACGGCGGTGACGTACACGATGCGTGTCGGAACGCCGACTGCGAGTCCAGGCGGCGGCACGTATTCGCAGCCGCAGACCGTCACCCTGTCAAGCGTCACGCCGGACGTCACGTTCCGCTACACGACCAATGGCAACACGCCGAACAGCAACTCGACGCTTTACACGGGGCCGATCGCGATCACACAGACGAGGACGCTGCGGGCGATCGCGCTGAGGAGCGGCTGGACCACCAGCAGCACCAGCGCGTCCTACGTCTACACGATGGTCGCGGCCACCCCGACGTTCAGCCTGCCGGCGGGCACGTACGTCGGACCGCAGACGATCACTATCTCCGGCACGACACCGGGCGTGACGCTGCGCTACACGACGAACGGCAGCACACCGACGTCGTCGTCGGCGCAGTACACGGGCCCGATCCTGATCAGTCAGACGACGACATTGCGCGTGCGGGCGTACTTGAGCGGGTGGACGACGAGCTCGACCGCGACGGCGTTGTTCACGATCCAGTAGGGCGCGAAGAATTCTGAGATTTGAGATTGGGGATTTGAGATTTGTGATTGGGGATTGGGGATGAACGCGCTCAATCCCCAATCCCGAAATCCCCAATCGCACATTCGGATTCCGACTAAGATGATTCCGCTTGGCCTCTACGCCGCTCGCGTCCAAAGCTGTTCCTGACCGCTTCAAGGACTATCGGATCCGCAACATCATCGCGGCCTCGGCCGTGGGCACGATGATCGAGTGGTACGACTTCTACATTTTCGGCAGCCTCGCGACGGTCATCGCGCCGCTGTTCTATCCGGCGGGCAATGACACGCTGGCGCTCATCGCGTACCTCACGACGTTTGCCGTGGGGTTCGTGGTGCGGCCGTTCGGGGCGCTGTTCTTCGGGCGCATCGGCGATCGGGTCGGGCGCAAGTACGCGTTTCTCGTCACGCTCGTCATCATGGGCGGCGCGACGGCGCTGATCGGCGTCCTGCCCACCTACGCGTCCATCGGCATGGCGGCGCCGATCATTCTGCTGATCATCCGCGTGCTGCAGGGTCTGGCGCTTGGCGGTGAGTACGGCGGCGCGGCGGTGTACGTCGCCGAGCACGTGCCTGACGGCCGGCGCGGGTTCTTCACGAGCTTCATTCAGATCACGGCGACGCTCGGGCTCTTCCTGTCACTCGCCGTCATTCTCCTGGTGCAGAGCCAGATGTCACGCGAGGCCTTCGGCGCGTGGGGCTGGCGCATTCCGTTTCTTGTTTCGATCTTCCTGGTCGGCATCTCGCTGTACATCCGGTCGCGGATGAAAGAGTCGCCGATCTTCAGCCACCTCAAGAGCACCGGCATGACATCGGCGAAGCCGCTCAAGGAGGCGTTCACCGAGCCGGCCAATCTCAAGCGCGTGCTGATTTCGCTCTTCGGTGCGACGGCGGGGCAGGGCGTCGTCTGGTACACGGGCCAGTTCTACGCGCTGTTCTATCTGCAGGCAATTCTCAGAGTCGACGCGACCTCCGCCAACTACATCGTCGCGGCCGCGCTGGTGCTGGCGATGCCGCTGTTCGTGGTCTTCGGCGCGCTGTCGGATCGGATCGGCCGCAAGAAGATCATGATGGCGGGCTGCCTGCTCGCGGCGCTGTCGTACCTGCCGATCTACGGCGCCATGCAGCGCGCCGCCGGATCGAATGTCGTCACCGCCATCTCGCAGCGCAACGCCGTGACGGGTGCGATCAGCCTGGTGCCGCAGACGATGGTCAACGGCGAACTGAAACCGGCGTCCATCGTGCTGCCGTATGCCGGCTTCTCGTCGCTCATCGGCGAGCCTGTGGCCTGGCAGTTGATGCTGCTGGTCTTCATCCAGGTCGTGTGGGTGACGATGGTGTACGGGCCGATTGCCGCGTATCTGGTCGAGGCGTTTCCCGCGAAGATTCGGTACACGGCGCTGTCACTCCCGTACCACATCGGCAACGGCGTGTTCGGCGGCCTGCTGCCGCTCATCGGGCTCTCGATCATCGCGCGGACCGGCAACATCTACGCCGGCCTCTACTATCCGATCGTCGTCGCCGGCGTGACGTTCATCGTGGGCTCGCTGCTGTTGCGCGACACGCACAATCACTTGATCTGGAAGGAAGTCGATGGCTCGTGAGATAGCGGAACGGCTCCGCGGCGGCATCCTCGTGCTGCTCCTCATCGGCCTGACGGGCGTCACCGTCGAGTTACTGCTCCTCGATCACTTCGAAGACGTGACGCAAATCATTCCGTTCATCGCGATTGGCTTTGCCTTTGCGACGCTGGGCTGGCACCGCGCCTCGGCCGGCGCGACCACGGTGCGAGCGATTCAGATCGCGATGGTTGGGCTCATCGCCGTGGGGCTGACAGGCCTGGTGCTGCACTTTCGGGGCAACATGGAGTTTCAGCTCGACATCGACCCGACACTGTCGGCCTGGTCACTGTTCAGCAAGGTGATGCGCGCGCAGGCTCCGCCCGCGCTCGCGCCGGGTGTCATGGCACAATTAGGCCTGCTCGGATTGCTGTACGCGTGGCGCCATCCGGCCGCGCGGACGTCAGAGGAGCCTCTCAGGGGAGACCGAAGATGATCATCAGAAAAGCGGTTGTAGCGTTTGCTGCCATCCTGTGCGTTGCGTTGCTCGCGGCGCCACTGAATGGCCAGGTGGGCAAGAGCCTTGGCCTCATGGACTTCAACACGATGCCCGAGAAGGACCTGCTGACGTTGCCGAACATGACGCCGGCGATTGCCAAGAGCGTGCTGGACAAGCGCCCATTCGCCAGCATCCTCGACGTGAACACGCTGCTCACGGGGCAAGGCATCACGGCTGAGCAGGCGACGGCGATCTACGAGAAGGCGTTCGTCACGCTGAACCTGAACACGTGCACGGTGCCCGAGATCGCGCTCGTGCCGCGCGCGCGTCGCATGCAGATTGAGTTCCCCGAGTACCGCCCGTGGAAGACCATGGCGCAGTTCGACCGGAACATCGGCAAGTACGTCGTGTCGACCCCCGGCGAGCTCGAACGGCTGAAGCAGTACGTGTTCATTCCGCTCGACCTGAACACGGCCACCGACGAGGACTTCCTGACGATTCCCGGCGTCGGCGCCATGGTGAAGGAGTTCAAGGAATACCGGCCCTGGAAGTCGAAGGAACAGTTCGAGAAGGAAATCGGCAAGTACGTGCCGGCGAAGGAAGTCGCGCGTCTCTGGCGGTACATGGTGATTCAGTAAGACCTGTACAGCGTGGCGTCGCCGGATCGAGAGGCGGCCAGGCCGCCTGCGGGCCAGGCCCGCAGGCGACGCCACGCACCGTCCTGGCGCCGATTCATCGTGCTGAGGCAATTACCTCCGCGAGCCCCGCGCCCCCGCGTGTGATCGTGACAAGGATGTTCTCGGGTGTTCATCCGAGAAAGGCAGACCTGAAGGTCTGCCCTACGTACCGTCTTCATACCTTCATGACCTTCATGTCGGCCTTTGTCTGACGCTCGGATGACCAAAACCCACGCGATGAGCTGGTCCTGGATCGGCATCGCCGCCACGGTGCCGATCGCCGCCGGCTTTCTCGCGGCGCTGCTGTTCTGGAGCACCCGCCACGGCATGATGGGCAACATCGTCGGCTCAGGCTTCGTGCTCGCCGGTGCGGTGATGGCGATCTATCGGGAGGCCGCGACGATGATGGCCACCCGGAGTGAGTGCGCCCGGCTCCAGACGCCGTGCCGGTTTACACCAGACGACTTCACTCGCCACGCGATTTATGCGGGCATCGCGTTCTTCCAGATCTTCCTGCTGTTCATGATCGGCCTGTTCTTCGAAGAGCGTCAGCGTCGGCGGCAACGCGCGAAGGCGTGGCGCTAGGTCGATCCGGTCGCGCGAGTTCGTGCGATACTCGCGCGATGCTCACGTCTCTTGTTCGCACCGCGGCTCGCTTGATTTGTATCTGTACGATCGTGCTCGGATCCGCCGGCCTCCTGGCCCGGCAGGAACCGCAGCACGACATGAGTGGGCCGATGCCTCCCGCCCGGTACATCGAGCCCATCAAGCTGTTTACGGTCGGTCTCGGGCCCTTCAAGCGGCCCATCTCCTCGAACAACCAGGACGCGCAGGCCTTCTTCAATCAGGGCATGCAGATGATGTACGCGTTCGCGAAGGTCGACGCCGTCCGGTCGTTCCGGATGTCGTGGACGGCCGACCCGAACTGCGCGATCTGTTACTGGGGCGAAGCGTGGGCGTGGGGCTCGTACCTGAACGGCGCCATGACCGCGACCGAAGCGCCGCATGCCTACGCTGCGCTGCAGAAGGCGATCGCGCGCAAGGCCGGCGCGCCTGAAAAGGACCGCGCCTTCATCGACGCGCTCTCCGTGCGCTACGTCGAGAAGTTCGAGGCGTCGAAGCGCGTCGAGCAGGATCGCGCGTATGCCGAGGCGATGCGCAAGCTGTCGGAGAAGTATTCGAACGACCTGGACGCGATGACGCTCTACGCGGACGCGCTGTTCCTGCTCGAGCCGCGTCGCGGCACTCGCGACGCCAATTCGGCGAATGTGAAGCGCCTGCACGGCGTGCTCGAGAAGGTGCTGTCCAGGGACATTCATCATCCCGGCGCGTGCCATCTCTACGTGCACGCCACCGAGTCGACGAAGGTGGCGCAGAAAGCCGAAGCGTGCGCCGAGTTCCTCGGCACGTCGATCCCCGGCGCCAGCCACATCAATCACATGCCGTCGCACACCTACAACGTCATCGGTCGATGGGACGACGCCGTGCGGGCGAACGTGATGGCGTGGCAGTCGGATCAGAAAGCGGCCATCGGCGAAGGCTTCGCGATCTACCCGGAGCACAACCTGCACATGCTCGCGTTCTCCGCGTCGTACGGCGGGCAGAGCGGGATCGCCATTCAGGCCGGCAAGGACTACGCGAAGTCCACACGAGACACGCTCTATCAGGTGCTCACGTTGCTCCGGTTCGGCCGCTTCGACGAGATCGCGGCGGTGAGCACCCGTCCGACGGCCGAGGTCTCAGGCGGAATGTGGGACTTCGCCCAGGGCTACGCGAAGCTGCGGCTCGGCAAGACGGACGACGCGAAGCAGGACCTCGAGAAGCTGCTGAAGGTCGCAGAGTCGTCCAAGGCCTCATTCCGCGGACATCCAGCGCGCGTGCTGCTCGGCTCGGTCGCCGGCATTCTCGAAGGCGAGATGCAGCGCACGGCCGGCGATCTGCCGGGTGCGATCAAGTCCTTCGAGCGCGCGGTGAAGTTCGAGGACGAGATCATCTACGACGAGCCCGAGCCGCTGCCGTTCTCCGCGCGCCACTGGCTCGGCGCCGCGCTCATCGATGCAAAGAGGTACGACGACGCCGCGAAGGTATATAAGGAGGAGCTGGAACACCATCCGCTCAACGGCTGGTCGCTCATCGGCCTCCGCCAGGCGCTCGTGGGCGAAGGCAAATCGACCTCCGAGGTCGACAAGCAGCTCGCGACCTCCTGGGCTCGCGCGGACGTGTGGACGAAGGCGTCGAGGTTTTAGTCGCTTGATGGAGGCCGGGTCTTTAGACCCGGCTTACAGGAGTGAACACATGCGTTACGTCGATGGGTTTCTGATTCCTGTGCCGAAGAAGAAGATCGCGGAGTACGTCCGCATCTCGAAGCTGGCGGGAAAGGTGTGGCGTGACCACGGCGCGCTCGAGTACGTCGAGTGTGCCGGCGACGACATGCTCATCAAGAACGTCGCGCTGTTTCCGCGAGCGGCCCGGATGAAGTCGGGCGAGACGGTCGTGTTCTCGTGGATCGTCTACAAGTCGAAGGCCCACCGCGATCGCGTCAACAAGAACGTGATGAAGGACCCGCGCCTGAAAGCGATGATGGACCCTGCCGCGATGCCGTTCGACATGACGCGGATGGTGTACGGCGGGTTCAAGGTGCTGGTGGATATCAGGAAGTGACGCCGTCCGCGGCGCGCGCCGAGGTCCCACCGGCACTCAACCGCCGAGTTCCCGACGTCGACAATCTCAAGGGCGGCGGCAGCGTCAGTATCCGGTGATCCACACGGGCGGACCAAAGTTCGGTCCGCCCTACGTACGGACAAGCGTCCTCAAATCCCCAATCTCTAAATCCCCAATCTCTAAATTCTTCCTACGCCACCCGGCTTGTCTCGATCTTCCGAACGTCATCGACCGATACGCCTTGGACCCGGCATTCGCGCCGGACCTGAGAGGTCCGGCCTACGTACTTGTCGGCGGACCAAAGTTCGGTCCGCCCTACGTACTGAAGACACAGGAGACCCGAAAGTGTGACATGAGGCCGATATGACGGGTGTAGGATCCGAGCGAATCCAGCATGTTCCTCGATAGAAGGGCGTTGCGCGTCGCGGTGGCAGCGTTGTGTTCCTGCTTCTTGCTGGCGCCTGGCCTGCGCGCGGCAGGAACGTGGACCTATGCCTCGAGTGCGCACTTCGAGGTTTACACCACCGGCGGGGAGGCGAGGGCTCGCGACGCGTTGCTGTATTTCGAGCGGGCGCATGCGTTCTTCCGCAGCTATTTGAAGCTGACGTCCGTGCAGTCACGGCCGACACGGCTCATCGTGTTCTCGAACGAAAAGGAATACGTGCCGTACCGGCCCAACGAGTTTGCGACCGCGTACTACCAGTCCGGTCCCGACGGCGACAACATCGTCATGCAGTCGCTCGAGCAGAGCTCGCTGACGGTCGTCATCCACGAGTACGTCCATCTCGTCATTCGTCACTCGGGCGAGCGCTTTCCGGTGTGGCTCAACGAAGGACTGGCTGAGTACTTCTCGACACTGGCGCCGGAGGCCGGACGGATGAGTATCGGCCGCGTGCCACTCGGCCGGCTGCAGTACTTGTCCGACGGGTCGAACCGTCTGATGCCACTCGAGAAACTGTTCGCGGTCACGCACGATTCGCCCGAGTACACGACGAAGACTCACGCGGGCACGTTTTACTCGCAGAGCTGGGCGCTCACGCACATGTTGATGAGCGACCCGCGCTACAACCCGAAGTCGTCGCAGTTTCTGGCGGCGATTGCGGGTGGCGCCACGGGACCGGCGGCGTTCGAGTCGATCTACCAGAAGTCGCCGGCCGTCGTGTTCAAGGACCTGCAGTCCTACATCGGGCAGGATCGATATCGCTATTCGCTCGTGGACTACAAGGCGCCAACCGAAGAGGCGAAGGCACCGACGCGCCCGGCGAGCGCGTTCGAGGCCGGACTCGTGACGGCGAATCTTCTGGCCGGCAGCCGCGCCCGCGAAGGCGAGGCGCGCGCCGCGTTCGAGGCACTCGCCAAAGAGAAGCCTGACGACCTGGCCCTCCTCGAATCACGCGGGTACTTCGAGCTCCGGCGAGATCGTCCGGAAGCCGCGGCGCCGTACTTTGCGCGCGCCGTAGACCTCGGCACGACGAATGCCTCGCTGTTGCGCGACTACGCGATCATCCTGCTGAAGGAGCCGGAGAAGGCGGAGGCCCTCTTGACGAAGGCGCTGTCGCTCGATCCGGGCGATATCGACGCGCGCATCCGTCTGGCCAACGTGTTCCTGATGCGGCGCAAAACGGCCGAAGCGCTCGCGACTCTGGCGACCGTTAAACAGGTCCCGCCGGAGTCCGCCGTCAATTTCTTCGGCGTGCTGGCGACGGCGGCAGCAAACGCAGGGCAGCTCGACGAGGCCAGGCGCGCAGCCGCTCGCGCGGTCGAGGCGGCTCGTACCGAGACCGAGAAGCGCTCCACAGCCCAGCTGGCGGCGTCGATCCAGGAATACGCCGACCGGCGCGCCGCGGTCGATCAGGCGAACCGCGAGCGCATGTCGGCCGCGCTCGGCACGCGAACGACCACGGTGGTCCGCGACCCCAACGTGCCGCCTCCGGCACCCGAACCTCCAGCCGCGAAGGTCACCGTCTCGGGCAGAATCACGAACTTCGACTGCAACACGCCCGGCGTCCTCCAGGTGACGACGGCCGCGGGAGCGTTGCGGCTGCTGGTCGAAGATCTGAAAACGCTGCGCGTTCAAAGTTCGGGCGGCGAACGCTCGGACATCGTGTGCGGTCCACAGAACTCCTCAGTCCGCGTCGGGTACGACCCGGCGACCAACACCTCCCTGAAGACCACCGGCGTCGTCCGGCTCCTCGACTTTCGGAAATAGACGCTCGCGAAGGGTCTTTACTGGACGGGTTGTCGATTTCGGCTCTTCTGATTCGACGTGTCAGTGAAGAGCAAGTCCGGAAACCGGCAGACCTGACGGTCTGCCCTGCGAAAGAGGGAGTCAGAAGATGCGTTTCATGCTCATCGTCAAGGCCACCAGGGAATCGGAAGCCGGCATCCTGCCGACCGACAAGGAACTCGCCGACATGGGCAAGTTCAACGAGGAGATGGTCAAAGCGGGCGTCATGCTCGCGGGCGACGGACTTCAGGCCAGCTCGAAGGGGGCGAAGGTGAAGTTCACCAACAGCAAGCCCACGGTCGTCGATGGTCCGTTCGCGGAGACGAAAGAACTCGTGGCCGGCTTCTGGATCATCCAGGCGAAGTCGAAGGCCGAGGCCGTCGAGTGGGCGCGCCGCGTGCCGTTCCTGGACGGCGAAATCGAAGTGCGGCAGGTATTCGAGCTCGAGGACTTCGGACAGAGCGACGCGGTCGACGTGCACGCAAGGCTGCGCGATGAGCTGGCGCGAAGGTAGGAACATCGCGCGTGCCGTTGCCGCGCTCACTGTCGTGAGTGCGACCAGTGTTGCCGCTCAGGCCGTGCCTCAGTCCCGTCCGGCCGATGTCGTTCCCGCCATCGTCGTGGATTACTCGACGACGCCGATGGCGCGGAACGCGGCCGGGGGCGACGTGATCTGGGTGGCCGTCGCGCGCGGCATGGACTTCGGTCTCGATCGCGTGACGAACAAGGGATTTGCCGGCCGAAGCAAGACGGCGATGCTGGCGCGCATCGGGCGGCTGGTCGTGATTGACGTGCCCATGTCGCAGTACCTCTTCGCCGGTGTTCACGAGTACGGCCACAAGACACGCGTCAACGAAGCCGGCGTGCCGGCGCGTGTCGTGCTGGGCGGAACGCCCTGGAGCCTCAACGCCTACACGACGCTTTCGTTGTCCGGCCTAGCGACCACGCCCGGGATGTACAGCGCCGGCCTCGAGGGCACGACGAGTCTCGCGCGTCGCATCGAACGCCGCATCACGACATCCGGCACGGCAAGCTACACCGATCTCATGGCCCTGTTCATGACCACCACGATGAACGTCGGCTACATCCGGCACAGCCTGTCCGTGGATCGCGTCGCCGCCGGCCTCATCTTTCGCGGGCCTCACTACGACGATCCCGACGGGTACGTCGTCACGCTCTCCAATCGGCAGTTCGGCACGCCGACCCTCGGCGACATGCAATCAATGGCGACCGATATCCGCCGTGGTTCGTGGTTGAACTTTCTCGACTACGGGATGGTCACTGTCGGCACCGGCCTCTTCCGCGACTATCTGGTGCGCGGCGAGCGCACGACGCCCGTGCGGTGGCTGACGGTAGGGAAGGTCTCCGTGATTCCCGGACTCCGCTACGAGCTCACGCCCGTCGGCATCGAGAAGCAGGTCAGGAGCTCCGTGAAGGTCGGCAGGCACGTCGCGAACGTCTACGGCCGCTGGTCAGTGCCAGTAGATGCTGAACGTCTGATCGGCGGTGGCATCGACTACAGTCTTTCGGTGATGGTTGGCCGCGTGAAGCCGTCGTTCATCGTCGATCTGTGGAAGAACCCGGATGGCGGCGCCGGCACGCGGATCGGGTTCTCGGCCGAATGGTCGCGTCGGCCGTCTGATCGCTGGGCGGTCACGACGTCGGCCGGCGCGAAGAGCCGTGGTTATCTGCTGGGCTTTCCTGAGAAGGGCGGCCCGTATGTCGGCGGGGGCGTCGCCCTTCGATTCTGAGGCGATATGTTCAGACTATTCAGGCCCTTCATCCTCCCAATGCTCGTGGTCACGCTGTCGACCGCGATTGTGCACGGCATGTTCGTCATGCCTGACCTTCAGAACGTGCCGATCTCGAGAATCACCGAGAACCTCGAGCGGATGATTGCGGAGAACCCCGCCGATCTCACGCTCCGCATCAACCTGGCGCGGACGCACGCGATGGCGTACGCGCAAAAGACGGAGGAAGGGAAAGTCGTGAAGGGCAGGGAACCGAACGGCGTGTACGCCGGACGGGTGCCCATCTACCATCCGTTCGAGGTCAAGCAGACGGCCAACGAAGCCGCCCAGACCGCGGCGGCGATGCATCTGGACGCCGCTATTGCCGCTTATCAGGACGTGGTCACGCGCGCGCCCGACAATCTCATTGCGCGCCTGGG
>Ga0137452_1000513_pt1 | contig 11544 bp, 12 predicted proteins | sample EasRivERMGT513_2_FD_102312 | JGI IMG/M metagenome (GOLD analysis project Ga0137452, IMG submission 102312) | Soil microbial communities from meander-bound floodplain in the East River, Colorado, USA - East River MetaG ERMGT513_2 | ecosystem: Environmental > Terrestrial > Soil > Floodplain ...
CCACCTACGGTGTGTCGGGCATCTTTGGCGATCCCGATGGCGACGGCGCGCATGGACTGAACGAGAAGAAACGAATCAGTTCGGTCTATCGCGGTCGCGACTTCGCCTACGACCTGGTCAAAATTCTTCTGAGTGAGCCCTAAGACAAGTCTAAAGGAGATTCCACATGAAGCTGTTTCGCACTGTCCTTATGAGCGGTCTCGCCCTTGCGCTTTGCGGCGGAGCATCTGAAGCACCGGCCGCGCAAGCTCCGGCCAAAATGATCGCCTTGCAAATGCCGGCGACCCCAGACCCGGCCCGCGTCACGCTCGATCCCAAGACCACCGCTTTGATCGTGCTCGACTATGTTGAGGACATTTGCAACAACCAGGTCAGTTGCAAGACCAAGATGCTGCCGGCCATGACCCCCTTTATGGAGCGGGTACGCAAGGCGGGCCTCACCGTGGCCTACGGCACGCGAGCGCAGAACCAGACCAAATGGCTGAAAGAGGTCGCGCCGGTTTCGGGCGACATCAGGATCACCAACACGGCCCAGGACCGGTTCTACAATACCGATCTCGACAAGGAGCTGAAGGCGAAGGGCATCAAGACGCTCATTATGGTCGGCTGGAAGATCAGCGGTTCGGTGACCTACACATCGGTCGGAGCGATGGCGCACGATTACACCGTCGTTATTCCGATGGATACGACTTCAGCCGGCAGCGACTACGAGACGACCATCGGTTTCTATAATGTCTTGAATTCGGGCAATGCGAACCTGCCGAACCAACCCTTGAAACCAAACGCCGTAACGCTGACCCGCACGGATATGATCACGTTTTGATGAGAGACCGACGGCTTCCTCGGCTTTTGACTATCGCCACGATGACAAAAGTAGACGAGCGCGTTGACCGCAACGATCGCGTCACACAGGAGGAGCTGAAGCTCGGGTTTGTTGGAGGTCCGCTCGGCGATTCCGCCTCAGCCTAGCTCGAACCGATGTCGAGCGATGCGTCGCGCGATGATCGCTGCAGTCCTTTTCGTAGCCGTGATCGGCGTCGCCCTGGCGCTTCTCTGGACGATGCAGCGCCGGGTGATGTACTTCCCAACGGCTCACGTGCCGACGCCCGACGAAATCGGGCTGGCCCCTGTTGAGCCTGTGACCTTCAAGACGCCCGACGGGCTCGTACTGAGCGGCTGGTTCATGCCTGCGTCGAGGCCGGCACCGCGGCTCACCGTCCTGGTGTTCAACGGGAATGCCGGCAATCGAGCGCACCGAGGCCCTCTGGCTGCGGCGCTCAACCGGCACGGATTGCAGGTCCTGCTCATCGACTATCGCGGCTACGGCGGAAACCCCGGGAATCCGAGCGAGAGCGGGTTCGTCGCAGACAGTCGCGCCGCCCGAGCGTACTTGGTCGGTCGCTCCGATGTTGACGCATCGCGGCTTGTCTATTTCGGGGAGTCGCTGGGGGCGGCGGTCGCTGTCGGCTTGGCCGTGGAGCACCCGCCAGCGGCACTCATCCTACGCTCGCCGTTCACCTCAATGGCCGACGTGGGACAGCATCACTATCCGTTTCTGCCGGTGCGGTTGCTGCTGCGGGACAGGTTCCCGTCGAGCGATCGGATTCACCGGATCCGATCGCCACTGCTTGTCATCGCAGGCGAGCACGATCGCATTGTGCCCATCCAACAGAGTCGGCGCGTGTACGCCGCGGCTTCAGCTCCAAAGAGGCTCGTCATCATTCCTGAAGCCGATCACAACGACTACGAGTTGCTTGCGGGGAACGAGCTGATCCGGGTGATTGTCGGTTTCCTCCAGCCGCTCATGTGACGGTTGGCGTTCGCTCAATGTCCCTTTGCATCTGGCCGGGTTCACGGCACTTTGTGCTCCAGTGCCGCGACCCTCGCTCTTGAACATTCGACCATGATGTCCAAGTACCGACTGAACCGCTCCTCGCTGTAGAGATAGGAGTTGGGTCCGCTGGGGTTCTTGCGAAGCGACTCCAGCCAGGTCACGTGTTCACCTTGAAGGTGACTCGCGAACCGGGCCGCAGCCTTCTGTGGTTTGGCGAAGTCGTTGACCGCGCGCTCCAGCGCAACGAGATCGTCACGGTCGGGCGTTGTCAGGCTCAGGATCGTGGCGGTGTGCTGCCGGCCCCGATCCTTCACCGGGAAGAACAGCGCAATCGAACCGGGCGTGTGGCCGGGAGTGAGGGCCATCGTCACAGTGGTGTCCCCCAGCGTCAACTGCTGGCCGTTGTGCGTCACATCGATGTCCCGGCGCGGCACCGGCCTGTTCCTCCCGCCCCGCCCCGGGCGTCCGATGATCTCCCAGTCCGCGGCGCCCATGACGACGCGCGCGTTGTACTTGTCCTGCAGGTACAGCGCGCCGCCAAAATGGTCGGCATGACCGTGCTGGACGATGATGTACTTGATCTGCGTCGGGTCGAGACCCAGCTTCTGCAGCGAGGGGACGATCACCTTTTCCGCGTCCTCTGCCGAGTTCAGCGTATCGATCAGGATGATCCCTGCGCTCGTGGTAAGCGCCCAGCCACCGACGGTATTGAACCCAAAGCAGTAGAAATTGTCGAAAATCTTGGTGGGCTCGATGACGACCTGTGGTTCCGGTGGCAAGCCCGCCATCTGCCTGATGAGCGAGGGCCGCCGGGGACCCGTGGCCGTGCAATTGGCCTTGGCCTCCGCCTGCAGATCCGACTTCGCGATGGCCATCGCGGCCGCAATATGCTTCTGCGCCACCGGGGACTCCGCCATCTGCTTCTCGGTGGGGAGGCCGGGATCTTGCGCCGGTGCGCCCCGCTGGGCACCAACCGGTGCCTGCAACAGACCCGTCGTGCAAGCCGCAACTGCGAATCCAGCGAACAATCTTCTAAGCATGCATCCTCCTCACGCAGCCGACCCCGAACCTTATCACTTCCAACCCTGAGCGCGCACATTCGGGTGGACGTTGTCAGGCCCGCGAACGCGGCCGGATCCGTTCACCTTTCAGATGCAGCTTTGCATCGGTTGTCGTGGAGTAACGATCTCGGCCACTATTCCGTAACCGATGTCTGTATGGAAGTCGGGTGTTCAAGTCTGGGCAGCTTCAGCGCCCTCTTCGCGCGGAGGTGGGGGGAGCCACCAGACTGCCGGCGTCGGCATTTTCCCATCCGCCGGTGTGGTCCTCGCCGCTACGCCGTTCTACTTCCCGCCGTAGAAACCCTTCGTGTGCTCATGGATGCCGGTCTGGCCTTTGGCTCTGAGGGCTCGTCCTGCCTCGAGCGCCAATTCTGGCTTGTACCCCTCGTGACACGCTATCTCGAAGAACTCATAATTCCTGTCCCTGTTGCGGCCGAGGGTGAACGCGAGCGTCCACGGCCTCGTGAACACCTTGGGGTCGGTGATCGTCGCTTCGTAACTGATCGTGTTGGCGTCAGCGAGCCTCCAGCGTTCGACCACGTGCAGGGCGTCGCTATAGAAGCTGCCATGGCTGTCGAACCAGGGCTGGTTGTTGTAATTCTTCGCGTCGACGTGGAAATTGGTGACGTCGACAACGAGGGTATCGCCTTCCCACCGGCCTCGCGAGTCCCCGTTCCACAGCCGGACGTCTTCGGCGACATGCGGTCTTCCGTCCAGAGGGATGAAGCGATAGGCGTGGATCCATTCGTACAGTAGCAGCATCGATCCGGGAGTCTGGACAATCTGGATCTGGCCACGCAAATTGATGCGCGGCACCCCGTTCAGCAGGCAGCGGTCTTCGGGCTCGACGTGCGCCGGCTCGGTCGGGGCAAAGAGGTTTCTCAGGTGCTCCCTCCGCTTCTCTTCCGCCCACGGCTGATAGGGAATCCTCCCATCGGGCGTCGGGTCCACGATGACTTTGGGTCGCACTCCTGACGGCGGCTCGTCGCCCTGAATGATGGCAGACTCGGGATCATCGCCCTCTTCGAACGTGTGTCCCCCGACGGTGGCGGCCCACATTCCCTGCAGGTCGGGTTTACCGTCAGCTGTGCGGGGGGGACTCCATGGCTTGCCGGTCGTCGTCGTCGGCGCTTGCGCCGCCAGCGACGAGAGCATGAGAAGGATGGCTGCTGAAACGAACGTGACCGTGACGAATCGATCTCTCACGTGACACCTCCAGCTGACAGGCGAGACTACGCCCTCAGGGTGGAATGTCAAGGGAAAAGGGGTCGGAAGAAACTTGCGCTAGCTTCCCGCCTTGTAGGTTTTGCTGAAGCCGTTCCGGGCGTTGGTCACCGTGAAGCTGCCATCGGTCTGGGCCGACACTTTGATCCAGTACGCCGGTCCATTGTGCTGGGGTGCCGGCGGGGATGGGCAGAAGCTCTCCGTGCGCCGCGTCAGGTGAGCGATGTCGAGGTCGGGTGGTTGGCAGCCAGCGTTGCACACCTCGCGTACCACATGGGTGCGATACGGCAGATCAACCGGACGACTCGAGGTCCGACGGCTGAGGATGAAGCGCGTGCTTAACGCCAACGTCAATCACGAGTAACGCCGCACTGGCTATCGATTTCGACTTCGGCGCATCGCCATATCCTTCGCGACTACTCGTTACCCACCCTGATCCCACACTCGTCGTTGATGTTCACGTCTTGCATCGGGGGCAGGAGCGCTACGTCTGAGGCGGGGGCGGAGTCGGCGTGAGGCCGTGGCGGCGCATGATCTCGGCCATCTTCGCGCGGTCCGGTGGCCCACCCGCCGTCGCGTTTATGACCTCGGCCGCCTCGCGAAAATACTGCGGACCAAGCGCGGCCGGCGTGACGAGGCAGAGCGCCTTCACGTCCAGGCTGCCGTTGTTGTCGAATCGGTGAATGGCGCCGCGCGGAATGCAGAGCGCCTGTCCCGGCCCGACGTCGATGCGTGTCCCGTCAACAGTCCAAGTCAACACACCGGCGATGCCGTAGACCGTCTCCTCGTAATGGTCGTGGCTGTGCGCGGGAGCCGCCAGGTGCTGCGCGGCCGGGACCGCGAGCTCAAAGGCCGCGACGCTGCCACTCGAGTGGTCTCCGGTGAGCAGGAAGCGCACGGCGAGCGGTCCGAGACCGGATGGTCTCCTCGGATGGATTGACGTGGAGGCCGGTTGTCTCCGGTGGCATGGCTCTCTCCCGTAGTGAACTGAGTTGACTTTCCAAGGATAGTTGGTCTCGCTCCGGACTATACAGCTCGGCTTCCAAGCGCCAACCCTCTGGCGGCAGCATCGGCGCTATCGTCCGGCCGTGTATTGAAGGCAATCGCCGCGCCTGGGGCAACCTTACGTATAGCGTTGATGACCACTTCGAATAATGGAAGATTGCGGGGCGGCAACCGCACGCCGCCTCCGATGACCACACAATCGTAGTTGGTCGAACGTAACTGATGCTCCACTGTCGGTCCGGCGGTTTCATCCGGGCGGATGAAACCAACGTCGGACTCCCATCCGCGATCAGCGAACTGCTTCAACGCAACCGCGATGCCGGCGCGCACCTTCTCAACGGTCATACCTGGCGGCAATGCAGGGTCCGAAAAGTCCACAGTTTCGGGATCAAGGCCTAGCAGAAGAATCCGCGACATGAGTCCTCCATACTTTTTTTGCGTTTGGCGGCACCCTCCAGCCTAAGCGAAGCATCCACAGGCCGGGGTGGTTCAGGAAAGGTGGAGCGACTATACACCGTTGACCGGACCGTCCAGGATTACTCCTCGAACGCCGTAGCGTTTAGGAAAACATACGCGAGTGCGCGCTGGCTAATTTGATTTCGTCGCGGCGGATGCGGGTATTTCTGGCCGAGGCCGACTACGGAGCATGCCGCTATGCCGCGAAGCCGGAAAGCGTGCGAGCGCCAGAGCAGCGAATGCGAGAGCGCTTTCCCGGCATGCGGCTTGCCACGCCGAAGCGTCTCGCGAAGGCGGGAGTTGGAGGCCGAGCGACCGACATACCCGCATCCGCTAACCCTTCAGATGCAGCAATCGGTGTTCAGTCACTCCTAGGCGGCCACCCAGAACTGATACGAGAGGCTGGCTCTACCGGCGACGTTAAGGCATTCGGTTACTTGCGCTAGCTTCCGGCCTTGTAGGTCTTGCTGAAGCCGTTCCGGGCGTTGGTCACCGTGAAGCTGCCATCGGGCTGGGCCGACACTTTGATCCAGTACGCCGGTCCATTGTGCTGGGGTGCCGGCGGGGGCGGCGTGCCCCGCTGCGCCGGCGGCAGTGGCGCGACCGGGACGCTGGCGCCCTCCTCCACGTTGGCGATGAATATCCCTGGCACGGTGTACTCCTGGCCGCCCAGCAGCGCGAAGTGAATCTGCCAGAGATCCTCGAGACGGGGCGAGTTGAGCAGCACGTTCATCGCCGCAGGTTGTCCGCCTTTGCGGGGTCCGTTGTTCATGATGATCACCCGCGGCCGAACGGCGTGCACGAGCGCCTCGGAATTCGAGCTCGGCTGCCCATGCCGTGACGCCACGAAGAGATCGACGGTGCCGATGCGGTTGTTCGGACACATCAGCTCGACTTCCTGATTCCAGTCGAAATCGGCCAGATACAGGAACCGGAATTTTCCAAAGGTGATGTGGCTCGCGACGGATTGTTCGTCCTCGGTATTGCCGAGCGGTCCGCCTGACACAGGGTTCACGTCGTGTCGCTTGAAGCCGGCGCAATACGGATTCGGCGCACCGGCGCCAGGCAGCGGCGTCTTCAGAACCTGTCCCGCGGCGCTGACGATGCGCCAGTCCAGACCGGTGATGGGAATCCTGGTGCCGGTCTTCGCAAGGGTGTGCTTCGCCTTGGCGGCAAGTGCTCCATACTGCTGGAGCACCGGATCGATTTGTTCGGTCGGCTGCACGTTGGTCCCGTGGTCGATGAACTCTTTGATCGGAATCCGCGTCGCGAGCTCGGGAAGGCCGCCGACGTGATCGCCGTGGTAGTGCGTCGTAATCAGATGATCGATCTGCGAGATTCCGGCGTCCTTGACGGCCGCCATGATGCGGTCGGCGTCGCGGACAGCGGCGGCGCCCGCGTTCCCAGTATCGATGAGGACCGATTCGCCTGAAGGCGTGACCCACAACTGAGCATTGCCGCCCTCGACATCGACGACGTAGATGTCCAGGCTCTTCGACGCTCGGGTCTGCGCCGCCGGAAACGCCACGAACAACGCGAGAGCCGATAGTAACGCCAGTGCTGCGCGCATCAGATCACTCCCATCGTTTGAAAATAATCTCCGTGCCTCTGTGTCTCCGTGGCCCGTCGCATGGAAAATCGCATCAGCGTTCCGGAGCCGAGGCGCTGGGAAGGTTGTACTTCCGTGACCGGGCGTTGAGTTCTTCAACCTGCTCAATTTTCTCAGCGGTCTCCCGGCCCAGAGCGCTCTTTTGCGCTTCCGTCATGCGTCCTGTGGCTTTCAATTCAACCAGGGCTTTGTCCACGGCGCCCAACGCAATGTTGACCATGCTCGCGGACTGGGCCACGGCTACTCGGGCTGCCTTCATGGCGGCTGCGGTTGCCGGAAAATTCGCGCCGCCGACCACAGCCATGAGCGGCTTCCTGATCATGTCGGCCGCCTTTACGTAGTCTTGCGCGGTTGGCAATCCAAGCCACAGGGCGTCAGCACCGGCTTCCGCGTAGGCGGCAGCTCGATCCAGCATCTCGGCGTACGAATTGTTCGGAGTCGGAGCAAGGCAGCGCACGATAAGAACCATATCCGTACGCCCGTCGGCCGCAGCATGAATGTTGTCGATCATCCGAGCCTTGGAAACGACGCCGGGAACGGAATAGGCAGTGGCGCGGTTGAGCGGCATTCGGTCGTCAAAGGACGCGCAGCCGATGCCGCCTCGTTCAGCCTGCTTCGCGAAGCGGTAAATATTCAGGGGAGTGGCGCCAAAATCGTCCACATCCGCGAGCACCGGAATATCCACGTTCGAGGCGATGAGGCTGTTATAGGCGATGATTTCGGACACCGTGACGACCGCCTGGTCGGGCAGCGCGACCAATTCCTGATTCGGGGCGCTGCTGCCGACAAACACCGCTTTGAACCCGTGAACTTCAATCAGACGAGCCGTTAGGACATCGTAAGCGCCGGGGCATATGAGCGGCTCCGGCCCGTTCATCAAGGCACGAAAGCGTGCACCCATTGTTCTCGGCGCCGGCCGTGCTTGCGGCTGCTGAGCGGCCCCAGCCAGCGGACGGGCAGCCGCTATAAACCCTGACGCAGCCAGTCCGGCGACCTGCACAAACTCGCGTCTGTTCGTTTTTCTAGCCATAACGCTCCTCAAAACTTGTTGTGTCGGTGGCTGTGTACACCTCGCCCTATGCCGCCCACGCCGATCTGGGCGGACGACTTCATACAGGCCGAGGCGAGTTACCCGTAGTCAGGGACAATTCGCTGTGGATTATACGGGCGAGGCGGGAGGGCGGAGGCGATTAGTCCTTGTAGGCGGCGTACTACGACCTGCGGGTCAACACAAGTCCATGGGGGAGCATGGATCGATCAGAAGAGCGCCTCCTCGGGTAACGAGCGGCGGTTACTCAAGGAATGCTTGAAGGAATCGGTAGCGTCCGCGCCCTCGCAGCATGGAAGGACGTGCCCGTCGACATCGAGGCGAGGTTCGTCACGGCGGAGGAGAAGCCGCTGCTCTCCAAGTGACAAATGAAAGTGGGAAGGTACTGGATCGTGCAGCTATCGAAACGCTACCCAGTACACGATCCACGATATCAACCAGGACACAGCACCGGCGAAAAGAATACTCGCAAAAGTGAACAGGCACATGGCGGCAGTGCCCTCCCGAACAAAGTGCCAGGAGAGCGGGCCAATGGGTATACGGCCTCGCCTGACGTCGATTGAAGCGAGAACCAGCAACGCTATTACGGACACGACCCAAAGTGGCGGCAAGAACGCATTTTGAATTCGGTTTCGAACGCTGCCTGTGGTCGTCGCCAGTCGCAGGTTGGGAATACGGGGGCCGATTTCTTCTGCCAAGATCGAGAACTTGTTACCGCCCCCGATCAACCCAAGCTGCATTGACACAGATTCTCCCGGATTGAGCAGGGTGACCCTGAGGTGGAGCACGTCAGCGGTGGGGCCAGGCTCGGTTTCGGCCTGAACGTAGCGGGGCTCTCGCGTCAACTCCCCGACACGTTCGATCGGAATCTTGTTCGTACTGCGAAGAGCGAGGATCCACTCTTTCGACGATGAATCCTTTTGGGCTTGAATGGGCTGGTTGCCGCTATTCACAACGGTTACAGGGATGAGCGACACCTTCCCGATCGGCCGTCCATCATAGGTCAATGCCAGTTTCTGGATGACGCTGGCGCCCGCGGGCAAGCTGAATTCGAGCGCGTCTTGACTGACAACAGTGACATCAACCGGCCTGAGCGGGTTCCAAAACTGGACAATTACCCATAGCAATCCGAGGACGGCGGAGCCCGACAACACAGCGGTGAGCCACGGATTGAGCACCTCTGGAAATCTGGACGGTTTGGTCTCGGCGTTTGCTACGTCGACATCAGTCATAGCGAGGATCCCTTCTTTCGCCGGTCACAGTAATCCAAAGCGTCCTATCCGCCTCGTCGTGCCAGGCACCTCGCGCGTGCCGCCGAGCGGGGCCAGAAGCGCCTGAATCCATCGTCGATTGGAGCGTTCGGGTTGGCGCCGATCTCCGATCTCCAGCAGCGTCCGGATGGAGCCAGTGGCTCTGATAGATAGCGTAGACGAGGCACGGTCCGATCCCGTCCAGCATGCGACCGTTCGGGGAATCACTGAAGGATCGTCGACCGCCGCGCGCAAGGCGTTCACGTTGCCGTCGTGAAAGGCGTTGGAGGTGCGTTCAGGCGTCTTCGCCTCCGCGCAGCGTTCGTCTACAGTCGCCAGCCGCGGGCCGATGGCCATTCGGGCGGATTCTAGCGCGAAGGTCGTGAGTAACGCCGCAGTGACGATCGAAATATGACTCCGCATCGGTCACCGATACGCGGCTTATGAGGACTGATTCACATGGACGCGGCCGAGTGCGGCGCCGACCTGCACGCCCATCCGTGATCCGCCACTTAGGGAACGGCTCACGCGTGTAGAGGTCGGGCACGGTCGGCTACAGGCGAATGCCACGCCGCTCGACGTTCGATGATCATTGGCATGCCGAACCGCGGACGAAGCGTTATAAGAGGCCACGGCTCAACCCTGTGTCGCGGCACGAGATGAAGGCGATAGCCTTGCGCGAGTGTCGCAACAACAAGGTGCGCTTCAATCAGCGCGAATTGGTTGCCGATGCATTGTCGTGGCCCTGCGCCGAACGGAAGGTATACAAATTTTGGCCGATCCGAACTGCGTTCCGGCAAGAAGCGGTCGGGATCGAACGCTTCCGGGTCCTGCCAGAATGCGGGAAGCCGATGCAGGACGTAAGGGATGACGAACACCAGCCATCCGCGCGGTAGATGGAACCCGCCCAGCTCATCGTCGGCCAGAGCTTCCCGCGAGAAGCCCCACGCAGGTGGGTACAGACGCATGGTTTCGTCAATCACCATGCGCGTATATGGCAGATTCACTAGATCGGCGTACTCTGGCGGACGTCCGTTGAGCACAACGTCGATCTCCTCCTCGAGTCGCCGTTGCGCATCCGCGTGCTGCGACAGCAGATACCACGCCCACGTCAGTGCCAACGACGTCGTCTCCTGACCCGCCAGCAGAAACGTCATGACCTCGACCCGCAGCTGCTCGTCTGTCATTGCCTCGCCGGTCTCGTCGTCGCGCGCCGCCAACAGCATTGAAAGCAGGTCGGCGCTGTCAGACGGGTTGCGCCGGCGTTGGCTGATCGCGTGATCGACCGCTCCCTGGAGCACAGCCCGGGCGGCCTGGAACCGTCGGTACTTAGGGGTTGGCAACCTGTCGGTGAACCCGAGCGACCAGAAGCTCTCGCCGATATGCTGATTGATGAGGGTCCAGGCATGGTCGACCTTGGCCGCGAACGGACCGAGGTCGGCGCCCAGGAGGGCACGGAGTACGACGGTGCGCGTGAGACGCATCATCTCTTCAGCGACATCCACCGGCCGCCCGTCTGACGCGATCGTCTGCCACTCTGCCGCGGCGTTTCTTGCCGCTTCGGCCATCACGCTGGCCAGCGCCGCGATGCGCTGGCGATGAAAGGCGGGTTGCGCAATGCGCCGCTGGCGCAGCCAGAATTCATCCTCACTCGTCAGCAGGCCGTTGCCGAGCAACACCCGCAGCTTGTCGTAGAGCGGGCTCTTGTGGTAGTTGCGCGCATTGTCCTGCAGGACATGGCGAACGTCTGCGGGGTTCGTTATGAGGTAGCCTCGTCGGGGGCCGATCTTCAAGTAGACGACGTCGCCGAAGCGACGAGCAGCGCTCATGAACACGGCCGTCGGATTGCGTCTGACAGCCGGCAGCACGCCGAGGATCGGAAGCCCGCGAGGACCCGGTGGAAGCATCGAGACGAATATAGCCCTGAATAGAGCCCCGATCACCCATGCTGCAGCAGAGCTCGGTGAAGAGGTCTCGAGCGAGCCATTTGAGAAGAACGAGACACTTATCGCTGCGACAAAAAGTCGGCAGCGAGACTTGCCAGAGCACGAACGCCG
>Ga0137452_1000514_pt1 | contig 11530 bp, 7 predicted proteins | sample EasRivERMGT513_2_FD_102312 | JGI IMG/M metagenome (GOLD analysis project Ga0137452, IMG submission 102312) | Soil microbial communities from meander-bound floodplain in the East River, Colorado, USA - East River MetaG ERMGT513_2 | ecosystem: Environmental > Terrestrial > Soil > Floodplain ...
GTCACACCGCGCCAGCGCATGGCCTCGGGTTGATACAGCAGCGACGCGAAGCGGCTGGCCGTGTTGCCGTCGTTCCCCGGGCCGTACGGCCCGCCTTCGACCACGGTGAACAGGTCGACCGCAGTGATGCGACCTTCCTTGGTAAACCCGACTTTCATCCGGCCGTGCACGGCGGGACGCCCGCCACCGATGGAGTGCTCTTCTTCGCGGCTGATGCGCATCTGCACCGGCGTGCCCGTTTTCTTCGCGAGCAGCGCGGGGATGACATCCGAGACCGTCCCCGTCCCCTTGCTCCCATAACCGCCGCCGCAGTACTCGCTGATGAGCACGACGTTTTCCGGCTCGATGTCCAGCCAGCGCACCACCGACATCACCGTCTGCACGGTGCTCTGCGTCGACAGGTGGATAAAGAGCTTGCCGTTCTGCCAGTACGCCATCGACGTGCGGCTCTCGAGGCACTGATGGCTGGTGTTCGGCGTGACGAAGGTCTCGTCGAGGACGAGCGACGCTTTCTTGAATCCGGCCTCGAGGTCGCCGTACGACCAGCTCGGATCGGTGTCCTTGCCCATGGGCAGACGGCCCGCGTTGTACTCCTCGACTTCCGCCGAGGTCCATTTCAACTCGACGACTTCTGGCACGCCAGGTGGCTGCCCTTGCACGGGCGTGGGCCGCACCCAGACGTTCCCCTCCACACGGGGATTCATCGCACCCGGCAGCAGCGACGCGACCGGATCCACGCTGAACGGCAACCGTTCCCACCGAATCTTGATCTTCTCGATCGCGTCAGCCGCCGTCAGCTCGTCGACGGCCGCCACGGCAAGAACGGGCTCGCCCTGATAGAGCGGCTCGTTGGTCAGCGCCTTCTCACTCTTCGGGTTGGCTCGAATGGTCTGGCCCGCGTCGTTGACCTGATCCTTGGGTCCTGGCACCTCGTCGGCCGTGAGGATCGCTCTCACGCCCGGCATGGCGAGTGCCGCGCTCGTATCGATGCTCGCGATACGCGCGTGTGGGTATGGGCTGAGGAGCAGCCTCGCGAACAGCATCCCCTCGGCGCGGAAGTCCTCCGCATATTTCGAGCGGCCAGTCACTTTCGCCCTGAGGTCGGGGGTCGTGTAGTTTTGTCCGACGAGTTTCTTGTCAGCCATGCTCGCACCTCGTACAGGAATTTCTCAGGGCAACGTACTGCCAACGGTTTCCGGCCGGACGATCTCGTCGATGAGAAACAGATCGGTCAGCAGCGCGCGCAGGTGAATCGACGCGTTGAGATTGTCGATCAGCTGCGAGCTGATGGAGGGCTGCGCCAGTACCAGGCCGACTGCGGCGCGGGCGTCGCTGGCGTCCCGGTTCAGCATGGCGATGAACGCATCGTATTTGTCCGCGGGCCGGAGCTGTTCGCTCCGCACGATCTCCGTGAACACGTCTCCGAGGCCGTCGAGCGCTTCATCGCACTTTGTCAGCAGCGTCCGGAGCTGCGAGCCGCTGCCGCCTCCCGGCTCGGTCCGAAGACCCTGCGCGGCGTAGGCGAGCATGAACTCGTAACACTCCTCAATCTTCCCGCAGCGATCTCTGAGTTGGTCACGCATGACGGGTCACAGACGCTGTCCTTCAGGAGCGCCGTCTGTTTTGGTATCGATGATCCAGCGCTGCGGATCGTGGTGCGCGAGAAACTCCTGGCGGGTGATGTCGCCGAACACCATGCCCTTGGTAATCCAGAGCTTCTCGGGCCGGATCGCGAAATAGATGTGCGCGATGACCAGGCCCACCAGCCCGATGCCCGTCAGCCCGTGCAGGACGTACATCACGCCCCACGTGCCGTCGCTGAAGAGATACGAATTACGTACGAAGACGAGCGTCTCCACGCGCTTCATCATGAACAACCCTGTCGGCACAACGGCCAGCGCCGACAGCACGATGGCCGTGTGATACATCTTGTTGTCCCAGGGATATTTCGCGGCCTTGCGCGGCGCCGGCGCACTCCGGCCCATGGCCCGCTTGAACCGCGCGATCGCCTCGCTCGCATCTTCCTTGTTCAGCCAGATTGACCAGAAGTCCAGCCAGAAGCTCGCGTGGATGACGTGGTACAGGATCGACACCGTGAGGACGAGGCCGGCGATCCAGTGGATCTCCACCCAGTTGAACTCGAGCCCGAGGATCGGCACCATGGCCGTGCCGAGCAGCGTCAGCATCGACGCCGCCATGATCCAATGGAATGTCCGCGCCGCAAGCGAGTGCCGCTTCACGCGCGCAGGCACCTTGGCCGCTGCCGCTTCGTTCACCGGCGCGCTGCTCGGTCCCGCCGGCTTTGGCCAGAACTTCACGAAGAGCGTATGCCCCAGCATGAAGCAGACACCGAACGCCAATGCCACGTAGACCAGACCCCACTGCGCGTGAATTAGCGTGTCTTCGCCCCAGGGGTTAATGCCCCACTGCACAAGGTAATTCATGCTTATGCCTGTGCCTCTCCCCTGATGGCGCGTTTCACCAGGTTTCTCATGAGGGGGATCTTGTATTCGTTATGCGCGAGCGGCTGGGCGCCCTGCACCGCCAGCTCACCCGCCATCGTGGCCGTCTCTTCGTTCCGCGGCTTGCCCGCCACGGCGTCTTCCACCGACGTCAGCCGCATGGGACGCGCGGCGACGGCATTGACGACGATGCGCGAGCTCTGAATAGTGCCGTTGGCCACCTTCAGCGCCGCCGCGACGTTGACGAGCGGGAAGTCCCACACCTGGCGCTCGCGGACTTTTTCGAAGTAGAACTCCGCGCCCGCCCACGTGGCGGGGACACGAATCGCGGTCAGCAGCTCGCCTGGCCGCAGCACCGTCATCCGCATGATGTCGACCGACGGTCCGATGAAGTAGTTCTCCGCGTCCACCACGCGCTCACCGTCCGAGGAGCGAATCACCATCTTGGCGTCGAGCGCGATGAGCGCCGGCGCCGTATCGGACGGATTCACCGCCACGCAGCGGTTCGCGTCGAAGATCGCATGCTCGCGATTGATGGCGCTTGGCGTGTCCGCGTAGCAGATGTTGCCGCCGGCCCGATAGCAGCTCCACCCCGAACGGTAGTACCAGCAACGCGTATCCTGCGAGACGTTGCCGCCAACGGTGCCCTGATTGCGAATCTGCGGCGAGGCCACCAGCTCGGCGGCCTGCGTCAGAATCGGATACTTCTCCTTGACGAGTGGATGCTTCACCAGGTTGGTGAGCGTCGTCGCCGCACCGATCTCGATGCCGCCATCGTCGGTTGTCTTCACGCCCCTCAGTTCCTCAACGCCGCTGAGATCGACGACCACTTTGCGGCGCTTGTTGCGGTCCTTCAACCAATCGAATGTGTCCAGACCCCCGGCGAGGACCCACGCATCCTTCTTGTACGTCTCGAGGAGCGCGAGCGTGTCGTCGACGGTCGTCGGCTGAAACAGCTCGAAGACGGGCATTACGTCGTGAATGATTGCCATGTCCCCATCTCCTCCTACACGGATGTCGCGCGGCGGGCGTCCAACACGCCTGCCTGTGTCGATCGATTGAGGCTAGGTGGCCCTCTGCATGTACTCAGCGGCGCGCGTCATCGAGCGCAGAATCTTGTCGTAGTCCATGCAGCGGCACAGGTTGCCGGAAATGCCGTGCGCCAGTTCGGCGCGCGTGGGGTTCGGGTTGGTCTTGAGGAAGCCGACCGTCGCCATGATGAATCCGGACATGCAGAACGCGCACTGGAATCCCTGCTCGTCGACCACCGCCTGCTGAACCGGATGCAGCGTGCCGTTTGGGCTCTCGAGTCCTTCGATGGTCTGAATCTTCTGGCTGCGAACCGTGTGCGTGAGTATCGAGCACGAGTAATGCGGCACATCGTCGATGAGGACGGTGCAGGCGCCGCACTCCGATCTGTCGCATCCCAGCTTCGTGCCGGTGAGGCCAAGCTTGTAGCGCAGCGTCGTGGCAAGCGTTTCCTGCTTCAGCACGTCCACGCGCCGCATCTGACCGTTGACGTTCAACGTCATCAGACGCTCCACCGCGCCGGGCAGCGAACTCTGGCCCAGTAACGTGGGTGCCCGAAAGAGGTAGGCGGATGCGGAAACGGCCGCGCCGCTGGCAATCACCACTTTGATGAACGCGCGGCGTGAAACGTGGTTGGGTTCTTGTGGCGTATGCTCTTGGACAGTCATAAAGCGTTCACCTCGTCATGAAACCCCGGACGCGGTCGCGGGCATCCTACTCTCCTCTTTCTCAGAACTCAAACTGCCCGCTGAACTTGAACAGCCGGCCGCCCATGATTTCATAAGGGGCGAGCCAGTTCGTGCCGTAACCGCCGTTCATCGAGAGAATGGATGCCCCGTTGAGCGCGTTGTAGATGTCGAAGTTGCCGCGGAACGTGGTCGGGCCGGCCCGGAAGCGCCTCGTCAAGCGCAGGTCCAACTGGCTGAGCCGGGATTCATAATTCGCCGCAGGATCGAGGAACTCCAGGTTTACGTTCGCCGTGCAGGTTGCAGCCCCTCGGCACGAAGCCAGATCCCGGCCGAGCGAGGACCTGACCAGCGCGTTCGCGGCGGGGTACGTCGACGTGATCGGGATCCCGGGAATATTCTGGAACGTTGCGCTCGTCTGGAGGTCCCACGGCAACGGATACACGACCAGGAATTTCACCTGCGTGCCGGCAGACCACGGCTTCACGTTGCGGCAGTTCTGCTTGGCGGTCCAGGAGGTCGCCCCACCCGCTCCGAGAGTGATCGTGTCGATGCCCTGCAGCGCTTCCGGAACTTTGGCCGTGACGTCGCATGCGTCTAGCACGGTGCGGCCGACGCTCAGACCTCCGGAGAATTGTCCACGCTGTGCGAATCTGGTCATCAAGGTGACATCAATCCCGTTGAAGACCTCACTCCGCTTGCCGTAATTCGACGCTTGCGTGCGCACGTTCTGGATTACGTTGAAGAGAGCCGGCTTGACGTCATAGAAGCCGCAGAGCTGCTGGCCGCTGTTCGGCAGCCGGCTGTCCGTTGGTACGGCGACGCAGAAGGGATCGTAGTCTGCTGCCGTTGTCGCCAGATTGTCTGTGATGAGGAAGTTCTGATACCACGTGCGGAAGTAGCCAACGTTGAGCGCCATCCCCGGCCGCAGCTCGTGCTGGATCGACGCCGCGGCTTGCCAATTGGAGGCCTGTTTGTTGAACCCTTTCAGCGCATCATCCGCAAACGTGGTGTTGCCCGCCCGTACCTGACCGAACGTCGCGTCCGATAACGCCCCGCACTCACCGTTCGCCGCCGGGACGCCAGGACCGAGTACGCAGTCCGGGACGTAGTTTCCATTCGTGTCGCTCCACGTCCGTGTGGCGCTTGCTGCCTGATTCGAGGCGGGGTTATTCGAAGCCGCGACGGTGTACGGAACAAATCGACCGAGAGACGCCTTCAGCGCACTCTTGCCGTTGCCAAAGACGTCATAAGACACACCCAGCCGCGGGTTCACGTTTCTCCAGTTCGGCGAACCTTTGACGGCGGGGAAGTCGCGCGCCGGGACGAATAGTCCAGCGGGGAGATGATGCTCTGGGATGACCCCGTACAGGCTGTCGTACCGCACGCCCAAATTGAGCGTCGCCCGCTTGACGACCCACTGGTCCTGCGCGTAGATGCCGAGATTGTTGGTGTGCTCAACCACCTCGAACGGCGTGGCCCAGATCGTGAGCGACTGAGGCACGCGATTCCGGAACGTGTAGGAGCGCGCCCCGGTGATTTGGTTCAGATCGTTGTACGCGCCTTCACGCCCAAGGTAATACTGTTGCAAGAAGTACCCGACTTTAAGACTGTGGGTTCCCGTGATGTAGGACGTGGAAACCCGGCTGTTGTACTTGTTGACAAACCGGCGAGTGTAGCTACCGGACCAGATATTGTTGTTGGCGTCTGAACCGTACACGACGTTGAGCGCGAGGTCCGTCACTCGAATGTCATTGACCCCGACCAGCGTGCCATCTCGATCCAGACGGTCCTGCCGGCGCGAGTCTTCGTCCAGCACGTTGTCCGAGAAGCCCGCCTCGATCAAGAGCTTGTTCGTGACGGGATAACTCCAGCTGAGGAGCGGCAGAAACTGCGGATTGTAGACATGCAACCCGCGGGACTCGGGCGCCGGCTTGACGGCATTGACGCCGCCAACGCCGGTCAGGCCGAACGGACAGCTGCAGTTGTTCTGCTGCGAGAAGGAGAAGACGAGCCTCTGCTTCTGCGTCGCCTGCCAGGTAAGGCGGACACTGTGGTCCTGGAAGTACTCGTTGTTGCGGGACACCCGATCCAGATCGGGCTCGTAGAAGAGGGTGCCCTGCAGCTTGTTGAAATAGCTGCCTTGGATATAGCGCGAGGCGCCCCACCAGCGGTGCGCGGTGAAGAACCACAGCTTGTCCCGTTTGAGCGGTCCACCGAATGCACCGCCGTGGTCGTAGGTATGCCGGATCGAAATGTCGGTGCTCAGCCCGCGGGCTCGAAGATCGTCGTTCAGGTTCCCGGTCTGGAACTTGGGGCCGGCGTACGACGTGCTAAAGCTTCCAGAGAACCGATTGCCGCCATCCTTCTGGACGATGTTGACTTGTATCCCGCCGCTCATCGCCTCGGCGGACATGCCGCCGGTTTCGACGACGACTTCCTGGAATGACTGAGAATTGAAGCTGAACACGCCCAGCGCCTGCTGGTTCTGGTTCATGCCGTCTACGTTGGTGCTGAGGTCGGCGCCACGTTGGCCATGAATCCCGAATTGGCCTCCTTCTCCCTGGTTGCCGCCGACATCCTGAAACGTCGGGTTCGTGTATGTGGCCCCAGGAATGATCGAGGCGTACTGGCCGATTCGCTTGGTGGTTGGAATGGCATCGAGGGTTTCACGCGCGATCGTCGTTTGTTGCCGGACGTTCTGGATGTCCACAACCGGCGCTTCCCCGGAGACCGTGATCGTCTCCGCGAGCTCTCCAACCTTCATGTCGGCATTGACCTGCGCAGTGAATGCGGTGGTCAGTTCGATGCCGTCTCGTTTGAACGTCGCGAACCCGGGCAGCGTGAAGGTGACCGTGTAGGAGCCGGGCCGCAGGTCGACGATTCTGTACAAGCCCTGGCTGTCGGTGACAACGGAACGAACCTTCTCGATCAGTGCCGGGCTGCTGGCTTCCACGGTCACGCCAGGGATCAGCCCACCTGACGCATCCCGAACGGTTCCCGCGATGGTGCCGCTCGCTGTCTGTGCCCAGGCGGCAGGTAGCATGAGGAAAGACCCAAGGAGGACAAAACGTGCGATTCGCTGAGCGTGCATCACTCTTCTCCTTTGTCCTGCGAAGCCAACAAAGAGACGAGAGGACCATCAGGAACCTATAGAACCCTGTGAACGGGTGCACGGAAGGATGCAATCCCCGGGCGGATCGGCCGCCTGATCGCACTGCGCGGATGATCCGCCCACGCGACGTAGATGTCAACGAATAATGAACACCCGAAGGGAGCCCCGTGTGGAGCGACTGCAATCATATGGCGGAGCGCCCAAGCCCAAGACGTAGAGCTCAAAAAGCGTTGACGCCGAAGGTCGGGTATGCGACCTTCTTTCATCCTTTCATCCCCAGGTCATAGATATAGATAAGGAGAAATGCGATGGCTCGACGAATCTTCGGAGCGGTGCTCCTGTTTGGTCTCGCCATCATTTCAGTACCCGTGTACGCCCAGAACGTCTATCTCCAGGTCTGCAACGCGGGCAGAGTGGACATTGACGTGTTCATCTCACAGGCGGGCAAAGTGTCCAGCTCGCACGTCGGCTCCGCCGATTGCGCGACCGTCGCCGAGAGTACGGGAGCAATGGGACCTGCCTATGTGGGACTTGCGCTTGTCGATTCCCGCGGACAGTGGGGAGCCGCTCGGAAGCTCGACCTCCTTCCTGCACTGCCCGACGGCGTCTTGAGCAGGGCGACCCAGAACATAAGCGTCCGGCACGGGAACGCGAACGTTCCGTTGTCGATGCAGTTGCTCTTCCGCCCTCGTGTCCCCACCTGCAGCACCTCTCAGACATCTTCACAAGCGGCGGGTTTGCCCTTGAACGCGACCTCCGCTCAGAGAAACGCGGCCGCTGCTGCGGACTTGAACAGACCTGCGGCGCAGACGACCTGCGATACGTTGGGCTACACCCTGAACGTTGAAGCGTATGCCGACTCCGGCGAGATCACCTTCAAGAAGGAATGCGACCCGTGCGACAAGAAAGCGGAAGCGAAGCTGACGCCCGAGGAGCGGGCCGCCAGGCAGAGACAGGAAGCAGTCGTGAATCAGGCCATCGCGACGGCGACCGGCTTCGGGCCCGCGGGCGCATTCTTGGGGAGCGTCGTGCAGCGGCAGAATGCGGAAGCGGCTGACGAGCGCAGAGCGCGTGAATCACGCCTCTCGCCGACCATGCGAATGGAGTGGAGTGACCTCCTCACGGCTCTCAGAAACAAGCCGCTATCCGCGGGAATGTGGGCGGTGATACCCAGGAACCTCGTGATGCGCGGGACGGTGTCGAGTGTCGAAGTGTCCAAGGACACGTTTGAACCCGACATCGAGTGGGTGGATGTCGCCTTTCGCGAATCACCGGTCATCGACGTGGGCCCGAACAGGAGACCGTACTCCGCGTTCAACGTGTGCACGTCAGATCGCGCGATACTTCAGCAGGTGTTTGGCCCCGACTTCATGACCAGCATGATTGGCAAGACGGTAGAGATCGAAGGTGAAACCCAGGGAGCCGTCTGCCGGGGCCTGATGAGCAGTATCCGCGTGACCCTGGCACGCCAGCTGCGCCCCGTGAAGTCCACTCAGTTTGAAGCTGGGGCGGTGCCGCGTTTCGTTCCACCGCCTCCACCGCCAGTGAAACCGGTCACGGCCGAGAGCAAGGCGGCAGCCGAGGCATCCGCCGCCGCGGAGGCGAAATATGTGCAGGACCTGCAAACGGACAAACAGAAGATCGATGCGTGCGTCAAAGAATCGGAGCAATTTACGAAGGCACATCCGGGCGACATCGACCTGATCAAAAAGGAATACTACGCGTGCTTGAACGCGGCCATCGGTGTCGCTGCTGCCTCCGCCAGGGTTGGCACGTCGACAGCATGGGCATCGGCTCCCGCGCCGGTGGCCAAAGCAGCGCCATCGACTCCGGCGCCGAAGGCAGCACCCGCTGCGGCGCCCAGTAGCGCCGCTGCGCCGGTGAAAGCGAAACAGGATGAGCAGGACCGCCTGGCGCAACAGGCAAAGCAACTAGAGGACGCGCAAAAGCGAGCCCAGGACGCGCAGAAAAAAACCCAGAAGGCTACGGCCTGCATGCAGCAGCTGCTACAGGCTCATCCGAACGGCCTGCAAACCGATCCGGTGGCGTTTCAAAAGGAACTTCTCGCCTGCGCGGGAGCTCCCTAGGCAGTAGGCGTACCGTTCATAGCTGTTGTTGCATCGCCTTCGTCCGCGCCAGCGAGCGCCGCGAGGTCTGCCGCAGCTTTTTTCGGACCACCCGGTTCCACCACATCACCGCTCCGGTGACAAACATGCCCGCAGGGGCGAGTCCCAGGACGGCCCAAATCAACTTCGTCGTCATGTCGCAGAGCCCGGGGCCGCTGCAGGGAATCCCGATGCCATTGATGCGACCGAAATGCAGGTAGGCGAGCCAATAGAGAACCTGGTCGACGATGCGCGTCCCGGCGTTGGCGTCAGTCGGAGGTTCGAGGCGATCGGCGAGGTTCTGAAACGACTCAGGGTTGCCGAGATAGGCCCCGCTGACCGCAAACAACAGGATGAATCCAAAGCTCCAGAAGCCGATCATGCTGTGCAAGTCCCAGGTGAAGCGTTGCCACCCGACGTCCCTGTGAACAGTCAGGCTTCGTCGCCACGTCTTGATCCCCGGCCACCACACGACGATTCCCGTGCATGCGAGTACGACAATCAGGAGCGCACCGACGCCGTTGATCGCTCGACCCGTGCTGCCGCCGAGCAGGTCGTCGTGCAGTTCCATGAGCTTGGACACGAGCCAGATGCCGAGCGGCACGGAATCGCCCAGATCCTCTCCGGTGTACGGATCAAAAAGCCGGATTTTGAGGTCAGTGTCGCTTTTGAGGGAAACGCTGACGGCTTGATCGGGATCCCGGTACCGACTGACGTCGGTGACCACGTATCCGGGATACGCGCGTGTTGCCGCCCTCGTCAATTGCTCGTCCGTCAACCGCGGGCCCGACGCGGTCACGATGATCGGGTCGCGTGCCGAAGCCCTGAAGAGCTCGTTGCGGTAGACAAGAACGCTGCCGGTCACGCTGACGAGCAGCACATACAGGCCGATGCCGATCCCGCTCCACAGGTGAAGCTGGAAGATCGCCCTGCGCAGCCACGCGGTCTGCGGTTGCCAAATCCATCGCTGCCAATACGTCAACGTTCACCGATCAGGGAGTCTCGTCGTCATCCTGTTTGATAGAGCTCAGGAATAGTGCGAAGGTGGAATCAGCCGAGCGTCGGCACCCAGGGATCGTTGGCCCAGCCCGGGCCATGACGCGCTACTTCGACGTCGATCAAGTAGGGCTTTCCGTCGGCCATCTTCCTGCGCGCTCGACCGAGCGCACTCTTGAGTTCGGCCGGCGTCTTCGCGCGCTCGCCGTCGACGCCAAAGCCTCTGGCAATCGCGGCCATGTCCATATCAGGCTTGCCCAGGTAGTCGTGGACGAACCTGCTGGCGTCGATCGAGCGCCCGCCACCTCCGAGATTGGCGATCGCGCGATTATGCGGGCCGCTGTAGGCGTGGTTGTTGTAGACGACCACAACGACCGGCAGCCCCAGGCGAGCCATGTTCCACAGCGCGGTGGGGCCGAAGAGGAACGACCCGTCGCCGGTCAAGCAGATGACCTGCTGCTTCGGCCGTGCGAGCTGCACACCAGCAGCGGTGCCAACACCGGACCCGAGATGCGCGCCGTAGTAGAAGAACAGCTCGCGCCCGCCGCGCGGATCGAACTCGAAGCTGTGCGCGATCTCCACCGAGCCGGCCTCATGGACAACGATCGCGTCCTTGTCGGCCCACTGGGCCACCTCGTACGTCACGCGATCCGCTTCCAGCGGACTGGCATCCCACAACGGATTGCGTGACACGAGCGCGCGCATCTGCCGCGCCCGCGCGCTGAACGCCCGCACCTCCTCGAACCGCTCCGCAATCCGCGCCTTGAGCGCGGGCGTCAGGAGGTCATTCACCGCCGACAGCAGATCCTCGGTCCCGTACGCGACGTCGGCCACCAATGGCGCGGCCGTCGTCAACACGTTGCCGATGCTCGCGCTGTCGTTCCGCATGTCGATGAACGGCGTCCTGCGGGGAACGGTCAGCGCGGCCGAGTTGTGCTGCAGCTTGTTGCCAATGTTGATGACCAGGTCGGGCTCGCCGCCAGGATACGAGAGCGTCTCGACGCGCACCGCCGGGATGTTGCCGACCCAGAGCGGATGCTGCTGCGGGAAGTTCGTGTGCACACTACGCGCCTGCGCCACGGGCAACGCCAGCAGCTCCGCAAGCCGCACCACCTTGTCGAACGCCTTCGCCTTGTA
>Ga0137452_1000516_pt1 | contig 11521 bp, 7 predicted proteins | sample EasRivERMGT513_2_FD_102312 | JGI IMG/M metagenome (GOLD analysis project Ga0137452, IMG submission 102312) | Soil microbial communities from meander-bound floodplain in the East River, Colorado, USA - East River MetaG ERMGT513_2 | ecosystem: Environmental > Terrestrial > Soil > Floodplain ...
GAGTTGGGCCCGGAATTAAAGGCCGGCGGCGCGCGACAATCTAGGTACTACTGACCCGGAGGCTGTGGCACCCAGGTGACCCGGAGGCTGTGGCACTTGGCCCGGGCCTCTTAGGCCCGGCGTGGCGGCGGACCTGAGAGGTCCGCCCTACGTACGACAGTGTTCATCAGCGCTCACCCCACGCCTGCCGAGCCCAGGTGCCCATCGCCGCGTATCGATCGTCCCAGGTCGTGTACATCGCGCCGACAATGCCCGGCGTCGTCGCGGTGTCGTCGAGCCAGCCGGCGATGCCGGTGCCGTTCTCGTCCTGGTCGTAGTAGCCGGCGAGAATCTGTTTCAGGCCGCGGTCCGCGAAGAATCGCGCGTTGCCTTTGAACAACAGCCCCTGCCAGTTCACGATGCCGACGTCCTTGTCGAGGCCTTCCCACGATCCTTTGAACGAGCCGTTCGCCGCGTAGTACTGGTCGACGGCGTTGCCCATCGGATCGAACATGTCGCTCCACACCCAGATCTCGGCGTCAGGCCGCGCGTCTCTCACGATGGCCGCGGCCTTGCGGACGTTCCACGCCAGAAGCTGCCCCGGCGTCTGGCGATGGCTCTGGCAGAGCGCACACTGGTTGGCAACGCGGATTTCGTCGTGCGACATCAGGAATGCGCGTGGTCGAAAGACGTCGTTCGCGTACGAGACTTCGGCGCGCCAGTCATCGAAGACTTTGTCTTCGCTGAGACACATCGTGATGCGGTCCGCAAACATCACCAGCGGGTGGTAGTAGCTGACGAAGAGCCGCTCGTTGTCTTTGACACGCGTGTGCGGCGTGAGCCGAATCGGCATCGAGGGGTGAAATGCCGTCCACGGATTCAAGTTCGGATCGACGATGCGGTCGAAGTCCCTGCCCTCTTCGTACGTCAGGCCCTTCTCGCCGCGTACCGTCACCGGCGTGCCGGGACGTCGCAGCACGTTGACGAGGCCGATCTCTTCGACTTCGACGTCGTCCCACCACATCCTGCCGTCGCGGCCGTTCCACGAGCCGAGATACAACGACACGCGCGGATGCTCGAGGCTGTTGAAGACGATGTCGTAGCGCGTCCAGTCCTGTGTGGGGGCGGCACGAAAGGTCTGAAAGCTGATCGGCACGCGTCCGACATCCGAGAGCACCATCACTTCCGCTTTCACGGGCGTGAGGTTCTCGGTGCGCAACCAGAACGAGATCCGGTACTGCCGGTGTGGCGTCAATCTGATCGATTGCATCACGCGCCCGTGCCGCCCGGAATTGCCGCCGACGTTTTCGATGCGCAGCGACGCCTTGCCGCCATGAGCGATCTGGCGATCGACGAACGTCGTCACGCCCGGATCGTCCTGCAGTGACCAGCCCTCGAGGCGATCGCCTTGCGCGGCCTCGAAGCCGCTGTTCTCCACCGCCGGTCGATCGGGCAGCAACGCCGCGACGCCGTTCTGCACGACGAACACGGCATCCTTCGACAGCACGCCCTCGGCGTAGTTGTGGTCGTGAATGCGATTCATCACGACGGCGACCAGATCGAGTCGTGATGCCGCTGCGGCGGCCTTGAGCGCCTCGCCCTTGTCGCGCGCGACGTCGTACGGAAACGCGACGCCGTTGTAGCCTGCCGCGGCGGCCTCTGGAAATCGCGCGATCATCCGGTCGACTTCCTTCGGGTCGGCCATGTCGCGCCAGACGAAGAGCCAGCGCTTCGCGAGGCGCGACCGTGCTTCAGCGAGCTGCTGGGGCGTCGGGCCGGGATTGCTGCACGCGGCTGCCACGATCAGCCCGAGCAACACGGCCATGCGCAGCCGGCGGCGAGCCGGTGCTACGATGCGCGCGTTGGACTGAACCATATGCGTGTACTTGCCGGACTCATCGCACTTGTCACCGTCGCGCTACCGCAGAACCGCGCATTGCTCCTCAAGCCCGACGCACCTGAGTTCGTGGTGCCCGCACCAGAGCGGAGCGTGGTGCGGTTCGACACGAGCAAGGGCGAAGTGGTCATGGAGGTGTTTCGCGACTGGGCGCCGCTCGGCGCTGCGCGATTCGTCAATCTGGTGAAGCACGGCTACTACGACGACTGCCGCTTCTTCCGGGTCACGGCCGAGCGCTGGGTGCAGTTCGGCGTCAACGGCGATCCCGCGGTCGCCCTCGCCTGGCGCGACAAGTATCTCAGGGATGAGCCGTTCATCAAGGAGCACTCGAACGTCCGTGGCACCGTCGCGTTCGCCTATGGCGCGCCGCCCATCCTGCGGACGACTCAGGTTTTCATCAATCTCCGCGACAACTCCTCGACCCACGACACCGGCCCGAACGGCCCGTTCGTGGTGTTCGGCCGCGTGACACAGGGCATGGAAGTCCTGGACGCGCTGACGTCCGAATACGGCGAGGGCCCGGGCGGCATCCGTGCCGGCCGGCAAGACGTCTTCTTCACCGGCGGCAATGCCTGGCTCGCGAATGAGTTTCCGAACCTCGACTTCATCAAGCGCGCGACGGTGTCAGCCCGCTGATTCTTATGGGCCCATTCGGCGCCGGGCCTGCTATCCTCTCGCCGAGCATCACATGGACCTTCTACACCTCGAGCATTTTCTTGCTGTCGTTGACGAAGGCACGTTCACGCGCGCGGCCGAGCGCCTGAACCGGACACAGCCCGCGGTGAGCCAGAGCATCCGCCGGCTGGAAGAAGAGGTGGGCTCCCCGCTCTTCGCGCGTGACATCCATGAAATCACGCTGACCGAAGCCGGTCGCGTGCTCGCGGATTACGCCCGTCGCTTGATCACGATGCGCGACGACGCGCTGAGGCAGGTGTCGGAGCTTCGCACGCTCAAGGCCGGACGGCTCACGGTGGCGGCACACGAGTCCGCCGCGGTGTATCTGCTGCCGGCGCCACTGCGGCACTACCTGCAGAAATTTCCGAACATCAAGGTCGGTATCCAGCGCAGCCGGCTCGCGGAGATTCCGCGGCTCGTCATGGATCGCGAAGTGGACATCGGCTTCGTCAAGGACGAGCCGGCGTTCCACGAGCTCCATGCTGTTGAGGTGCATTCGGACGAAATGATGCTCGTCGCATCGCCGCAGCATCCGCTGGCGCAGCGGCCGGCACCTGCCGTGCCGATTCGCGATCTCGGCACCGAGCAGTTCGTGCTGCACCATCAGTGCTCCGCGACGACCGACCGTATCCTGGCGCTCTTCGAACAACACGCGACGCGCTGCAAGGTCGTCGCCGAGCTGTGGAGCTTCGAGAACGTGAAGTCGTTCGTGCGGGAAGAGGTCGGCCTCGCGATTGTGCCGGGCATCACGGTCCGTCAGGAACTGGCGGACGGCACGCTCGTGCGAGTGCCGGTGCGCGAGCTCTCGATGCCGCGCCGGACGATGATGGTGTATCGCGACCAGGGCTACGTGTCGGATTCCGCGAGCGAGCTCATCAAGATCGTGCGCAGCTTCAACTGGGAACAGCACGGCGGACTGCTCACGAAGGCGGTCAAGGCCGTGGTCGCGCCGGTTGTTGCGCCCGTGGCACCGGTGGCGCCCGCGAAGGCCGCAGCTGCCGCAAAGCGAAACGGCAAGTCGGCCGGCGCCGGCAAGCTGCACTAACGTCATGCGTTCATATGGAGGCCGGGTCTTCAGACCCGGCTTCGCTATCTGCGCAGCGGCCCTGATCCTCACGCTGCACTCGACGTCTGCGCAAACCGACCTCACCGTCTCCATTCAGGTCGACACCGCAACTGCAATCGCTCCCATGACCCCGATGTGGGCGTGGTTCGGCAACGACGAGCCCAACTACGCGTACATGAAGGACGGGAAGAAACTCCTGTCCGAGCTGGCGGCGCTCAGTCCCGTGCCGGTGTTCTTTCGCACGCACAATCTCCTCACGACCGGCGATGGCACCGCGGCCTTGAAGTGGGGCTCGACCAACGCGTACACCGAGGACTCGGACGGCAAGCCGCGGTACGACTGGACGATCGTCGATCGCATCTTCGACACGTACCTCGAGCGCAAGATCAAGCCGATGGTGCAGATCGGCTTCATGCCCGAAGCGCTCTCGACGAAGCCGGTGCCGTACCGCCACTTTTGGAAACCCGGCGACAACTACAACGACATCTACACGGGCTGGGCCTATCCGCCGAACGACTACGACAAATGGCGCGAGCTCGTCTATCAGTGGGTCCGGCACTCGGTACAGAAATACGGGCAACGCGAGGTCGAGAGCTGGTGGTGGGAAGTCTGGAACGAGCCGGACATCGGCTACTGGCGCGGCACGCAGGACGAGTTCCTCAAGCTGTATGACTACGCCGCTGATGGACTCAAGCGTGCGCTGCCGACCGCGCGCATCGGCGGGCCTGAAGTCACGGGCCCGAACGGCATGCGCACGCAGCAGATCTTGCGCAACTTTCTGGAGCACTGCCTGCGCGGGACGAACTACGCGACCGGCAAGACCGGAGCGCCGCTCGACTTCGTGACGTTCCACGCGAAGGGCGCGCCGCAGGTGATGCCGGACGGCCACGTGCGCATGAGCGTGAGCAATCAGCTCCGCGCCATCAACAACGGCTTCGGCATCGTCGCGTCGTTCCCCGAACTCGCGAAGATCCCGATCGTCATCGGCGAGTCGGACCCGGAAGGCTGTGCCGCGTGCCCGGTGCGCACGAACCCGTCTAACGCGTACCGCAACGGCACCATGTTCTCCAGTTACACCGCCGAGCAGCTCTTTCGAACGTACGAGCTGGCGGATCTTCACAAGGTCAACTTGCTCGGCTCGCTGAGCTGGGCATTTGAGTTCGAAGACCAGCCGTACTTCGACGGCTTCCGCGATCTCGCGACCAACGGCATCGACAAGCCCGTGCTGAACACTTTCCGGATGCTCGCACAGATGAGTACCGGTCAGCGCGTTAAGGCGACATCGACGGCAGGACTGCCGCTCGAGGACGTCCGCGATCGCAGCGTGCGGCAGCAGCCGGATGTTTCCGCGCTCGCCACGCGTGACGCGCGCTCGGCGAACGTTCTGGTCTGGAATTATCACGACGACGATCTGCCGGGGCCGGCGGCGCGGGTGGAGCTCGCGATCGAAGGACTGCCCGCGGGACGTCCGACGCTCACCCACTACCGCATCGACGGCGACCACAGCAATTCGTACGCAGTGTGGAAGTCGATGGGATCGCCGCAGTCGCCGACGAGTGCGCAGTACACGCAGCTTGAAAAGGCCGGCCAGCTCGCGACGCTCGAAGCGCCGCGACGAGTTGACGTCAAAGAAGGACGCGTCGTTGTGACGTTCACTCTTCCGCGACAAGGAGTCTCGCTCCTAAGACTTACCTGGTAGTTGTTCGCAAGGTGCCCATGAAGAAACGTCCGAGTCGTCGTGATGCACTGAAACAGATCGGCGCGGCCAGTGCCGGATTCGTCGTCGCCGGCAATGGGATTCTTCAAAGGGCCACGACAATCGGTCCCTTGTTCAACATCGCCGGTTCGCTCGTCAAGATCGCTGTGTCGTCGCTCAGTCCAGAGACGGTGCGCATCGTCGTCCTACCGATCGAGGGCGACAGTCCGCGGCCGGTCGCAGTGACTGGCGCACTCGATGAACGTCCGGAGTTCGACCGCGTCGTGGCGATAGTGGAATCCACGACTCCGCCGACGAGTGTCCGCGCCGGCAACCTGACTGTGCGCTTCACCGATGCGCCACCCACACTGACGTTCGAGACCGCCGCCGGCGCGGTCGTTCAGCGGCTCACACTCGACGCGACGACGCCCGGCATGTCGTTTCTGCTGCCGAAAGGCCCGCTGCTCGGACTCGGCGAAGGTGGACCGCAGTTCGATCGCAAGGGATCCGTCGACACGATGCGCAACGGCCAGGGCGGCTTCCAACTCGCCACGCACGGCACGCGCGCACCTATTCAGTGGCTGATCGGCACCACCGACGGCTGGGCGATGTTCATCCATCAGCCTTACGGACAGTTCGACTTCACTGACGCTGCGGTCGGCAAATTCACGCCGCAGGTACCCGGAGGCCGCGGCGGCGGCACACCTCCGCCACCGCCCGCATTTCTTCCGCTCGACGTGTTCGTCGTCGGCTCGTCGGATCCGAAGGTCGTCATGCGCGAGTACGCGCGCATCACGGGCCTGCCCGAGATGCCGGCGAAGTGGACGCTCGGCTATCAGCAATCGCACCGTACGCTCGACGGGCCGGAGAAGATCGTCGCCGAGGCGAAGACCTTCCGTGAAAAGAAGCTGCCGTGCGAGGCGATGATCTATCTCGGCACCGAGTTCGCGCCGTCAGGCTGGAATACACGCAACGGCGAGTTCACGTGGCATCCGACGAACTTCCCTGACCCGAAGAAGGTCATCGACCAGCTGCACGCCGAGCACTTCAAGGTCATCGTGCACGTCGTCATCGAGGGCAACCGACTCGTTGGCCGCGCGACCGATCCGTGCACGGCCGAGCCGCAGCCGAGCGGACGTACAGCCGACAACCAGTGGCCGCGAGAGCGGCAAGTCGCGTGCTACTGGCCCGTCCACAAGACCGCGATGGATGTGGGCGTCGACGGCTGGTGGCCGGATCAAGGCGACGGCTACGACGGCCCTTCTCGATTCAACCGTCACCGCATGTATTGGGAAGGGACACAGATCTATCGCCCCAACGAGCGGCCATTCGCGCTGCATCGCAACGCGTCAGCGGGCATCCAGCGATTCGGCGGATTCATCTGGGCGGGCGACGTGCAGTCGCGTTGGGAAACGCTCAAGACGCACGTGCCCGTCGCCATCAACACGGGACTCTCGGGTCTTCCCTATTGGGGCACGGACATCGGCGGGTTCAATCCGACTGCGGAGTACACCGGCGAATTGCACGTGCGCTGGTTTCAGTTCGGCGCGTTCAATCCGAGCTTCCGCGCACACGGACGCAACTGGCATCTGAAGCTGCCGTGGGGCTGGGATGGCGGCGATGGCGGTCCGTTCGAATCCGGCAACTGGCGCGCCGCGCCGGAAGAACTTCAGAACAAGCAGGTCGAGCCCATCCTCAAGAAGTACCTCGAGCTGCGGATGCAGCTGATGCCGTACACGTACACCGCCGTACGAGAGTGCTCGGAGACAGGCCTGCCGATCATCCGTTCACTCTGGCTCCACGATCCGACCGACGTCGTCGGCACCGCGCGTGGCGATGAATTCCTGTGGGGGCCGGACATCCTCGTGGCGCCGGTCGTCGAGAAAGGCGCGACCAGCCGCCGCCTGTATCTTCCGCGCGGAACCTGGTTCGACTTCTGGACCAATGAGAAGCACACGGGCGGTCGCGAAATCGATCGCGCGGTCGATCTCGCGACGATGCCGCTGTTCGTCCGCGCCGGCGCCGTGATTCCCATGGGCCCGGTGAAGCAGTACGTGGACGAACCCAGCGAAGCACCACTCACGCTCGTCGTCTATCCAGGCGCGAGCGCGACGTCGTCCATGTATGAAGACGACGGCAAGTCCTTCGACTACCGCCAGGGCGCGTGGATGAAGTTGTCGATGAACTGGCAGGACGCGACGCGACGTCTGACGCTCTCGCTTGCGCCTGGATCACGGATGCTGGCGCCGACGCGACGGACGATCAATGTGCGCGTGGCGGGGACGACCGCGACGAAGTCAGTTGTGTTCAGTGGACAGGCTGTGACGGTGCAGCTGTAGCTTGCAGTACGTAGGGCGGACCTCTTAGGTCCGCCGCCGCTGCCGGACCTAAGAGGTCCGGCCTACGTACGACGAACAGAATCCCATGCGCTATCAAATGCGACAGAAGCTCTTCGCCTTCGGCGACGACTTCACGATCAAGGACCAGAACGACCGCGACGTGTTCTTCGTCGACGGCAAGGCCTTCAGCTTCGGCAAGAAGCTGTCCTTCCAGGACATGGAAGGCAACGAGCTGGTCTTCATCAGACAGAAGCTGCTCTCCTGGGGCCCGACGTACGAGCTCTACCGCGACGGCGTGGTCGCCGCGGTCGTCAAGAAAGAGCTGTTCACGTTCTTCTCGTGCCGCTTCGAGGTGGACGTGCCCGGCCCGGACGACCTCACGGCCGAGGGCGACTTCATGCATCACGAGTACACCTTCAAGCGTGGCGACTCAGTGGTGGCGACGGTTTCCAAAGAATGGTTCACCTTCGCCGACACGTACGGGGCGGACGTCTATGACAACGAGGACGCCGTCCTGATCCTGGCGAGCACGGTCGTGATCGACATGGCGTGCCACGAGCGGCATAAATAGCCGTATGATGCCAGCGGCCCGCTGGTGATCGGCAGAACACTCTCCCACTACACGATCACCGAGCGACTCGGTGCGGGCGGCATGGGCGTCGTCTATCGGGCGGTCGACGCGCGCCTCGACCGCGCGGTTGCCCTCAAGGTGCTCGCGAACGACGCCGTCGCGGATCCCGATCGCAAGCGGCGGTTCGTCACCGAAGCCCGCGCCGCGTCCGCGCTCAACCATCCCAACATCGTCACCATCCACGACATCGACCAGGCCGACGGCGTCGCGTTCCTGGTGATGGAACTCGTCGCCGGAAAGTCGCTGCGGCAGCTGATCCCGCCAGATGGGCTGCCGGTCGATCGCGCGATCGACTATGCGCTGCAGATCGCTGCGGCGCTGACGGCCGCGCATGCGGCCGGCATCGTGCATCGCGACATCAAGCCGGCGAACGTCATGGCGACGGACGCGGGCGCGATCAAAGTGCTCGACTTCGGGGTCTCGAAGCTGCTGGATCGTGCGGCGGACTCCGACGCAGCGACCGAGGCGGTCACGAACGCCACGGACACGGGCATGATTCTCGGCACGCTGCGCTACATGTCACCCGAGCAGGCGCTGGGACAGCCGGTCGACACGCGCTCAGATATCTTTTCGTTCGGCGCGGTGCTCTACGAGATGCTCGCCGGCCGCGCGGCCTTCGCCGGCGACACCGGGGCGACGTCGCTGGCCGCGGTGCTCACGCAGTCACCGCCGCCGCTCGAGTCGGTGCGACGTGACGTGCCTGCGGATCTTGCGTCGCTCATCAACGCGTGCCTGGCCAAGGATCGCGTCGGGCGTCCCGCGGCGCAGGAGCTTGTCCGCCGGCTGACCGCCATCCGCGACGCGCGAGCGACGCCTCCGCCGGTCTCGCTCGGCCGAGCCCTCCGACGCCCGGCGGTGCTCGTACCGTCCGTGTTGTTGCTGCTCGCCGCGATCGCGGGCGGCGGCTGGTGGTGGAAGACCACTGCGCGCGCCCAATGGGCCCGCACTGTCGCGCTGCCTGAAATCCAGCGCCTCGTGAGCGTCGACGACTACGACGCGGCGTACCGGCTCGCCACCGAAGCTCTCGCCGTCCTGCCCGACGATCCGCAACTCAAGCAGCTGTTGTTCAACATCACGTTCCTGACGACGATCGACAGTGTGCCGACAGGCGCCGACGTGTCCGTCAGGGGCTACGTCGCGAACGACCGTGAATGGATTCCCCTGGGCCGCACGCCGCTCGAAAACACGCGCGTGCCGTTCGGACAGGTTCGTCTGCGGATCGCGAAGGACGGCTTCGCGCCGATCGAGACCACGCTCGGGGGTTTGAAGTACACCTACACGCTCGATCCGCCCGCGTCGATTCCCGCCGGCATGGTACGCGTGCAGGCGGCCGACCCTCGCGTCCTGGGCACGTCGGTGCACGTGAGCGACTTCTGGCTCGACAAGTTCGAAGTCACGAACCGCGAGTTCAAGGCCTTCGTCGATCGCGGCGGATACCGCACGCGGGAGTTCTGGACAGAGCCGTTCGTCAGCCACGGCAAGACGCTGTCATGGGACGAGGCCATGGCCGTCTTTCGCGACACGACGGGCAAGCCGGGGCCCTCGACGTGGGAGCTCGGCTCGTTTCCCGAGGATCAGGCGGACATGCCCGTGACCGGCGTGAGCTGGTACGAGGCCGCCGCCTATGCTGTGTTTGCCGGCAAGAGTCTGCCCACGGCGTACCACTGGCGCGCTGCCGCGGCCTTCGGCACGTTCGCCGGCAATTTCTCCGAGATCATGAACGTCAGCAACTTCGCCGCGAAGGGCCCGGTGCGTGTCGGGACGCTTCCCGGCCTCGGGCCGTCCGGCACCTACGACATGGCCGGTAATGCCAAGGAATGGTGCTGGAACGAGTCCGGCGAGAAGCGCTTCATCCTGGGCGGAGGCTGGAACGAGCTGAGCTATGCCTTCACCGACATGGACGCGCAGCCGCCATTCGATCGCGGCCCGATCTACGGGTTCCGGCTGGCCAAGTACATCGATGCGCCGCCGGCGGCCGCCTCGAACACCATCGTGCTGAGCTCGCGCGACTACACGAAGGAGAAGCCGGTCGATGCGGCGATCTTCGAGGTCTATCGCGGTCTCTATCAGTACGACGCCACCGCCCCGTTGAATCACGTCGTCGAGGCGACGGAGGAACTGCCGTCGTGGCGCAAGGAGACCATCACGTTCGACGCGGCGTACGGCCGGGAACGCGTGCGCGCGTACCTCTACCTTCCGAAGACGTCATCCCCGCCGTACCAGACGGTGGTGTTTTTCCCGGGCGGCGACGCGATGTTCCTCAAGTCGAGCCGAGAGCTGCGAATGCAGTCGATCGATTTCCTGATGCAGAGTGGCCGGGCACTGCTCTACCCGGTCTACAAGGGCACTTACGAGCGGCCACGCGATCCCGGTTCCGGGCCGCTGGCCGTTCGTGACCTGGTGATCCAGCGGTCGAAAGATCTTGGCCGCTCGCTCGACTATCTGGCAACACGCCCGGACGTCGATGCCACGCGCCTCGCGTACTACGGCATCAGTGCGGGCGCATACTCCGGCGTGATTTTCACGGCCCTCGAGCCACGCTTCAAGGCGAGCGTGATTCTTGGCGGCGGTCTGGAGACTTTTCCGTTCCCTCCGGAGGTCGACGTCTGGAACTTCGCGCCGCGTGTCCGCGTGCCGACCCTGATGGTGAACGCGAAAGCCGATTTCGGGTACCCGATCGAAACGTCGCAACGGCCGCTGTTTGACGCGATAGGCACCACAGACAAGAAACACGTGCACTTCGAAGGCGGACACATCCCGGTGCGGATTCACGACATGATGAAGGCGATCCTCGGCTGGCTCGATGGGCACATGGGGCCGGTAAAACAATAACGACGCCTACCGCGACAACGTCTTTGTCGGATCGATCTGATTCGGCAGATCGCTGAGCGCGTAGAAGCGGTGACTGATGCCGCTCGCGTTCACGACGAACACGCGCATCCCCGACTGCGGATTGTCTCCTTGCGGCTTCCCCACCGGACCCGTCGTCACATTGGTGAGGTCGCCATCAGTGGCGACGGCATTGCGATGGTAGTGACCTGAGACCAGGAACTTGACACCCTGCTCGTGGAAGAGCGCGAGCAGCGGCGTCCGGCGCACGAGCGGAATGTTGAAGTACTGATTGGGCTCGGCGGCCGTCGCCAGGAACCACGGGTGGTGCTGGAAGACGACCACGTGCTGCACGTCCGGGCGTCGCGCGCGCGCCAGCTCGTCACGTAGCCATCGATCCTGCGCCGCA
>Ga0137452_1000519_pt1 | contig 11497 bp, 15 predicted proteins | sample EasRivERMGT513_2_FD_102312 | JGI IMG/M metagenome (GOLD analysis project Ga0137452, IMG submission 102312) | Soil microbial communities from meander-bound floodplain in the East River, Colorado, USA - East River MetaG ERMGT513_2 | ecosystem: Environmental > Terrestrial > Soil > Floodplain ...
ACATCGCCGCGAAACCTGATATGTTGCCGAACTGTTCCGGCGATTGCGATCCGCTGCGCCGCCGGAGCCGCGGTCACATTTGTGAACGTGACGATCGCCTGCCAATCGGTCGAACCATCCGCGGAGTCTTCCACGAAACCAACGAACCCGGTCAGGCCCGCAAGTGCAACGATTTGCATGTAACCAACACCGCCATCGGCTGAACTGGCCGCGTTGTCGACGGACGCGCCATTCCAGTCGATCGTCTGCGCTGCGTTCTGGAGGATCACGCCGCTATCGGCCGCGCCGGTAATCTGGTAGGCCGCGTTAGCCTTCGTTAGCTTCCCGTTCGACACAATCGGCTCGTAGGACGTGACCAAGGTGCCGAACGCGCCCGTGAACGTCACGCCGTCAACCGAGAACACGATCTGCCGCTCGGCCGTCGATCCGGCCTTCAAGAGGGCGTGCATCTGGCCCGCGGCGTCATCAAAGAATCCGCCATTCTGGGCGAGGCTCGCCTTCATCATGTTGACGGGCGTGTGCGCTTCGGCGCTGTCGCCGAGGCCGTAATCAGGTTCGGTGATCGACTCCACCTTGTGCGTGACGCCTTGCAATTTCGCGGCAAGGATCGACGTCCCGTCAACGGTGAATGTGCTGAACGAAGACGAACCATAGCGACTCATTGGGCGCTCCAGGGCTGCTGAAAGTCATAACCGCAACGACTGCACAGCGTGCCGATCGGACCGAAGCCACACGAGGCCACGCGCTTGTCGACGCCAGCGCCACAACCGGGGCACGCCTTCGAGGCTTGGCGCGCGGGCTTGCCGTGCGCGTCCACGATCTGCGGGGCGGGTGCTGGCTGTTGATCGCTCATGCAGTCTTCTTTTTCTTGGTCGACCAGCCAGTTAACGCGCTGATTTCCGTGTCGGTGAAATGAACCACCTTAAGGCCGAAGTAGCGGATAAAGTATTCGTCGCGCTGTGCGTAGTAGCCTGGGCGCTCACGCTCGTTCTTCTCATGCCAGTACTGGCCGTCGGCTTCATAGGCGGTGTGGTGTTCTCGATCGTAGAGGTCAACCGTGAACCGCCCGAAACGAATCTCCGGCTCCACCGTGAGCCCGGTTGACGTCAGGTGCGCGTGCAGAGCTTGCGCCAGCTTCGTATATCTGACGACATGCGGTAGCGGCACACGTCCCTCAGCTTGCGCACGTCGCAGTCCTTCGATTCGCTTTGCCTCATCAGGCCGAAAAGTTCTGCGGCCTTCGGCGAAGTCAGCTTTCATCTGTGCGCGATGTCTAGCACTAGCTTCCGGCGACCACTTTGAGCCGAGCTTTGACTTTATGCGGCCGTCGCTGTACGCCAACTTCACGGCGGCACTCATCTTGGCGCGGGCTTCCGCGGAATTGACTCGGCCCTTATGCGCCGCGCTGAGTTTCGCGCGCGTCTCGGCTGACACAACGCGCCCCCTCATCGCGGCAGAATGCTTGGCACGATGCTCGGCTGAATGCGGAATGCCTTTACCGATCCCCATTCGTCCGGCAGAAATGTTCGCGCGGTGTTGGGCCGACTTGGGCTTACCGAGGGTCTTGCCCTTTGTTGCAGCACTGATCTTCGCGCGTGTCTCAGCAGACCGAGGCATGCCAGGCTTACCCTTTCGAGCCGCTGACATTCGCGCGCGAGTTTCTGCCGTATGCTTGTACCCGATCATGCTGCCGCCTCGCAGGCAAAAATGTCGTCCCACACAGAAACCAATTCTCTAACGACTACCCCGTTCAGCTCTGAAAATTCGATTGGGATCACGTCGTTTGGGCGGCCGATAGCAGGGATCTGCCAACCCGTCGCGGTGGGTTCCTGAAAGATCAACAAACCAATTGCCGCGGCCATGATTCTCTGATTTTCAGCCATGCCAAGCGCTTGGCTGAAAATGTGGATTCTCAACTGAACCCTTTTCACGCTGAGGCCGTTGCCGAGTCCGCTGATGTCGTTCTCAAAGAGTTCGTAAAAAGCGAAAGGGTACACAGGACTCTGCGGCACGTAGTCTTTGACGCCGCCGATCAGGCCCGCGCCCGTGCCAGGATAGGCGCCCTTGAGCGCAGTCGTATTCAACTTCGAAAAGATGCCCGCTGAAAGCGGAGAGAGCGCGGAGTAGGCCATTACTCCACCACTCCCATTTCGATCTGCAACAGGCGACGGCCCTCACCGTCGGCCGGCTGCACCGAATGGATCTCGTAGGTCTTCGCTGCGGGCTCGAGGTATTTTCGCCAGAGGATTTTCATCACCGGCGTGACGTCCGCGCGATAGTAGATTTTGGTTTTATAGAACCCGATCGCCGCAATGCCGCCGGAGGCCAGCTGCTCGCCGGCTGATAGCGGTTCAATGTTCGCAAACACGCCAGTCGCCAGCGTGAAGACCCCAGATCCTCCGCCCCCCTGGGCATCTGAGACGAATACAACGGAGCCCGGCACGGTTGCCGGCGAATCCGGCGAGCCGGCGACCGCGAAGGTGAACACCGTGGGACTCGTGACCGTGACTTGGACTTCGCCATCGTAAGCAGCGGGCGTGACACCGGAGAGCGTGACGAAGAAGCCCGTCTCGAAGGCGTGGGCCGTCGCCGTGGTGACCGTCGCCACCGAACCAACGCGCGTGATCGACGTGATGACGCGCGCTACCGGCGTGGGGGACAAGATATCGATCTGCTCCTTGAGTTTCCCCGCGCCTACGGCCATCTGGCCCGCCTTCCTATCGTGCCAATCCTACGCAACGCACACCGCCCGATAGGGCCTGATCAGCGTCTCATACGCGAGGTCATACGGGGCGATGATGTTCCCGACGTTCACCGCCTCGCGCACGGCGTACCAGTGACCAAACAGCAGCAACATGGCGAGCCTGAGCGGTTCTGGGATCTCGGACACGGAGGCGTGCCCGACGATCACGCGCACCACGATCGGATCAAAGAGCCGCAAGTCTGTCGGCCAATTCGCGGCATCAGCCAATCCGATGCGTCCAGGCTGGCTCGATGTGTCGGACACATAGTCCGCAGCGGTCATCGTGTTCAGGACGGCCGCGGCATCCGTGCTCTGGATCGCACTCACGGACAGGAGCGGGCCGAAGGGCAACACGATCGGACCATTCCGAGACGGAAACGCGGAGCCGCGGAGGTCATAGGTCTGCGGCAACATCTTGACGCTGGTATCGTTCTCGACCTGGATGGTTGCCGCTTTCACCAGGTTTGCGACGTAGGCATCCTCGGTTGTCACGTCCGCCGGGATGCGCGCGTGGAGTTTCGCGTCAGCCAGAGCAATAACCGGCGCCGCGGCCGTGCGCGTGACCGTGCCGCCCGTGCCGCCCACCGACACATTGACCGGGACGCTGAGCGTGGTCGGCGTCAGAACGGTCGCGGCGAGCGCCCCGGCGACCGCTGGCGTCGATCCGGTATGCCCGGCGACCGTAACCGTATCCCCTGTCGCGAGGCCGTGAGGCGTCAACGTGGTAAGAACAGTGGGGTTCGCCACGGACGACGAGACGACCGCTACGGCCGGCGTCACGAGCACGGGCGACCAGATCACCGGTTCAGTCACGGCCTCACCGCTTCGTGTGCTTCCCGGGCCCGGTGTTCTTCGCGTGTGGCGCGCTCGTGGTCTCCGGCGGACTGACCACCGCGCGCTCGACGGCCTCTTCCCGCCACGGCACGGCTCGACCCGCCGCGATCAGGCGCTGCGCCGTGGCGTCGTCACACTCGTAGCGATCGCCGGTAGTCCAGTTGCCGGTCGGGCCGCCCATCGGCACGAGGATCTTCAGGATCATGACTAAGCAGTACCGGCCGCTGGCGACACGTTCAGTTCCGCCACACGAGTCCCGGTCAGCGAGGCCGACGCCGGATCGCCGCCGTAGAGCTGCGCCCAGATGGATTCCAGCGTCGACGAGGCCCCGCGCGCGACCACGAGTTGGACGTACCGCTGTTGCGGCTTGTGGATTTCCACGATCAGATCCTCATCGCTCGACCCGCTCGTGATGCTCGTGCCAGTCAAATCCGCCATGTCGTCAGTGGCATTGGTGGCAGAGCCTTGCACCTTCGCCGTGTTCGTCGCGTTGGCCGTGCCGAACGAGGTCAGAAACACGACGCCCTGATAGCCGGCCGTGTCGACAATGATCGACGTCACCGCCGCCGTGGAGGCTGCGGAATGGTCCGAGACTTTGATGTACTTGCTGCGATTCGTTTCATTGCGCGCCATCGGTCACACCCTCTGATTCCTAGAAACAGCCGGCGCCGATCCGAAGACCGGCGCCGACTCGATTGGGGTTTACGCCATGATCAGGTGCTTGACCGCCGCCGCCAGCGACAGCTTGCCGTCGGTGCGCCGGAAGATCCGGAATCCGACCTGCCCGTTGGCCGCGTACAGCTCATTGAGCCGCTGCAGCCCGATCGCCTGCCGATCGGCGATGTAGTAGTAGCCGATGTCGCCGAAGAGGACCGGCTTCAGGCCCGTCGTGGCCGCCGGCATGTCCGTACCGGCGTAGACCGGCCGCCCCATCAGGGTGTCCGGCTCACCAGCCGAGAGGCCCGGCGACCACAGATAGGTGTTGTCGCTTGAGACACCCGTCTTGAGCTTGCGGATCGCCTTGATCGTCCCGTCAGCCATGATCCACGACGCCCGCGCGCGGTAGGCCCGGCCGAGCGAGTAGTACAGGTCCATCAGCTCGTCGGCCGTGATCGCGTTGGTGGCCGTCGCCGTGGCGCCGACGGACGACCCGCCGACGATCCCCGTCGGCTTGCCGGACCCGTCGCCGACCGTGAAGGCCGTCTCTTCCAGCACCCCGAGGCCCTGGATGTACTGCCGCTGCAGAATCCCCTGCACATCGAACGCGCTGTCCTGCAGGAGTTCCTCGCTGACCGTGGTCAGCATGGTTTCCTTGTAGGCGCTCAGCGTCACCGCCGAGAACACGGGCTCGGTCGTGCCGTAGGCGACATTCTCCGCCGTCCACACCGCCGCCGCGTTCGTGGTCAGGACGGGCAACGTCATCACGCCGCTGGTACTCGTGAAGACGGAGGCCAGCTTCCGCATGACGGCTTCTTGGGTCAGCCCCTCGATCAACTGGCGCCGGAACTCGTCGGGCACCATGTAGCCGCCGGCCGTGTCCGTGCCGACCGAGAGCGCCCGGTATTCCTCGGGGACGCCCGTTCGCATGGCCTGCCAGAACGCCGCACGGTATTCCGGCGTCGCCGTAGTGGTCTGCACTCCGGCGGCGGCGGCAGGCGCAGCGCGACCCGCCACCGGACCCGGCGACGCCATCGCCGCCTCGGCTGCGGCCACGCGATCGGCACGCTGGATCTGTTCGCGCGTGGCGTCGTAGTCGTCCATGAACTTCTGGTACTGGGCGGTTTCGTCGGCGGTCCACGCCGTCCGGGTGTGTTTGGGGTCCGCGATCTCCGCGTCGATCGTGTTCATCAACGCCCGCGCGTCGTGGAGGAGCTTCGCCGCTTTCTCTCTGAGTTCTTTCATCGATCTGTCTCCTACCGCTCAAGACAAAAGCCGCCACACCAAACACGCGGTTAGCGTGATCAGTGGGCGGCTTTGTCCCAGCGGCTCCTGTTGGATTCGTCGCGCCTGAGCCCCAGGCGTCGTCGGGCGTCCCCCGAGACGAATCACTAAGAGGTTTGTTTTGTTAGGCTCGCTGCAACTCCCGAAGGCTCAGCTCCCGTTTCCGCAACTCCCGCGCACGCCGATCCTGTTCATTCGGTTGCGCGGCGAGGATCAACGCCGCGTCTACCGCCGCTTTCGCCCGATCGCGGGCCGAGACCGTCGTGTCTTCGTAGGCCGGATACGTCACCGGCGACACGTCAAAAAGTTCGACTTGCTCGATCACTCTGAGTGGCAAGGCGTCCCGCTCGACTTTCGGCCACGATTCGCGCTCAACCCGGAAGGCGAATGAGGACTGGCTGACATCGCCGCGCGCAATGCTCAGCACGAGGTCTTTCGCCCAGGACGTGCCGGGCGTGGTGACTTCGTATTTCAGGCCCCGTTTGTCTTCGCTGAGCGTGAGCGTGCCGGCCGCGGTACGTCCAAGCACGAAATTGGCGTCGTGGTTGAACAGCGCGCGGACGTCGTCTTTGCGCTTCAGCGCCTCGGTGAACGCACCAGGGGCGATCACTTCGCGGAAGAACCCGGCGATCACCGCTTCGCTGTTGAAGAGCGCGGCATGGCCGATCAGCTTGGATTCGCCAGTCGCGACATCGTCTGCCCGCTCGATCGGCGCCGTGACGGTGCGTGTTTCTTTGTCTTTCATCGGAGCCTCAATTGATCGTCTCGTCGTCCGGATCCGCGTCCGGATCAGACATCGGCGGATCGGGCATCGGTGGCGGTTGCGGCGGAAGCGCCGCGTCCTGCATGTTCAGCGGCGAGAGATATTTCGAGCCTTGGCCGTCCGGCAGCGGGTTCATGTCTTCCAACGCGCGCACGTCATCCGCCGAGAGCCATCCCCAGTTCCTTCCAATGGCGTAGGCCGCGTATCGACTCGCCATATCGCCCCGCTGCAGCCCTTGTACGGTGAACCGCACCTGATGGGTCGCGAACGACTTCGCACTGAGCAGATCCCGGCCGATCGCTTGCTCCCAACAGACCAGCCACGGCATCAAGGTATGGACGACGAACGAGATCCCCTGATGCTCGATGTTCGAGAACGTGCTGCGCTCGAGGTCGCCGATCATGTGCGGCGGCACGCGGAACGCCCGCGCGATCTCTGTCGTTTGGAACTTGCGCGCCTCGATAAACTGCGCGTCATCGGCATTCATGCCGACTTGCTGCCAGGTGACGCCGTCCTCGAGCACGGCCACACGGTGCGCCTTGTCGAGCCCGCGGTGGGCGGCTTCCCATGAGGACTTGAGTTGATCGGCCGCTGGCTTCGACAGCGTCTTTGCGGTCTGCAACACGCCCCGTGGTTGCGCCGAATTGCTGAACAGCCGCGCGCCGTACTCTTCGGCGGCAATCGTGAGGCCGATGCTGTTCCGGAGCAATGTCAGCGGGGAGTAGCCGACGAGGCTATCCCCAAGCCCGCGCAGATGAAGAATCGGCGCCGGCTGGCGTGACGGATCGGCCCAGGTAAACTTGACCTTGTCGCCGTTGGGGAGTTCGTAGAGCCAAACCTTTTGCAACTGCTCGTTGCGGATGACCTGCGTCTTTGACGGGTTCAACGGCCACAGCCCGACGATGCGCCCGAACCCGTCGCGCTCGATCTCCGCGTAGGCGTTGCCCTGCAAGGCGAGATGACCCTGCATGATGTGCTTGCCTTCGTACGCCGTCATTTCGGGATTGAACAGGTCGTGCAGGATCGACCAGAGCGGATGCCGGCGGTCGTCTTCGTGAACGCCGTCTGTCACGCGCTGAACCTTGAGGGGCAATTGCGCCACGCTGTCAGCCAGGACACGCACGCAGGCACCGACGGCAACCGCGCTCAGTGCGGAACGCTCGTTGACCACGGCACCCGTGCTGCTCTGAGGCCCGCCGAGCGCATCCGTGAGCCAGTACTGCGGCTCGCGGAGGGTGGACGTCCCGGAGTAGACCACGTCGCGGAGACTGGCGAGCCAGGCCGGGAGCTTCATTGGCGGCTCATCCAGACCTGTACGGCAATCGTGGCCACGGTAAACACGGCCTGCACCGCCGCCAAAAGACACACGATCTGTAGCGTCGTCATAGCGGTCGCTTCTTTGGCGGCGGCGCTGGTGGCGGCGGGGGCTTTGGCGAGCCATCCCACGGTCGCGGCTGTTTACGATCGGCCCGAACAACATCTAACAAAATGCGCAGATGCACCTTGGCTTGCCGTACGGCTTCATGCAATGGGTTGTCGTAACACCCGTATTTGTTCAGCGTCATCGGAAGATCCGGTTCACGATCCACGAGGCGAGCGCCCAGCCGGCGCCGGTGAAGAACCCAACCGCGAACCAGACCCAGACTTCGTAGAGCGTGATCGTGCTGGGCATTAGGATTTCTCCACGAGCGAGAGATTGGGCGACACCGTCACGGGTGCTTCGTCCTGTTTGGCGAGCCGTTGCCCGTTGGCGAGCATCACCATTTCCACCGTCGCGCGGTCATACCAGGCGGAGGTAATCGGTTGCTGACTGACGTGCCCGCAGTCGATCGTCGGGTCGAGCCAGATCGGACAACCAACAGCCGCGGCTTGCTGGCAGAAATAAACGTCCTCGGTGATCGTCGTGTAGCCCGCGTCGTTGACGCCGTATTTGAACCACGGCCGCTCGTAGCGGCGGAATACTTCGACTGGAACGAGCGTGCAACCCATCCCGACCAGTTCTTCCTGCCTGAGTGCATCGGTGTGTGGCGCGGACTTGTCGTACGTGTATTCCCACTGACCAGTCACGTGGTTCCAGACGCCATCGCGGAGCGCGATGGGCCAGTGAGGCCAGGACTTCAAATGGTAGAGACCAGAGACGATGCCGTGCCCGTGGTGGGCCAGCATCCGGTCAAGCACATCGAGCGGCCACGTCATGTCCGCGTCAAGAAACAGGATGTGACTGCACCCCATAAAGAGCGCGGCCGTCGCCGCCTCATCACGCAGATCGGATACCAGGAGATACCGCTCAAACCACGCAAACTCCACGTCTTGAAAGTCATGGCGTTTACACGCGTCCGTCACCCGTTGGCCCCAGCCGATCTTGTCGAGGCTGATGACGGTGTGCCGTGGTACGTTGCGCTCGTTACAGCAGACGGCCACCAAGCACTTGCGCTTGTGTGGCGGCACAAGCCACGAGTTAGACGGTTGCGGCTTGACGCAAGACCAGCAGCGCGCGCTCACGACTTCGACGGGTCTACCGATGCGGAGGCTCCACTGCTTAGCCACGGCTGTTTGCACGGACGGCCAGTCGAAGTCGTGACCCGCCAGTACGCCGTCGGGCTTCAGCTTCGGCCACCAAGCGTCTAGTTCCGCGCGCACATGCGCGGTCGAGTGATCGTCATCGAGGAAGACGAAGTCGAGCGAGCCATCGGCGTAGGTCGCGGCCTGCGTGAGGGAGTCGCCGACAATCAGGTTGACGCGATCCGCTACGGGCGCGAGGTTCGCGCGCACGGCCGACACGAGTAAACCGTCGCTATCGCGGAGTGCTTCCTGATGGGCGTAGGTAAACTGATCCGCTGGTGCATCGCCCGCCCACTCTGGCTCAGGTACGCCCGTGAACGTGTCGATCGAATCGAATCGGATCTGCTTGCGGGAGTTGGCGATCTCGACGGCCAGGTGTGCGGTGGACTTGCCGAGAAACGTCCCGACTTCGACGACATGCGCGCCGTGGCCTAGACGCGCGACTTGCGCCGCGTAGAGGTCTTGAAAATCAAACCAACCTGGGACCTGTTGGTAGAAATGCTTCATAGACGGACGGTCTATGAATAGCAGTGCTTACGCGATCAGCCTATTTTGAATAGTAGAAAAGGAAGGAGCGCACGCAATGACCGATACGTGCGCTCCTAATTACTTGCCTGCGACGCCATGCCGCGCCCTGCCGTGGCCGGTCACGTCTCGTCGGGTCGTGCCTTGATTACCATGCCTCGTCTGCCGTGTCCGCTGTGCGTCGTGACCAGCTCGAAACTTCATCTTACACTACTCGGCGGCACGGCAAGTCACCACACTCCACTCCACCCCTCGGCGACACAAACAAACCACACCGAACCAGTTCAACTCTCGGCGGCACGACAGACCACCCCACCGCATTCCTCGACGGCACCACACCTCAGCTCGGCTCAGCTCGGCTCACGACACTACTCGGCGACACGGCATTCCACACCATCCCACCCACCGCATGCCACGGCACCCCTCGGCGACACGCCAGCACAGCCCAGCTCATTGCACGTCACTTCAGTGCATCTCTCGACGGCACTCCACGTCACGTCGAGTCACCTCACCCCACGACACAACACGACTCGGCGACACTACGAAACAACGCACGGCAAGCCAGCCCTCGGCGTCACGACAAACCATTCCACGGCATTTCACGACACAACAGGGCTCGGCGTCACCTCACTGCACACCCTGCACGACACGACACTGCTCGGCGTCACTTCGCGTCTGGCAACAGCGCGCGGACTTGCTCGCCATCCGTGGGCGAGATTACCTCCGGTAGTCCGAGCATGTTCCGCAGAATCGGCGTCCGCGGCACCGCGGCCTTCTTCCCCATCTTGATAATCAGGGATAGGTACTGCATCCCGAGCTTCTCTATCCCGACGATGCCCTTCAGCGTCTGGTTCATCTGCTCGGCGATCTTCCCGCTGATCGCTTGCCGTTCGAGCGCGTCCTGGATCTGCTCGTGCTTCCCGATGATCGCTTCAGCCGTGCGTAACTGCGGCGCGTCCGCTCGCAGCATCGACACGCTCAACCGAGTAGCTGTAGCGCCCTTCGCCGTCGCCGCGTTCCCCTGCGTAGCCATGAACCCCTCCGTAACTGAAGACGTGGTGAAGATCGGTTTCCGAGACTGACTTACCGAGTACCTTGAGCGTGAAGGCCAACACCGCTGGCGGCTCGATAAACTCGAACCGCTTCAGCGCGTTCATGGTCCCACGCGGGCCTTTGACGTGGATCGGTTTGTCGTAGGCACCGTCGGCATCGAGAACGGGTGCGCCGTCTTCGCGCACGATCGGCAGCCAGTAGATCGTTTCGTCCAGATAGACGGCGTTGGTAACGCGCGTGCTAAAGGCGCGCTCGTTCTCGATGCGTCCGATATACTGCGCAGACAGCACGCGGGCGCAATCTTTGATATGCGCTTTCACGGTCGCCGCGCGCATGACGAGCGCCCCGGCATGACGCTGGAAGACCAGCATCGAGAAGGACTGATCCGACTCGCCTTCGCCGCGCTCGATACTCGCCAGCACTTCCTCGTTGATCTCTTCGATCGACAGTGCCCCGGCTGGCTTCACGCGAGGCTGGCGCGCTTCGACCCACTTCTTGACGATCTCCGGGTCGGCGGGCACCGACGCACACAGGCGCGTGAGGAACGTCCAGCGCACACGGTAATTCGTCCAGAGCGGCGGTAACTCGCGCGAGTCGGATGAAGTATTCTTCGGCTTAACCATTGTGGACCGCCTCCTTATGGCGGTCTGCGTGGTGAGAGGTCGCGCGGGGCTGATTCCTCGCGCGGCCTCGCTTATCTTACTCCAGATATGTCACCGCGTAGAACTCGCCGTCAGGTAGCGCCGCAAGGCTTCCCGCATGGTTTCCGGCACCGACATCCGCGCGTCACGGGCCGCCTGATAGGTCCGATCGTAGAGCTTGGCTTGCATGGCGACGTTCACCTGTGCCGACTTCTTCTCGGCCGCCGGTAACGCTTTCCGACCGCGATGCTTCGGGTCCATTAGAGCACCAGGACGCCACGAGTTTCGTAGATCGACGGCCCGTCTAACTTATCGGCCCCCGCCGCGATCGCATCCGTCCGGCATTCCCAACTCAACGTCGCCGCCATCGCCAGGTCGATCTTGTTCGGGGACTTCGGCCGCTCCTTCTGAATGAGGAAGAGCGCCTTGCCTTCC
>Ga0137452_1000521_pt1 | contig 11482 bp, 18 predicted proteins | sample EasRivERMGT513_2_FD_102312 | JGI IMG/M metagenome (GOLD analysis project Ga0137452, IMG submission 102312) | Soil microbial communities from meander-bound floodplain in the East River, Colorado, USA - East River MetaG ERMGT513_2 | ecosystem: Environmental > Terrestrial > Soil > Floodplain ...
CTTACCCTTACTTGCCTAGACTACGTTGATAGCGTAGCGACGGGCTGTTAGCTTACCCTTGCAGCCCGTCACTCTAGGCACTCACTGCAAAGGTGTCACTCCCTACTATCCCGCACACACGAGACAATCGAAGTGTGCCTACATCATCGGACTTCCTATGTAATAGTCAAGTGCTAATTTGACTAATGTGTGTAACCTAATTACGGTACCTTTACCTAAGTGAACAAAGTTCAATCCGCACACTCCTCAGTGAACTAAGTTCAAAAGCATACCGCTCCCAATTCCCCTAGATTGTCGAGGGGAGCAAAGCAAATACTACAATTGTAAACTTTCAGCGTTTTTCTCTCATTTCTGTCACGAGAGAAATCACCAAAGCTAGCAACCACTCACTTGGCCAATGTACACCAAGCCAGTCGTCATTGCGAAGTGAGCAGTCACTAACCGATTGCCACACTTTACCTGATTGACTATCAGGCATACCTAAGGCTAAATCAACCACTTGCCACACCAAACGCTGACCGGGGTAGGGTTTTGAAAACGCCAAAAGTGAGTTTAAGTACGCTGGATAGGTGCAGTGAACCCGTGAGTTAAGTTTGACTGGTTCCCATATAGTAAGGAGATGGGGGATGGGTTTTGGGGTTGGGCGATTGGTACGACTCGAAACCACGATAGCGCTCAGCGTTCCGAGAATTGACGGAGGCAGGAGATTAAGAACCGAGCGCAACAATGTAGCGGAGCCTGTATTTTGAAAGCTTCCAGGTCAAAACAAAGAAAAGCAGGTAAAAACGGCTATTTTGCGATGGGGAAGGGGTAGGGGATGGGGAATATCTGTATCTGTATGTCGGCAGCTTTTGCGTACCCCCCATGCACGGAAAATACACGTAGCGTTTTTATCTTGACAGTAATTACATCAATTTTCAGTATTTATTTCCTATGAAAAGGAAATTCCTGAGACAAGTAAGAAGGCGTTTTGAAGGCATTATTGACCTTTGGATTGTGGTTTTCGGGGATGAAGTGAAGGCGAATGAAGCAATGGATGCAGAAGAAGACCTGATGTCTTTCATTGATGAATGGGTAACGAAGCTTATGGAGGAGGCTAAAAAGGAAGGAGGGAAGCAGTGAAAAGCTGGAGTCCTCTTTGGAATTCGATCTTAAATTCGACAGTATGGAATCGAGATACGGCTGATTCAAAGGACGTAAAAATAATGTGGGTCACGTTTCTGGCGTTGAAGGACAGAGATGGGATAGTGCATTCAACATTGCCAGGAATGAAGAAAGACTCCGGATTAACTTTGGAAGAGGCAGCGCACGCGATAAAAGTGCTGGAGGATCCGGATTTATTAACGAACACCCAAGAATTTGAAGGTCGAAGGATTAAGAAAATAAAGGACGGCTGGCTGGTTTTGAATCACCAGTATTACAAGGACATGATTCAAGATGAGCAGCGCAGGAGATACAACGCGGAGAAGCAGCGGGAATATCGATTGAAGGAAAAGCTTGAAAAGAAGAGATTGGAAACCACCACACGCGGGACACCTTTGACCGGGGAGACTGGGAATGAGATTCTCGAGAAGAATGGCGCAACCGCGGAGCAATTGGACCGGCACGAGGCGGACTTTCTTCCAAAAGCACCAGATCCCATGGATAGGTATCTTGAGACTCACTGTAGAGATGAGACCCGGAAACCGGAGGCGCAACCGCCTTTGAGGCCGCCTGTGAAAGACGTGCCACCTCCAGTAGCTCCGACAGTGACAGAGTTTGACAGCTCTGATTTAGGGGAGCGCGATTGAATGACATTGACACATGCCCGGGAATTCCTGTTACATGAAAAGCTACTTGACGTATGAGCAATGAGTAAACCGCGTTACTGTTTATTTTGCGGGACCCAGGTCGTGCCAAGGGTGGCGGAGAATGTCCATCGCGATGATTGCTGCATTGGCAAACTATTCAAAACGCTTGAAGCCATGCCTGATGAAAAATTGAAGGTCTTTTTAGACGCATGGGACGAGGGCTGGGAGAAAGCTAGGGCCGCTGCCACAAAATGAGACTATGGGACCCACACTTTTCAAAAAGCAGATTTACTTCTGCGCGATCTGCGGTCTGCTCCTTCTCACCGGCTGCAGCACACAATACCGTACCGATCGTCGAGCCTTTCTTTACTGGGCTGGCAAAGACGATGCGCGATACGAGTATTATTTTCAGAGAGCTCTGGATGGCCAAAGGACATTGAATAGATGACCGCCCAGTATCAATGCAATCACTGCGGCACTCGAGTCCAGCGAAAAAGCCGGCGAATCTGGATCCCCTCATGGTGCCAGGAATCTGGCAAGATGACGAGGCTGTATCAAATTACTTGGAAACCCCGGCGCCCTAGAAAGCGCCGGTCGAGGAAGGAAGTGACTGACTTTTGAAAGTGACACGCGCATTGTCTCTTGACAAGTACGTGGGAAATCCCAATAGTTGGGAATGGCACTTGACGCACCCATAGTTGTAATCGAGAAACTCCAAGCTGAGCGCGACGCTTACTTTAACTCCAACAAGACGCAAGGGCGTATCCGGATGGAACTGGCCTTGCGCGTAGACCAACTTCAAGAAGGTCATCGCAAATGAGTGCAATTGCCGAGCAGATCACGGGGCGGAAGGCAAAGAGCAGTTGCTGGCGATCGAGAAGATGCTGCGGCTCTTACTGGAAAAAGGAAATGAGTAACGACGAATCTAAGCCAAGCTCGGTTTCTGAGCCATTAAATTTTGCGGAAGTGGAAATTATTGCACCGGGCTTAATATTGAAATTCACGGCCACAAAAGAACGCATAAGCCGCGTTCTGGCTGTTGTGTTAAAAGAGGCGTCAGAATCAGCAGAGGAAATGCGCAAGGCAACTAAATCGATAGAAAAAGCAAAGCCATGAGCGAGCGAATTGTCATCGGCGAAAGCGCCCAGGCTGGTCTGCCCATCTCGGCGCCGCTGGAAAAGAAACGTCTGGGAGATTTGCCTTCTAATTCAATTCGGCTGCGCTGGCGCAAGAAGGATGACAGTTTCGTCCTGGAGTATTGGTTTATTGGGGAGAGGAATGATGACCAAAAAGGCGTCTGGGTAGAGGTGCCATGCGTGCTGGACTCATGAAAACTTCATCCAGTAGCGGCGTCAGTTTTTGCGGCTTACTCACTATCACGTTTATTGTTCTCAAGCTGTGTCACGTGATTGACTGGATCCGTAATTGTTGTGAGAAAACCAAAAACTGACCCCAATCGCATAGGAACGCTTTATGATTTGATGGTTGCGCTGGAGTGCAAACAGTCCATCGTCTGCCCCGGTTCCCATTGTCTGCGTGGCCCTATCCCCGCCGCCTTCATGGTGAATCTTCCGGGCAAGCTCCTGCACAAACTGATGAAGGATGGAATGTGGATCTACTCGCGGAAGGATTGATTAAGGAACTTTTGACTGCTCTTGACTCAATGTCCGTGCTCAATCAGTGGGTGCGTATGGGGAACCAAAAATTCAAAAAGTCTTTTGACATAATGCCTCCTTGCCGCACCAAGGACAGAATTTCACATTCGGCAGCGTCTGCCACAACTGCGCCCATTGATTGCAGCAAGTGCCGTTATTGGCCGAAATCTTAACGCCGTAATCGCCCTCAACATCCACGACATTCCCTTTCCGGTTCAGCATGGTGCTGTAGGAGTCCTCTGTTGTGGTGACGGAGGCGTGGCCAAGAAACTCCTTGGCGGTGTAAATTCCGAACTGCTCCGCTACAAGGGCGCCGAAGAACTTCCTGAGCTCGTGCAGTTTCATGCGCGTTTCCCAGCCAATACCAGTCATCCATTTGTTAAAAACTGCGAAGGTCTTTTGGCACCGGATAGTTTCAAGGCCGTCGCGTGGAGTCCCTTCTTGCGGCATAATGTAATCCGTGGGCAGTAGTTCGCCGCGGAGCTTCATAATTTCATCGAGGACAAACGGCGACACTGGGATATCCCGCTTGCGCTTTCCTTTCGGCCGGAAGTCCGCCTCGGTCATCACCTCCACCACCACTGCCCTGCGCCCATTCCCAAGAGTTCTAGCACTGAACCAACTGCGTCGCGCATAGGCAATTTCTTTCCGGCGCAAACCGGCGCAAGCACCCAGCAAGAAGGCCAGATAGAGGTTCGGTGCCGTTATTTTCAGCTTCGCAGATTCTTCCCAAGTCTTCTCCACAAGCCCAGGTGGTGGCGCCGAGTAAAGCTTCTTCGTCGCACGCAAGTAAGGGAATTGCATGAAGTCATTCAGATCCGGCATCGAGAGCTTTTCGTAAATGTTCGCGAACCGGTTTGTCCGTCCTTTTGAGAACAAACTCCTGGCCTGGCGCAAAGTGCTGTTAGCCGTCCGCATCGCGGTATCTCTTTTAATGTGGTCGTCACCAGCCGCCGCAACCACCGCCTCTTGATACTTCTTGATGAGGTCACCCGTGAGATACGTTGCGGACATAGCCTCGACCTCCGCGCCTGCGCCGTAGACCTTTTTGATGATACTGCCTACCGAGTAAATGTTGTCCTTTGTTGTCTTCGGCTCGAGCAGTGGCACCGATCGGTAAGCAGTGAAAATGTCCCCGAGCTTGCAGATGGTACGAATCGCCTTGCTCGGATCCAACGCTTCCGAAAGCTTTTCCCATTTCTCACCGCGAAGCGCTTTCTTCAGGTCCTTAGCCCGAGTCATCGCAATGGCCAGGACATTGGTGTCGAGTTGCCGCTCCGTTGTTTTGCCGCGGCATTTTATACGACAGTAGTACGGGGACTCGAATTTGTCGGAGCGCTTAAAAAGTTTCATGAGTTTGTCCGCCACTTTCTTCGGACTGCTTCACAATGGCCTCCAGTCGCCATCTTCTGGCTTGCCGTCGCTGAGCCCAGGGTGAAAAATCAGAGTCTCGGTGTATCGGTCTTCGCGGCGGCCAGCCTTTATCCATTTCTGCGGCCACTGCGTTTCGCCGAATTCTCGCTTCCCGACCGTGCGGACCAGCATCGGAGTTGCGTCGTCATGTTTGGGGTCTTCGTATTCTAGCGATTCCCCCTTGTAGAGGAAAAAGTATCGCCCTCCGATTTCCACACCTAGCTCCCCGGAATCATTCACCACCCAGTGAACATCGGAGGCGTCGATGTTGGATTTGCTGTCTTTTTGCTGCACTCCTTGCCTTTCAGAATTGGGTTTCAAAGCGATCACCTCGATTGTTAGACATCCAGCACCACGTCGTCTGATTCAAGCGGTTGAACAGAGCGCCAAGAGTTATCGTTGACCACGACCTTCTTGATGCCATTACAGCGCATGTTCGAGATCAGGATGGTTTCCTTAGGCATCTGTTTTTCCACCTCGGCTAGCGTCAGGACTTTCCCGCCAAGGAAGTAGCGGCCACTAGTCCTGGTTGTTTTCGAGTCGAGATCTTTGTCGCCACGCTCGCGGGTTGTGAATACAAATGCGAATGGTTTGGCACCGTATCGCTCGGTGATGCTCTTGGACATTTTTACGGCCTTGTCCGTGTCCCATGCTTCGATGGGTTTGATTGTCTCCTCGTGGACGAATGTTCCAGGAGATAGAAATGTGACGAAGTGTGTTTTCATTGTGTTGTAATCCTTTTGCCACGCCGTTTGCACTTTTAAGTTAGGTTTCAAAGCGCTCATGCAGGTTTCAAACTACCAATAAAAAGGAATTACTGTCAAGTGGGTTTTTGTTAAATCTTGGCAACCGCCTGATAGCATTGGGTGAAAACCGTGTTTTACTGAACAAAAGGCGCGGAAGGGGTAGGATTCGAACCTACGCAGGGCAGTGCCCTGGCCTGATTTCGAGTCAGTCGCTTGTGCGTTTATGTTCAAGACTTTGGTGAGTTTGCAACGCTGTTTGCAACACCTATCTGGCAAGCCATCTCAAACCGCAGTCAGAGCACAATTCTGATGTGAATCCTTTGAGTTCACACCCACACTCGCGGCAAACATTGTTCCATTCGGGGTGTCCGACTGCCTGGGCGACTTGCTTAGCCCTGGCGCGCCGCTCGTCTTCCGCCTGCAGACGCTTGACCGCACGCTCAACTATTGGAGGGGGGGCGCCAACGGCGGCAGCTATGGGGTTCAGTTTCACATACAATTCGACCAATTCTCTGTCGCTCATGATTCCTTTCCTTTTCCGAACATTGACGCCAACTCTATCACAAACTTCTCTTTCGCGGGGTCCTTCACAACTTGACCGAGAATGGTCTCGATCGCCTCATTTACACGACTCGAAATCTTTGCCATCAGCATTTTCTTAGGGCCGTCGTGAATCGTTATTCGAACCAGCTCGGAGCCCGGTCCAGAACATTCATCCATCAGATGGGCCGCGACAAGCTTTGCTTGCTCCTCAGGCCACTCCGAGAAACATTTGGTAATCATCAGAAGATCGTGTCGCGAGAGATAGCGTTGTTCACCGATCTTGAGCCTGGAGATTTTCGATTCTATCAGGCCGGACTTCCTGGCGAGCTCCCTGCCAGTCATTTCGCGCGCATCCAGCAGCCGGGTCAAAGCTGCACCGAAGTAAGACCATTTTGTAAACGATTGTTTTTCCTGCGATGGTTTTTTGGACATAATCCTCATTTAGCTTGCTAGGCAAACATTTCCGGTTTACCGCAGCATGTCAAGTTGTTTTTGGTAAATGCGAGTTACCGCGATATGGGATTGAGCAGAGCCGGTGCCATGAACCGGATGGGCTACCAGTCTGTAATCCGCACTAATTTGCACTTGACGGGAGTTCCTGTGAGATGGTAATTATTTGATTGATTTCGGGGAGCGCAGTGATTGGAAATCGGCAACCAAGGAAGGTGGACTTTTAATTGCTGATAGCCCCGTCATAAATAAATACCTATAATGACAACTCCAGTAGCAGTAAAAGTCGACATCAGTTCGATCTTCGAACAGATCAAAGCGCTCAAAAAGGAAAGCGGTGAAGATCTTATTTGTTTCGCGAAGTTGAACGGGTTCAAGCTGACGATGCGCCAGGCAATCGATATCCTCGCGTACGCGGTATCAACAGACCAACCAATCACAGAAGCTTGGTTGCTTCAGGAAATCAAGGATGGCCGTGCTAACTCTCCGTGCTAACTCTTAACAACGATCTCCCGGAAATGATCAATGCCAAGACAGATCTGGAACGCACGGAGGAACTGTTTGATTTCCTGCAAGGGAAAGTTCCGAAAGGATGCACAATAGCGCGCAAGCGTAGGCCGCTGCTGACACAAGACCAGGCATGGACAGTCATTTGGTATCTTGGGAACCTATACTGGCAAGTTACAGATCGCATCGAGAGGTGTTGCGTATGTGGTGGCCTTTTCGACACGGGGAACGAAGGCGAAAGCCTAGACTACGGGAAGGCTCCTTATCATTTTTGCGACAACTGTCTCGGTAGTGACGAATACGCTCTAAAGCTAAGACGCAAGCCTGCTAATCTCCTGTGACCGACCTCTCGTCAGACCTCCGCGAGGCGCGCGAACTGCAGGCACTCCTCGGCCGCATCAGTCTCGCGTTCGCAAAGCTCGCCGGCCACAAAACGGTGGAGCCGCTCTTCACCGTGACGGAAGTTGCTGATAGGGTCCGCCTGAAGAGGCGCACGATCCTGGCGAAAATCCAGCGTAGAGAAATTACGCCGGTCTACGCAGTGTCACCGCGGGAAATCCTCGTGCCGCAGTCGGCACTGCTCGCGTTCCTGGATAGAGTGAATTTGCACAAAGAAATGAAGCTATCGAAGCTCGGAAACAGTCGAGCTCAAAGGTGCTCATGAGAGACGCAAGGCACTGGGCAAATCTGATTCAAAATGATCTGAGTGACTCGCAGTCGTTAGCAGATGAGTCTAGGTATTTGATTTTGATGGTGGAACAAATTCAAGCCGACGCCCGCTCCAATGAACCGGAACTTCACGGATGGAGTTGCCCAAAGGTCCAACATGGAAACAAATCAGGTTTCCTTCACGGTGCATGTGACGACGATGGGCCGTACGATGTCGACGGTGTTCGTTACTGCGGCCGGTGCCACTGGCATTTCTGAGCTTAAGCAGTTTTTTCTTGCGCTCGAAAATCCTGTTTGGTAGGAATTCCTATCAGTGATTGAAATTCCTTTCACCAGGAAGATCGGAAAAGACGGAATGAAAATCAAGAAACCAACGAACTTCATCGCTGCGGTACTTTCACGGCTTCCCAGCCGGTTCTGTCGCCGAGGTGACGGTGGTGAAGTTCGTTGGGTGCTTGGTTTTTCATGAAAGCTCAAAAATATTCAGATCACGAGTTAGCTTCGCTGTTCCCAATCCTTCCTCTCAACGAAATGTTGCAGCTTGAGGATTCTGTGAGAGCGCACGGCCTTCAACATCCCATTACGCTTTTTGAAGGAAAGATTCTTGATGGAAGACACCGATACGAAGCTTGTTTAACCTCTGGCGTAAAACCTCGTTTTGATACTTATCGAGGTGATGACCCGCTAAATTTCGTCCTCAGCGCCAATCTTCACAGGCGGCATTTGGACAGTGCGCAGCGAGCAATGATAGCTGCCAAATTAGAGACGCTAAAGCAAGGAGGAGACAGAAAATCTGCGCAGATAAATCAAAATGCAAATTTGCATTTTGATCGGTCGAAAGCCGCAGACGCATTGAGTGTTTCGCCTCGTGCGGTTGCAACTGCTAGTAAAATTCTCGATGAATCTCCGAAGCTCGCAAAAAGGGTTGCTAATGGAGAAATCTCTCTTCACGCCGCAGAGAAAAAGTTGGAGGAGAAGAAGGCTAATGGAGACAACAAAGCAAAGGAAATAGTAGTTCTGGATAAGACCGGCTACCGTATTCCAACAAAACTCATAGATCTCTGGAACCGTTCTCCGGAAGTTCAGGAGATGCTTTCGGCCCTCAGCCGGATCAAGGGAAAACTTCAGACCGCCCAAGAAGAAAACGATATTCTGTTTCGTGGATTTAACTTCAGCGGCTCAATCTCTTATATCTCGCAAGCATTCATTGGCATTCAGGTGGCCATGCCTTACGCAGTTTGCACGGCTTGTCAGGGACAAGTAGCAAGCTCGTGTGTTCTTTGTAAGGGGAAGGGGTTCATATCGAAGTTTCATTTCGATACTGTCGTGCCGGAGGAGATCAAAATCATACGCCGGAAAGGAGCAGTTAAAGTATGATGCGTGATTACCAGAGTGAAGATGTCGAGAGGATTTTCTCTGAATGGGAAGAGGTGAGAAGCACACTTTACGTGGCTGCTACTGGGCTTGGTAAAACACGAGTGATGACAGAAGTAGCGGCGCGCATGTTGCCAAAGCGTTCCATCATGCTCGCTCATCGTACCGAACTTATCTCGCAAGCTCGAACTGCCTTTGTGGCTCAGGGTTTGGATTGTGAAATCGAGAAGGCAGAGCTTCAAGCCAGCACGAATCTGTTTTCCCGGACTCCCGTTGTCCTGGCAAGTGTGCAAACGCTCTTATCCGGAAACGAGGACTGGACACGAATGAAACGATTCAATCCGATGGATTTTGGATTGCTGCTTTACGACGAGAGCCATCACAGCGTTAGCGCCGGCAACAAGCGAATCGTGGATTATTTCACGAATGGCAATCCTAATTTGAAAGTCCTCGGAGTAACGGCAACTCCAGATAGAGCTGACGAAGAAGCTTTGGGTCAAATTTTTGATACGGTTGCGAGCGAGCGCGACATTTTATGGGCTAAAGAAAACGGGTGGCTGGTCGATGTGCAGCAATATTTTGTCCCGGTAGCAGGATTAGATTTCTCTGATATTAGAACAACGGCAGGGGATCTAAATGGAGGTGATTTGGCCGCGGTTATGGAAACCGAGTCATGCGTGCAAGGAGTAGTTCAGCCAACAGTAGAGCATTTGTTTAATCTGGCGCCACTCACCCTGGGAGCTTTTCCGGTCCCGTCTTGGTCAGAGTTTATCGCGGCCTGTGAAGTCAAGCATCGGGCCATTGTGTTTACAGTGTCCGTCGCGCAAGCAGAGATGCTCAGCAATATTTTCAACCGCATTGTTCCCGGACTTGCGGCTTGGGTTTGCGGGAAGACATCCGAACAGGACAGGCATCGCATTCTTTCAGATTTTAGAGACGGTGGCAATATTCGCATCTTGGTCAACTGCGGAGTCACTACAGAGGGCTACGATAATCCGGCCGTGGATACGATTGTAATGGCGAGGCCGACTAAGAGCAGGTCTCTTTATGCGCAGTGCATCGGCAGAGGCACAAGGCCAGTGCCAGGATTGGTTGATAGTTTTTTCACTAGCGAAGAGCGTAGAGAAGCAATAGCTGCCTCAGCAAAGCCCTGTGTTACGGTTTTAGATTTCGTGGGTAATTCCGGAAAACATAAACTCTGCAACAGTGCTGATTTGTTGGGCGGAAAAGTAAGCGATGAGGCAATTGAGCGTGCCGTTAAAATTGCCAAGGAGCGCGGTCAAGTGCGCATGGCTGATGTGTTGAGCGAAGCAGAAGAGCAGTTGCGCAAGGAAGCAGAGCAGCGCCGACTTCAGGAGGAGGCACGGAAGGCTAGACTGGTTGCAAAAGTTAAATACACGTCTCAAATTGTTAATCCATTTGATGTGCTTCAGATCGCTCCACAGAAGGAACGCGGATGGGACAGAGGGAGGCAGTTAACTGAGAAACAGCGCAATCTTTTAACGAAGCAAGGCATCGACCCAGATAGTATTCCTTACGTTCAGGCCAAGCAGTTAATTGGAGAGATTTTCAAGCGATGGGGGAGCAAGCAGGCCACGTTTAAGCAAGCTCGGTGGCTTAATAAAAATGGATACCCAACAAATCTTCCAATGGCAGAGGCGTCAAACATAATGAGTGCATGGGCTGCTAACAATTGGCGCAGACCTGAACCTGTGACCGCATGACTACTACCGAGGTTAAATGGGTGCGTGTTTCGAGGCAAAGTCGTTGTCCTATTTGCCAGAAACCGGATTGGTGCTCGGTTGCGCCAGATCTAGGACTTGTGCTTTGCATGAGAATTTCAAGTGACCGACCGTCCACTAATTCAATGGGTGGTTTCATTCACCATTTGGATGGTAAGACATCCTATGTCCCACCTCCCCAGATCGAACGCCCTAAGCCGAAGCTCAACGTAACGCAACTCATGCGTGAGTGGGCCGGCCAGACAAAGCCAGAGTGGATACGAAATCTTGGATTCAAACTCGGAGTCACGTACCAGTCTTTAACATCGCTCGGGTGTGCTTGGGCAACTCGTTACAAGGCTTGGGCGTTTACGATGTTCAATGGATGGGGTGAACCAGTTGGCATCCGCTTACGAGCGAACGACGGAAGCAAGTTCTCTGTCACTGGTAGTCACAATGGGCTTTTCATTCCAAAAATGGAAAGTCAAAGACTCGCCTGGATTACAGAGGGGCCATCGGATTCCGCGGCGTGCATTACGCTTGGACTGTTCCCAATTGGAAGACCGAGTTGCAATGGCTCACTTGATCAAGTTGTGATTGCTTGCAAACGGCTA
>Ga0137452_1000522_pt1 | contig 11468 bp, 16 predicted proteins | sample EasRivERMGT513_2_FD_102312 | JGI IMG/M metagenome (GOLD analysis project Ga0137452, IMG submission 102312) | Soil microbial communities from meander-bound floodplain in the East River, Colorado, USA - East River MetaG ERMGT513_2 | ecosystem: Environmental > Terrestrial > Soil > Floodplain ...
ACAAAAATTAGGTTTACCAACTAATGTGACGCGGTAATACCATAGCGACAGGCGTTAAATTAATCTTGCAATCACTCGGCAACATATAGTAAATAGGCACTCGCCTTGCATGGCCTTTGAATCAATGTTTTTTATTAATGATGCACCGCTTATAGTTGAAGTTGTGAAAATCCGTAAGATCGTACCATGCAGGCAGAAGGACAACGCCTGTCATTGTTCTTAACCCTTGTTACAAGGCGTTATTGAATTTAAGTGATTTGTCAGGTTCAGTCTTCAGATTATTCTCATTTACTGATTTCCAGGGCCTTCTCACCACACTGACGTAATTTGTCAAATTCACCGCAACGGGTGACTCAAAATGACACAGGGAAGCTATATTATGAAGCACTGTAAACTATTTTTTTCCAGTGCAGTTGGACGGATAAATCCGCGGGCAGGTGGCACAGCAGTCAACAAGGGATTTACACTGGTTGAGATTATCCTGGTTGTGGTCATAATCGGCATACTCGCGACCATATCTATCCCTGCCTTTAATGACTATGTCAATTCAGCAAAAACCAGCCGGGCCATGGGTGAGATACGCACACTGAGCACTGAATTAAGTTCCTATTCCTCAGAAAATGGCGGAGTCAATCCAACTTCCTTGGCCGTTATAAACCGCGCTGGACTTCTTGACCCGTGGAAAAGACCTTATGTGTACTACAACTTTGTAGCTGCCGCCCCCGATGCTCCGGCGATGGCGGAGCCGCTTAAGGACCCTATCGGTTCTGATTCACTTAACAAGGATTATGACCTCTATAGCCTGGGACCAAACGGCGTGACTGCAGTAATAGGTGACGATCCGGCCGCCCTTGATGATATTGTCCGTTTTAATGACGGCGTCCATGTCGACCGGAGATAATGTAATAACAAAATCAGCCAAAGTTTACGAACTTCATACGTTTAGTAAAAGTCTGCATTATTCATGGGAGAATGACTAGACATGGACATGGATCTGTTCCAGACAGATGAAATACCCTTGCATGAGGGTGAACGAACTTTGACCTGCTCGTGCCCGAAATGCTCCGCCAAAATTGAGTTGGGCCTGACGCAGGTTGCCGAAGAAATCACCTCCAATATCTGCCCCGCGTGCAAGACCCGCTACGTGCTCACCAGAGAATCCTTTGCCAGGAGAGCTTCGCGAAAAGCTGGTGAAATTAATTGTGCACAGTGCGGGGGACAACTTGACCATTCTCAGTACTGCCCATCATGCAAAGCTCTCTATCCGGATTATTTCGCGGCTGAATTCCCCAATGCTGCAAAAAAAAGAGCCAGTCAGAATCGTGACTTTTTTGGAGGCTTGAAGAACATTTCTTTCGAATGGCGTTCAAGCAATGCGCCTTCGATTGACTTCAAGCCAGTGCTGATGGATTCCGAACCATGGCAGGAACCTGTTGGCGGGAAAAAGAAATACATTGTAATGGGTGTCAGTACGGTTGTAATTGTTGCCCTGGTTGCATTTGGAGCCAACTTCTATGTTCATGCCAAAGCAAGGAAGCAGTATGCCGCATCATATGTCATGGCTCTTTACGGAATAAAAATGGGCACAGATCTCAGTCTCAAGTTGTGTAGTAAAATTTCTGCCGAATGGACAGCAAAAGCTAGTACCGGGCAAAATAGTCCACCACTCATCACGGTTGATGATGAGAACCAGTTGAATAATGTAAAAATTCAAACGGACAAGTACTTGCAAAAACTGAATGATCCGCCGAAGGTATTTGCAGAATCCAACGAAAGGCTGTTAAAACTCAATGAATCGTTTGGGAAAGTACATGCAGCTGCGCTAAAACCTTCTGGCACAATAACAAACTTTGTCGAACTGGTACAAAAAACTGATAATGATTTTAAAGCGGTTGCGGCAGATCTCAAGACAAACCTGCCATCTGAATTATCAGAGCATTTAGATATCGCAAAGGCCAAGTACAGGGGAATGAAAGATTTCTAGCCAAAGATATTACGCAAGCAGAAAAGCCCCCGCTGGCTATGCCAGCGGGGGCTTTTGTTATAACAGCAACGAACATTCTTAACCATTGCAAACAATACGACTATTTAAAACGCATGAATAACAAACTCCTTATCTCCATCAAGGCCAATAGTTTTACGAGCAAATCGCCATGCATTCTCTCATTGCCATTCAGTTAGATCGAATGGCTTTACCTGATTACCTTCCTTGCGGCGTTCCAGTATAGCCCTCACCCTTTTTGTCATTGGAATACTGCGTAGCCTGTCACCTTTGTTTATCCAGATAGTTATCAATCCAGTATCAAAATATATATCCTCAAACCTGATATTACGCACTTCACCTAATCTCATTCCTGTAGCCTGTCAGAGTCAGGGTAGCCCACTTCCGGCTGTCGTATAGCCGGATGCCGTTCTGTGTCGCCTACACTCGTGAAAGCCTTGAGATGGTACTTGATGCCCACGTTCGTGCCTTTGAGTACTTCGGAGGCAGTTGCAGGAAGGGCATCTACGACAACCTGAAGACGGTAGTGACAAAGGTATTGACCGGCAAGAACCGCGCCTTCAACCGCCACTTTCTGAATCTGGCTTCTTATTACCTGTTCGAACCGGTCGCCTGTACACTCGCTGCAGGCTGGGAGAAAGGACAAGTAGAGAACCAGGTCAGGTTCATCCGTAATCGGCTCTTTGGCCGCAGGTGCACGATGCTCTGGTTGAGTGATCCAATGCTTACGAGGTCCATACATATGATCCGGTTCTTCCCGTCCAGGTGAAGGGTGAGAAACATTTCCTTTGTTTCCTTCATCAGAAAACTGAATGTTTCATCTACTTGTTGAGGAGCTGTGAATCTGGTCCCTGGTATAAGATAGTTGGTTATGTCCTCTTTGACAGTCAGGGTTACATATACAGCTTTGATCTGCTTGAACTTGATGGTTCTTGGTTTGTGGGTAATCTCCTCTGGCCCGAACAATGTGTAAATTGTCATGCGTTAATCTCCTTTTTCTAATAAATAGGTAGACTGTTTAAGGTGGTCGTGCTAGAAAAACTCTCTGGTTTTATGGGGGGCTAGTTGTGACACTGATAGTAAATGATTTGCATACAGTACTTAAGGAGCTTCAAGAGGCATCACTGGCTATTATCAGTGGTAGACTCCCTTCAGCAGATGACACGGACCGTTATAATAAGGCGATTGAGTGGTCTAAACGGGTGATTGCCTTTGCGGAGAGATCAGAATGACAAGATCTGAATTGATTGAAAAGCTTTCCATCGAGAAGAAGATCGGTAATACCGTTGCCGAGAAGATTATCACTGAGATCTTCAAGAGCATGACTGACAACCTTGTCTCAGGTAAAGGGGTTGAGATCAGAGGCTTTGGAAGTCTTACAGTTAGGGAGTATGACGGCTACATTGCTCGTAATCCCAGGACAGGTGTTCAAATAAAAACTAAGCCCAAGAAAGCCCCATTCTTTAAGGTAGGCAAGGAACTGAAAGAACGTCTGTTACAAACCTAAACCCCTTCCTCAATGTCATGCTAGCGTCGAAGCATAACCCATCACATCCATTAGAACACTCGCCCCTAATACCCGTTGGCACCATTTTGATCTAATATTGTAGTGAAAGTTTGACAATATTCATTTACAAACATTAATTGATTTGTTACAATCTTCGGCAAGGGTATCAACATGCCAATATTTGATCCGTATAGAAGGTGTAGATGTTGCGGTTTTAAGGGCTACATGACTATGTGGTATAGGGCAAGCTTCTATCCATTATTGATAACATTCATATTATTGGTATGTGGAATTGTTCCAGGTATGTTTTTTTATTCCGTGAACAAGGATAAACTTTTATGTCCCAAATGCGGTCATACCAGAAAATGATCCATATCTAACAATGGCTTTAAAATAGACGTCTACAGCAAACCAAATCCCTTCCTCGGCATCATCCGTTCAATAAAGATAGCGATCAAGCGCTTGACTATTGCAACCGGTTCCATTTGCTCCCAGTCATCCCACAGATACTCTTCCAGCTCCCACTCGTACCGTAGAAGGATCTGTTCGTATTCCTCCCCAGAAGAAGCATCAAAGATCTCCAATCCCAGATATCCAAGCTTACTGTTGGTACTGAGGACATAGAGGACTGTTGACTCTTTAAAGACATGAATACGATCACTCCTACCTGCTCCTAAAGGGATAGCTGTTGTTCCATACATAAGAACACTCCCTGCATTGATTAGTTTCCGGTCCCTGGTTTCCTCTGGTGTTATGAATCTGATAGTTGGTGCAATAGGTTGCATAGCTTCCTCCTTAATTAAATTTAGCAGAATGTCATGTCTGCCTTCGCAAACCAAGAAAACCCTTCACAGGGCAAATTTGGAGCTTCTAGATCAGGCTTAATGAGAGATTTGTTCCTTGTTTGAGAGTATTGCGGAGAGGTGGGTTGTTTGTTGAAGTGGATTTAATGCGGATTTGCCAGGACATGGTATACTTACAAGCGTCATCTCATCTAAAGGAGAGAGCCATGTCATTGACTAACAGCTGGTACACAATAGATGAAGCAGCATCCAAGTTCGGTCTTTCCACTGAACATCTTCAAGAATGGGTGGATAATGGTTTGGTTCGTACTGAAGGAAATAATGGCAGGGTGATTCTGCTTAATAGCGATGACATCGAGCGGCAATTGAAGATGTCACCTTCTGTGTGATCATATGAAACTGTTCAGAACAAAAGTGTGGAACTTGAGGGATGTTTGATCTTGGAAGGGTGGTCTTTCTGGTAGGATTGTCACTGTTAGATCAGGAGCTGAATTGATTATCTGTGTTTTTGCAGATGTAGAGTCAGCCATCGTTGCAGATATGGCTACACTTTCTGAAAATGGACAAGAGCTGCTTGGAAGCCTGTGCAAAAAACTAGGAATGAAAGGGTGAAGGTCAGGAATAAATTGAATTTATTCAGGTTACTAATTAAACAGCAAACCAATCAACATCATACTATTATAAAAGGAGAAATATCATGAAACGGTTAATCACATCAATCAGCACCATCATCGCCCTTGCTCTGCCGGCCTTTGCTTTCGCTTCGTCCTGGACCATTGATCCCGACCACTCCAATGTGGGCTTTAAAATCAAACACCTCATGATAACAAACTTGAAGGGGAACTTCGACAAGTTCACCGGCACCGTTGAGATCAACGACAAGGACATCACCAAGTCAAAAGTGGAATTCACCATCGACACCAATTCAATCAACACTAACGTGCAAAAAAGGGACGAATATCTGCGCAGCGCCGACTTCTTCGACGTGGCCAAATTCCCGACCATGACCTTTGTCTCGAAAAAGGTAGACAAGGCCGGCAAGGACAATCTGAAGGTCACGGGTGACCTGACACTGCACGGCGTAACCAAAGAAGTGGTGCTTGACCTAGAAGGCCCTTCAAAAGAAAGTAAGGACCCGTGGGGCAGCATCCGTAAAGGTGCTACTGCCACCACCACGATCTATCGCCAGGACTTCGGGTTGGTCTGGAGATCAGCTCTTGAAACCGATGTGGTCACTGTGGAAGATTTGATAACAATCACCCTGGAAATCGAGATGATCAAGAAGTAACGGAGCCGGAGTATTGAGGAAAGGTGGGTTATTTTGTTGAATGGATCATCGACTGGAACAGCTCTACAGCGTTACAACTTAAGATATTATTGCTTAAATCGACAATTCCTCTAGGTAATGGTATAGGTCCCGTATCTGTGACACCAATAGCAGGAAACTACTTCTTGAATAACACGATCAAATAACTAAATTAATTGATATATATGATAGTTACTTGTTTCGGCGCGCCGAAGATCTCTGTTACTTGGGATAGTTGATTGTTGGTCTATACCTGTGGCAAGTGATTCTATTAAATCCTTAAGAGCTGGTCTGTGCGCGTGTTCTGTGGCATTACAAGCATTGTAGGCTTTGGTTATGTTTGAGAGGTAAGCTGAAATCATTTATTGACTGCTTTGCGTAACATCGCACTTGGTTTGAAACTTATTATCCTACGAGCTTCAATAGTGAGAGGATCTCCAGTCTGGGGATTTCTACCTATACGATCCTTCTTCTGCTTTATCTCAAAGTTACCAAATCCAGCTATCTTGATCTTCTCTCCATCCTCAAGAGTGTTTTTCATTATTGAGAGGACACTTTCCAATAGGGCTAATGACTCCTTCATTGAGATACCTAGTTTGGATTGTATTCTTTCTGCGATGTCTACTTTGGTCATAGATCCCTCATAAGACTATATTTATCAATATTCTTATTTTCCAATCAATGAGTCTACATATTCAAACAATTCTTTATAATCACAAGGCTTATGATATATTTTAGTAAATGTATATTGAATAAGATTTAACTCGTTTGGGGAATATGCAGTTAAAGCTATGATTGGAACTTGGTTATCTTGCATTTTAATTATTTCTGTGGCTGATGCTCCATTTAGATTTGCCATTTTCAAATCGGTAATAATTAGATCAAACCGTTCATTGGCAAAAGTAGTCAAAAGATCAACTCCATCAGTGACAACGACAACATCATATCCTTGATTCTTTGCATATATGGTTATAAGTTCTCTGTGTGCCGGATCATCTTCTGCAATAAGAATGCGTTTTGGCATAATTCGTAATCTCCTTTTAAACTAGTCTTATCCCGATTATTTTGATGTCAGGGTTAAAACTATTTCTTCTTTGCCGCTTTTGCAGGTTTAGCAGATACAGCAGTTTTCATTATTACAGTTGACACAAGTGCTTTAGTCTTTACCACAGGGACAGTAGCCTTCTTATCAGCCCTGAACTTTGCCAGTCCTTCTCCAAGACCCTTATCAATTGCCATCTGTCTACGGGACTCAGAATAGCTCTTTGCTGCAAGCTTCTGGGTACTCGGGATGCCGAACTGTTTTCTGTATTGCCCAGGCTTAAGATCGTGTGCCTGTCCTAGATGTCTCTTAAGAGTCTTGAATCCTCCCTTACCGCATACCATACAGATTACTTCATCCTTCTTGAATGCTTGTTTGATGGTGATCTTAGGAGCCCCTGTAGAGGCTAAAGACTCAATGGCAATAGGCGAGCTTGCTTCAAGAGCTTTAAGCGATGCATGTACCTTCTGAAGCTCTTGGAGCATTTCATCAGAGGTCATTTGAATATTGGATAGATGGGCTGATACGATCTGTGCTGTGAGTTCGAGAAGAGTGGGCATTGTGCTGTGATTTCCTTTCAAATGTGAGCTTTCATAATATCAATAAAACCCTTCAAGACTCTTAATACACACCTGTTGATAAGCAATCCTTTGAGCCTCTTCAAGAAGCACTCACTTGTTATCCTTGAGCAGATCATGAACGAGCTTAACGAATACCTTTAGGTCTTCTGGCGTGAGTTGGCTTGTGTCTACTGGAAACTGTATGCAACTAGTCTTTATTATAACAGTTAACATTAGGGTGGATTTAGTGCGAGACTTATTGCATTCGAAGTTGTTCCATTAATCGTAGCTGTGACAGATATAACGGCAGGATTAGTAAACGCAGGCTGTCTTAAAATACTATGTAACGAGGTGAAAGCTTGCCCTGCTGTATTTGTCAGTATTTGAATTAAAGACATATATGGTCCTGGCGGGATATTCATATGATACGCCTGTCCTGCTAATGGTAATCCATTTGAATCGGTAGCAGTTATTGTAAAACTAATTTGATCGTTTCCATCAACAATTAATGTTGTCTTGACAGATGTAAGAGTTACTAGGGCTGGAGCAACCTGCAAAGGTGCTGTAAAAGTAGCTGATAATGCATTCGAGGTTATTCCTCCACTGGTGGCCGACACATTTATAACTTTATCATTCAGTGTGGTTGGTGAACTGCTCAAATGAATCACAGCCACACCATTTGCATTTGTGTAAACTGGCGACAAGTAACGGTCAACGCCAGGAGAGACATTGAAACTGATATTCTGATATGGAATTGGAAAACCATTATCATCTTTAGCCGTAGCAGTAAATGTTATTTTATCAATTCCGTCTGCTTTGGCTAGGGTCTTGTCTGCGACAAGCGTTACAAGAGCTGGTGATGGTTTAATATATGTCACATTTACAGAGTTTGATGTTACCCCTCCGCTTGTAGCCGACATACTGATAACTGTGTTTATTAAGTTCGATTGGGCTGGTGGGTATGTCAAATGAATTACAGCCATGCCGTTATTGTCAGTATACCTAGGTGACGTTATGAATGGACTGGTTCCTAGCGTGGGTTTAAAACCTGTGGGCTGCCCTGCAATTGGAATACCGTTTACATCTTTGACTGTAGCGGTAAAAGTTATCGCTTCTCGCCCATCTGCTATGGCCTGCACCTTATCTGCGATAAGCGTTACAGAAAATGTAGAATTAGGCGGAACTGGCCAAGATGTAATTATTACGGGGATTGAATTCGTACCTAGGCATGTTGCAGTTATGCTATCGTTAAAAACCAAAAGAGGATTGCCCTGACGCAATAACGGACTAATAAACAAAACAACCTGACCGTTATCATCAGTGAGAAGTGGTATTGCATGAACATAATGAAACGTTGGTGGCACACTTAAAATAACCGGCTGTTTACCCAAAGGAGCACCAGATGCATCCTTGACTGTAACTGTCAGGGTTACTCCGTCTATTCCATCAGCCATGACTTGAGACTTATCAGCTTCAAGCGTAACAGAGGCTTTCACTTCGGTCTGTGTAGCAGTGCTACTATCATCGCCACAGGATGAAATGATAATCACCAAAAACAATGCAACAAGGCTATAAAGAATATTCTTCATCATAAAATGTCCTATGATCTTTCTAGGGGCACAGGAAAGCATATATTTTGGGGCAGGTTTGCCTTAGCTCCACATTTGGACCAGGTTACTATTGGATTACTTGACAGATGATAAATCTCATTCACAAGGCCCATTTGTGATAGCCAACAGATGTGCCCCTTTTGCATCTCACCACAGGAGCATGTCATTATCTTAAGCTGGTCTGGCATGTTGATCTCACATTCTTTAATTACTGTATAGCTATAGCACTCCCGTATTAACAGTCAATTAGAATCCATCAGTCAAATGGTATCTCTTCACACCACAATTGGCTGTAAGCTTTCTCCTGTGCATCAGGCAGCTTGAACCCTTTCTTTCTGAGCTGGTGGACCAAGAAGCCAAATCTCTTCTTCTGTTCTGGTAGTAGGTCAGTGTAATCGGGTTTGGGAAGTGTACAGCATTTTGATATCATCTTGGAATCCTCCTTAACGTGATGATCTTGGAGGTTAACATACTGGTGGGTCAAAATGTGTCATTGCAGAATATTATGGCTAGAGTTTTGGGGCTGACAGGGTGGTTTGGTGACATTACCAGCATTGCAAGCTCTGGTTATGTTGGAGAGGTAAACTGAGATCAATTGTTCACTGCTTGGCGCAATACAGTGCTCGGCTTGAAGGGATCAAGAGCGCATACCTGTTTGAACTGTAGATGAATGTATCAATGAAAACTAGTAGGCAGCTCGTTTGATTGGAGCGGCCTTCTCTTATCATCAGGCAGCCACCTTTGACCACACAGAGTCAACCTAACCTTCCCCATAAGTGGCGGTGACCTTGTTGTGAGATAAAAGAGGTGCAGGTGCTAACCCCCTGACTGACTCAATATTGAATTTTTCAGAGTATCTGTACCACTTATTCAATTTTTAAGGGCTATTCGGATTTGATTGTGGGAAATCACATTTAATTCTGCATTGTCATTCTGTATTAGCAAGTTGCGATTTCCCGCCTTTCTCTCAAGTGACCGTAATTAGTTTTCCTTATCGGATCAACACTTATTGTGACCCATCCAGATGAACGAAAAAACTTTGTAATACTACCTGAAACGATTAATTCTTCGAGCCGCTTTCTTTTGATCATGCCATAGGTGTTATTATTGTAAAGTACACTAATAAGCATAACATGTCCTCCTTAGCTTATCTCAGTAATAGCAAGTTGCTATTTCCCGTCTTTCTCTCAAGTGACCATGATTAGTTTGCCTTATAGGATCAACACTTATTGTGACCCATCCTGATGAACGAAAAAACTTTGTAATACTACCTGAAACAATTAATTCCTCGAGCCGCTTTCTTTTGATCATGCCAGAGGTGTTATTCTCGTAAATTACTCTAATATGGCGAGAATGATTATATGATTTGTACTGAATCAGGAACGTAATCACCAATAGTGCAAATAGTGCAATTAAAAAAATCATTAAGATTAACATATTACCCGTCTCCTCTTCTGTTTAAAAAACCATTTTTACCTGCCACCAACACAAACTACTTATAAAAACTCTCAGCTGTATTACATTGAATTGGTAAAGCAAATAGCTCGCCAATAACCAAAGAAAACAGTTGAATGTAATTATCCTGTATTATCAAAGCATTAGGTTAGTAGGTGAGAACATCAGATGGTATGAAGCGACTCGTTAAACCTCAGCTTTTGATGGCGGCCTCAGTTTATTGTGGGATGCTTTGTGGGGAGGGGAATCTAAGATCGATATATGTTGAGTCCTGTAAAGGGATAGATAGATGCTTTTATATCTTCAGATTTGATGAATAAGAAGCTTTCGTTAATGGTGAAGTCAACTATTGTGGAAAACTAGGTTCATCTTTATCACATCTGAACTATACATGCAGCGCTATCGAATCGAGGATTGTTAACGAGGTCAGGAACAATGTTTGCTACCATAAGCTCTGGAGGGTAATGTTTATACATTTTTTGTAATTCAAGTGGGTCATGCATGTTTCTACTCAGCCACAGATTATACAAATCTGGCAGTATGATAACAGGCATCCTATCATGAATTGGCTTCATCAGTTCATTCGCAGATGTGGTTAAAATGCAGCAGGGAGTGTTTCTTCTGAGAACACTCCACTTCTGAGAATGGAATAAACTTGCAGAACCTTCCCCTCTATTCCAAGAGCTTGAGACTCTGCATTTTTTTTATCATCTGTACTACGTGATTGTTTGATTTCCCTGAAGGGGAAGAGGTGCTTCAGGTCGTTGGGGATGGCCATACGATAGTAAAAATAGCCACAACGAAGAAAAATATGCTTATTCATAAACATAAGCCCCTACCTCCATTTTGTACCAAGATAGTACCAATGAAGATAAGGGCTAATTAAGGCTAGCAATATTAGCTAGTTTAGAATATGGCGGAGAAGGTGAGATTCGAACTCACGGAGGTGTTACCCTCGGCGGTTTTCAAGACCGCTGCCTTAAACCACTCGGCCACCTCTCCAAAACGGATTATTTCTATAGCACACCCAATTCAAAAATTCAAAGACTAAGAGGCATCACTGACGAGTAATCCGCTCCATGCCGCCCATGTAGGGGCGCAGCAATTGCGGAATCAGAACCGTTCCATCAGCCTGCTGGCCGTTTTCCAGGATAGCCACCAGCGTACGCCCCACGGCCAGACT
>Ga0137452_1000524_pt1 | contig 11453 bp, 10 predicted proteins | sample EasRivERMGT513_2_FD_102312 | JGI IMG/M metagenome (GOLD analysis project Ga0137452, IMG submission 102312) | Soil microbial communities from meander-bound floodplain in the East River, Colorado, USA - East River MetaG ERMGT513_2 | ecosystem: Environmental > Terrestrial > Soil > Floodplain ...
CATGGTTCCTGCCATCATCCGCGGCGCAGGCGCGCGCAACGGACCAAATCGCCCGGTCGGGACTGACCTCTGCGAGCGTGCGCGGATCCTCGGAGCGCGCAGCCGAGGTGAACGGTTTCAGGCCGGGCGTCTTCGAACCGTTTGCCGACCGATTGCCGGATCTCCTCGACACCACGCAGCGTCTGAGTTACGACGATTACGCCGCGCACGGCCTGGGCGACTTCATCGGACGGTTCGTCGTTCACAGCGACGGAGTGTGGAGGCTCGCGACCTACGTTTTCCCCTCGACCGACGACGAGATCGCGCATCTTCAGACCATCGTCGACCAGGTGGATGGAAGCCAGATCCTGACCGGGCTGCCTCTCGTGAACAAGGAAATCGCGCGATCCTTCGTGCGAGAGTTCGTCAAGGGACTGAGCGCCGGTGCAATCCTGGTCGTTCTTCTGGTGGTGGCGGCTTTCCGAAACGTGCGGCTGTCGGTCTTCGCGCTGCTACCGACGCTGATCGGTCTCACGTGGACGGCGGGCATTCTGGGGCTGGCCGGGATCGAGCTCGACCTCTTCGCCGCGTTCGCTGTGGTGACGCTGCTCGGGATTGGCGTCGACTACGGTGTGCACCTGGTTCACCGGTATCACGAACACGGCGACGCCGCGAAAGCCACCTCCGAGCTCGCACCGGTGATTCTCGTGGCGGCCGCGATCACGATCCTCGGGTACGGGACACTCGTGACATCCTCGTATCCGCCGCTTCGCTCGATCGGCATCGTCTCGGTTGTGAGCGTGGTGACGCTCGCGATCGCGTCGGTGCTCGTGCTGCCGGCGCTCCTGCTTTCGCCAAAAGATCATGACTGACGCGGTCTGACCAGGAGCACGACGTTCGCGAATGGCGTGCCCTCGGCCATCGCACGAACCTCCGAAGAGAGACCGTGGCGCGCGAGGCACTCCTGCCATTCGGACGCGGTTCGAAAGTGGAACGGCTGCCGCCAGTCGCCATAGGCCAGCGCCTTCATTCGATTTCCCCATCGAACCGCCGTGAAGCGCCAGCCTGCGGCGGCGTCGGCTTCTCGAATCAACATCAGGCCGCCCGGCTCCAGGGCTGCGGCCAGCGACGCGAGCAGCGTGTCCTGCTGGTCAGGCCGCATCATGTGCAAGGCATCGAACAGCAACACGGTATGCACCGGGCCGTAGCTCGTGGCGAGGGCATCGCGGGCGCTCACCTCGGCATCTCCTCCTAGAGCTGCGGTCGCGATCTCAGCCATGCGCCGACGTATTTCGATACCGACCATCCGCTCGAAGGGCGGAAGCGATGGCCAGGCCGCGGGCCACGTGCCAGCCCTTTCGGCACGGCGCGCTTCTGCCAGGAGCGATAGAGCCAGGCCCTGGCCGCACCCGATATCCAGAAGCGTCCCGCCAGAGCGGGTCTGTTGAACGTCACGCGCGTCAGGCGTCGTCGGGCTGCCCGGGCTGGTCAACAGCCCGCCGCAGACGACGGCTTTGTAGATGGGATCGCCCGCGATCTTCCCTCGCGCGAACTCCCATGCAATCACGCCTGCGGCGAGATAGCGATCCGACGCGAGCCGGACGAGATCCGTAAAGGCATTCTGCTCGTCGGAACGACGCACCATCGCGTACGTGATCCAGCCTGCCATGCCGCCGAGCACCGCGCCGATCGCCACCGCACCGATCAGCAGATCGGCTCCGACGGTCGCCAGGCTCGTCGTCTTCACGGCCTCGATGGTCAGGGCATGAAACGAACGCCGCCGTAGCCAGGCGCCGGTCTGGATCTCCAGGAAGACGAGCCACGGCGCGACGAAAGGATTCGAGATATTCGCGGCCAGGTACATTTTCAGCCGGTTCAGCCCCAGAACGGTGCCGACTGCCGTGCACACGAGCAGGTGGAATCCGTAAATGGGCAGGCAACCGATAAATACGCCAATCGCCGACGCGGCGCTCTCACGACCAGCCCCGTGGCCCTCTGTGCGAATGCGGTGGAAGACCCGCCGAAAGGCGCTCGAAAGCGGCCGCTTGATCGCACCGATTGGCAAGGGGTCGGGCATGTCGGGGATCCGGAGGTCTGCATCATAGCCTCGTTGATCGATGACGCGTTTGAAACGAATCGTTGCGGCTACAATTCGCGCACATGAACCACTCTCATGCCACCCCACGCCGGGTGGTGGTGACTGGCCTCGGCAGCGTGGGACCCGTCGGACTGGACGTGGCAACGGCATGGCACCGCGTCGTGGCCGGCCAATCCGGCATCGGTCGCATTACGCTCTTCCCGACCGATGGCTTCCGGGTCAAGGTGGCCGGAGAAGCGTGGGGATTCGACGCGCTCGCGCACCTTTCACCCAAGCAGGTCCGGCGCGCCGACCGCAACGTTCAATTCGCCCTGGTCGCGGCCATGGAAGCCATGAATCACGCCAGGATGACGTGGCCGCTCGCCGGGGACGCCGCTGATGCGACCGGCACATGCATCGGCAGCGGAGCAGGTGGGATCGCGACCTATGTCGGGCAGCAGGCCATTCTCGATCGACATGGCCCCAGCCGTATGAGCCCTCTGGCGATCCCGATGATCGTCGTCGACTCGGCGGCGGTCCAGGTCAGCATCATGGCCGGGGCGCGCGGCCCCAGCATGAGCGTGACATCGGCCTGCTCCACCGGTAGCGACGCCGTTGGCACCGCGTTCGATCTGATCAGAGAGAGCCACGCGGACAGGATGATTGCGGGCGGTACTGAGGCTGCCGTGACCAAACTGGGGATTGGCGGCTTCGACCAGATGAACGCGCTGTCGCGGCGGAATGATGCGCCCGCGCAGGCCTCGCGTCCATTCGATGCCAATCGAGACGGCTTCGTGTTGAGCGAAGGGGCTGGCATCGTGATCCTCGAGGAGCTCGGTCACGCAGTGAAGCGCGGCGTCGAGCCACTGGCAGAGATACTCGGCTGGGCCACTACCTCTGATGCCGCGCACTTCACGAAGCCGGATACCGAAGCCAGGCAAGCCGCCCGCGCAGTCACGCTGGCGCTCGAGAGGGCCGAAGTCGAGCCCGCGGACGTGGGCTACATCAATGCTCACGCCACGGGGACGCCGCAGGGCGACGCCTTCGAGGTCGCAGCCGTGAAGCGTGCGCTGGGCAAGGCTGCCTACGACATCCCAATCAGCTCCACGAAGTCCGTCACGGGTCACCTGCTCGGTGGAGCCGGAGCGACTGAGCTGATCTGGTGCGTGATGGCGATCCGCGACGGCATTCTGCCGCCGACGATCAACTACTGCACGAAAGACCGCGCCTGCGATCTTGACTTCGTGCCAAACGTGGCGCGACGCGCCAGTCCGAGTATCGCGCTCGCGAATTCCTTCGGCATGGGGGGACACAACACGGTGCTCGTCGTCGGCCGCTGGGACGGGCAGCCGGCGGCGTAACGTCATTCCTCCTCGAGGAGAACCTCGGGACAGGCTGGCAATTCCCGCTCTCCTTCCATCCAGCCGGCAGGCGGGGGGACGCTGCCGTCGCGACGACCCTTTTCAATGGTCTCGCGTGCCCAGATCCGAATCTCTTCCACGACGGTCTCGAGACGCCCGGCCCACGCTTCAGCGGGAATCGGCGTGCCGATTGTGACCGTTCCGCGCGCCCCGGGCATGTGCCGCGCGAAACCCGACAAGTCTGGCGCCACATGCGTGCCGTCGATGGCAACGGGCAAGAGTGACAGGCCTGTTTCCTTCGCGACGATTCGCACGCCACCCGCTTTGTACGGCAGAAGCCTCCCATCGCGAGACCGCGTACCCTCGGGGAAGATCACCACAGAGCCGTCCCAATACGCGAGCGCTCGTGCCATCGCTTTCATGTCGGAGATGTCCTGCCGGGTGGCGTCGCGGGAAATCAACCCCGAACCCCAGTAATTGAGGGCCATCGAAACGGTCGGAATTCCCCACCCAAGTTCTTTCTTCGCCACGAATTTCACGTTCAGGCTCCGCAGAGCCCACGGCAGGATCGCGATGTCCGCCGTGCTCTGATGATTCGACACGACGACGTACCGGTTGGGCGGCACTTCGCCGCGCACTTCGAGCCGACATCGGAGGACTCGAAGCGTGAGCTCAGTCAGGACCACGTGCCAGTGGCGCGTGACCAGGTTGGCCCGGTGCGCTCTCTTGCTGGACCCCTTTGGAGCGAGCCAGAGGCACCAGACTCGGCCCACGATCTCGCAGTACAGACACACGATCAGCAGCCCAAGGAAATAGACCGCGAGGCGCCCCCAACGCAGGACCATCGAGATCACGACGACATGGTAACTGCGAAATCGCTGGGCTAGACTATGGCCGCCAAAGATGCCCGTCCACTCGGTGTCACTTCTGCCTGGATGGGTGGCCGAAAGCGCGCATCCGCGACTCCGTTGCGTGACCTCCTCCTTCGACAACGCCCGAAGCCTGGATTTTCCCGGCTTCCAACGGCGCGTTACGGAGGCCTACGAAACCATCTTCGAGCAGCTCGAGGCCGGAAACGCCCACTGCCCGGTTCGATTCTGGGCGTTCGTACCGGGCATTCATGATGACCTTGGCGCGGAACTCGATCGCTACATGGCGTTCAATGCCGGCCGCTACGCGGCTTTCACGGCGCGATTCGGTCGCCCGGCGTCGTTTGATGTGTCGGTGCCGACGGGGTCGGCCGTCGGCATAGGCGGCGACACGTTCTCGCTCTATTGCGCGGCCGCGGACGAACCCGGATCGCCCGTCGAAAACCCCCGCCAGGTGTCGGCGTACCACTACTCCCGGCGCTTCGGTCCCAAGCCCCCTTGCTTCGCGCGAGCGACACTCCTTCGGGGAGCAGGCGAGTCGTTGCTGTTAGTGGGGGGCACAGCCAGCATTACTGGTGAGGATTCCCGTCATCCTGGCGCTCTCGACGCCCAGGTGCATGAAACGTTCTCTAACCTTGCCAGCGTCGTCGCCTCGGCCACCGGCCGCTGCCTGCCGGAGAATGCCTCTGCTCGCGAGACCGAGGCGCTGCTGCACACGTTCCGGGAACTGAGGGTGTACTACACCAGCCTCGCCAATAAGGACGCCCTTCTCGGACTGATACGGGCGACGTTCCAGTCCCGGTGCCGCTTGGAGTGGATCCAGGCCTTGCTGTGCCGGCGCGAACTGCTGGTCGAAATCGAAGGTGTTGCCGCTCTGCACACGTCGTCATGAGCGCAGATCCTCTTCCTCCACACCCGAGCCTGGAGCGCTACTACGCTCGCGATTCGGAACGCCTCGGGTTCGTCAACAACATGTTCGACGAGGGAGCGCCGTACTACGAATGGATCTGCCGCGTGATGTCGCTTGGCACTGGCGAGCAGTATCGGAAGCGAGCGCTGCTCGGGGCGGGACTATCGAGTGGGATGCGAGTCCTCGACGTAGCAACCGGCACAGGGCTCGTGCTGCGCTCTGCGGCGGAATTGAGCGGACGGCCCGGTCTCGTCGTCGGCCTCGACCCCAGCAAAGGCATGTTGGCTGAGTGCCGCAAGCGCTGTGCAGCTCCGCTCATCGAGGGACGTGGCGAGCAATTGCCGTTCGCCAGCGATCGCTTCGACATCGTGAGCATGGGTTACGCCTTGCGCCACGTGGCCGATCTCCACGCGCTCTTCAAGGAATACAGGCGCGTGCTCAAGCCCGGCGGCCGCGTCCTGATTCTGGAGATCACGCAACCGAAGTCGCGCGTCGGCCGGCGGCTGAACGAGCTGGCTCTCGGAACGGTCCTGCCAGGAGTCGCGAGACTCTGGGGAGGCCGGCCAGCCGCTCAGATGATGAATTATTTCTGGGACACGATCGAGAGCTGCGTCGCGCCCGAGACAATCCTCGGAGCACTCCGAAGTGCCGGCTTCCCGGGCGCGCTGCGAAAAGTGACTGGCGGCGTTCTGAGCGAGTACGTGGGAGTGCGGCCGGCCGAGCCGCTCGACAGCTAACCTCAGGCAGGCAACGCCACGTGCAGCGGTTGAGAGCGCAATCGCTGGCGATCCATTTGTTCAAGCACCCTCGGCAGCGTGTCCAGAATAACGGGCCTGTGCCGTCGGTCGCGAGCCGAGTTGGAATCGTGGAGCAACAGAATGTCGCCGCCACGGAGCCCGCGTCCCAACCGGGCTGCGACCGTGGCAGAATCGCGCGTCACCGTGTCGAAACCCCGCCGCGTCCACGACACGTGAGACAAGCCGGCGCCAGCCAGCACGACCGGCAGCCATGGATTCTGGATGCCGGCAGGAGGACGAAAGAAGCGCGGCCGGCCGCCTCCCGAGCGCGCGATCGCGACCTGGGCCTGCTGCACCTCTCTTCGAAGCCCGGCAGGTCCGCGAAACGCGAATCCGTTCGAGTGACTGTAGGTGTGGTTCTCGACGCCGTGACCCCGTTCGCGGATGGCCGTCACGATATCGGGATGGGCGGCCGCGCGCTGACCGACGCAGAAGAACGTCGCGCGCGCGCCGGCCTGGTCCAGCAGATCCAGAACGGCAGGCGTGATCTCCGGGTCGGGGCCGTCATCGAACGTCAGCGCCACCAGGCCCTCGCCCGCCTGCGCTTTTGGCAAACGCGTGATATTGGGACCGAGCCATCCGCATCGCGGAAGCAGGCCGGCCACAGTGAGAACCGCATGGTTCCCGAGCAGCCCTGCCAGAATGAGATTCCAGGAGCGCGGAAACGCAAACAACGTGGCCAGCGATACGCCGTGAAAGGCCATGCTCCCGACGAGGAGCGGCGAAGGCCGCCACCTGACTTCGTCGGGATCAGCCATGCGTCTCGCCTGAATCCTGGTCCTGCCCGCCTAACGCGAGCAGGGCCGATCGGTCGATCTTGCCTCGCGAGGTTCGCGGAATGACATCGACGAACACCACGCTGCGCGGCACCTTGTGATCGGCGAGCCTGTGCCTGCACCATGCCACGACGTCACGATACTTCGGACGCGTCGAAGAACCAGCTATCACCGCACTCACAATCTGATCCCGGCCGTCTGGTGATGCCACACCCATCACAACGACTTCCTCGACGCCCGCGAGCGACGACAACACCAGCTCGACCTCCGAGGGATCGACCTTCCGCCCGCGCACGTTGATGACCCGATCCAGTCGGCGGCGAAGCGCAAGTTCCCCGCCTTGCCAGGCGCCAACGTCGCTCGTTTCAAAACGGCCAGAGTCCAGGCGTGGCTCCCCTTCCGGCACGTACGTCGCGCCAACTCCGGGCGATTTCACGACGACGAGGCCTTCATCGGCTGCAAGGTGTTCCTGCCCGATCAGCGACAGACTCACGCCATCGACTGGTGTGCCGACAGTGCCTCGCTCGGCGGCGCCTCCTTCTCTGTCGTAGCAAATTCCCCCGCATTCACTCGATCCGTAGAAGGTATGCACCACCTGCCCGTAGACCTGGCGCAGCTCCGCGGCCGTCGCACTCGACAACATGGCACCAGCCGAAATCACAAGCCGAACGCGATCCGGCCACGAAAGTGGGACGGGCAGCTTCAGCAACGCCCGAAGGTACGCAGGTGCGGTCGGGAACACCGTGGCGCCAAGTTCGCGCGCGTCAGCAAGCGACGCGAACGGCGTCCGATCGCCAGGAATCACGAGCATCAGACCGCGAACGAGCGCCGAGAGCGCAAGGGTGGTGAACCCGTACGAGTGTGAGAACGGCACGGCCCCCCACAGGCGGTCGTCGTCGCGAAGGCTCATCGTGTGGGCAAGCGCATCCTCATCGGCCAGCAGGTTCTCGGTGCGCATCGCGACACCGCGAGGCAGGCCGGTCGAGCCAGAAGTCAGCTTGACCGCGGCGATGCCGTCAAGCATCGGAGGGGGCGCGGGCACGGTCGTCCCGACAATCCGAAAATCGCCGGCGGCAGACGGCCACGCGTCCGCGCATTCGAGGACGCCGCTCGCACCCAGGGTTGTCGCAGCGCGACGGCGATCTTCGTCGGGTGCCAGCGGATCGAGAAGGAGCGCCGCCTGGCCCGCGCGGCGGAGCGCGAGGAACCCGGCGAGAAATGCCGGTCCGTTTGGAGCGACCAGTCCCACAAGACGCCCCGGCTCGGGCGATCCCGAAAACAGTCGCTCGCTGACGGCGCGAGAGAGCGCGTCGATCTCGCCGAAGGTGGCCCTTCGAGCCGTCGACGCGATCGCAATGTCACTCGACCGCCGGGCCGCGTGCCTGGCCATCGCGCTGACGATGGCGTCGGCGGGCACCGCAGACGTTTTTCCACTAGAGGTAGCGGACACGGGCGAGATACTATCGCACCTCTGCCTTGCGCCCATCTATGAGTCAAACGCGCGACTACGATGTCGCGGTGGTCGGAGGTGGACCTGCCGGGGCGTCGGCGGCCACCGTCCTCGCGCGAGATGGACATCGCGTGATCGTCCTCGAGCGCGAGCGTTTCCCTCGATTCCACATCGGCGAATCCCAGCTTCCCTGGATCAATGGAATCCTCAGCCGACTCGGCGCGGAGGATGCGGTCGCCGCAGAGGGATTCGTTCAGAAGTGGGGTGCCAGTTTCACGACTGCCGACGGCCAGGCCGACCAGTATGCGGACTTCGCTCAGGCGTACGAAGTGCCGCAGCCTCAGACCTACCAGGTGCCGCGTAGCCGATTCGACCAGGTCCTGCTCGAGCACGCCGCCAGGAGCGGTGCCCATGTGGTGCAGGGACGCAACGCGAAGGACGCCGTGTTCGATGCCGACGGTGTCACCGTCACACATACCGCCGCCGACGGCAGCGATCAAGCCTGCCGCGTCGCCGCAGTCGTCGACGCCTCGGGACGTGCGGGGTTCCTGGCCAAACGCTTTGGAGAACGCCGCCGGGATCCAGTGCTCAGAAACATCTCCGTCCACCGCCAGTACGTCGGCATTCCGCGCGCTGAGGGACGGCGCGCCGGTGACATTCGGATGGTCACCCGGCCTGACCGTGGATGGTTCTGGTTCATCCCCATCAGCGACACCATCATCAGCGTGGGCGTGGTTGTGCCGCAGGCGGTCTACAACACCATCGCGCGGCAATCGCCCGAGGAAACGCTGGCGCACTTGCTTGCGGAGACGCCAGCGGCTGCCGAGCTCGTCGCGGCCGCCACGCCGGTCACCGATGCACGCTTCGAAGCCGACTACTCATATCTCCACACCCGGCATGCCGGCGATCGATTTGTCCTGACCGGAGACGCGGGCGCGTTCCTTGATCCGATTTTCTCCACGGGCGTGCTGCTGGCGATGCAGTCCGGCATTGAAGCGGCGGAGATCATCTGCGATGGGTTGCGCGACGGCGACTTGCGGGCCGGCCGTTTCGCGGTGTACGAACGGCGACTGGTGCGCCGCTACCGCCATTTCCGGCGCTTCGCAACCGGCTTCTACGACCCGGCGTTCCGCGACCTGTTCTTCAGTCGGTCATCCCGCTTCGGCATTTACGAGGCGGTCCTCTCCGTTCTCGGGGGGAACTGGCGGCCGTCGTTTGGAACACGCGTCCGTCTGGAAGCGTTCTTCGCGCTGGTCGCGCTTCAACGGTTCAAGAGACGGTTCCAGGGCGACGTCAAATCGCCGCACGGCGTCGCCGGCCAGGTGGAGCACACATGATCCGCGTCGCCGCGGCTATTCCGGCGTACGAGGCGGCGAGTTCGGTTGGAGCGGTCGTCGCCCGGACGCGAGCCGTTATCGAGGACGTGCTCGTGATCGACGACGGCTCGAACGACGGGACCGCTGAGGCCGCCAGCACGGCTGGCGCCGAGGTCCATAGCTTCCCGGAGAACCGCGGCAAAGGCGCTGCCCTGCGGGAGGCTTTCGGAATCCTGTTCTCCCGCGGCTTTGCCTGGGTCGTGACGATCGACGCCGACGGACAGCATCTGCCTGAAGAGGCACCACGGCTGATCGAGGCTGCTGACGGCGCCGACCTCGTCCTCGGCACGCGCGACCACCTGTTCAACGAGATGAGTGCGCTGCGCGGGCTCAGCAACCGACTGTCGTCGCGGGCCATTTCGTGGGCCGCAGGACAGCCGATTTCCGATGTGCAGACGGGATTCCGCCTCTATAAGCGGGAGCTCATCGCCCGCACCGGATTCCCGGAGTCCGGGTTCGAAGCAGAGAGCGCTGTCGTGGTCCGCGCAGTGCGTCTAGGCCTGCGCGTGACGACAAGATCTGTTCGGCTCGGGCACGCAGACGGCAGGACCACGAGCCACTACCGGCCCGTCGTAGACAGCTTGCGGATCGCGGCGGGCGTCCTCAACGCACGCTACTCGAACAACCTGTGAGCCAGACTCAAAAATCCCGGGTCCTCGAACACGCGCCGGCGCTGGGCGTGACACACCGACTCCTCGGACCCTTCCACGTCACGAGTGTCTTCTGGTACCAGTTCGCCTACCTGGCGTTCACACGGCTGCCGCCATGGACCGAGTGGGTCAGCGTGAGCGTGTTCACGACGTTCTTCTTCCTCACGCTCGGTCGCATCCGCCGCGCGCTGGCGTGCAACCTGGAGCCCGTGCTCGGACCGGCAGGTCGCTGGGAAAATCTCCAGCGATCGTACAAGACGTTGTGGGCGTTCGCGTGGTGTCTCACAGAGCGGTACCGGCGCCTCGCCGCTCCGGGGCTCTTCAGCGCGGCGCTCGAAGGCGGCGAGCACTGGGATCAGGTCATGGGAACCACCGGCGGCGTTTTGATCGTCACGGCTCATCTCGGACCCTGGGAAACCGCCGTGCACTTCGGCGCCTCGAACTCCCGGCGGCGCATTCATATCGTTCGGGAAAAGGAAATCGACCCCAAGGCGCAGCGATTCGTCGAGCAGCTGCTCTCCCGATCGGGTCACGAGTACGTCACGCATTTCGCCGGGCAGGAGCTGACCCTGGCTCTCGAGCTGGCGAAGGCTCTGCGAGAGGGCGACGTGGTCGCGCTGCAGTGCGACCGGCCGCGAGAGGGTGGCCGTACGGTGCAGGTCAGCCTGTTCGGGAAACCCATGCCGCTGCCGACCGGACCGGCCGCGCTCGCGCGTGCGGCGGGCGTCCCCATCCTTCCCGTTTTCAACTTCCGCGAGGGCCGCTTCAAGGTTCGCACGATCGCTCGCACGCCGATTCATGTCGGTCACACCGCCGATCGCGATGCTGACGTCGAAGAAGCCACGCGTCACCTTGGTGCGGAGATCGCGTGGGCAATCGAGCAGAGGCCGCACCAGTGGTTCTGCTTCCGGAAGTTGTGGGAGTAGACGCTACCCTGCCAGCGTAAGACTGCCCGACGCCACAAGACAGCCGTCGGCGGTGACATCACCTTCGATCTTGTAAAGCAGACCCAGTCGGCCCACGACTCGAGCCGTCGCCTTCAGCGTGACGCCAGGACCGGCGGCCACGGGAAACTTGAAGGGGCCGATCGCCGCCACGCGCAGTTGCGGTCTGGTCGTATTCGTGCCGCCCTCGGCCGATGCGGCCGCGACACCACCTGTCTGCGCAATCATTTCAATCAGGATGATTGCGGGAACGACTGGCGAGTC
>Ga0137452_1000527_pt1 | contig 11434 bp, 11 predicted proteins | sample EasRivERMGT513_2_FD_102312 | JGI IMG/M metagenome (GOLD analysis project Ga0137452, IMG submission 102312) | Soil microbial communities from meander-bound floodplain in the East River, Colorado, USA - East River MetaG ERMGT513_2 | ecosystem: Environmental > Terrestrial > Soil > Floodplain ...
AAAGGGTTTGCACGGGTGGATCATGAAGCGCGTGATGGCGAGGGCTGGGGCGGCGGTGCCTAGCCCCAACCGGATCATTCTGCTGCGCGACGCAGATGGCGACGGTGTCGCCGAAACGCGGACAACATTCCTGCAAGGCCTTTACTCGCCATTTGGGATGGCGCTCGTCGGAGACGATCTCTACGTCGCCAACACGGATGCGATCATGCGCTTCCCATACACGACAGGCGCGACATCGATCACGGTGCAGGGCACAAAGCTCGTAGACCTGCCGGCGGCACCGCTAGACCACCACTGGACGAAGAACCTCATCGCGAGCAAGGACGGATCCAAGCTCTACGCAACCGTGGGCTCGAACAGCAACATCGCCGAGAACGGGTTCAACCTTGAGGAGGGCCGCGCAGCGATCTGGGAAATCGATCGCGCAACGGGACGCTCGCGCATTTTCGCATCGGGTTTGAGAAACCCGAACGGTCTGGCATGGGAGCCGCAAACGGGCGCCCTGTGGACGGCGGTCAACGAGCGCGACGAACTCGGCGACGATCTCGTGCCCGATTACATCACCTCTGTCCGAGACAGCGGTTTCTACGGTTGGCCGTACAGCTATTACGGCCAGCACGTCGATGACCGCGTGAAGCCGCAGCGGCCCGATCTCGTCGCAAGCGCCATTCCACCCGATTACGCGCTCGGCGCGCATACCGCGTCGCTGGGGCTCACCTTCTACGAAGGCAATGCGCTATCGCCACGCTATCGCGGCGGCGCGTTCGTCGGCCAACACGGCTCGTGGAACCGTTCGCGTCCGTCCGGCTACAAGGTGATCTTCGTGCCGTTTGAGAACGGCATGCCCAGTGCGCTGCCTGAAGACGTGCTTACTGGATTTGTCGAAAAGGGCGTTGCGCGCGGGCGCCCGGTGGGCGTCGCGGTGGATCGCTCAGGCGGGCTCCTCGTCGCCGACGACGTCGGCGATGCGATCTGGCGTGTGACGGGAAGCGTTGCGCCGACGGCAGAATTGCGCTGAGAATCGAGAACGCGCATCCGATCTTGTGAATCGGGATGCGCGCTCTACCGGCCGGCTAATATCGTCTGTAATTGCGACGATCGTTGTAGCGGTTGCGATAAGGGCCGTTGTAGCCCCTGTTTCCATAATTGTATGGGCGGTTATAGCCATAATATCCGTAGCCCGAGCCGCCATTATTCGAGCCGTAGTAACCGCCGCCATAGTAGGAGTTGCCGTAGTACGGATCGACGCAACCCGACAGCGCGAGAAGCGCGCCTGTGGCGACCAGAGCAGTTGCGAGTTTCTTCATCGTTATTCCTGTCCGTTAGCGCCCCAATCAAACAGCATTGCGTAGCGGACATGAACGCTGGATGAATGCGCTGTTCACTAGCTTCAGGTGAGCAGTTTCTGCATCAGCACAAGATCCAGCCAGCGGCTGAACTTGAATCCGACCTGCGGCATGCGTCCGGTTTCGACGAAACCGAATCGCTGATGCAATGCAATGGAGGCGACATTGTCCGATGCAATGCCTCCTACCATGGCGTGCTTGTTCATGCGTCGCGCTTCGGCGATAAGGCGCGTGAGCAGCACGCTGCCGACTCCGCGGCGCTGCACGGACGATGTCACGTAGATCGAATGCTCGACGGTGAATCGGTAACCCTGATTGTGTCGAAAATCTCCGAACGTGCCATAGCCGACGACGACGCCATCAAGATCGGCGACAAAAACGGGAAAACCGTCGGACGTTCGTTGCTTCCACCACCGGCTGCGGTCTGCGAGGTCGGAGATATCGTCATTCCATACGGAGGTCTCGTTCAGAATCGCGAAGTTGTAGATCTCGAGAAGCGCGGGAAGATCCGCTCCGACAGCATCGCGCACAATGATGCCGCTGCTCATGGCTCGCTTACACCGCTGGCGCCGGCTGAGGCCCGTAAGCATTCGGACCGGGCGTGCCCGGCTGGGCGCACAGATAAATCAGAACGATCAAAGCAACCAGAGAAACGAGGCTGAGCAGCCACAGCAAGGGAAAGAGAATCGCGACCAAGCCGAAGCCGCCAAAGGTCATTGCGGCGACGAATGTGAGCGCGCTGTTGATCAAGACTGGAATCATGAGAAACCAAACGAGAGAACCGTTCTTGCCCGTGTCTTGGAGGCGTCTTGCGATCATCCCAGCCGTCGGCAGAAGCAGCGCGAGCTCCAGCAAGGCAAGAAGGCCTAGGCCGACGAGACCCTGTACAATGGCTACGATGACAGCGACGGCAAGATACATCAGGGCATAGGTCCAGAAATCCCGGCGCGACACGCGACCTTGAAAGTCGCTGTAGTGCTTGGTTACGACCGTCTGGAAGTACTGGATCGCTTTGTTGAGGTCGAAATCCACCGCCGCACTCCTGCCGCTCGCTTGACGCTCCGGGCAGTTTAGGCAATTGCTCCTTTGGGCTAAACAAGTCAAGGAAACGGCGGGAGCGGTCGCCAAGCGATGGTCACCAAGGTCTTCATCGACGGCGCTTCGGGCACGACGGGGCTCGAAATCCGCGAGCGATTGTCTAAGCGGCGCGAGATCGATCTCGTCGTGCTGGACGACGCACGGCGGAAGGATGCCTCCGCGCGAGCCGACGCGCTCAACAGCGCCGAAATCGTGATCCTGTGCCTTCCGGATGACGCGGCGCGCGAAGCGGTCGGGTTGATCTCGAATCCAACAGTGAAGGTGATCGATCCCTCGACTGCGCATCGCGTGGCCGACGGCTGGGTGTTCGGCTTTCCCGAGCTGGAAGCGAAGCGCCGCGAAGAGCTCCGCAAAGCCACACGCGTGACAAATCCCGGATGCTACTCGACTGGCTTCCTTGCCATCGTGCGTCCCTTGGTGCGCGCCGCGCTGATACCTGCGGACTGGCCGGTGCTGTGCAACGCCGTGTCCGGATATTCGGGCGGTGGCAAGACGATGATCGCTGAGTTCGAGGACAAGAAGGCGCCGAACTACAGCCATGAAGTGTTCCGCACTTATGGGCTGACGCTGGAGCACAAGCATGTCGACGAGATGCAGAAGCACGCGGGGCTCAAACACCGGCCGCTGTTTGCGCCGAGCGTCGGCCGCTTCTATCGCGGGATGCTGGTGGAGATTCCACTGCAACTGTCCGCGCTGCCCGGACGGCCGGGCGCGAAGCAGATTCACGCTGCGCTCGCCGACTCTTACCGCGGCGAAAAGCTGATCGAAGTCGCATCGCTGGCAGAGGCCGCCGGTAAGAAGACGCTCGATGCCGAGGAGCTGAAGAATACCAACCGGCTGAAAATCTATGTCTTCGGCAGCGATGCGCGCGGGCAGGCGAGGGTGGTCGCTGTGCTCGACAATCTCGGCAAGGGCGCGGCCGGTGCGTGTGTACAGAATCTCAACGTGATGATGGGCTGGCCGGAAACCGAAGGGCTCCTCTAGCCATGTACAACCCTCCGCATTTTGCGATCTCGGACACCGCCTGGGCGCACGATTTCATTCGCCGCAATGCCTTCGCGACGCTGGCGGCCGTCATCGACGGTGCGGTGCATTTTGCCTACGGGCCGCTTGTGCTGGACCTGGAGCCAGCGCCGCTCGGCACCGTGTATTTCCATCTGGCGCGCAGCAATCCCATCGCGGGCCTCGCAAACGGTTCTGTGGTCAAGATCGGGATCATGGGCGCGCATGCCTACGTCTCGCCCGATTGGTACGAGACGCCGAACCAGGTGCCGACGTGGAACTACATGGCGGTCGAAGGCTCAGGCCGCGTGCAGCGTCTCGATGAGACGGAGTCTATCGCCCATCTGACGCGGTTGGCGGCGGAGCAGGAATCCTATCTTGCGCCGAAGCCGGCATGGACCCCGGCACGATTGCAGCCGGGCCGACTGAAGCAATTGCTGCTCGGCATCGTGCCGTTCCGTCTTCCGCTGGATACGCTCGAGGGCAAGGCAAAGCTGTCACAAAACCGCAGCCAAGCCGATATAGCTGGCGTGATTGCCGCGCTTAGCGATCGCGGCGATGATGCGGGCAAGACCATCGCATCCGCGATGCAGACTCTATCGGTGAGTTAGAGGCCTCTCATGGACATCATCGACCTTCGTTCGGACACCGTTACTCGGCCATCGCCCGGCATGCGGCGCGCGATTGCGGAAGCCGAAGTCGGCGACGACCAATACGGCGAGGACCCGTCGGTCAACCTGCTGCAGGACCGCATGGCCGCCCTGCTCGGGAAGGAAGCCGCCGTCTTCGTCCCCAGCGGCACGATGGCCAATCAGATCGCGCTCAAGATCCTGACGCGGCCCGGCGATGACGTCGTGCTGGGCCACGAGACGCACATGGTGTGGCATGAGTCGGGCGCGGGCGGCGCCAATGCCGGCGTGCAGTTCACGCCGATCGGCAAAGGTGGGCTTTTCACCGAGGAGGAATTCCGCGCCGCGTTCAAGGCGCACGGCCACATGATGTTCCCGCCGACCACGCTCGTCGCGATCGAGAATACGCATAATCGCGGCGGCGGTGTCGTGTTTCCGCCAAGCGAGGCCGCTGCGATCTGCCGCACCGCGCACAAGCTCGGCGCGCGCGCCTATCTCGACGGCGCACGTTTGTTCAATGCGGCGATAGCCGCGCACATTTCGGCAAGGGAGCTGTCCGCGCCCTTCGATGTCGTGTCGGTTTCGATCTCAAAAGGGCTCGGCTGTCCCGCGGGAAGCCTGATCGCAGGGAGCAAGGCCGATATGGTGCGTGCCGTGCGCGTGCGCCGGATGCTCGGCGGCGCCATGCGCCAGGCGGGCATTCTCGCCGCCGCCGGCCTTTACGCGCTGGACCACAATTTTGACCGTCTCGACGATGACCATGTGAATGCGCGGATGATCGCCATGGCGGTTGCCGGTCTCCCGCATGTGAGGTTCGATCTCGCGACCGTGCAATCGAACATCGTCATCTTCCACATGGCCGACGAGGCGCCCGATGCGGCCACCATCGCGGCGCGTGCCAAGGACGCCGGGGTGCTGGTGACCGTGTTTGGCCCGCGCACGCTGCGCGCGGTCGCGCATCTCGACGTCACGGCCGAGCAATGCCGCCGCGCGGGCGAAGTCCTCGCCCGCCTGATCGAGGCGGCTTAAGGAAGGACGGTTCAGTCGGTACCACGGACGGTCGCTTCATAGTCTTGCCCGCCGTAGAATATGCCATGAATGACCACCCGGCCGCTTTCGATCGAATAGACGATCACGCTACGTCTGCGGTGCGCTATTGTCCGAAGCCCGGACCGGATGTCATCGCGCGGAGTTCCACGCATGGGGAAGTGATCGAGGTCCGAGCACCTTTTTTCGATCTGACTTGTGAAACGTCGCGCAATAAGGGCGCCTGCGTGTTCGGCAATGTAATCGTAAATGTTGTTGAGGTGATCTCGAGCTCGGGGAGAGTAGACAACCTCGTATTTCATTTCTTTCGGGACTTGGCCCTTCGGGCGCGATGTCGAGCATCTAGGCCAGCAGATACGTCCGCAATGGAAACGACGTTTTTCGGGTCGATTTTGTACTCGTCGTAACTCTTAGCCGCTTCCTCCCGCAGAAACTTCTCTAACGCCACGTCGCGTGCCTGCAACGTGCGAAGCCCGTCACGGACGACTTCGCTGTCCGAGGCGTATTCACCGGACGCAACTTTGGTCTTGATCATTCGGACCATTTCGCGGGGTAGCGTGATGCTGATGGCCTTGGTGGTACGCATAGTCTGAGCCTGTGCTGTTCGCCTTTTTTGGCAGTATGATTATATCATATCCGGGAGTGGCGCTGTCTAGACGGCGACAAGTGGCGCTTAGTCGAAGCGCGCTTTGCTATTCCGGAGCTGAGCGGATCCATGGATTCCCTGCCCCTCGCAATGCTTCCGCCTTCGTGCTGACGCGCTTCGGCGCGACAAGCTCGCATTGCTCGGCCGGGAATGACGGGGCTTAGATGCTGCCGGCTTAGGCGCGGGGGCGGGATTCCTTGCGGCTCGGCTTGTTCATCGTGCCCGCTTTGACGAGCACGTAGGTCCCGGGCGCATCGCCCAGAACACGCAGCTCACCGTCGCCGGGTTTCGGCGCGGGAACCTGCGCGCCCGATTGGGGCGAGAGCCACGCATCCCATGTCGGCCACCACGAACCGGAATGCTCCTTCGCACAGGAGACCCACTCGTCGAACGAGGCGGGCAGGTCATGGTTCGTCCAGTGCTGGTACTTGCCGCTCGAGGGCGCATTGATCACGCCCGCAATGTGGCCCGAGCCCGCGAGCATGAACGTCACGGGCCCGCCGAACAGCTTCGCGCCCTTGTAGACGGAGGCCGCGGGCGCGATGTGGTCTTCCTTCGCCGACTGGAAGAACGCGGGCGTCTTGATCTTCGCGAGATTCAGCCGCTCGCCCTCGAGGTTCATCTCCGCCTTCGCCAGCGCATTGTCGCGATAGCACGTCGTCAGATACTGCAAGTGCAGCGCCAGCGGCATGCGCGTGGTGTCGGAATTCCAATAGAGCAGGTCGAACGGCACCGGCTCCTTGCCCATCAGGTAATTGTTGATGACGAACGACCAGATCAGATCGTTGGCGCGCAGCAGATTGAAGGTCATCGCCATCTTGGAACCTTCGAGCACGCCGCCCGACTCGCGCATCTGGATCTCGAGCGCCTTGAGCTGCTCGTCGTCGACGAACACCTGCAGGTCGCCGGCTTGCGAGAAGTCGACTTGGGCGGCGAGGAAGGTCGCGGACTTGATCCGGTCGGCGTATTCGCCGCTCGCCGCGATATAGGCAAGCGTTGCGCCCAGAAGCGTTCCGGCGATGCAGTAGCCGATCGCGTTGACCTGCTTCTGGCCGGTCGCTTTCTCCACCGCGTCCAGCGCCGCGAAGATTCCTTCGCGCATATAGTCTTCGAAGTTCTTGTCCGCGAGGCGGCTGTCGGGGTTCACCCACGACACCATGAACACCGTGTAGCCGTGCTCGACCGCCCAGCGGACGAACGAGTTCTTCGGCTGGAGGTCCATGATGTAGAACTTGTTGATCCACGGCGGGAAGACCAGCAGCGGCGTTTCATAGGCCGTCTTGGTCATCGGCGCGTACTGGATCAGCTCGAACAGCTCGTTCCGGAACACGACTTTGCCTGGCGCGGTCGCGATGTCGCGGCCGATGACGAAATTGTCGGTCGTCTGACGAATGCTCAGATTGCCGTGCCCGCGCTCAAGATCGGAGAGGAGATTGTCGAGCCCCTTGACCAGGTTCTGGCCGTTGCTCTTCAGCGTCTCGCGTAAGACTTCGGGATTGGTCAGCGCAAAATTCGTCGGCGCGATCGCATCGGCGAATTGACGCGCATAGAACACAGCGCGGGCGTGGCCGTTGGACTCCTTGCCGTTGGGCGTGGCCACGGCCTTCTGCAGGCTGTTCGCCGCCAGCAGATAAGACTGCTTGATGAAGTCGAAGACCTGGTTCTCCTGCCAGTCCTTATCGCGGAAGCGGCGGTCATTGGGCGCGGGCGTAATGACGGGCTCGACCGTTCGGCCCATGGCGCGTTCGGCCGTCCGCTGGACCAGCGTCATGTAGTCCCGCCAGAAGCCAAACTGCGCATCGAGGAGCCGTCCCGGATTCGCTGCCATGTCTTGCAACAGGGAGTAGTAGGCGCCGGTGATGTTCAACGGATCGAGCGGCTCGCGGCCCGAGCGCTCGGCCTGGGACTTCACGAACGCCGAGATCAGTTCCCGGCTTTTCACCGCGACACGGGCCATGTTGCTGCCGAATTCGGAGGCGTCGCCTACGCGATAGGCAGAGTCCTCGACGGGCGCCTCCGGATCTGGCTCTTGGCCTATCGGGGCACCGGGCTTTTCGGCTTTGGCTTCCGCACCATTGGCGCTGGTCTTCTTTTTGGTGTTCTTCGGCATAGGACCCTTATGGTTGCCCCGGCGTCATTTCGCACTGCAATATATGGGCCTCACCGGTCAATTGCGAAAGGGCCGCAGATTGTCCTTGAATCCCCAGTTGCTTGGAAGGTGGTCTTTAGCCCGGTATATGCTGCATCGCCGATTTGGTCTGCTCGTGCGTCCGAATCGGCAACATGCCCGGGAATGAGTACCATGGTGTTAACCAAACCCCTGTCAGTGTTGAGTGCGCTTTTCGCGCTCGCGGCCACCGTTCTTGGGGGTTGTTCCGGGGCATCGGGAACCATGGTCCAATTCCGTGATCTGGCGGACATCCCAGAAAAGCCGGAGGTGACGGAGCGCGCGGTCAACGACGAGGCGGTGCAGTCTCTCCAGGAGGATCGAGCTCGGACCGCGCAGGCCGCAGAAAGCCTGCGCAGCGAGCCGTTTTCTCCGCCTGAACCCGCACCACCTCCAAGACCAGATCCAGAACCATGAGCGCCAACCAATTCCACCGCATCAGCCGGCTACCTCCTTATGTCTTCGAGCAGGTGAACAAGCTCAAGGCCGAGGCCCGCGCCCGGGGCGAAGACATCATCGATTTCGGCATGGGCAATCCCGATATGCCCACGCCGCAGCACATTGTGGATAAGCTGATCGAGACCGCCCGCGATCCCCGCGCGAACCGCTACTCCGCCTCGCGCGGCATCAAAGGCCTGCGCCGCGCCATGGCGGCCTATTACGAGCGCCGGTTCAACGTCAGCCTCGACCCCGAGACCGAAGTGATCGCGACGCTCGGCTCGAAGGAAGGCTTCGCCAATCTCGCCCAGGCGATCACGGCGCCGGGCGATGTGGTGCTGGTGCCGAATCCTGCCTATCCGATCCACGCCTTCGGATTCATCCTGGCGGGCGCCGCGATCCGTCATGTGCCCGCGCAAACGCCTGAGGAGTTCCTGAGCCGCGCTGCGCTCGCGATCAAACACTCCTCGCCGTCGCCTATCGCACTCGTCGTGAACTATCCGTCGAATCCGACCGCGCAGATGGTCGGCCTCGATTTCTACAAGGAGGTCGTCGAGCTCGCGAAACGGCATACGATGTGGGTGCTGTCCGATCTCGCTTACGCCGACACGTATTTCGACGATGCGAACAAGCCACCCTCGATCCTTCAGATCGAAGGTGCGAAGGATCTTGCGATCGAATTCCAGTCGCTGTCGAAGACCTATGCGATGCCAGGCTGGCGCATGGGATTTGCCGCCGGCAACAAGACGCTGATCGCAGCACTCGGGCGCATCAAATCGTATCTCGACTATGGCGCGTACACGCCGATTCAGGTGGCGGCGACCGCGGCGCTGAACGGCCCGCAGAGCTGCGCCGACGAAATCCGCGCCATCTACAAATCGCGCCGCGACGTGCTCGTGGATGCGATGGGGCGCGCCGGGTGGAAGATTCCGTCGCCGCCCGCATCGATGTTCGCCTGGGCGCCGATTCCTGACGCGTTCAAGGAGATCGGCTCGATGGAGTTCGCGAAGCGCCTGCTGATCGAAGCGAAGATCGCGGTCTCGCCGGGCATCGGCTTCGGTGAATATGGCGAGGGCCATGTGCGCATCGCGCTCGTCGAAAACGAGCAGCGCATCCGTCAGGCAGCGCGCAATGTCCGGCGGTTCCTCGGCGATATCGGCCGCAACTCCAAAATCCTGGAAGCCGCGAAGTGAGCGCGCCGCTTCGCGTCGGCCTTGCGGGCCTTGGCAATGTCGGGGCCGGCGTCGCGAAAGTCTTGCGCGGCGACACGAAGGGGCTGGCATGGCGTGCCGGACGCGACATCGCCATCACGGCCGTCTCCGCGCGCGAACGTAAACGCGAGCGCGGCGTCGATCTGACCGGCGTGCGCTTCGAGTCGGACCCCGTGGCGCTGGTCGAAAGCGACGACGTCGACGTGGTGGTCGAGGTCATGGGCGGTCACGAAGGTGCGGCCCGGTCTCTGGTCGAGGCGGCTCTGAAGGCCAAGAAGCATGTTGTCACTGCCAACAAGGCACTGCTCGCCCACCACGGCGCGGGTCTTGCGGCGCTCGCCGAACGCAACGGCGTCTCGCTGAAATTCGAAGCGGCCATTTGTGGCGGCATCCCGATCGTCAAAGCGCTGCGCGAAAGCCTGATCGCCTATGAGATCACCGCCGTGCGCGGGATCCTGAACGGGACTTGCAACTTCATCCTGACCAAGATGGAAGCGACCGGGCAACCCTTTGCCGATGTGCTCGCCGAGGCGCAACGCCTGGGCTACGCCGAGGCCGATCCCACGCTCGACATCGGCGGCGGCGACACCGCTCACAAGCTCACTCTCTTGGCGGCGCTCGCCTTCGGCACGGTGCCCGATCTCGAAGGCGTGGCGATGACGGGCATCGACAAAGTCAGCCCCGCCGACATCGCATTCGCCGGTGAGTTCGGTTTCCGGTTGAAGCTCCTGGGCGTTGCCCGCAGGACCCCGAACGGAATCGAGCAGCGCGTTCACCCGGCAATGGTCAAAGCGCGCACACCGCTCGCCGACGTCGAATCAAGCTTCAACGCGGTTGCCGCCGACGCCGGCGCCGCAGGTCCGTTCTTCTTCGAAGGGCGGGGCGCCGGTTCCGGCCCCACCACGTCTGCCGTCATCGCGGACCTCGTCGACGTCGCCCGCGGCGCCTTCGGGCCCGCCTTCGGCCGCCCGGCCTCTGAGCTGATGCCTCCCACGCGCGCCCCCGCCGAGACCCGCATGAGCGCCTGCTACCTCAGGTTCCAGGTGCTGGATGTTCCCGGTGTCATGGCGGAGATTTCCCGTCATCTCGCCAATGAGCGGGTCTCGATCGAGAGCATGATCCAGCGCGGTCGCGCGCCGGGCGAACCGGTAGCCATCGTCATGATCACGCACGAATCCAGCCACGCCGCGGTTTGGCGCGCGCTGAAGGCCATCGCCGCCTCGGACAAAGTGTTCGAGGCGCCGTGCATGATCCCGATGGAAACCGCCTGATCTGCCCCCGGTTTTCTCCGGTTATGCTGTAACGCGCGCCATGTCCTGGGCTAAACTTGGCCCATGGATCAGGTGACGAATCGCATTTCCCGCCCGTTGGATCGAATTTTGGCCCTCGAAGCCGTCCGCGTGACCGAGGCTGCCGCGATACGAGCCGCCCGGCTTGTCGGGCGTGGCGATGAGAAGGCCGCCGACCAGGCCGCCGTCGAAGGCATGCGCTCCGCTTTCAATCTGCTCCCGATCGAGGGGGTGGTGGTGATCGGCGAGGGCGAGCGCGACGAGGCCCCGATGCTCTACATCGGCGAGCTCGTCGGCTCCGGCGGCATCAAGGTCGACATCGCGCTCGATCCCCTCGAGGGCACGACGCTCACCGCCAAAGGGCTGCCCAACGCGCTCGCCGTGATGGCGATGGCCGAAGCCGGCACGCTGCTCAACGCGCCCGACGTGTACATGGACAAGATCGCGATCGGCCCCGGCTTCAAGGAGGGCTTGGTCGATCTCGATGCCGAGCCCGCCGAGAACATCCTCGCGCTCGCCAAAGCCAAAGGCGAGAAGCCCGACCGGATCAGGGCACTCGTG
>Ga0137452_1000531_pt1 | contig 11415 bp, 6 predicted proteins | sample EasRivERMGT513_2_FD_102312 | JGI IMG/M metagenome (GOLD analysis project Ga0137452, IMG submission 102312) | Soil microbial communities from meander-bound floodplain in the East River, Colorado, USA - East River MetaG ERMGT513_2 | ecosystem: Environmental > Terrestrial > Soil > Floodplain ...
GACAACGACGCACTGCTCGAGGTTGGAGAGACCTGGAGCTACACGGCGGCACACTCGGTCACTCAGGCCGAGATCGACAGCAATGGCGGCGGGAATGGGCTCCTGGAGAACACCGCGACCGCGGACTCCAATGAGACCGGTACCGACACCGATGACGCCACCGTTCCGGTGGATCAGAATCCGGCCATCGACATTACCAAGAGCGGAGAGGTACCCGGCGGCACGGCCAATGTCGGTGAAAACATCACCTACACAATCACGGTCACGAACACGGGCAATACCTCCCTCACCAATGTTGTGGTCACCGATACGGTCGAGGGGCACTCAGGCATCGTTCTCGGCACGCCACCGGCAGCCAACTGGTACGATGATCCGACGACTCCGTTCGCCGACGTCACGATCATCGAAAGCGGCGGCATAACGGGCGACAACATCCTCCAGGTGGGCGAGACCTGGACCTACACGTACCTCTACACGATCCAAGCGATAGACCTCACCACCAACAGCAAGCTGCACTGGGAAGACAATCTCGATCAGGCTGTCGTGCCCCCTGCCAATGGGGCGCGCTTCCAAGCGGGAAGCGATTACCCGGCCACCGGAACCGGACTTATCCAATCCTTCGTCCGCCTCCAGACGAACACGGGATCGGAGAAGGGCTACAACACCGACCACAGACCCTATGATACCAATCCGTCCAACGATGCAGGCAACGTGGCGAACTTCAATCACTCAATCCTGCTCGCCGATGTTCCAATCGTAACGGTCGGCGGGGTGGACTATTGGGAATTCCGCCTTGACCTGAACGAGAAGAACAGCGGCAACAACCAGACGATCACCCTTACCGAGCTCAAACTCTTCCAGACCGATGCCGGAGACGTCTCCGGCTACAACAATACGTTGAATACATTCGCGGTAGGCGACGAGAACCTGCTGTACAACCTCGACGCCAACGGCAACCAAACGGTCAATCTGTTCGATTGGGCCAGCGGCAGCGGTCACGGCGATTACTCAGTGCTGATACCCGTCCCGGCGGTTGTCGATCCTGATCTCCAGTACGCGGTCCTGTACTCGGCGTTCGGTCAAACTTCGGGCGGGTTCGAGGAGTGGTACTACGTCCTGCCCGACACGATTTCGAACACCGTTTCGGTGACCACCGCGCAGGGTGCGAGCGATTCAGACTCGACCACCGTCGGTGGATCGACAACGAGCGCGGCCCAATTCGCCGCGATCGAAGTCCAGAACGGAGCCGATGCGAGCATTACCAAGACCGCGAATGTCGCGAGCGTGGATGCGATCGGCGATGTGATCCACTACACGATCGCGGTCGAGAACATCGGGAACGCGGGCATGTCCGGCGTCGTGGTGAAGGACAGCTTCGAGAACGGAAGCGCGATCACGCTGCCGAATTTCGACACGTTCAAGTACAACTTCGACGGCGACGTCAATGGCAACAAGGTGCTCGACGTCGGCGAAACCTGGACCTGGGACTACGACTACACCGTCACGAGGGGGGATATCCGCAACAACGGAAACGGCGATGGTGTTCTCAGCAATGTCGCGACGTTCGATAGCGTTGAGACGCACCCAATCTCGGACGTCCTTGGTATACATCTGGGCGCATAAGGTACGAGCCTAATCGAAGCGAGGCGGCGGCCCTTGTGGCCGCCGCCCTTTTTTTGCGCCATGGCGCACTCTCCTGCCCACCTGGGGCAGCCAAATCAGACCGTCTCGTAGGGACCGGGCCTGCTAGGGTGTCCGGAGGGCATAAAGCGGGCGAAATACCGGTCGGGCTCGTAGTGCTCTTCAGCCGTTGCAGGCTCAAGAAAAAGATCGCGGCATAGGTCGTCGCGAACGAAGAACGCATTCACACCGGCAAAACAGCAGCCAACGATGCGGTAGCCTTTGGTCCGGCCAAGTCGGACAAGCGCTTCAAGGCTCGCGCCGAAATAGTTGCTTCCCCCCCAGCTGTTCGTAGGTGCATAGGGCACCACAAGCGACAGCGGCGGCCGCAGCGACGTGTTGTACTCGATGCACACGACACGGGGACGAATGCGCTCGATCGCCTTCCACACCCAATAATCGTTGCAGTCGATATCGATGCAAAGGAAGTCGATGTCTCCCGCCAGGCCCGCTTTCTCAAGCAAGGAGTTGATGTTCTCGACTGTCACCGTGGCCTCGACCAACGTGAGCCGGCGCTCGGCAAGGAAAGATTTAAAGTGCTTGACTATTTGACTGGTCGACTTGGCGTCTGCCTCGATCCATAGACCGTGCCAGCCCTCGATCAACAACTTTGTCGTGTTGCACTCGAAGCCGTTCTGAACACCGAACTCGACGAATTTGCGGTTCGTCATTCCGATCCGCCGGAAAATCTCCTGAATTATTCCGTCCTCGTCATTCTGGGAAAATACCTTGAAGCCATGTCGCAGTAACCTTTTGGGATTGCTATTGCGTGGTTTGTCCAACTCCTCGGCCCAATAGCGAAGGAATTCGATCTTGAATCTTTCCAACTGCATTGCACCTGTCGCCCGCGTCAAACTGAGGATTTGCTGCAGAAGTGCGGTATCACTCATGCGAATGCCCCCGTCCCATCACTGCCCGCCAGCTTACAGCAAAGGACAGCCATCGAAGACGCCCGCTGTCACCTTCTGATTTTGATCAGAAGTTCGGTCAGCGCTTCGGCGCTGGGATCGGGGGAGAACGCTCGGGAGGCGGCTCGGGCACGGCGCGGAATTCCTTAGCCGGCGACTTCCAGTCGAAGGGTTGAGGCGGCAGGGGCTGAACGCACCGCGTCAGCAGGGATTGGCCGTCGGCATTGCGGATCTCGAAAACGATCCCGGGTTTTGCGAGCTCGGCACAATGTTGCCAGAGCGCGATGGCCATCCACTCGCCCATGTCCGCCTGCCCTCTCAGCAAGATGGTCGCGGTCTAGACCAGATCCTCGCCAAAGTGCAAATGCGCGCCCAGCACCATCATCGAGTCGTGCCCCGCATGGTGGGGCGCCGGGATCTGATCGCCGTCCATACCGTTCTGGCCGTGCTCGAAGGCATCGGGGCCATTGCCGCGGCCAAACAGCGTGCGGGTGCTTCCGTCCGAAGATCCCCTCAGCGTGATCGTGATCGTCTGCACGACCGTGCCGCCGTGGCCATCGTTGATGGTCACGTCGTACAGCTGCTTGAGCGTTTGTCCTGCGTTCAGGTAATCCATCGCGCTATCGGAAATGGTGAACGACCAGCCCACGGTATCGGCCGAATCGATGTTCGCTGTATTGAGCGAGAATGTTCCGAGATAGCTCGAGCCGCGCGCCGCGAATGACGCGGTGTGCGTATCGAGCGCATTCGCGTCGGTATAGGCGATCGATCCCGCCGCCGTGTGCGGCGTGTTCGCGGTCTCTTTGGCCGATCCGTCGGCCCACTCGTTCGCACTGCCCGTAGCCGTGGCCGATACGATCACCGGCGCCGAATTACCCGACGGAGGCGGAGGCGGAGGCGGAGGTGGTGGCGGAGGTGGTGGCGGGGGAGGTAGCGACTGATCGCCCAGCGTCTTGAGCGAGTCGCTGAACTGCAGCAACTCCATGTTCCATAATGTGTCCGTGCCATCCGGGCTGCCGCCGCGCAGATCGACGATCGACCAGCTGCCGTTCGCGTTCTGCACGATCGTGTAGTTCGCAAACATGCCCGAGTAGACGGCCGTATCGGAGCCGCTCGCCCCGTCAAGGGTGTCGTTGCCCGCACCGCCGACAAGACTGTTGCTGGCGCCGTTGCCGGTCAGCGAGTCGGTGCCCGACCCGCCGATCGCATTCTCGATCAGCGAGGCGGAATTGTTGTTGTAGAGCAGCGCATTCGCGATGTTGCCCGCCGCATAGTGGCCGCCGCCGAGCGATGCGAGCTGCGCGGTGGAGGCGGTCGTCCAGCTTCCCGGCTGAAGATTGACGGACAGATTGGTCGCGTAATTCGAGAAGTCGTAGGTGTCGATACCACCACCATCCCAGATGGTCATGAAGATCTTGTTGCCAGCGGGCGCGCCCTGCCCCACGCCGTTCCGGAACATCTGGCCGGTCAGCGGGTCCCATTTGTACGCCGTGTTGCCGGCATTCGTCGTGTAGTTCGCACCGTACATGAGCTGCAGCGCCGCGATGTCGTACATCATCAGCGTCTGGGGATAGCTGGCCGAACCGGCCGTATACCCTGTGAGCGGCGCACCGACATACGAGCGATAGCTCATCACGCTGTACTCGAGCGAGTCATGATCGAGCGGCATGGCGGCGAAGGCGCCCTTCGCATCCTGAGGATGCTTTAAGCCCAGCGCGTGCCCGGTCTCGTGCAGAAGCGTCTGATAGGCGTAAGTGCCTTTCAGCGGATTGTCGTAATAGTTCTTCGAATTGTTCGCCCAGACATCGCCACCGAGCGGCGACGTGCTGGGATAGTAGGCCCAGGCGGTCGATGGCTTGTCGGATTCAGCGTACCGCAGGTCGCCATGGACGGTCGCGGTCTCGGTCACCTCCGCGAACGTGATGTTGACGACCGAGGAATACATCTGGAGCACGGCTCGGACCGCGTCCTGCTGGAGGGCCGTGAAGGCCTCGAACCCGGTCGTCGGCTCACCGCTGCCGTAGGCCGTTCCGTAGAACGTCGGATCGGCGGGAAAGCTGAACGTCAGCGAGCCGGTGGCCCACTTAATGCCGCTCATGACCCCGTTGAGATACGGATCGCTGGTCGGGCTGAACTGTGAGACTGCGGGCACGGGACGGGCTCCTTTTTTCGCAACCGTGCCCCGCCGACTTGCGAGCGAAACTGCTCGCAGGCGCAGCCAGGGCGGTGCGCGGAACGAGCCACGACACTTACCCACCACGGTCCGCAAAGGAAGAAGACTCGAGTATTATGTATGCTGAAATCTTATATTTGACCCCACAGTTGCAGTATTATCCAAGTATTAGTCACATCGTCTAAAGATTACATAAAAATTAACCCAAATCATTGGAGCCATGGTATTTCTGCTCAAGGCAAAGCTTGCATCGAGGCGCCCTTCTGGCCTTAATGCGCGCCCCTCGGGGTTAACCCGGTGACCAACATTTGTCCGGGCGGCGGGGCTATCAGTCGTGGGCGAGTCAAGCGGTGCGAAATTTGGTAGAATCGTTGCTGCTTTAAGGGCTGCGAAGCAGGGGCTGCGCCAACCGGGACATGCGATGGCGGGGACGTCTAAGGGCGTCAACCGGCGGCAGGTTCGTTTGAGCGACATTTTGAGGAAAGATCAATCGCTTGAGTATGACGACCAAAAACAAGTCGGATGAAGTTCGCGACGTCTTGCGGACCTGCCGCTCGTATTTCTTGACCGTGGGCGTGTTCAGCCTTGCCATCAATCTGCTTTATCTCGCCTCACCCCTCTACATGCTGCAGGTTTACGACCGCGTGATATCGAGCTCGAGCGTCGTCACCTTGGTGATGCTCACGCTCGCGCTCATGATCGCGTTCACTGCCCTTGCGGGTCTCGATGTGGTGCGCGCACATGTGCTCACACGCGCAAGCATCAGGCTTGATCGCCTGCTAGCGGGCCGCGTCGTGATGGCGATCCTGGACAGCGCGTCGGCCATCGGTGGCGCGCGCAGCCAATTGCTGCGTGACTTCGACACGTTCCGCCAGTTCATCACCGGCATGGGTATCCACGCCCTATTCGATCTGCCGTGGGCGCCTCTCTATATTCTCGTCATCTTTCTGCTCAGCCCGCTGCTCGGCGGTTTTGCTCTGGGATGCGCGGTTGTGCTCGTTCTCATGGCACTGGTGAACGAGCGCATCGTGCGGCCGCCGATTAATGAATCGAACGAGGCGGCAAGCCGTAACTACGCCTTCACCGAAATGAGTCTGCGCAATGCTGAGGTCGTGCAAGCAATGGGCATGACCGAAGGGTTGCTGCGGCGCTGGGGCCGCGATCGGGTGAAGATGATCTCTCGCCAGGTTCAGGCCAGCGACCGCGCCGCTGTCATGTCCAGCATGATCCGCTTCCTGAGGCTGTCGATGCAGTCGCTGATCTTGGGCATAGGCGCCTTTCTCGTGATCGAACGGGCGGTCACGATAGGCGCCATGTTTGCCGCCAGCATCCTGCTTGGCCGCGCGCTTCAGCCTATCGAGCAGATCGTCGGTTCGTGGCGCAATCTGATTTCGGCTCGCGAGTCCTATATCCGCATCCGCGAGCTGTTGGCGGCCAACCCCCTGCGGCCAGGCCGTCTCGAATTGCCTCGGCCGGTGGGACACCTCTCTGTCGAGAGCGTGACTTACGTTCCGCCTCGCAGCAACAAGCCGATTCTCAAAGGCGTATCGTTCCGGATCGAACCCGGCGAGGTTATCGGCATCATCGGTCCCTCGGGTGCTGGAAAATCCACGCTCGTGCGCAACATCGTCGGCGTTCTGCGACCCAACGCCGGAACAGTGCGTCTGGATGGTGCCGACATCGCCACTTGGCCGCGCGCATCGCTCGGGCAATATGTCGGTTATCTCCCTCAGGACGTCGAGCTGTTTGCCGACTCGGTAGCAGCCAATATCAGTCGATTCCAGCAAACCCGCGGTGAGAACGTGGTCCGCGCCGCTCAGACGGCCGGTGTGCACGATATGATCTTAAGGCTTGGGGACGGATACGAGACGCAGGTGGGCGAAGGCGGCATGATACTTTCGGGCGGATACCGCCAACGCATCGGACTCGCACGAGCAGTGTTCGGCAGCCCTAGCCTCGTCGTACTGGACGAACCTAGCTCAAACCTGGACGCGGAGGGCGAAGCGGCCCTCTCGGAGTGCATTCTCAAGTTGAAGCAAAACAAGGTGACTGTGATCCTCGTGTCGCACCGCCCATCTACGGTCGCGGTCGTTGATAAGATCCTGCTTTTGATCGACGGGGTGGTCGAAGCGTATGGTCCGCGTGCGGAAATCCTGGCGCGTTTGAGTGCGCCGCGTAGCGTGCCCGCCGTTGCATCGGCCGCAGCCGGACGTAGCGGAGCGTGAGATGAGCGAGACCTCGAAGGAAGTCGTGAAGGCAGAGGACGTTTCGACCGGGATGACGGCTTGGCGTCACGCGGTCCCATCCACGTCTTCCGAGACTGCAGCCTCCGAAGTGCTGCCCGATGAATCGCTCAAGAAATATTCCATCGCAGGATGGCTCATCCTGGCGATCTTCTTTGGCGGGTTTGGCGCGTGGGCCGCAACCGCGCCGTTGAACGGCGCCGTGGTCGCGGAAGCCGTCATCAAGGTTGAGGGAAACCGCAAGAGCTTGCAGCACCTGGAAGGTGGTATCGTCAAAGAGGTGAAAGTCAAAGAAGGCGACCGCGTTAAGGCCGGTGACGTTCTTGTCGTGCTCGACGACGTTCGGGCGCGCTCGGACTTTGATGTGTTCTCCCAACAGCAGCTGGTCCTGCGCGCGACCGAGGCGCGCCTCAAAGCGGAGCTCAACCGGGAGGGAAGCCTCACAGTACCACCCCGCATCGCCGCCCAAATGCAGGACCCGGAGGTGAGGACCGTCTGGACCGCGCAGCAACAGCAGTTCCAGAGCCGCCGTGCTGCTATCGAGGGCCAGCGTCAGGTCTTACGTGAGAGGATCAATCAGCTCCAGGCGCAGATCGCCGGCAATGAAAAACAGGTCGGCTCGTTCCAGCAGCAGATTGAGTCCGTCCGCAGCGAGCTGAAAGACATCACGCCACTGGTGGAAAAAGGACTGATCACGCAGCCGCGCCGGCTGCAGCTCGAACGTACGGCTTTCGGTCTCGAGGGGCAGATCGCCTCGACCACCGCGGAAATTGCTCGTTCGCGGGAAGCGATCGCTGAGCAGACCCAGCAGATCGCTCAGCTCGACAATGACCGCATGGAAGCGGTGACCAAGGATCTGCGCGACACGCAGGCGAACCTTCTCGAAGTAACGCCGCGTGTGACCAACGCGGAAAGCTCGCTTGGACGAATGGACATCGCATCGCCCTATAGCGGCCAGATCGTTGGTCTCAGCGTGTTCGCGAGGGGCGCAGTCATCAAGCCTGGAGAAAACATCCTCGACATCGTGCCCGATGACGATGCACTCACGATCGAAGCCAAAGTTGCGGTCGAGAACATCAGCGACGTTCATCCCGACGCCGTCGCCGAGATTCATTTGACGGCATACAAGCAGCGCATCACGCCGATGGTGCACGGCATCGTGATCCAGGTCTCAGCGGACCGGTTCACCGATGAACGCACGGGAGTCCCATATTACACCGCGCTGGTGCGCATCAATGCCGAAGAGCTCGCTGCTTTGCCCGGCGTGCGCCTTTATCCGGGAATGCCGGCGCAGGTGATGATCCCGACCGTGGAGCGCACGGCTCTGGACTATCTCCTCGGGCCGCTGACGCAGTCCTTCAACACGGCGTTCCGGCAGAAATAATCGCGCGCTACTGGGCCGCCGGCGGCGTCGTGCTTTGCGCCACGACAAGCGCAGGCGCCGTGGGCACATGCATGCCATAGATCCAGCTCTGATTGGCGCTAAGCGCGTAGATCGGGCGATAGCCGCGCATCCAGTCGGCGTGGCCCACCTTCGTCGCCGTGTTGTCGAGAACATACTGATGCCCGTTCTCCACCACGCTCAGAATCGCGTGGTCGAGATTTCGAAGCGTGTCCCTCAGCACGACCAGTCGCATGTTCGAGAGGTCGACGCCGGCCGCGTTCAAGAGCCACATTTTGGCGATCGCGATGTCCTCACAGTCGCCGCGGCCGCGCTCCATGCTCTCTTCGAGCGTCGCCCAATGATCGCCGACACCGTAAGTCTCATCGTCGCTGGCGTAAGTCAGCAGAGCATTCATCCCTTCGTTCACGGCCTGCAGACGCGCTTCACCCTGAAGCGCTGAGATTTTTTGCATGAGCTCGTACCAGCGGCTCCATGCGCCCGAACATGTCTCGATGACGCTGTTCGCGCACTCAACACCGTGAAGCGACTGCGGACCGTGTTCGATGATGCGGCGCCATCTCGGATTCTCGCCGAGACGCGGAACGGAGACCGCGACCGCGCCCGGAAATTCCTCCGTGTAAGACTCGGAGCTTTCCGCGGGCGGCATGAAGGTCGTGGTCGTCCGCGCGGGCGCCCAGGTGATCTGCCTGAAAGGCGCCTCCGGTTCCTCGGCGACAGCGATGGGCCCGATCGTCCCATCAAAAATAACTACGGGCTCGGCCACGGCCACGTCGAGGAGGCGCAACTGCGGCACCGGAAATGACGGTCTCGCAATGGGACCGGTGCTGGCAAGCGCTTCGGGCACCGTCGCGACAGCAGGCCGACCAGACAGCGGCGCAATAGTGAAAAGAGAGGCTAACGCGACGATCGCGCAGGAACCAATACTCGAAGTCATCAAATGTCTTCCCAATTACCTTGAAGAGGGAAGACACTATTGATGGGACTCTTATTTCTATTTTATTTGACTTCTAGAGTCCGAATAGACTTGTACTCTTTACTTATACAATTGAAATTCGAATAAGTTCTACATTCTATTCAAATCTTACCTTTCGGGTTCTTTCCACTCGGATACCCACGCCAATGGCGAGTCGGGTGGCACGCCACTCGCAGTCAATTACCCGCTGTGTTCGCTTTCAGGACGCGTTTCAGACCTTATGTCATATGCAGTTATGCCAGCAGGGTTAACCAAAAATAAAAATCTCGGGAATCGGCATAACACAATATGTCAATCGAGGGGCATGCGCTTGCGAGTGGAACCACTGGCTGTGTACTGAAAAATTGGCTCAATTTGGAAAGAACCATCAAATGAAACAGGATTTTTCGGCGGATCAGGTTGCGGGCGGGTCGGACGCCGGAGATCAGCATGATGGCGGGACCGCAGAGCCCATCCAGCTCGCGGCGGCGGTTATACCCGAGCCGTTGATTGTCCTGGCACAAGCTGGCGGTCAGGGCCAAGGACAGGGACAGGGACAGGGCCAGGGCCAGGGCCAGGAGGGGCAAGGACAGGGCCCCTTCGTGCCAGCAGTGCCCCCCGGCGCCGTGTCTGCGAGCGCGGGCAACGTGACCGCTTACGCGATCTTGCCCAACGGCAGCGTTCGTCTGCCGCCCGGAACCGTCGTCAACATGGCCTACGTGGTGGACGATGACCTCTACCTCCCTCAGCCGGACGGATCGCTGATCGTCATCGTCGATGGCGCCGTGCAGATGAATGGCGCCATCAATATTCCCATCCTCCTGGTCGGCAACGTTGCATTTGGCCCGGACGCTCTTGCAGCCCTCGTGGGCCAGAACGCGCCACCTGCTCCTGCCGCCGGTGCCGGTGGCCCCGCCGCCGCAGCGGGGGGCGTGGGAAGCGCGGGCGCCGACCTCGGTGAGCCAGCCGGTCCGATTGATCCCAATCCCATTGACTTGACGGCACTCCTCCCACCGACGGCGCTCCTGTTCGGCGTTCCGCAGATAGAGGAGATCGGGTTCTTCTTCGATACCGATCCGGCTGTGGGGGAAAACCCGGATGTGATGGCGGATGACGATGATCTGCCCGGCGGAAATCCTGGCGGCACCAACGACGACGCACCCGACAATCTGTCCGGCGTGCTGTCCCATGACTTTGGCGGCGACGGGCCGGGATCCATTGCGTTCCTGACCGACGGCGCGCCCACGGGCTTCGCCTACGAATTGGACGGCAACGATCTTCTCATTCGTCAGAACGGCACGCTCGTCCTCAGGGTCACTCTGAATCCGCTGACCGGCGCGTATGAAGTGATTCAGGAAAATCCGGTCGACCATGCGCCGGGCGATAACGAAAACAATGTAAATTTCACGCTGACCTATCGCGTGACGGATTCCAACGGCGACTTTGTCGACGGCACACTGGACGTCAACGTGGACGACGACACGCCGACGGTGAGCGCGAACGCGGGCGCGGTCGTCGACGACGACGATCTCACGGGCGGAAACGCGAACGGGACCGGCGACGATAGCCCGGCCAACGCCACTGGCACGCTGGCTCATAGTTACGGCGCCGATGGCGGATCGATCGCGTTCCTGACCACGGGCGCACCGAACGGTTTCACCTACGAATTGTCGGGAAGCTCGCTGCTCATCAAGCAGGCGGGAACACTCGTTATCACCGTCACGCTCAACACGTCGACCGGCGCCTACTCGATCACCCAGAACAATCCGATCGATCATTCGGCTGGCGACAACGAGAACAACCAGCCCTTCGCGATCACCTATCGCGTCACCGATGGTGACGGCGACATCGTCGACGGCACGCTGAACATCAATGTCGACGACGATACGCCGACGGTTTCCTCGAACCTCGGTGTCGTCGTCGATGAAGACAACCTGGCGACGGGCAATGGCGATGCCGCTCCGGGCGACGAGGCGGAAGCGAACAAGACCGGCACGCTCAGCCACAGCTTTGGCGCCGACGGCGCAGGCGCGATTGCCCTCCTCGGGACGGGA
>Ga0137452_1000535_pt1 | contig 11344 bp, 9 predicted proteins | sample EasRivERMGT513_2_FD_102312 | JGI IMG/M metagenome (GOLD analysis project Ga0137452, IMG submission 102312) | Soil microbial communities from meander-bound floodplain in the East River, Colorado, USA - East River MetaG ERMGT513_2 | ecosystem: Environmental > Terrestrial > Soil > Floodplain ...
ATGATGGCCGGCAAGCTGCTTCCCTCGTGCTTGAGCCGCTCCAGCAGCGCCAGGCCGTCCATGCCTTGCATCTGGGCGTCGACGATCAGGCAGCCCTTTCGCGAGGGGCTATAGGTTTCGAGGAATGTCTCTGAGCTGGAATAGGTTTCGACTGCGCGGCCGTTCAAAGAGAGCAACTCCCGCATGGTCGCGAGCAGGGTGGGATCGTCGTCGATCACGAAAATGGTTGCCGGTGACGGATCGCCGTTTGCCTTGACGGATGGCGGCGCGTTGGCGTGCGCTATCAGCGGCGGCTCGTGCCCGTTTGCACCCGCGGGGCGGTGAGCACCAATCAAGGTTCCGATCAGCTCTAACAGGTTTTCGGCATTGGCCGGCTTGTTGAGATGCACGCAGCGCCCTTGGGCGATCTTGCGCAACGTCCCGGTCGAGATATCGCCGGTGAGGATGATGGCCGGAATTTCACGGTGAAGCGCGTCGCGCAGTCCAGCGATGGTTTGCAGGCCGGTCATGCCGCCGGGCAGATTGTAGTCGGCGATCACGATGTCGGGTTTCACCGTCCGGCTCGCCGCCAGTTCCAACGCCGTCCGGCCATTCGCAGCCGATATCGTTCGGTGCCCCTCCGCGTTGAGCAAAAGCTCGAGCATCTCCCGCACCATGGGATCGTCCTCGACGAGCATGACGGTGCTCGTCCTCGCGGCAGCGTATTCGGTCGCCTGCCCGTCCTTCGGCAACCACGCTCCCGGCTTGTCGGAGGCAAGCGGCACCTCGACGGCAAAGACCGAACCCTTACCCAAACGAGAACGCACGTCGATCACGTGGCCGAGCATGTTGCCGATACGCTGCACGATGGCGAGACCTAGGCCAAGGCCAAGGCCGTGCTCGCGGGCGGGATTGTCGACCTGGTGGAATTCTTCGAAGATCGCATGAAGATGTTCGGCAGGGATGCCCATGCCGGTATCCCAAACTTCGAGCCGGAGCTTGTCGCCGCGTCGGCGGCAGCCGAGAAGGATCTTGCCGTGCGGCGTATACTTCACGGCATTCCACAAGAGATTGCGGATCATCTGCTCGAGCAGCCGCGGATCGCTCCGCACATAGCGGCCGCTCTCGACTACGCGCCAGTCGAGGTTCTTTGCTGTTGCGTGATAGCTGAACTCGGTCTTCAAGCGATCAAACAGCGCCTCGATCGGAAAGACCACGACCTCCGGATTTACGATTCCGGCTTCCAGCTGATTGATGTCGAGCAGCGTGTTTAGCATGCCCGACATGACCTCAAGCGGCTCGTCGAGCTTGCGGATCAGCGCTAGAGAGCCTTCTTCCTTGATCGACTTCGCCAATATCCCGCGCAGGAGGCTGAGGGTTTGCAGCGGCTGGCGCAAATCGTGACTGGCGGCGGCCAGAAAGCGCGATTTTCCGAGATTGGCTTGCTCCGCGTGCAGCTTCGCGATCTCGAGCACCTCACTCACGCGTCTGCGCTCCGTGATGTCGTCGATCGTCACAAGGATCTTTCGGCCGGCGGAAGGCTCGACGATCTCTCGGGCTGCCAGGAGCAGCGACCTCCGGCCGGGCAGCGGGGGCAGGTCGAGCTCCACTTCATAGTCCTCGATGTTTCCTTCTCCGGCCCGGATGCGATCGAGGAATGCGCGCAGACCAGGATCGTTGAAGTGCAGGGCGCCCGCGCTGCCGACGATCTGCCCGACGGCGTCTTCCCGCTTGGCGCCGAAGGTTTCGTAGAAGACTTTGCTGGCGGAAATGACCCGAAGGTCGTCATCGAGAACCACCAGCGGCTGGAGAATGGTCTCGACGATGCTGTTGGAATAGGCCTGCGCCGCTTCGATCTTGCGTTGCGCCACCTTCAACTCGGAAATGTCGGCGAAGGTGATGACCACGCCCTCGATCCGGTCGTCCTGACCGCGGTAGGGCAGAATGCGCCTCAGATACGATGTCTCTTTGCTGCGTTCGATCTCGCGGCTGAGGGGCTCGGCATTCACCAGCACCGCTGCGGCATCGACGAGGAGATCCTTGTCATCGGAACGGCTGGCCAGGTCGGCGAGCGGCCGCCCGACGTCGGTTGCGACGATGCTGAAATGCGATCTCACCGCCGGCGTGAAGAAACGGATGTTCAGCTTGCTGTCGAGGAAGATCGTCGCGACCCTGGCGCTATTGAGGACATTCTGCAAATCGGTAGCCGTGATGCGCTGCTGCTCCACGGTCTCGTGCAGCTGGCTATTGAGGGCGGTCAGTTCCTCGTTCAGCGATTGGAGCTCTTCCTTCGAGGTTTCCAGCTCTTCGTTGGTGGACTGGAACTCCTCGTTCACCGACATGGCTTCTTCGTTGATCGCCTTCTGCTCCTCGTTCGAAAGCTCGAGGTCGCGGATGGCACCCTGGAGATCCTCCCTCGTGGCGTCGAGTTCGCGCTCAATCTGTGCAAGTTGCGAGGCTTCGGTCTCTGTAACTGCTCCCGGCCTGCTCGCCGGTCCGGGCTCGTCGATGAAGCTGACGAGATGCATCTCACCAGCGTCGCTTTCGACCGGCCGGACGTCGATGCTGACCGCTATGGAGCGCCCCTCGCGGCGCACCTGCGCCCCTGTCACAAGGATGCGCGCATGCTCGCGGCCGGCCTGCAGGATCGCCGTCCTGAGCTTGTGGCGAAGCCCCTCGCGGGCCATCGCGAGGATGTCCCCGTTCGCATCGCCCGCGGGAAGTTTCAGATAGTTGTCGACGGGTCCGAAATAATACAGCCCCTCGCATTTACCGTTGATCAGGACCGAGGCCGGTGCGTAGGTCTCGAGCAGCAGCTTTTGGGACAGATCGCCCAGGCTCGTTCGCCGCGACGCCAAAGGCCGCTCCGCTTGCGAAGGACGCGCGCGGATCCCGTCGCCACCGCCGATCGGGAAGTCGACTTGGCCCGGCCGGCTGTGGCCGAGATGGCGATAAATCGGTTGGCTCTCCGAGACCGACTCGAAATAGACGCGGGAACTTCCGACTTTCTCCGAGGCGCCGAGAAAGAGAATGCCGCCCGGGCGCAAAGCGAAATGGAACAGGGAGAGAACTTTTTCCTGCACCTCCGGGCGCAGATAGATCAGGAGATTGCGGCAGGAGACTAGATCGATGCGCGAAAACGGCGCGTCGGCCAGGATGTCCTGTACGGTGAAGATCACCGCTTCGCGCAACTGCGGCTTGACCCTGTAGCCGTTGTCATCCTTGTCGAAGAAACGGGCAAGACGAGCCGGCGAGACGTCTGCTTCGATCGATGCCGGGTACCAGCCGTTGCGCGCGAAGAAGACGGCCTCCTCTTCGACATCGGAGGCGAAAACCTGCAGCTTGATATTGCGTTTGGCGGCGGCGATCTCCTCGATCATCAGCATGACAAGGGAATAGGTCTCCTCCCCCGTGCTGCACGCCGGTATCCAGATGCGGAGCGGTTGGCCGGGCGCTCCATCGCGCACCAGATCTGGAATGATCGTTTTAGCCAAGCTCTCGAACGCGCCGGCATCGCGGAAGAAACTGGTGACATGGATGAGCAGATCCTTGGCCAGACGTTCGACCTCGCCCGGATCCTCGCGCAGGGCTGCCATGTAGCGGTCGCTATCCGGAATTCCCGCGATCGCCATCCGCCGCTGCATACGGCGCAGCAGCGTTCCGGGCTTGTAGAGGGCGAAATTGTGCGACGTTCGCGCGCGCAGGAGATCGATGATCTCGTTCAAATTCGCCTGGGCGGATGGCGAGGGTTCAACGTCGCTCCGTTTGCGCTTGAACGCTGTCCCCTTTGCGAATTTTTTCAGAGCGCCGGGAATTTTATCAACGGGCAGGATCAGATCCACGACACCGGTCCTGATGGCGCTGCGCGGCATCCCGTCGAAAGCAGCCCCGTCGGGATCCTGCACGATGACGAGACCGCCCTTCTCCTTGACGGCCTTCAGTCCGAGACTTCCGTCCGCCCCTGTTCCCGACAGGATCGCGCACACGGCGCGCTCCCCGTATTGCTCCGCCAAAGAGCAGAGGAAAAAATCGAGCGGCATCCGCGCGCCGTGCCGCTCGCGCGGGATCGAAAGGTGCAGCGAGCCGTTCCGGATCGAGAGATAGACGCGCGGTGGAATGACATAGACATGGTCGCGTTCGATCCTCATGCCATCGGTGGCTTGTAGCACTTTCATGGACGTATGACTGCCCAGCAGCGCCACCATCATGCTCTCATGCGTCGGATCGAGGTGCTGGATCAGGATGAAGGCCATCCCGCTGTCGGCGGGAAGCGCAGTGAACAGCTTGGTGAAGGCTTCGAGCCCGCCGGCCGAGGCCCCGAGGCCAACCACGGGAAAGTCATTGTCCGCAAGCGGAACAATTTTCGGCAAAATGCCCGGGCCGGGCCGCACCTTTGCGGCCGTTGGCACGCGAGATTTCGTTGCCATTTTTTGCTTTCTTTTCTCGCCCCTCACTCAGCGGAGAGGCAAGACGCGTAAATCTAGTCCAAATCCAACCGTGCCGCGACTGGTGGTTTCAAGCGAACGCGGAATCACCTGAAATTAGGGTGATCTAGCCCGCAATACCGCAAGCGGCGGCGCAGCCGGAGCCTCCAACACGACGTAGCCCGCAGCTTCCAGACGGGCCCTATAGGCTGGCAATTCGCTTTCGTTTGCGACGATGAGAAACCCCGCCGGCTCACCCAAACCCGGCCGCCAATATCGAATCGAACAGGTCATTGTGAGCACCAATCTCGCTGCGGGTTTTCTCGACCGCCTTCTTCTTAGACAGATCAACTGAGCGCTCCAAGGTTCGGAAACTACCTAGACGCGGGGCGCAGGTGCCGCGGGCGCCTGTAGCCGGCGCGAAACGTCGTGATGGGTAGTTTCCGACGCTAGCCCGCATAGCTTTCGCTGACTATGAACCACCAAAGCCGCCGAAGGGGTGACGAGGGGAACGACAACCTTACAGCGACATCGAGGCCACACGTAGTGGTGCGTCCAAGCAGCTATAGACGATGGAGAATTGATGACTGGGATCACTCAACGTTCAATAGCTGACGTCATGATCACGCCGCAATTGTGGACCCGACAAGCCCACACTCCCAACATTGAAGCGGAGAAGGTCGCTATGCGCCTCCTCGCCGACACGCTGGAAGCCGCCCCCTCGGATGTCTTTCAGGTCTGTGTCGATCTCGTGCTTGAACTTTGCCACGCAGACACCTGCGGCATCAGCCTCCGCGAATATTCGGATAAAGGCGAAGACACTTTTCGTTGGATCGCTTTGGCGGGCCAGCTCAAGCAACGCCTCCACGGTACCACCCCGAGACATTTTTCTCCTAGCGGCCTCTGCGTTGACGGCAACGAGCCGCTGCTGATGCAGCGACCCGAGCTGGCCTACAGATATCTGGATGTCGGACCGCCCTTTCACGATGTTCTGCTGATTCCGCTGACCGAAAGGCACAGCGAACTCGAAGGCGCGATCTGGATCGTCTCACACAATACTGCGCGCAAGTTCGACGGCGAGGACGCCCGGGTGATGCAGCGTTTCGCGCTTTTCACGACCACCGCCCTCCGTCTGGCGAAGGTCGCGCAGGAAGAGAAGCGGAAAGCGTCCGAGCAAACCCTGCGTTTGCACGAGCTTGATCACCGTTTCAGAAACACACTGGCCATGACGGCGAGTCTCCTTCGCCATCAACTTGGCGGCGTCGCCGATCCGGCCGGGCGCAGGGCTCTCGAGGCGGCGCGCCAGCGGGTGCAGGCCATGGGTCTGGTACACCAACTTTGCTCACACTCCCGTACCGGAGACCTTGCCGAGGTCGTCAAGAGCGTCGCCACGAATCTGGTGGCGGCCGATCCGCGGTTTGAGCTGGACGTCGAGGCCGAGCCTGTGATTGTGCCGGTGGAGAAGGCTGCCGTTGTGGCGCTGATATCGAACGAGCTCGTCACCAATGCCATAAAGCACGCATTCCCCGATAGCTCTGCCGGCAAGATTGCCATCCGGTTGCGCCGCACGGATGAGAATTCCGTCGCGTTGTCGGTCACTGACAACGGCGCGCCGTTGTCAGCGCATGTCCAAAGGTCCTCGGGCGGGATCGGCCTAAGTCTAGTGGCTCGACTCGCCGATCAGCTTGCCGGCGAGCTGAGAGTGGACGCCGAACCTAAGCAGTTCAGCGTCGTCTTCCCGGTATTCGCCTAGAATGTGATTTCATGATTGTCGCGCGTCTTCGCCATTTGCGAGGGCGCGTGGTTGCTGCTCGTGAAGCGAACGCTTTGAGACCACGCATCCGATGGGATGCGCGGTGTCGATCAGTTCAGGTTCTTGGGGACCACGCCAGCAGCGAGCCGCTCCGACGCAACCGCAAGCGCGCGGCGGCGAACAACGATTTCGTCCCAGGAGGCCGTGCTCGGCAAGCCGTCTACTTCCGCGCAAAATCCGCGCGCCTTCTCGTCAGCCCAGAGGGCTCTCAAGTCATGCGAAATCGCCAGAGTGGACGCGACCGGCATGCGCCGGCCAAAGCGACGAAACTGAGCCATGTTGATGCCTCCATGCGTGGTCTGGATCTCGCTGACGGCCTCGCGTCGTCAACAGACCTACGAGTAGCGTCGCGAGGCAAAAATCATTCCGAGACCGGCAATGACCGCGGCAAGTCCCGCGATGGTCGGGATCGGCACGTTGTGCTGTTCCTCGGCGGTGACCTGAAGCGGCCCCACGTTCAACACGTGCTTGGTTTCCGTGAACGTCACGTTCTGGATGATGAGCCCGGCAATTCCGAGCACGACCATAACGACGCCGATCAACAACAGATTGCGCATTTTCTTATTCCTTTGAAGTTTGCGTGTAACCGCTCAGAGTCTGCCCGACACCACCAAGACCAATACGACAAGTAAGACGAGGCCGAGGCCGCCGCCGCCGTAGTAGCCGGTGCCGTAAAAGGGGCCGCCGCCGAAGCCGCTAAAACCGCCCAGCAGCGCGATGATCAGGACAATGAGCAGGATGGTTCCTACTGACATGACGTTGGCTCCCTTTTGAGGTTGCAAAGCGGAAGTCAGCGGCGTGTTCGCAAATTCGTGCGAACACGCCCATCATCGTTACCTGATGATGATGTTGCCTGTTGCGCCTCGCTCACCGGTGTCGCCGGTATTGCCCTGATTGCCGGTCGCTCCCGTTGCACCGGCGTCGCCGGTATTGCCCTGATTGCCGGTCGCTCCCGTTGCACCGGTGTCGCCGGTGTTGCCGGTGTTGCCGGTGTTGCCGGTGTTGCCTTGATTTCCAACGGCTCCGGTGGCGCCGGATTCTCCTTGGCTGCCTTGCGCGCCTGCCGGTCCCGGCGGTCCAGCGACGACGGCTGGAACGCTGACGTTGCAGGCGCTCAGTCCGAGCGCGACAACAAGCAGCGCAGATAAAATCAGATGTTTCACGATGGTTTCTCCTAAGAGAGTGAAATCGATGGCGACGAATTCAATGCCAAATCACGTCCCCGACCTTTAGGTGCAAGCGGCAGTGCGGGGTAGTGTCGGAAACTACTCATGCGCAGCGTTCGGGGTCGGCGTTGCGCCAGGCCATTCGTAAGCCCAGCGCAGCGTGTCGACGGTGCTCAAGGAGCGCTGTTGTTCTGAGCGCTCTGCAGCTGCGCTTGATATTCCAGCCGCTGTGCTTCGTACTGCCTCATCTGTTCCTGATATTGCGCTTCCAGCACTCTGGAACGTTCGTCCGCGGCGGCGTTCCTGAGGGTGATATTGCGGTTCAGTTCCGCGGTTGCCGCCCGTTCCGCGGGTGAAGAGGGAACGGAAGCATTGCCCGCCACCGATGTGAGCGTCGTCGCGGCAATCAGTGCGGCAATCGCAGCACAAGGAAGAGTCCATGTTTTCGTTTTCATTCGTACCTCCAGCGCTTTCCACGAGCCGTTCGGGATTTTCCCGGCGGAGGAGGAAATCGCACCACTCTGGGTTTTGTCGCTGCAGGAAGATAGCGACGGAAACTACTCAGGGATGCCCATCACGGTCCTGAGAACGCAACCTCGCAATTTGTTGCCGTCGTCCCCATATAAGTGGCGCCCACATCGAGCTATCGCCGAATCATTGCACACAACAGTCGAGCGGAGAGTCCCTCCGCCGGAAGGATCGCCACATGTTCACGGATCGCAATACGGAACTCGAAAACTTAAGCCGTGCGGAGATCAGAGCTCCCGGCTTTTCGGGAGAACACGCGATTGACACGTGGGAGAGCGAGGGCGGAAGTCCGGCTGGTCCCTTTAGTGAGCGCGATCTTGCGCCAATCGTGCTCACGGGCAACGTCGGTTGGCGGGCATCCAACAATATTGGCTGGCTGGCAAACCACCCCCGCAATCGCCCAGTGAAAGACGATGGCGCCCTAGCGACCGCATTAGCCCTCGCCGACAACCGTGATGAAGAAGATCACATCCTTCGCTGCCTTGGCGCTGCAGTCATCACGCGTTGGAACACGATCCCGACGAAGCTGCAAAAGGAACTCTTCGACAACGCGAGTTCCATGGGAGAGCTGTTGAAGACGGACGTGCTGAAAGGCCAGATCGCCCGTTTCCTGCATAAACACAAGAACGACGCCTAGGCTTGCGCGCGTCCGCGTTAGCTTGCGTGGACCATTCACGGCGCCTCCGCTCGGCACCAGGAGAGATCTGATCGTGGATCGCGGCAAGCTCGCAGGTGCTGGTGCCATTGCTGTCGTGAGACGTGTTGACCGCCGACGTTTCGAAGAAGTTGCTGAATTGACACGTGTGAGGCCCCGATTAGCCTTCCGACGTTCAACGGGCTTCATGCGATCCACTTGCGCGGGACGTCAGCGGAATCGCGACGGTAAGCGGCCCACGCCTCTGCTTCTTCTTTATTCGCGAAATAGGAGTGGCGTGTTCTAGCACTCACGTGCGACTCGATGACTTCGTAACGCCCGTCCTTATCCATCTCAATCGTATAGGCCGGGCGAGGCCCCTCATTTCCTAGTTTTCTATCCCACGGTCGGATTTTCTTCTTGTCGGACAGCTGCCGCAGGATTTCGGACATCCTATTGTTGGGTGTGTCCATGAAAGTTACCTCCGTCACCGAGAGTTGCAAGCCCACTCTCTATTGCTTCATATAGACGCGCAGGACGCGATTGTTAGAAGCTTATCTGCTCGCCCGTATCGACAGCGGTGTCATCATCGACATCGTCAAGGCATCGTGGGGTGCCGGGCGGGGATAAAGGCAGCAACAATACCCATGGAGCCGAATATGCGGTCTCCCCGACAGCGGTCGTTTAGGTAGCTGCCGTACGGCACCGATCGAGGGACCGAACTGGACCCGAAGGAATTGTTGGACTGATGACAGACTTTCGACTTGAGGTTCAAGAACCCACTAAGGCTCAGGTCCCGCGATTCATTCGGCCGGAAGGAGCTGGTGCCCCTCTCTTCGTTGCTAAAGGAGATCGGCGACGCATTGGGTGCGAGAGGTACACGAACGTTGGACTCGCGCGGTCGAGATCATGATCCGCCGATGAGCCTCTTCCAGGTTCTTTTTCGACTGCCTTGAGTTCTTCGCGATACTGGCGAGGCAAGGCTTTGGCTTCTTGGGCGGCCCGCAGCGCCTCTTAGCTGACGGCATCCCCGCTCTCGCAACTTGGAGCAAAGACGAGCTATGGAGAATCGCATGAGTGGAAACCAGGATTCTGCTGCCCCGAGAAAGATGGGGCGTGAGCGAGCGCTCAAGGCACTTAAGCAAGAAGCGGAACAATCGGGCTGGGATCAAGCTAAAGCGCTAGAAATATTTCTCGTCGAAACAAAATCCGATGACCCTGCTCTGGTGGAAACCATGCTACTCGATTTCTTCGAGGAACAATGGACGCGGCTGCATCCAGGCCAAGGGGCGCGCCCCAGATCCTAGGTTCGCGCCCTCATCAAAGCCTACGCCGGGCGTTTCGATTGCAGTTCGTTAGGGCTGCGACGTGGGCGCAGTGCGTCCGGTCGCCGAGACTCCTCCAAATCGGAATGGCCGCGGGAGCTCAGACATTGATTTTCCTAGATGATTTCCGGTGGTTGTCGGGCACCGCAACCATAACGCCGCTAAGTCGATGACTTGGCGGCGTTTCACTAGTAGCCCTTCCCGTCGTCTCCACCGTGTCAACACTGTGTCAACAAAAGCTCTACGCCCTTGCATCGACGCGGCATGGGCTCCGGAGTCGGGACGCGCAAGCGTGAGTGTCGTAGTGAAATCACCAATGATGTGACCATCATGGGCATGTCGCCGTAGCACCAGATGAAGGTAGTTGGCATACCGATACGATCGACAGCGACGCGCTTCTGACGGGCGTTCCGCCCAGCGCCATGTACAATCGCGCGGTGTCGAGCAGGCGTTGCGCCTTTGCGCGCGAAAGTCCCAACCTTGCCTGTGACAGACGCCGCTGGGCATCGATCACCTCTAGGATGCCGGAATTGCCCACGGCAAAGCTGCGCCGCGCGAGATCGAGCGCGGCGGCAGCCTCGCTTTCGGCCTCGGCTTCGGCGCGCAACTGGTCGGCGCCGTTGGCGAGCGCTTGAAGACTGTCGGCCACTTGGCCGAACGCGGTCAGGATGACTTGCCGATAGCTGGCGAGCGAAGCCTGATAACCTTGGCATCAAGCCCTGTGACTTCGCCATTGGTCTGACGATCGCAGCGATCGCGACGGGCGCGCTGACCTATGGGTTCGCGCTCTATCTTCTTGCCTCCCCGGCGCTCAAAGTCGGCGCGTCATTCCTCGGCCATCTCCGTCCCGGAGAGAAAATCTTCGAGGCACGGTCATGAGCGCAGTGCCCTTCCTGGGGCCGGTCACGCCCGTGGGCTGGGCCTCCTTTTTGCTGACGAAGTCGGCGATCGCAGCCTAATTAGTGTGCAGCGCAGCAATACGATACGCCTAGCACGACATAAAGACTTCATTCCCAAGGAGAAAACACGATTTCTGCGATGGCACATCCGTTGCATTTCCTCACTTCTGACAGACTGCACGGAGAATGCCATGAGCGTCGCCAAGACCCCCTTCCGCTTCATGTTGAGCCTCGCCGCTTCGCTTGTTGTGGCCTTTGGCGCCGCGTATTCCGCAGCGGCGCCGGCACCGAGCGCGCCTCTCAAGATCGCCTACAGCGATTGGCCGGGCTGGGTGGCGTGGCAGGTCGCGATCGACAAGGGCTGGCTCAAGGAATCGGGCGTCAGCGCGACCTTCGAGTGGTTCGACTACGTACCGTCGATGGATGCGTTCTCCGCGGGCAAGGTCGACGCGGTGACGATGACGAATGGCGACGCGCTGGTCACGGGCGCGGCCGGCGCCAAGAGTGTGATGATCCTCATCACGGACTACTCAAACGGCAACGACATGATCGTGGCCCGGCCCCAGTACAAAAGTC
>Ga0137452_1000536_pt1 | contig 11331 bp, 8 predicted proteins | sample EasRivERMGT513_2_FD_102312 | JGI IMG/M metagenome (GOLD analysis project Ga0137452, IMG submission 102312) | Soil microbial communities from meander-bound floodplain in the East River, Colorado, USA - East River MetaG ERMGT513_2 | ecosystem: Environmental > Terrestrial > Soil > Floodplain ...
CCGCCGATCGAGTTTGGGCGGATGGAGCCGACGGCCTCGGACCCCACCGTGCAGCAGCAGTTCGGCATGACGGTCGGCATCCCGAACGCAGGGCAGGTGCGGGCGCTGGGAATGATCAATATCCGCGGCGAGCGGTCCGTCACCTGTAAGGGGGATTTCGATCGGCATCCCTCGGCCGGTCCGTTGCCGGCGGGGGCGCCGAAGGTGTGCGAGGAGTTCCGCCGCCAGCCAGACGCGCTGGAGCGCGCGGCGGAGCTGGACGCGCAGTACGGCCGCAATCCGGACTTGCAGAACCTGCCGATGTACTGCATTCCGTTCTCGTTCAAGGACTCGTACGACGTGAAGGACCTGCGGTCCACCGGCGGCGCCGACGCGCGCTACGACATCGATTTCCCAGCGCGCGATCACACGCTCGTCGCCGAGCTCCGGCAGAAGGGCGCCATCATCTACGCGAAAGCCAACACCACCGAGTACAACGGCCGCGGTCCGGGGGATCCGGGGGGCGGGAACCATCCGACGAAAGTGCTGCCATCGACGCTTGGCTATCAGCGCAGCACGTGGGCCGGCAACCCATGCAACTCGTACGACCAGACACGAGCCGCATCGATCGGGTCGAGCTCAGGGTCGGGCGTTTCGGTGAGCACGAATCTCGTGATGTGCAGTATCTGCGAGGAGACGGGGCAGTCGTGTCGTGGGCCCGCCAACCACAATTCGGTGGCGCTCATCCTGCCGCACAAGGCGCACCTGTCGTTTCTGGGCGGCGCGATTGGCGCCGAGATCTACAACGACCGCGCGGGCATTCACTGCCGTTCCATTGACGACGCGGTGAAGGTGCTCGATGCGCTCAAGAATTCCGAACGCGGGTACTACGACCCTCGCGACATCTTCACCACCGTGCCGCGCTCGAGCCTGCCGTCCGAGCCGTACGCGCGCGCCGTTACAGAGGGAAGACCGGGCGCGCTCAAAGGGATGCGGATCGGGATCATCCGCGAGTTCATGGTGAAACACGCAAAGGTCGACGAGCCGATCGTCGAGGCGGCCGCCACCGAAATGAAGGCAATGCTGGGCGGCCACCTCGGCGCGACGCTTGTCGAGTCGATGACGCCCGGCTGGGTGGACGATCCCGACATCGAGAACATGTCGACAACGATCGATCGCGCGATTGCGCAGCTGGCGCCGGTACTCTATCCGGACCTGCTCCTCCGGTTGACTGCGGCCAACGAGCCCCTCTATCCGGACTTCGCGGCGAAGGTCAAACCCACCGAGTTCGCCCCAGGGGTGACAAGGGGCACGGGAGCGATGTCGGCGGCCGACTGGATGGTCCGGTGGGCGGAAGGGCTCGAGCCGTCGCCGCGCAACCTGACCCTGCGCAGCGTGCTCGCTGGCGGCGAGGCGCAGTCGCGCACGTTCCGCTTCCATATTCCGCAGTACCTGAGCCGCCGGGCGAAGGACTGGGCCGACCGAGGATACACGGAAACACTCGTCGACTGGCCGTCGCTCAATGCCCGATCGAAGTTCTGGGGCGACGACCAGCGTGCGGCGTTCAAGAACTGGGAAGAGATCGACAACCTCTACGATCCGCCCAAGGGCATTGCCGACAACATCCAGCGGCGTGAGTTCCTGCAGCGCGTGATGATGAAGGTCATTCAGGACAACAAGCTCGATCTGCTGATCCAACTCCACACGGCGCTGCCCCCCGGCAAGACCGGGATGGCGCCGGAGCCCAACGTGAACAATCGCGCGATCTCGTACCCGTTAGGCCCGAACGCTGGCATCACCGAAATTCTGATCCCGGCCGGCTACGTCAAAGTTGCATACGACCCGGTGTTCGAGCTTGCCACCGATGCCAGCGGCCGGAAGTTCTACCGCGGCCGCACAGGAACGACGCCGACCGAAGCGCCAGCGCCCGGCATCCCCCTCTCGATCAATTTTCTGGTGGAGCCGGGGATGGAGCACCTGGCGTTGAAAGCGGCCTCGGCCTACCAGTCGGCCTCGAAGCGCCGCGTACCGCCACCGGCCTTCCCGCCCCTTCCGCGCGAGCCGTAGGTGTGATACCGAGAGACACGATGGCCAGCGACACGGACGCCTCGATTCGCGTTGTGGCCATCAAAGTTCTTCGGCCGCAGGTCAGTGACAACCCGACGCTGAGGGAACGATTCGAGCGGGAAGCTCGAGCGATCGCCGCATTGGCGGCCGGCGCACTGTACTGTTTGGTTTCTTGTATCACCTGATGGAGACACGCGCATGCTGAAGGCGACTGCGGGGAAGCTGCTGCCGACGACCATTACGGGGTCGCTGCCACGACCGAGCTGGTACACGGAGAATCTGGGGACACGGTCGTTTCTGGACGCGATGGTCACCACGCGTTTCCGCGAACAGTACGTCGACGCCCTTTCGGTGTATCTGCGGGACCAGGAGGTGGCAGGTCTGGATATCGTGACCGACGGCGACTGCCGGTTCGATCAGGACGTGGGCGGGCAGAGCTGGACGAGCTATCCACCCCACCACATGACGGGGTTCGAGACGCTGCACCCCAAGCTGGCGAAGGCCGGGGCCGGAGGCATTGCGTTTCCGCGCGGGCACATCCTGCACGACTACCTGGAAGCGCGCGTGATGCCCAAGCTGGTAGGCCCGGTCGGGCGCGGCGAGATGCAGTATGCGGAGTTGTTCAAGACGGCCCAGCGGCTGACGACGAAGCCCGTCAAGTTCGGGACCGTAACGCCCGAGCTCGTTGCCTTCGCGGTGCAGGACGAATACTACAAGGACGTGCCCACCCGCATCATGGCCTTGAGCGACGCCTTCAACGAGGAGCTGCACGACCTGGCGGACACCGGGTGCCAGGTGATTCAGTTGGAGGAGCCGCAGATCCACCTTCTCGCCGCGCGCGGGTACGTGGACAAGGTGATCAACCCGGAGTTCATGCTGAAGGTGTTCAACAACACCGTCAAAGGCCTCCGCGCCAAGACGGAGGTGTGGTGCCACACGTGCTGGGGGAACCCGTCCCAGCAGCGGATGTTTGCGACCATGCAGTCGTACAGGCCGGCGCTCGAGTTGCTCAACCAGGTGGATGCGGATGTCATCACCTTCGAGATGAAAAGCTCGAACGCGATGGACCTGGAGGCAGTGGGGCACGTGATCACGGACAAGAAGGTGTGCATCGGGGTGATCGATCACCACACGTTGCAGGTCGAGTCGCCGGAGGACGTCGCGGACCTGATTCGCCGGTCGTTGAAGGTGATCCCTGTAGAGCGACTGGTGCTCTCTTCCGACTGCGGGATGGGACGTGAAGGGATGAGCCGCCGGCACGCTTTCTACAAGATGGTGGCGCTCGTACTGGGGGCGAATATCGTGCGGAAGGAGCTGCGGCTCCCGGTGATCGAGAGCTTGGGCGCGGACCCAAAGTTCTCGCTCATTCGCACGACGTAGACGGTGGGGAAGAGTGGGTACGGACCTCCGCGCCAAATACACGGCGCACAACGGCAGGACGGCATCCGGGTTGACTCGCACGATGGCATGGCGAACATCCACGACGCTCTGAATTTGAGTGCAACCGGCGAAACATCAGCGAAATCTCGACCCAAGCCGACGCGGACCGCGTCTGCTACAACTTGCGGCTTTCCTGCCAGGGGTTTAGAGATATAACCCCGATATCATCCAGGAATGGAGACCGGAGCCTGGCAGAGACGTTAATGTCGGAGGACCGAGAATGAGAAGGCAGATTCAGGTGTATTGCGCGGCCGTTGTTCTTGCCGTCCTGACCGGGTCGCCGCTGTTGGCGCACCATTCGAGTTCGGCGTACGACCTTTCGAAAAGCCTCACGCTCGACGTGACCGTCGCGTCAGTCGTGTTCACCAATCCCCATGTGATGCTCCACTTCGAGGCCAAGACCGAGAGGGGCGAAATCCAGCACTGGGCGATTGAAACGAACAACCCGTCTGTGATGCGGAGAGCGGGCTGGACAAAAGACACGTTGAAGGCGGGTGACAAGCTCACGATCACGTTCCACCCGGCAGTCAACGGAACGACGAACGGGTATATCCGCAACAACGACGGAAAAATCATGTTCAACGGGCGACAGCTGAAGTTCGACGTGAACGCGCCCGAGCAGTACTAGACGAAGGACACGTCTTCATCCGTTGAAGGACACGAATATGAAGGGCAGTTGTTATACGGGGAGCCGTCTCGTTGCACGGTTCCTCGCGTCTGTCGCCGTACTGATGTTGACGTCGTCGATCGCGGCCCTGGGGGCGGCCCCGGCCCAGCAAGGGGGCGGGCGCGGCCGGGGCGCGGCGGCGCCGCCTGGCCCGCCGGCACCACCCGCGGAAAACCCGAAGGATCTACAGGAAGTCTGGTTGGGGAACTTCCGCGTGGATTCGAAGCCAAAGATGAAGCCTGTTGCACAGAAGCTCTTTGACGAAAACACCGAGGAGCTTCGGCGGAAGGTCCCAGTCACGAAGGATCCGGCGTTCTGGTGCACACCCGTCGGAATTCCGCACATCTATAACAACGGCATCCACCCGTTCGAGATCCTCCAGACCCCCGCGCGCACGTTCATCTTCTATGAGGCTGATCGGACGTGGCGGACGGTGTGGACAGACGGACGGTCGATACCCGACGACGTTGAGGACCTCTGGCTCGGTTATTCAGTCGGCCACTGGGAAGGCGACGAGTTCGTTGTCGAAACGGCGGGATTCAACGACAAGACGTGGCTGCTCTTGGGCGAGGGCTCTATGCACAGCACGAAGCTCCGCGTCATCGAGCGCTTCAAGCGCGTCGATCGGGACAATCTGCAGATCAAGTTCAGACTGATCGATCCGGACTACTACGAAGGCGAATGGACGCTCACCGGAAACTTCCGGCGGCAACCAAGGGAACGGCGGTGGGAACTCGACGAAACATACTGCGTTCCCGAGGAGCAGCAGACCTTCGACAAGGTTGTGCTGACGCCGAACGCCGCGCCTGCCAAAAAGTAGCGTTGTGGCGACGGGCGCGGCCTCAGGACCCGCGCCCGTCGCCGTGGCGGATAGGCGCGGCGGCATTCTACGCAGCCCGCAACCCTTCCTCCACAGTCTTCCTCCGCTGCTCGAAAAAGCTCTTCCAGAAAAAACCGTTCTGGAACGCGACCAGGTACACCATCAGCTTCGATCGTGTGAACGCGCCCCCGTCGGACATGTCGGCCGTGATGGTGAGCAATGGAATGAACACGATCGGAGACGCGAAGATCGGCATCAGAAAATCCATCAGCGCGAACGTCAGCTTCGTGTGCCCGTGTTCCGCCTGCGAGTATCCGTACTCCGCAAACATCCCCAGCAGCATGGCGAGGTAGCAGAACACCACTGGCGCCGTTTCGTCGACAGTCCCCTTGGACTCCACGGTGTCGCGGAGCGCAAGGGCAAAGACGCCCAACGCCGCGACGAGAAGTACTGCGGTCGCGCCATACCGTCTGGGCTGTCTGCCGAGGTCTACGTACCCAACGCCGACGGCAAGTCCGAGGAGCGACGCGAAAACAATCAGGAGAAGGACGGATGACATGACATGGCTCCCTGGCACTAACGCACAAAGACGAAATCGCCCTCGCTGACGCCGTTCGGACTGAGATCCTTGAGCAGCGGCGTGAGCTCACGGTGAACCTTCTGCGCCTCTCGGCTGACGGCCTCCGGAAGCCAGGCGTACAGCTCACGCATCGTGATGATCCTGTCGCGATGCATATCCGCATCTGGAGCCGTTTGCAGTCCTTTGAGGACCTGTTCTGTAAACAGGCTGCCGTTCCATCTCCTGTCCCCGAATGATTCCTGCCGTTCGTTTCCGGCCATCAGCAGATACCGTGAAGGTTGCCTGGAAAGACGGCTCAGGGCCTCTGGATCGGCTTTGAGGTCGTACGGCTTGTCGCTTTTCATCTCGAGACCCTGCACAGCCAGGCCGCTGAAGCAGGAGTCGAGAATGATCAGGAGATGCTTCGCGCTCAAACCGCTCATCCACTTCACAAGGTCGTTCATGGGGATCGAGTGGTCGTTCTTCCCACGCTCCTCATCCACCAGAGGCAGATAGCCCGTCGCTACCGTGCCGCGTACGCCGCTCACGCCGTGTCCTGAGTAGTAGAAGATGAAACGATCGTCCCCCTGAATCTTGGCGGTGAAGTACTTCTGTGGGAACTCGAGCATCTTTGCCGTGACCGATTCATCCGTGACGGTCACGACCTCGTCAAATCCCTGGGCGTTGAGATATCCAGCGACCTTCTTCACGTCGATCTCTGGCGACGAGAGCGGCGCCAGATTGCGGTACTTCCCGATACCCACGAGGAGCGCATAGCTCTTGTGGTAGGACGGCTTAGGCCCGACAACGCCACTCCAGACCTGGGCCAGCGTGTCGTTGAAACTCGGTTTCGTCGCGGCTTTCGTCTGCACGCGCACCGCCTTGGTTTCCAGCATCTGCGGCTGGTAACGGAGGGCGGCCGGCCATTCCAACCACATGACGCCGTTGAACGCCGTTCCATCCGAGTTCGGGCGACGCAGAAAATAGACGAACCCGCGCCTGACCCCGCCCGGCGCGATGTCCCCATCTGTCAGGCGCACCTCCTGGAGACGTGCCTGGATGTTGGGGTAGAAGTTCGGGAAGAACGCGTCCGACTGTGATCCCAGCACCCGATCCAGCAGCGTGTACACGCGCAGACGCTTCATTTCGTCCAACACGGCGGCAGTGGTGGCGGGAGACAGAGACGCCTCACCGTTGAGACCAAGCCTGACGTCCCCGTAGTCGAACGGCAGCGGCCTGGTGGAGAGGTTTCGAACTGAAAGCTCCACCGGGAGCAGCCGCGAGCCCTTGAATCGACGATCAACCTCGGACGGATCCCGATAGCTGACGTCGACGGCCAGCTCGCTCTGCTCTGCTCCCAGGACGAACGCCATCGTGCGGCTCTCCTGTGCGTGTGCGGATGCCGCCACGAACTGGAGCGCGATCAAGAGTGCCGATGGACAAAACTTCCGCATTGGCGCACCTACCAACGAAAGTTGCCCTGCACGAACAGTGATTGCGCGTTGAGGCCGCCACCCTTCGACACCTTGTAGCCGAAGTCGATCGGCGTATGTCCGCCAATCAAGTATGCGATGCCGACCATGAGCAGGCGTGTCGGGGGACGGTCACGCTCGGAGTGGACCGCACGCGTTTCCATCACCTTCGCGTTCACCGATGTTCGTTCAGAGAGGAGATAACCCGCGAGGCCGCCGTACGACAGGTCGTAGGCGATCGCCCGGTGCCCGACGGCATCCGTCGCCCACGACAGATCGTCACCGATGAACATCGATGGCAGGTAGCTCTTCGATCCCTGAAACATGCTTCCGCCTCCGATCCGCACGCGCGAGAAGTCCTTCCGTGCCGACGTCCAGACACCGCCGCCGATATCGAGGGAGCCGAAATCGAACGCGTTGGATCGTGAGTAGAGGAAACCTGAGCGAGCATCGACGCCCACACGCCAGGCAACTGAGGGGTCGATTTCAACTGACGGATGGTAGTCGGCCGAAAACGACGTGGAACGCGTCTCGATGTCCTCGTTCTGGTGTGCATACCGACCTTCCAGTGACACATGGATCGAGTCGAACTGGTACATCCCCTGCCAGGCGTCTCCTGAATCGCTCTCTGAATACCCTTCACGCCGGAACCACTCGTGCTCGAAGCGCCCGCCGGTTTGAGAACGGCGAACCCGTCCGACGTCCGGCGCCGCAGCGCCCCCCAGCACCGTCGTGAACATGAGTTGCTGCGCGTGATGGAGCGCGAGGTCGCCGCCCGCGAGACTCTCGGAGAGACTTCTCGGGAACAGAATATCGAGCAGCTCGCTCGCGTTGTCTCTGACGCAGCTGTCGAACTGAGCCCGTGTCCCCTGGCAGGTGACCGGAGCCGCGTCTCCGCTGCGCGGAACGATCGTGAAGGCGATGGTGTCGTTCCCGGCAAAATTGAGCGGGTCCGCGTCGCCGGGAGCGTTCGTGATCGTTGTATCGACGATTCTGCCGCCATAGAGACGCCCGTCGAATCGCTGGACGGGGCTATTGCCATTGGCCTGTCGCAGCGCGAGCACAGCGTTCACCACGCCGCCCACACTCTGACCAAACGCGGCTGGAGCCGTCACCAGCGCGACCAGGATAATCAAGGCAAGGCATCGAGGCGCCGCGTGAGTCTTGTCGCCGACGAGTGGCAATGTCATATCGAGCTCCTCCCCTTGCACCAGATCAACGTGCGGGCGTCGCGAATCGAACAGCGACGGGGAGTACCCGAATGTCTTGAAGGAGTTCGAGTGAATCCGAGAGTGAGAGGACAGCGAATTTTGCTGCCACGTACGACCGAGACACCGAGGCATTTATTCCGGTTTACCTCGGCGCCTCAGTGCCTCGGTGCCTCGGTGTTTTGTCTCTGGGAAAAAGGTCTACCCTACCGGAATTCAGCCCTTCCTACCGTCGTCCGTTTACCTGTCGATAGCCCTCTTCGTAGCCTTCGCGATAACCCGAGCGGTAGTTGTTGCGATAAGCGTCGCGCGAACCGTACGACCCGTAGTACCCCTGGTCCGCCTGGCGATAGTCGCGCTGACCAACCGGATCGTACCGGTCGCGATCGCGGCCGTCGTCCATCCCCTGTCGATAGCCGTCCGAGTAGCCGCGTGCGTACGCCGGCTCCTGGAAGCCGCCGGATCGCTGCTGAGGGCCGAACACACCCGGAGCGTTGCGCTCGCGGTATGGCGGCGGCGGAGTACGACGCAGCCTGGCGTAGGAGGAGCGATAGCCGTCGATGTACCCGCGTCGAAAGTCGTCGCGGTAAAGGTCACGTTTGCCGAAACGGCGCTGGTAGCCGCGGGTGCCGTCGCGGAATATCGGGTCGCGCTGGAAGTCGAGCGCCAGACCGCGACGGGCGTCGAATTCTCCCTGGCGCAGCCCTTCGCGATATCCACGGTCGTAGCCGTCCCGAGCCACCCCTCTCCCACGGCCGTTCTGAACCTCGAAGATCCCGAACGCGGTGACGGATTGGGCGGCGGCTGCTGTGGCAGCGTCAGCAATGGCAAGTGCGGCGAAAAGTGGAACCAACCGGCGCAACATGATCGGGACCTCGAGCAGGCAAGCACCCGAAAGTGCAAACGATGAGCCACTGGAGAGAGGCCGATTTCATTGACGGTGAATTGAGGTCAGGCCCCGGTGATGGCCTGTTCCGGGGTCAGACTCAGGTGACGTCGCGCTACCGAGTCAGATTCCGTACGACCCGACTCAAGGTTCAGCGGCTGTAAGGGGTGTTGATCCACCGGCGAGCCGATTCGGCACCGATCGGATCGTTGTCCTGCTCGGCCAATTCGAGCGCCCGTTGAAAGTTTGTCCGTGCCGCCGTGCGATTGCGCCGCAGATCGGCGATCTTGCCGAGCTCCGCGTACGCCCGCCCCTGTACCCACGGCCGCGCCTCGCCGGTTGACGCACGCCGGACGTCCATCTCCGCCTCCTCGAGCCGGTTCAGCGCGACGCGTGCGGCTCCGCGCTTCTGATACCAGAGCGCCTCCTCACCAAACATCCGCGGCCTCGTGTCGGCGGCAAGCATCCGGAGTCCGGTCGTGAGCTGCTGCTCCGCTTCGGCGGGGCGTCCGCCGCGCAGTGCCGTGGCGCCCGCCTCGAGCCACAGCAGCCGATTGCGGGGAAAGCGGCGCTGCAGATCGGTCAGCTGCCGCAGCGCATCACCAAACCGCCCCTCGCGGTTGTAGAGCAGCACCAGCGCGATTCGAGCGTCCGCCTGGGAATCTGACGAATAGGCCGCGGCCTCTTCGATCATCTGCAGCCCACGTTCTTTGCCGCTGCCAAAGCCGGCCACGTACGCCATCATGCGCATCGGCAGTGGCATAAGGCTGACAAGGTAGCGGTACATGCCGACGACGAGCCCGGCATCCTTGCGTGAGGGATCGAGCTCGAGGACCGTCTCGCTCTCGTCGTACGCGCGGCGCGCGGCGCGGAACGCGCCGAGGATGCGTCCCTCGACCGTGGCGATATAGGAAGCCTGCAGTCCCACTGTCGAGCCGATCTGCTGGTGCGCGTCCGGATCGCGGGGGCTCGCCGCGGCTTGCGCGTCGGCGAGTGCGATCGATCTCTGGATGTGCGTGCTGAAGCGGGAAGCAAGATCGGCGGGAGGCTCGCGCATCGCGACGTTCTGACGCGTAACGCCACCCAGGTATTCATCCACCGTGACTGCGCCGCGGCGGAACGAGATCATCATCCAGGGGATCGAGGCGAGTCCGCGCTCGGCGGCCGGGTCCTTCGGGTCGGCCTTGGCCGCCGCCTCCATGTCGCGCGTCGCCTCGTCATAATCGAGGTTGAGCGCGTGCTCGTAGGCGCGCGCGCGGAGACGCAACGATTCCGGATTGCCGGTGACGACGCCTGGCGCGGCGAGCACGACGCTCAGCGCCAACGCCATGATCCGTTCTGACTTCACGAGAGATGCATGCTCCACGTTCTCAAGACCATCGACGCGCACGTTGCGGGGGAGCCGTTGCGGCTCATCACCGAGGGGCTGCCGCGGCCCGCTGGTAAGACCATGGCACAGAAGTGCGACTGGATGAAGCGCCACGTGGATCAGCTTCGCCGGGCGCTGGTGCTTGAACCGCGCGGCCATCGCGACATGTGCGCCGCGCTGCTCACCGAGCCGGTCTCGCCCGGCGCCGATGCCGGTGTCATATTCCTGCAGAACGACGGCTTCAGCGCGATTTCCGGCCACGGGATCATCGCCGTCGCGACCATCGCGCTAGAACGCGGGCTGTTTCCCTCGAATCCGCTCGGAAAAGGCCCCTCGACTTCGCTCGAGGCAGGCTTTTCGCGCGATGCTGCTCCCGAGGCCCGCTTCGTGTTTGACACCGCTGCCGGGACCGTTCTCGCGCGCGCCCGCGTGGAATCGCGTGGCGATCGGCGGCGCGTTGACTCGGTCGCGTTCGCGAACGTGCCGGCGTTTGTGCTAGGCGGCGGCCATCCTGTGCGCATCGGCGCGCGCGAACTGCGCGTAGACATTGCATTTGGCGGCGTTTTCTATGCGATTGCCGATACGGAAGCGATCGGCATTCCGCTTACCGGCTCGCGGTTGCCCGACCTTCGCCGGCTTGGCGCCGACATCCGAACGTCGATCAACGCGGCGGGCACCGTCACGCATCCCGCGAACCCCGCTTTGTCAGGCATCGCGGGCGTGATCTTCACGGGACCCGCCCAGGATCCCGAGGCCCATCTGCGGAATATCACGATCTTCGGCGATGGCGTCGCCGACAGATCGCCGAGCGCGACGGGCACGTCGGCGGTGATGGCGGTGCTCGACGCCATGGGCCTGCTGGAG
>Ga0137452_1000540_pt1 | contig 11261 bp, 12 predicted proteins | sample EasRivERMGT513_2_FD_102312 | JGI IMG/M metagenome (GOLD analysis project Ga0137452, IMG submission 102312) | Soil microbial communities from meander-bound floodplain in the East River, Colorado, USA - East River MetaG ERMGT513_2 | ecosystem: Environmental > Terrestrial > Soil > Floodplain ...
CAGCGCGACCGGAAAGCCGGCGATCAAGAGCACGACGATAAACGTCGCCGCCCAATCCGGGAGCCGGAGCGCCGGCGTCAGATTGTTGATGAGCTGGAGCAACAGCCACGCGACCACGGCATAGGCCGCAGCGACGCGGAACATCTGCCGGCGCTTCAACTCTGCGAAGAACTCGGCCATGCCCCCCACCCCCGCGAGTAGCCGAGAATATCATCGGTCCCGAAGCAGCATAAGGGCGCGGAACCGGCTCTAGTTACGGTAAGCCGTTACGATTTGGGGTTTTGCCTGTGACAAGCTACTCGCTTTGACTCACTCGCACTCGAAATCGTTGGCGCCAACGGGACGGCAGAGGTCGGGCCAGCCGCGCACACGCCAAATGTCCACGAAACCGGCGTCGCGCACGAGGGTCTTGAAGCGCTCCGTCTTGCGGACGCTGGACGGCATCGGCCACCAGCCGTATCGCAGGTTAGTCGCGGGGCGGCTGATCCCCGCGGTCTGCTGGAAAGCATCAAGCATGCGTTCCGGTGTGTTCGTGTACACATACACGAAGACCAGATCCTCCCTGAAGTCGGGCAGGTGCGGGGGCGGGGGGGCCTTGTCCGCTGCCGCCATCAAGCACCTGCACCGCCGCGTCGATTTGAGCTTGCGGCAGCCGAGGCCCGCCAGGAGTGCCTGCGACTGAGGCCTCGGTGCCGGCGCGGATCACCTCTATTGCTTCGTCAAAGCGGCCAAGTTGGGCGTAGACGGGCGCGATCAGTCTGATGCCGCCAGCGGTTGGATTGGGCCTCGCGGCAACCCAATCCTGCACGGCCTGATCGAACATTCCGTTCGCCGCCAAGGTCTCCGCTCGGAGGAAATTGTAAATAGGGACCAAGGGCTCGAGCCGATGCTGGCGGTCGCGCACCTCGAGCGCTTGCTTAAGGTAGCCGAGCTCCCACAATTGGTTCGCATAAGCGTTCATCACCTCGGCATCGTTGGGATCGCGCGCCAAGGCCTGCTCGAGAAGCTGCACGTGTTCCAGCCTTTGCTTCTCTTGTTGAGCAAGCTGTGCCAGCATGGCGTAACCGTCGGCGGAATCGGGCGCGAGAGCCTCACCCTCAGGCAGCCTGGGTTATCCGTCCATGTCCGCCGCTTTCCGCTAAATTCCTGGAGGTGCTATGAGTCCTGCACACGGTCCGGGATTCAGGGCATGGCGAATTTCCTCGCGGAATTGAAGCGCCGACACGTCTATCGCGTGGCTGCCGCCTATGCGGTCGTGGCGTGGGTGCTGATTCAGCTGGTGAACAATATCACGCCCATGCTCAACCTTCCGGCCTCAGTGGGGACGATCGTTCTCGTGCTACTTGCCGTTGGCTTTCCGGTCGCCGTCCTTTTTGCCTGGATTCATCAGCTTGCCCCTGCCGACGGCGCGGCTCCCTCGCCTAAGACCAGCAAGCTCGATTGGACCCTGATCGGCGCGCTCGTCGTCGTCATCGCGCTGGTGTCGTATCAGCAGCTAGCACCATCGTCCGGAGCGAGGACAGGGCAGCAGGCGAGGGGCACACCTGCGCCCGGCAGCATGTCAGTAGCCGTACTGCCGTTCGTAAATCTGTCATCGGATAAGGAGCAGGAATTTTTCTCTGACGGCAGGACCGAGGAAATCACGGCGGCCCTTGCCAAGATTCCAAACCTCCAAGTCGTCGGACGCACATCGGCATTCGAGTTCAAAGGACAGAACAAGGATTTGCGCACCATCGGTCAGGCGCTGGGCGCAACACACATTATCGAAGGCTCGGTGAGGAAGGCGGGCGACCGCGTTCGCATCACCGCTCAGCTCATCCGTGCCGACAACGGCCTTCATCTCTGGACGGAGAACTACGACCGCGAACTCAAGGACGTATTCGCCGTCCAAGAGGACATCGCGCAGGCCATCGCCGCTTCATTGCGCGTGCCGCTGGGGTTGAAGGAAGGTGAGCGGCTTGTTTCCAACCGTACGGACGATTTGGAGTCGTACCAGGAATATCTGCGTGGCCGAGCCTTGCTGCGTGCGCGCACGATCAACCAAGCCATAGCCGTCCTCGAACCCGCGGTCGCTCGCGACCCGAATTATGCACCGGCATGGGCCGTTTTAGCGGAGGCTAGTGTATTCGCACCAGCATACGGCATCGGAGTCTATGGAATACCGTTTGAGGAGCGCCGTAAGGTCATTCAATCTTTCAACGACAAGGCGGAAACAGCGGCTCGTAACGCCATTCGCTTGGACCCAAAGCACGCTGGCGGATATGCCGCTCTCGCTTATGTGCAAGGCGCGCGTGGGAAATGGGCCGAATCCGACGATCTATTCCGCCAAGCGCTCGCATTGGATGCTAACGATGCCGATGCGCTTCACTTGCAAAGTCTTGTGGCGGTAAATGCAGGGCGTCTGAAACAAACTTTGGGTATCCGTAAGACATTGCAGACGCTGGAACCCTTCGTGCCGGTCTACAATCTTTTTAACGCCGTTGCGATGCAGTTCAACGGCCAGGGAATTGATTCCATATCGATCCTTCAATCTATACCGAACGAAGGCGGTGTCGGGGCACAACGCACCGCGTGGCTCGCGCTTGCCCTCGCAGCTACCGGACGCTACGGCCAAGCAGCTGATGCAATTTTAGCGATGCAGCCAAACCAAACGTATTTTCCGAAAGCTTCAGTCGAAAATGCCGCTAGCCTGTTGCGCAGTGCTCCTGCGAAAGCTCCCGCGCCCGAGAAACTGCCCGATTTGGAGAATGCACTGAGCTTCGTCTATGGCTACATCGGCGCACCGGATCGGCTCCTGGATTCCGCGGAACGCTCGATCGACGCCGATTATAGGATGGCCAATGACATTCGAGTCCTGTGGCATCCCGCGTTTTCTTCGATCCGCAAGACGGAGCGGTTCAAGGAACTCATGCGCAAAGCCGGCCTCGTCGATTATTGGAAGGCGCGAGGCTGGCCGGATTTGTGTCATCCCACCACTGGCGACGATTTCGAGTGCAATTGAGTCAAACCGGAATGACTGATTCTGGCACGAAGAGACCCGCCTGGCGGTCGCCCAGAACAGAAGCGATGGTGCGCATAGGAGACCTTCCCACAGACTCGGCAGTAGGGCCGGGGTCATTATGCTCGGGCCACTGTCAGGGACCAGTTCGCACTTTCATCCGGTCCGGCTCGCCAGTCGCCGTACTCAAGTGCTTGCCATAGGGAACCCGAGCCCTTCGTACGCGTACTTTTAGCGGAAAGTGTGTGGGTCGTGGTCCGATGGCGACATCTTACGAGCACTACAGGGCACAGGCTGTGCTGTGCAGGGACATGGCGGCTTCCGCATCAACCGAGAACTTGGCCCGGGAATGGCAAATGCTCGCCAATCTTTGGCTCGGCATGGCTTCAAGGGGCATCAATGTGCCCGAAACGAGTTTCGATCTGACGGACGAGGCGCACGCCCCGCAAGACAGCGTTGCGTCGTCCAGTGCGCACCGCGCTTCCCGCGCATTCTGAACCTCTGCGCCGTGTCCCCTGAGCTTGCGCCGCGCGGGGGCGAGGGGCATTCGATCGCAGGAATTTTGAGTCCTTCGTAACCAACAGTGGCTATCAGGCGTTTTGCATATTGCAAAGCTTCCGATGGCGCGAAATGGACACCGACTTTTCGCCGGAAGATTTCTGGGCTGGAACCTCGAGCGAGCGCATCGCCAAATGCCGCGAGATGGCGTCTCACGCCGAACGCCTCGCCAACTCGGCAAGGGGCGACATGCGCGGCACGTACGCCGAGCTCGCGAGGCAGTGGCACATGCTCGCGGATGAATTGGAAGCCTGGGACCATACGGCGGCTTAGTGCCATTATGGGACAGGCCTTCCAAAAACGACCAAGCTCACGCTATGATGGGCTTGGCGGCGCTCCTGGCTAAATACCCGGAGCCTTGGGGGACCGCCTCGGGGCCGACGCGCGATAGACCAGTCGGAATGGAGGAGGGGTACCCCTTACCTCTCCTCCCCAACACTCGCCGGCACAGCCTGCCTCGTGGACGCGACATGCGCGATCTGCAAGGACGCCTGGTTCGTGGATGCAACGTGCGAAATCTGCATGGCTTCGCTGGTGGATGCGACATGCGCAAAGAGCGCATCCCGGCCAAAGCTATACGTCCAGCCTAGAGCCTCGCAGACTTCGCGTGCCATGTTGATGGCGGCAACCCGCGACAACTTCTTGCGGTGCCCGGTTGCGGTGACCTCATGATCGGCCGCGATCCGCTGCATTGTATTCTTGAGATATTTGAAGCTGTCCTCGGACAGCGAGTAGGGGCATGACGTCGAGGGGCCCCCGTTCAGGTCTTCATAGAAATAAGACACATTCACCCTCAGCGCCCGAGCGATTTCGTACAGGCGGCCGGCGCTTAGAAGGTTCAGTCCGCTTTCATACTGGTGGACCTGCTCTTGTGTGACGTTGAGTTTCTGCGCCAGCGAATCCTGTGAGATCCCACGCAGCTGCCGAGCGGCAACCACGCGCCGCCCAATGTGAAGTTCCGTCTCGTTCATAGCGCTAAAAATCCCCCCGTTGTGTCCTTGGTGCAACCCGACCCTCCGGCCCCACGCTCTTTGTCCAACTAGAACTGTGCCAAATCAAGACACTTTTATTGGTTAATTCGGGTTTTCTTGCAGAATCCGGGCTGACTCGGGGCGTTTTTGGGTCGCGCAACTAGCTGTGGACAACTGTTTTTAAGGATGAAAGGCGGGGTGGTTTGTGACGGAACTAGACCGGTTGGTCCAGAATGTCGCAGGGGAGTAGCCAACGGAAAACTGTGGACAGGTTTTGGACGTCACATTTGTGTTGCAGACCTCCGCCCGATTGCAATCGAACTGTCACAATCCGACGGAAAGCCCCATTTCCTAAGGCGCTTGCGGTGGGGCGGGTCGGTTCATACATTCGCGGTCCGCAACTCAAACGAAAGGAGGTGATCCAGTGTCTCATTGTCTTCATCTGCGGTCAGGGAACTGGATTGTCGCCCTTATCGATGCTCGCATCGCATAGCGACGGTCTGCGGTCTCCAGACCGCGATTGACAATGGAAGGGCCCTCCTTCGCGAGGGCCCTTCTTTTTTGGCCGCCGCACTCCGGGCAATATCGCTGAGCCCAAAGGGAGGGGACACCCCGTCATGAACCAGGTTCTGCTTGGGGCCATCTTGCTGGCAGCGGTCCCCTTCCTGGCGCCCACGACCCAGAACGACTCCGGACGCGCCATCTGGACGATCGGTGGCACCGAGAGTTGCGCGGCCTGGCTCGCAACACCTGCATCCGAGACCGAGGGACGCTGGTGGATCGCCGGTTTCTGGAGCGGTCGGAACATGCAGAACGGCGCCAACGGTCGGGTTGGATCCAGCACGGATTCCGAGGGTGTCATCGGCGAGATCAGGCGCGTTTGTGTGGCCGAGCCATCGCTTTTGCTCATCACGGCAGCCGGTCGCGTCTACGCGCAAATGGATCGGGAGCGCCGGTAACGAGCCCAGTTTTCCTATTGCAGGCGAACCCGGCGCGCGTCGGATCCTTTTCTGCACAAGAATTGCGTTTTAGCGAGAGGCGAGTGTCATTCACTTGAGAAATTCTGTTCCGATCTATTACACGTGGACAATAAAGTTTTGTCTGTTTGCCGACAGTTTCATTTGGGAAAAGAAAATAGGATTGTCACAGTGGTGCCACGGACAATATACACGCTTTCGAGTATTGTATTCGTTCCAATGAGAGGGATTCTCCCAATGTCTCGCAAGTTGATGGCTGTCCTGATTTCCAGCGCCCTGCTGTTCGGCAATGTGAGCACCAGTGCCTGGTCCGCGACCGATACATCCAACGCAGTCCAGACCCAGGCGGTGCAGGCCACCGATGGGGCAAAAAACCTTGCGCCGCTGCCGGCGGGAGGCGCTGCGGGCATCAGGCAGGCGCAGGGCGTTCTGGATAGCCCCTGGGTGGGCATCGGTCTGGTCGCCGCAATCGTCGGGATCGCGTGGGTGCTCATCGACAACAACGATAACGACGACGACAGCTCTTCGGGCACCGGCACGAACTAGCTTCGACCGCCGGACGTTTGCCGAGGTTTGATGAATGGCAGGCGGATACCCGCCTGCCACGTGGGCTCGTTTGACCTTAGCTCCGGTTCTCGGTTCTGGGATGCCATTCCCGGGCGAGTTTGCGCGCCTCATCGAGCTGTTCCTGGCTCATCTTGGAGGCGATCCGTTCGCTGTTCTTCAGCGCCTGATCGCGCTTCTGCGGCTCTGATGTCGGATAGCCGGCGGCTGCCAAGCTGAACCATTTGTGTGCCTGCACATAGTTTTGCGACGTGCCGCGCGAGGCGCTGTACATGACGCCGAGATTGACCTGTGCGTCGGCATCGCCCTGCTCGGCGGCGCGGCCGTACCATGTGATCGCCTCTCGGTCGTCTCGCGCCAAGCCTTTGCCGCTCGCGTACATGAAACCCAGGTACCGCTGGGATTGCATGTCGCCCTGCTCGGCCGCCATGCGAAACCACTTTGCGGCCTCGGGCAGGTCTTGGCGTGCGCCTTGCCCGTTGTAGTAGATCGTCGCGAGGTTGAATTGGGCGCGGACATCGCCGTGCTCGGCGAGGGGGCGGATGAGTTCCACCGCTTTTGTGTAATCGCCGCGCTTATACGCGGCTGTTGCATCCTCAAAGGCGCCGGCGACGGCCTGTCCATAGGCCGCAAGCAACAGCGCACCGACGATGAAAAGGGAATGGCGTCGCATCGTTCTAGCTCCGGATATGGCTTAGCCATATCAACGCCTGCGCGCGCCGACCGTTGCAGGCGTGCTAGGTCACGATGTTGCTTGTGGCCGAAGCTTCAGCGCGGCGCATTGAGAAAAGTCAGAACGGACGCGTTAAAGCGCTGCACCGCCTCCATGTGCACCAGATGTCCGATGCCTTCGAACACCTCGACTTTGGCGTTGGGCATTCTGCCGGCGAGTTCGCGAGCGAGACGCGTGTTGTCGCCCATGCGCGCTCGAACCTCCATCGGCGCGAACGCACGGCCGGGAGCATTACGGTCCCTCTCGCCCATGATGAACAGCACGGGCTGCTGCACCAGCGGGATCTCGTAGACGACCGGCTGCCCCCAGATCATCTGGTAGGAATTGACGAAGGCGCGCAGCCAGCGGGGATATTCGGCGCTTCCCTTGATCCGCATCCGCGCCTCGATGAAGGGCGTGATCGCCTCGGGCGGCAGCGTCAGCGAGTAATTCGTCATCAGTTGGGTGCGATAGGCCTCGGGCGTCAGCCGGTCCTCATCGGCCATGATGCGCGCGGTTTCGACCGGAGGCGCGAAATTCCGATAATCCTCGAGCCCAATCGGCGCTTCGAGAACGATGCGGTCGACGCGCGTCGGGTAGGAGCGGGCGAGCCGGACGGCCAGCATCCCGCCCATCGAATGCGCGACGACGTCGGTCCGCGCGATCTGCAGATGATCGAGCAGCTTCACCGTGTGGCTCGCGAGCATATCGAAGCTCAGCGCCAAGATCGGCTTGGAGGATTTCCCGAACCCCACCTGGTCGGGAACAATCACGCGGTATCCGGCGCCCGTGAGCGCCGGGATCGCCGTGTCCCAATAGCTCGAGGGAAAGTTCCGCCCGTGCAGCAGTAGCACGGTGCGTCCGTTGCCGGCGCCGGACGGTCTTACGTCCATATAGGCCATCCGCAGCCCGTCATCGTCTTCCGAGAGGGCGAGCATCGAGACCGGATGCGGATAGGGGAAACCTTCGAGCCCGATGCCGTAGGGTTCCGCAGCCTGCGCACCGGCTGGAGCAGTCAGCGAAAGGGCCAGCGCGAGGGCAACGATCAGGCGCATGACGGTCCTCTCCGAATCCATGTTAGAAGCACGCGCGACATCCAACCTAGCACGGAGATGCGCGTCATGCAGATGCCGGCTCTGGGTCCTATTCTGCGAGGTTGCGCGATCGCGGCGGCAATGGTGATCGCCGCCTTCAGCACCGCTTCGGCGCAGTCGCTCTCGGGGAACGAACTCATCGCCGCGCTGAAGCAGGGCGGCTATGTGCTCGTGATGCGCCACGCAAACTCGCCGGCAACCCGCCCCGATGCGTCCACCGCAGCACCGGGGAACACGCGGTTGGAACGCCAGCTCAACGAGAACGGCCACAAGACTGCGCACGCCATGGGTGTCGCGCTGAAGGCCCTGCGCATACCGATTGGGACCGTGCTTTCGAGCCCGACCTTCCGGACGCTCGAAACCGTCCGTGAGCTCGCGGTTGGGATGCCGGACACGTTCAATCTCCTGGGCGACGGGAGCCAGGGTTACGAATTCTCGTCCTTCGAAGACGGCGCGCGCTTCATGCGGGTCCGCGCCGCCGAGGTTCCAATGGCAGGCAAGAACACGCTCATCGTCACCCACCTGCCGAATGTCGAGGCGGCCTTCGGGGATGCCACCAGCGACATCGCGGAGGGCGAGGCGATCGTCTTTAAGCCCGACGGTACGACCGGAACGCAGATCGCCCGGATCAAGATCGACGAGTGGCCCCGGTTCGCCGCGCGCCGCTAGTCAAAGAATTTTTTCCTGCCGCTGTCGATGTGGCGAGACCTCGTTCGTCGCTACCATGAGGACTCTATCCTGGGGAGAGTGAGGCATGGCGCGAAAGACGGCCAAATCCAAAGCAAGGGCGAAGAAACCGGCGGCAAAAGCGCAGGCAGGGCGGGCGCGCCCGTCGCGCACCTTGGTGCTGGTGGCCACCCGCAAGGGCGCGTGGTTGTATCACGGCGATGCCGCACGCAAGACGTGGCGTGCCGACGGCCCGCATTTCCTCGGCCACATCATCAATCACGTCGTGCTCGATCCGCGTGACGGCCGCACGCTGCTGGCCGCTGCGAAGACCGGCCACCTTGGGCCGACGGTATTCCGCTCGACCGATTTGGGCCGCACCTGGAAGGAAGCGGCAAAGCCGCCCGCATTTGCCAAGGCTGCGAACGGCGAGAAGGGCCGCGCCGTCGATCACACCTTCTGGCTTACGCCCGCGCACGCGAACGAGCCCAATGTTTGGTACGCGGGCACCTCGCCGCAAGGCCTCTTCCGCTCGGAGGACGGCGGAGTCAGCTGGGAACCGTTCTCGAGCGTGAACGACGATCCGCAATATCGCGAATGGATGGGGGCCCAACAGGACGGCACGCCCGACGGACCGAAGATGCACTCGATCATCGTCGATCCGCGCAACCCTTCGCATCTCTATTTCGCGATGTCGGGCGGCGGCGTGCACGAGACTGTCGACAAAGGCCGCACCTGGAAGCCGCTGGTGAAGGGGCTTGAGGTCGTCGGAGGCTTCGATCCCAACACCATCACCTTCCATGATCCCCATTGCGTGCGCATGTCGCCGAGCAATCCCGACCGGCTCTATCAGCAGAACCATTGCGGCATCTATCGCATCGACCGTCCGTCGAACGAATGGGTGCGCATCGGCAAGAAGATGCCGAAGCAGATCGGCGATATCGGCTTTCCGATGGTCGTGCATCCGCGCGACGACAACACCGCCTGGGTGTTCCCGATGGACGGGCAGACCGTGTGGCCGCGCATCAGCATCGATGGCGTTCCTGTCGCCTTCGTCACGAAGAACGGCGGCAAGTCATGGCAACGCCTCGACAGCGGACTGCCGAAGACTCAGGCGTGGTGGACGGTGAAGCGCCAGGCCATGGCGGCGGATGCGCAGAACCCGGTCGGCCTCTATTTCGGCACGACCAGCGGTGAGCTTTGGGGAACCCGCGACGAAGGCAAGAAATGGGCGCCGATCGCACGCCACTTGCCGGAGATCTACGCCGTGGAGGCCGCCGAGCTCAGGTGAAAGTGCTCATCCCAACGCCGCTGCGCTCTTATACGCGGGCACGCGAGGTCGAAGCGTCGGGCACGACGATGAGCGAGCTCTTGGCCGACCTCGAGCGTCAGTTCCCCGGCTTCCGCTTTCGCGTGATCGACGAGCAGGATCGCATGCGCGCGCATATGCGCTTCTTCATCAACGGCGAGCAGGTGTTCGATTTGAAACATCCGCTTCGTTCGACCGACGACATCCAGATCGTGCAAGCCCTGAGCGGCGGCTGAGATCAGGAGCCTGGTCCTTCAGGATTGGCTATGTCCCTCAGCCGCAAGGAGCTCACGATTGCGCCGATCATCGCAAACGCAACCGCCATCCACATCGCGACTACGTTCCCGTCGACGAACTGCGCAAACGCAAGTGCGGTGAGCGCCGCGCCGACGGTCTGACCCAGGAGCCGCGCCATCGCCTGCATCCCGGACGCGCCGCCGCTGCGACGCCGCGGCGCCGAAGCCTGCATCGTTCGGTTGTTCGGCGACTGGTAAAGCCCAAAACCCGCACCCGCGAGCGCCATGCGCCACATCATGTCGAGCGTGCTCGTGCGCTCATCGACCAGCACCAGCGCCGCCAATCCCGCCGCGAACAGGATGAGCCCGATCAGTCCGAGCAATCCCGCCGGGTGCCTATCCGACAGCCGCCCGGCAATCGGCGCGAGCACTGCGGTCGCCAGCATCCACGGTGTCATCAGCAGCCCAACCTCGACCGCCGAATAGCCGATCGCCTGCATGTGGAACGGCAGCGCGACGAACGCCAACGTCTGCGACAAGAACGAACAGATCGACGTGCCGACCGAGAGCGCGAAAATCGGCAGCCGCAACAAATCGACCGGCAACAGCGGCTGCGGCACGCTCATCTCGCGCTTGACGAGAACGATGCCGCCAACAACCACGACAAGGAACTCCGCCGCGATGAGCAGCGGCGGCGCATCATGGCTCATGCTGTCGATGAAGAAGATCAGCGCGCCGAACGTGACCGCGCTCAGCGCGGCGCTCGCGCCGTCGAAGGGATGGCTCGCGCGCGGCGTCTTGGGCAGGGTGTACAGCCCGATCGCAAACGCAAGAAACGCGAACGGAAGCTTCACCCAGAACAGCCAGGGCCAGTCGGCGATAGCGAGGATGAAGCTCGCGAGCGTCGGGCCCGCGGCCGCCGATATCGCGATGATCACCGCGTTGATGCCGATGCCGTAACCCAGCCGGTTGATCGGATGGATGAAGCGGACGAGCGCCATGTTCACGCTCATCACGCCGGCCGCGCCCAGGCCCTGGATCGCGCGCATCAGGACGAGCACTTCGATCGACGTCGCGAGCGCACATCCGATCGACGCGAGCCCGAACAGCGCAAGCCCCGCGAGATACACGCGCCGATAGCCGAAAATGTCGCCGGCCGACGACAGCGGCAGCAGC